>OBPM01000007.1_pt1 | contig 91966 bp, 81 predicted proteins | sample 1493981 | NCBI WGS metagenome assembly OBPM01 (sample SAMEA3275485, study PRJEB22092) | marine metagenome | reverse complement strand
CCATGCCCGCCCAAATGAATCTCCCCCACCGCCGCCAGCGGAAAATCCGCAAGATAGGCCGCGGCCTCAAAGCCCTGGTTTACCGCCGAGACATAGACATTGTTCACATCCAGCAGCAACCCGCAGCCTGTCCGCTGCACCACTGCACGCAAAAACGCCACCTCACTCAGGCTTGTTTCGGCAAAACCCAGATAGCTCGAGGGGTTTTCCAACAGCATCTGCCGCCGCAAAACCTCCTGCACGCGGTCGATATGATCACAAACTCGTGCCAGCGTCGCCTCGGTATAGGGCAGCGGCAACAGATCGTTCAGATAGTGACCGTCATGGCTCGACCAAGCCAAATGCTCGGAAAAACAGGCAGGCTCCAGCCAATCACACAATGCCTTCAGCCGCGCCAAATGCGCCTCATCCAAAGCCGCCTCGCCGCCAATCGACAAGCCCACCCCATGCAACGAGATCGCAAAGCGCTCGGCCAGATGCCGCAGTTGCGCAAGCGGCCGCCCGCCGGCGCCCATATAGTTCTCTGCATGTACCTCAAGCCATTCAACCGCCCCCGCATCGGCCAAAATCGCCGCAAAATGCTGCGGCTTATAGCCCACACCGGGCCGCAGCGGCAAAGCTTTGCTCTGATCCAACATCGCGCGTTCCTTTCATCTTGGCACAAATATCCCGCAGGGGGTTTGGGGGGGCGCGCAGCCCCCCCAAGTCAGATCACATCTTTGGCAGGTCGCGCTCGACCGCTGCCATGCTGCCCATCCGCATGCTGCCGTCCTCCAGCTTTGGCAACTCCATGGTCAGGCAGCTGCCCGCCGGCACCAACTTCCAGGCATTGCCTTGATAATCGATTTTCGAAGTCCCAGCGCAGGTGGTGCCAGCCCCTGCCGCGCAGTCATTCTGGCCCGCCAAAGCGACGCCAAAGCATTTCTCCATATCGGCCGCAGCCGCGGTGGTGGCATGCGCGGCAAAAGCCGCAGCAAGTGCGCCGGCAACAGCAAAGGTTTTCAGAGGTGCAGACATGTTATGTTCCCTTGTTTGATTATGTCGGTTTCGACAGGGTCAAACCTAGGCGGTGGGCAGGCTCACGGGCCAATCACGCCCCTGTGCATGACGCCTCTGTGAGCCGGATGCTTTGCCCTGTGATCGCAACCCATAGCAAAAGGGCGCCGGAATGCTCCGACGCCCTCGCTTGATTTTACAGAGATTTTCTTAGCCGTGGCTTGGGGGAAGTGCCGCAAATCCAAATTCGGCAATTGCCTGATCCAGCGTGATTGTTTCAGTGCGATTGTCGCCCAAGCGGCGGACTGAAACAGTTCTGTCCTCGACCTCTTTCATGCCAATCGCCAAGATCACGGGAACTTTGCCCACCGAATGCTCGCGTACCTTATAGTTGATCTTCTCATTGCGGGTGTCGGTTTCTGCCCGCACCCCGGCTTTGATCAGCGCATTGGTGACCTCATGCACAAAGGGGTCGGCATCCGAGACGATCGAGGCCACAACCACCTGACGCGGTGCCAGCCAGAACGGCAGTTTGCCGGCATAGTTTTCAATCAGAATGCCGATAAAGCGTTCAAAGGATCCCAAGATCGCGCGGTGCAGCATCACTGGGCGATGTTTTGCACCATCTTCGCCGACGAATTCGGCATCCAAGCGGTTGGGCAGGTTAAAGTCGGCTTGGAAGGTGCCGCACTGCCATTCGCGCCCAATCGCGTCGGTCAGTTTGAAGTCAAGCTTTGGCCCGTAGAACGCGCCGTCACCTTCATTCACCTGATAGGGCAGGCCAAGCATCTCGATCGCCGCGCGCAACGCGTTTTCGGCCTTGTCCCAAACCTCATCCGACCCGACGCGCACATCTGGGCGGGTCGACAGTTTGATGTCAAATTTCTCAAAGCCCAAGTCTTTGTAAACGCTTGACAGCAGTGCGATGAAATCGGCGCATTCCTGTTCGATCTGGTCTTCGGTGCAGAAGATATGCGCATCGTCCTGCACAAAGCCGCGCACCCGCATCAGCCCGTGCATCGAGCCCGAGGATTCGTAGCGGTGGCAGGATCCAAACTCGGCCAGCCGCAACGGCAGGTCGCGGTAGGACTTCAGGCCTTGGTTAAAGATCTGCACATGGCAGGGGCAGTTCATTGGCTTCAGCGCGTTGATGCGCTTTTCTTTCGCGCCGTCTTCGTCAACTTCGACGATGAACATATTCTCGCGGTAAGCCTCCCAATGGCCGGATTTCTCCCACAGCACGCGGTCAACCACTTGTGGCGTCTTGATTTCCTTATAGCCCGCAGATTTCTGCCGGCCGCGCATGTAATCCTCCAACTGGCGATAGATCGTCCAGCCGTTGGGGTGCCAAAACACCATGCCCGGCGCTTCGTCTTGAATGTGGAACAGGTCCATCTCGCGGCCAAGCTTGCGGTGGTCGCGCTTGGCGGCCTCTTCCAGCATCAGCAGATGCGCTTTCAGATCGTCGCGGTTCTTGAAGGCCAGCCCGTAGATGCGCTGCAACATCGGCCGCGTCGCATCGCCCAGCCAATAGGCTCCGGCCACATGCGTCAGCTTGAAGGCATCGGCGGGCACTTGGCCGGTATGGGCCAGATGCGGGCCACGGCACATATCTTGCCAATCGCCGTGCCAATACATCCGCAGATCCTCGCCCTCGGGGATGCGGTTGATCAGCTCCAGCTTGAAGGGCTCGTTGCGCTCTTGGTAATAGGCAATGGCGCGGGCGCGGTCCCAGACTTCGGTTTTCACCGGATCGCGGGCGTTGATGATCTGCTTCATCTTGGCTTCAATCGCGCCCAGATCTTCGGGGGTGAAGGGCTCTGCGCGGTCAAAGTCGTAAAACCAGCCGTAATCGCGCACCGGGCCAATGGTCACTTTCACATCTGGCCAGATCTCTTGCACCGCGCGCGCCATGATATGGGCGCAGTCGTGACGGATCAGCTCGAGCGCGACTTCGTCATCGGCCAGCGTGTGAATGGCGATCATGGCATCCGACAGGATCGGCCATTGCAGATCGACATGCGCACCATTGACCGAGGCTGAAATCGCCTTCTTTGCCAGACCGGGCGCAATCGAGGCCGCAACCTCGGCAGCGGTCACGCCAGCTGCATAGTCACGCTTATTGCCATCGGGGAAAGTCAGGGAAATCTGGGACATATCGTCCTCCTCGTCGTTTTGGCGCCTACGAAACGCCCGGTTGCGGGTTATGTGATGGGGTTTTGCCTCTGGGCCGTGGCCTTGTCAACTCTGCCGCGCTAGACTGGTGGCGATATTTCGAAAGGTGCGCGCATGTTTGATCAGATCACCACCCCAGAAGGCCGCCGCATTGCCTATGATTTCACCGCGGGGCAGGGGCCTTGCGTGGTATTTTTGGGCGGCTTTAAATCGGACATGACCGGCACCAAGGCGGTTTACCTAAAGGCCTGGGCCAAGGCGCAGGGGCGCGCGTTTTTGCGGTTGGATTATTCCGGCCATGGCGCGTCAGGCGGCGCGTTTCTGGACGGTGCGATTGGCGATTGGTTTGAAGACGCGCTTGCGGTGATCACGGGAGTGACCAAAGGCCCGCTGATCCTTGTGGGCTCGTCGATGGGGGGCTGGATTGCGCTGTTGCTGGCCAAGGCGATCCCTGCGCGCATCGTCGGGCTGGTGGGCATCGCAGCCGCCCCCGATTTCACCGAAGATTCGATGTGGGCCAGTTTCACGCCCGTACAACGCGCAGCCCTTGCGGCCGGGCAGGTCGAGCTGCCTTCGGACTATTCCGACGCGCCCTATATCATCACCCGCCGCCTGATCGAAGAGGGGCGCAACCGGCTTGTGCTGCGCGCGCCGCTGGATTTGCCCTTCCCCGTGCGGCTGTTGCAAGGCACCGCTGACACCGATGTGCCGCCTGCGGTTGCGTTGCGCCTGCTGGAGCATGCCTCTGGCCCCGATATTCGGCTGGCGCTGGTCAAAGGCGCAGATCACCGCTTTTCAACGCCCGCCTGCCTTGCCATGATAACGACCAGTGTGTCAGAGGTGTTGGAGGTCAATCATGCGCAGCTTCGGTAAGGCCTTGGGGCAGCTGCTTGTTGTCTTTTTCTTGCTTTATGCTGCCGCGCTTTACCTGATCCCTCGCGATCAAGTGGACCGCCAAATCAAGTTTGATCCCAATAGCTTGGGTGCTGATCTTAACGCTTATCTCGCCAAATCCGAACAGCAATTTTCCAACATCACCGCAGGCACGCAAAAGCGCATTGTTTGGGCTGGTGCCGTGGGGGCGAAGACGCCTTTGGCGCTGATTTATCTGCATGGATTTTCCGCCACCTCGGAAGAGATCCGTCCGGTGCCCGCTGATCTGGCCCGCGCCTTGGGGGCAAATATCTTTTTCACCCGCCTGACCGGACATGGCCGTGATGGCGCCGCGCTTGCCGCCGCCACGGCCAGCGATTGGGTGCAGGATATGGCCGAGGCGATGGCGATTGGTCGCCGCATCGGGGGGCGTGTGGTGGTGATTGGCACTTCGACCGGCGGCACGCTGGCAGCACTTGCGGCCAGCGATCCGGTGTTGTCGCAAGCCATGGCGGGGCTGGTGCTGATCTCGCCAAACTTTGGGCTAAAGCCGTTGGCGGGTAAAATCCTTGACCTGCCCGCCGCGCGCTATTGGGGGCCTTTGGTCGCGGGGGCGACCCGCAGTTTTACGCCGCAAAACGACCGCCACCGCCAATTCTGGACCAACACTTACCCAACCGTTGCGCTGTTTCCGATGGCGGCTTTGGTGCGCGAGGCCCGCGCGCAGGATTACAGCCAGACCAAACTGCCGCTTTTGCTGCTGTATTCACCGCAAGACCAAGTGGTTGATCCCGCGCAAACGCTTAAAATTCTTGGCCCTTGGGCCGGCCCAAAACAGATTGAACCGCGCATTATGACAGCCCAAGACGACCCCTTTAGCCATGTGATTGCCGGCGATATTTTGTCGCCAAACCAAACTGCTGCAACCGAGGCGCTGATCCTTGCTTGGGCAAAGGCGCTTTGATGCCAATGCACGAGCCTTTGGTGATGATTCCGGGCCTGATGGCCGATGCGCGGCTGTTTTTGCCGCAGATGGTGCAGCTTGGCGCAGAGCGCGCGGTGCATGTGGCGCTTGCGACGCGCGGCGACACGGTCGAGCAGATGTCCGAAGCGATCGTCGCAGGGCTTCCGCCGCGCTTTGCGCTGCTTGGCCATGGACTTGGCGGCGATATTGCCTTGGAGATCATCCGCCGCGTGCCCGACCGCGTCAGCCGCGTGGTCTTGATGGCCACCGATCCTTTGTCTGAAGCGCCGCAAGCGGCCGCCGCGCGCGAGGCGCGGATTGTCGCCGCGCGCTCTGGGCGTCTGACCGAGGCGATGCGCGAGGAAATTCCACTGACTGCGATTGCCGATGCGCCTTGGCGCGGCGACATTATGGCGCTGATCCAAGATATGGCGCTGGGGCTGGGCGAGGGGGTGTTTTTGCGCCAAAGCCGCGCGCTGCAACGCCGCCCTGATCAGCAAAAAACCATGCGCCGGATCAAATTGCCCGCGCTGGTGATTTCTGGCGATGCCGACACGCTTGTGCCGATGCGGCGGCAAGAGTTCACCGCCAATCTGATGCCCTATGGCAAACTGGCGGTGATCGAGGCTGCCGGTCATCTGGCAAGCCTCGAACAACCGCAAGCTGTCAGCGATGCGATTGCCGCCTTTTTGGCGGGGCCGATGATGCTGCGCTAGGCGGTTTGCGCAGGCACCACTTTCAAGGCCGCAGGTTTTGCTGCGCCTGCATTGGCGTCGATGAATTTGAGCACCAAAGGCCGGATGTTCAACCGCCAGCTTTTGCCGGCAAAGATGCCGTAATGGCCCGCGCCCGGTTCCAGATGCTGCAATTTTTTCGAATCAGGCAGGCCGGTCAGCATCGCCAAAGCCGCCACACATTGGCCGGGGGCTGAAATATCGTCGTTTTCACCCTCGACCGTCATCACTGCAACATTGCTGATTGCGCCGATATCGACTTTTTTGCCGGCAACAACGAATTCATTTTTGGCGATTTCCAGACCTTTAAAGATCCGCTCGACGGTCGAAAGATAGAATTCCGCCGTCATATCCATCACCGCAAGGTATTCGTCATAAAAGCGGTTATGGGCGTCTTGCTCCGATGCCTCGCCTTGCGCGACGCGCATGATCTGTTCGGAAAAGGCTTTCGAATGCCGCTCCGAGTTCATCGAAATAAAGGATTGCAGCTGCAACATGCCGGGGTAAACCAGCCGGCCGACGCCCTTATATTTAAAGCCGACGCGTTGAATGGCGATCTGTTCCAACTGGCCCATGGTGATGCGGCGGCCAAAGTCGGTGACATCTGTCGCAGCGGCATCTGGGTCGATCGGCCCGCCGATCAGGGTCAGGCTGCGCGGCTGCGCGGCGGGGTCTTCGGCCGCCAGATAGGCTGCGGCGGCAAGCGCTAGCGGGGCAGGCTGACAGACTGCGATGACATGGGTATCAGGGCCCATTTCGCGCATGAAATCAACAAGATAAAGCGTATAGTCTTCGATATCGAACTTGCCGTCTGATACCGGAATGTCGCGCGCATTGTGCCAATCTGTCACAAAAACATCGGCATCGGGCAATAGGCTGGCGACAGTCGAGCGCAGCAGGGTGGCATAGTGACCAGACATCGGAGCCACCAGCAAAATCTTACGCGCCATCGGTGCGCGGCGGCGGACATAGAATTGGATCAGGTTGCCAAAGGGCTTCTCTACCACGGTGTTGATGTCGATCAAATGGTCCTGACCTTCGGGCCCAGGAATGCTGCGAATGCCCCAATCTGGTTTCTTGACCATGCGGCCAAAACTCCGCTCGGTCACTTCGCCCCAAGCGGCAACCATGCCAAGCATCGGGTTCATTGTCATCGAGAAAGCCGGGTAAGATGCCATCGCACGCGCGGTGGCCCCCATCCATTCATTCGTGTTACGAATGCTTTCCATCAGGTCATAGGTGGCCATATACTTCATAGTGACTCCATGGGGAGGGCCCCGGCTGACCGCCACGCGCCCTTTTGGGCCGGACGAGTCCATGCTGCATAGCAGCGACGATAAGGGTGAAACGTTAATATGACAACCAAAGACAATGCCGCAGGCGCAAAATTGGAAAAGATGACAACCAATCTTGCTAAAATCGAAGCATTGTCTTCGCGGCTGATGGCCGCTTTGGCAGCGCGACCCGCCTCGGACCCGGGGGTGCAGGGGCCCGGCCAAGAGATTTACATGAAGGCCGCCACCGCCTATCTGGCCGGCCTGATGCAAAACCCCAGTCGGGTGCTGGAACAGCAGATCAGCTATTGGGGCAAGACCATGCGCCATTATGTTGACGCCCAGCAGGCGCTTGCCAGTGGCGAGCTGCGCCCGCCAGAAGACACCGGTCCCAAGGATCGCCGCTTTTCCAACCCGGTTTGGGACAGCAATCCCGCGTTCAATTACCTAAAGCAACAATATCTGTTCAACGCCGAGGCGGTGCAGAACGCCGTGGCGGTGATGGAGGGCATCGACGATCACGAACGCAAGCGCGTCGATTACTTTAGCCGCCAGATTGTCGACATGCTGGCACCGACCAATTTTTTGGGCACCAATCCCGATGCGCTGGAACGCGCGCTGGAAACCGATGGCGAAAGCCTTGTGCGCGGGCTGGAAAATCTGGTCAGCGATATCGAGGCCAATAACGGCGAATTCGCGGTCACGCTTGCCGACCCCGAGGCCTTTGTGGTGGGCGAAAACCTTGCCACCACCCCCGGCAAAGTGGTGTTTCGCAACCGCATGTTAGAGCTGATCCAATACGCCCCCAGCACCGAAACCGTCTACGAGACGCCGCTGCTGATCTTTCCGCCGTGGATCAACAAATTCTACGTCATGGATCTAAAGCCGCAAAACAGCCTGATAAAATGGGTGGTCGAGCAGGGCTTTACGGTGTTTGTGGTGTCTTGGGTCAACCCTGACGCCTCTTATGCCGATGTCAGTCTGGATGACTATATCCGCGAAGGTTACCTCACCGCGATGGCCGAGGTGCGCCGCATCACCGATCAACCGCAGATCAATGCGGTGGGCTATTGCATCGCCGGCACCACGCTGGGGCTGACGCTGTCGCATTTGCAGCGCGCGGGCGACACTTCGGTGAAATCGGCGACCTTCTTTACCACGCTGACCGATTTTTCCGATCCGGGCGAGGTCGGGGTGTTTCTTGACAACGACTTTGTTGACGGGATTGAACGGCAATCAACCGCCGACGGCATGCTGTCAAAAACTCTGATGTCGCGCACCTTTTCCTATCTGCGCTCGAACGATCTGATCTACGGCCCTGCGATCAAATCCTATATGCTGGGCGAGGCGCCGCCGGCCTTTGATCTGCTCTATTGGAACGGTGATGGCACCAATCTGCCGTGCAAGATGGCGATGCAATATCTGCGCGGCCTGTGTCAGGGCGATGGTCTGGCCAAGGGCACGTTTCCGGTCTTTGGCCATGCTGCCAGTCTTTCTGATATCAAAGTGCCGCTTTGCGCCATTGCCTGCGAGACCGACCACATCGCGCATTGGCGCGGCAGCTTTAACGGCATCAAGCAGATGGGGTCAGAGGATAAGACCTTTATCCTTGCGCAGTCGGGCCATATCGCAGGGGTGATCAACCCGCCATCGAAGGGCAAATACGGCCATTACACCAATCCGCGCCCCGTTGCAGGCGCGCCCGATGATTGGAAAACCACCGCCAGCTTTACCCAAGGCAGCTGGTGGCCGCGCTGGGCGGATTGGTTGGCGAACCGCTCTGGCAGCATGATCGCAGCGCGAATCGCTGGCGAGTCAACCAACCCTGCCTTGTGCGATGCGCCTGGCACCTATGTGCTTGCAGGCACGGCTCGTTTGCCAAAGGGTTGAGCTATTTCGGTTTTTTGCCGCTTTGGCAAAAAACCAGATCCATGCTGCGGCGCAGAAATTTTACTTGCAATGCTGCGATGCAGCATGTATATCTTGCTCATCGAATTCAGGCGACCCCACCAAAACTCAGGAGCATTAAAATGAACGCTGCTACCGATTTCACCAAAGTCATGCAGGACATGATGGCCAAGTTCCCAGTTGACGCTTCGGCTTTCCAAAACGCATTCAAAACCCAAGCCGCTTTCGGCGAGAAACTGTCGAAAGTCGCGCTGGAAGCAGCCGAGAAGTCGACCGAAATCTCGTCCAAATGGGCTAAAGAGACCATTGCAAAGCTTTCGACCACCGCAACCGCGAAAACCGAGCCTGCTGATTACACCAAAGCTGTGACCGATTTTGCATCGGCTGCAACCGAAATGGCGTCGGAAAACATGGCTGCTTTCGCTGAAGTTGCGAAAAAAGTGCAGATGGAAACCGTCGAGCTGATGCTTGCCGCTGGCAAAACCGCTTCGGCAGAGGCCTCGGCTGTTGTGAAAAAAGCAACCGACGAAGTGACCGCTGTTGCGAAAAAGGCTGCAACCGCAGCAAAGTAATCCTTCGGGATCATCGTATCGCCCTATCCTCCCTAGGGTTTGATGCATGGGGCGAGCCAGTGGCTCGCCCTTTCTTTTTGCGCAAATGCTGCGTTTTTCTGCACGCTCTTTCTTTTTATGCTGCGCTGTCCTAGAGTTTCTCTGCACTGCAACATAATGCTGCAACCCGGGGAGGTTCAGATGGCCGAAACTGCGAAGCCTTTGCTCATCAAGCGATATGCAAGCCGTCGTCTCTATAACACCGAGACGTCGGATTACGTCACGCTGGAAGACATCTCGGGCTTTATCCGCGCGGGCCGCGAGGTGCAGATCGTTGATCTGAAATCCGGTGATGACCTGACCCGCCAATATCTGCTGCAAATCGTGGCCGAGCGCGAGTCAAAGGGCGACACCGTGCTGCCCACCAATGTGCTGACCGATCTTGTCCGCAGCTATACCAGCAATATTCAGTCGGTGGTGCCGCAGTTCCTTGCCGCCAGCTTCGAGATGCTGCGCGATGGCCCGACCAAAGTCATCGAAAACATGAACGTCATTCCAAACCCGATGACAGCGATGCCCGGCTTTGATTTGATGCGCAAACAGCAAGAAGCCTTCATGAAAACCATGATGGGCGGCGTGCCTGGCTGGAGCGGCTCTGGCCCTGCGGCAGAACCCGAAGCTACGCCCGCAGGCGATCCCGCGGCAGAATTGGCCGAGATCAAGAAGCAATTCGCCGAACTGCAAAAGAAGCTGTCGCAGCTGTGATCCATGGCTGAGGTCAGCACCCGCGTCACGCTTTGGGGGATCGAGGTTTTTCTGGCCGTGGCCGAAGACCGTGCCATCTCGGCGGCGGCGCGGCGGCTGGGGGTCAGTGCCTCGGCGATTTCGCAACAACTGTCGGGGCTTGAAGCGGCGCTGGCCGCGACGCTGCTGGATCGTTCTGCGCGGCCCTTGCAGCTGACGCCTGCGGGGGCGATGTTTCGCCGCCACGCCCAAACCATCTTGAACGCCGAGGCCGAAGCCCGCGCCGAGCTGGGCCTGCGCGGGCTTGCGGGGCTGACAACGCTGCGGCTGGGCATGATCGAAGATTTTGACGCCGAGGTGACGCCACGACTTTTGGCCTCGATGGCGGTCGATCTGAAGACCTGCCGGTTTTTGCTGGAAACCGGACCCAGCCACCGCTTGTTGGATCAGTTGGAAACACGCAGCCTAGATATTGCTGTGACCGCCGATCTGACCACCGAGACCCAGACCGATGGCTGGCGCGAGGTGCATCCGCTGCTGGTCGAGCCGTTTTTGGCGATCACTCCCAAGGGGCAGGCGCATCACGATCTGCCGCTGATCCAATATACCTCGCGCCATCTGATGGGCCGCCAGATTGCGGCGCATCTGTCGCGGCAAAACCTGCGGCTGGCGCAACGCTTTGAACTGGATAGCTATCACGCCATTCTGGCCATGGTGGCGGCAGGGCAGGGCTGGACGATCCTGACACCGCTGGCGCTGCATCACGCTGCGCGCTTTGCGGGCCAAGTCGATGCAGCCCCGCTGCCGTTTGAACCGCTGTCACGCACGCTGTCGCTCTCGGCGCGCGCCGGGGTTCTGGGTGATATGCCGGGCCAGATCGCCGATCGTCTGCGCGCGCTGATTGCGCGAAAGGTGGTGGCCCCTGCCCAAACTGCTGCACCTTGGCTGGGCGAGACATTGCGGGTGCTCTGAGCGTTGCTTTTTGCGGGGCAGGGGTCTAGGCAGACCAAAACCCCTGAAAGGAAATCCGATGGCGCTGAAAGACCTTATGATCCGTGCTGGCAATGCTTGCGAATTCTGCGGAGCCGCCGATGGTCTGGCCGTCGCCGAGGCCGCCCCGATTGGCGAGCTGCTGCTTTGCCCTGCGTGTCTTGGCGCGCATGAGGTGCCCGCCGATCACTGGCGCTGTTTGGAAGGCGCTGCTTGGACCGCCGAGCCTGCGGTGCAGCTTGCGGTGTGGCGCAAATTGGGCACGCTTGACGCCGCTTGGGCTGTTGAGGCGCGCGAGGGCATGACCCTGCTGCCCGAGGTGCAATCCATCGCCGACCAACCCGCCGCAGTTGAACATCGCGACAGCAACGGCACTTTGCTCGCGCAGGGCGATACCGTGGTTCTGATCAAGGATCTGGTGGTCAAGGGCGCGAATTTCACCGCCAAGCGTGGCACCTCGGTGCGCAAAATCTCTTTGGTGGCTGATAATCCGGGCCAGATCGAGGGGCGTGTTGAAGATCAGCGCATCATCATCTTGACCGAGTTTGTCAAAAAATCCTGATCTTTGCAGGCGCAGAAACGCGCGCATAGATCACCGCGCCCAAGGCGCGTCAAGAGTGCAAATCTCGCGCATCACATCGGCGTGAGGTTTGCGCAAACAGCTCCGACTCATCTGGAAAAGCTTTTTAAAAACGGTCATTTACGCCAAGAAGGCAATGACCTTCTGCGTGGATAGGCCGCTGTGGCTCCCGCATTTCCGGAGTTAAAAAACATGACCAAATTCGCTCTCGCTTTCGCAGCAATCGCAACCATGACCGCTGGCGCAGCTTTCGCTGAAGACGCTGTCGTTGTGGCAGATGTTGACGGCAACGGCGTCTATTCGATGGAAGAAGTTGTTGCAGCATATCCAGCTGTGACCGCAGAAATCTTCGCAGCCGCTGACACCGATGCAAACGGCGACCTTTCGGCAGACGAGCTGAAAGCCGCTGTTGAAGCAGGCGCTTTCGCTGCGATGTAATTTCGCTTTGTCGAAATATGGGGCCGTCGCATCTGCGGCGGCCTTTTTGGTTTCTGGATCGCCTTAGACCTGCGATCTGGCCCCACCAAAGGCAGGGCCAGAAAAGGTTACTCTAGCTCGACCAGCAGATCCTTGGCGTCGATTTGGCTGCCGGGCTGCACGTAAAGCGCTTTGACCACAGCGGCGCGGTCGGCGTGAATGCCGGTTTCCATCTTCATAGCCTCAATGGTCAGCAGCAAATCGCCCGCGCTGACCTTTTGGCCTGCCACCACCGCCACCGAAGCAATCGCCCCGGGCATCGGCGCACCGATCTGATTGGCATTGCCCTCGACGGCCTTGGGTTTGGCCGCAACCTTGGCTTTGATGGCGCGGTTTGGCACTTTGATCACGCGCGGCTGGCCGTTCAGCTCGAAGAACACCTTCACCTCGCCGTCATCGGTGGTTTCGCCCACCGCTTGCAGCCGGATTTCCAGCAGCTTGCCCGGATCAATTTCGGCGGTGATCTCTTCGCCCGCAGCCATGCCGTAAAAGAACGTCCGCGTCGGCAGGGCGCGCACCGGGCCATAGGCTTTGTGGCGGCCCATATAATCCAAGAACACCTTGGGATACATCAGATAGCCGTTCAGATCCTCGTCATCGACGCGGTAGCCCGACAGCTCTTCGCTCAGCTTGGCGCGCACCGCTTCCAGATCGACCGCAGCCATGCCTTCGCCGGGGCGGGCGGTCGAGGCCACTTCGCCCTTCAGCACCTTTTTCGAGATCACCGCAGGCCAACCGCCATGCGGCTGCCCCAGATTGCCGCGCAGCATATCCGCCACCGAATCCGGGAAGGCGACATCAACGGCAGGATCTTCGACCTGCGCGCGGGTCAGCCCTTGGGCCACCATCATCAACGCCATATCGCCCACCACTTTTGACGAAGGCGTGACTTTGACAATATCGCCAAACATCTGGTTGGCGTCGGCATAGGCCTGCGCCACCTCGTGCCAGCGCTCTTCCAGCCCCAAAGACCGCGCTTGCGCTTTCAGGTTGGTGAACTGCCCGCCGGGCATCTCGTGCAGATACACTTCCGAAGCGGGCGCCGGGATGCCCGACTCGAAGGCCGCATATTGGCCGCGCACCGCCTCCCAATAGTTCGAAATCTGCCGCACAGCGCCCATGTCGATGCCGGTGTCGCGCTCGGTATGTTTCAAAGCCTCGACAATCGAGCCGAGGCAGGGCTGCGAAGTGCCGCCCGAAAACGCATCCATCGCCGCATCGACCGCATCGACGCCAGCATCCGCCGCAGCCAGAATCGTCGCCGCTGCGGCACCGCTGGTGTCATGGGTGTGAAAGTGGATCGGCAAGCCAACCTCTTGTTTCAGCGTCTTAATCAGGATCTTGGCCGCCGCTGGTTTCAACAGCCCTGCCATATCCTTGAGCCCCAGCACATGCGCGCCCGCAGATTTCAGCGCCTGAGCGGTGTCGACGTAATACTTCAGATCGTATTTCGACCGCTCTGGGTCCAGCATATCGCCGGTATAGCAGACCGTGCCTTCGCAGACCTTGCCGGCTTCGATCACCGCATCCATCGCCACCCGCATGTTTTCGACCCAGTTCAGGCTGTCAAACACCCGAAACACATCGACGCCGGTTTCCGCCGCCTGTTTGACAAAGGCCTGCACCACATTGTCGGGATAGTTGGTATAGCCCACCCCGTTGCTGGCCCGCAAAAGCATCTGCGTCATCACATTGGGCATCTGGGCGCGCAGATCGCGCAGGCGCTGCCATGGGCATTCTTGCAAAAAGCGATAGGCGACATCAAAGGTCGCCCCACCCCAGCATTCCACCGAGAACAGCTGCGGCAGGTTGGCCGCATAGGCCGGCGCCACCTTGATCATGTCGATCGACCGCATCCGGGTGGCCAGCAAGCTTTGGTGGCCGTCGCGCATGGTGGTGTCGGTGATCAGCAGCTTTTTCTGCGCCCGCATCCAATCGGCCACCGCTTGCGGGCCTTTTTGTTCCAGCAGATTGCGCGTGCCCATTGCGGGTTCAAGCATCGGCTTTGGCGCGCGCGGGGTGCGTGCTTCGGCATGTGGCTTGGGCCGACCCGCGGTTTCGGGATGCCCGTTCACCGTGATATCGGCGATATAGGTCAGAATTTTCGTCGCCCGATCCCGCCGCTTTTTGAACTGGAACAGCTCTGGCGTGGTGTCGATGAACTTGGTGGTATAGGTGCTGTCAAGGAAAGTCGGATGCTTTAACAGGTTGATCACAAACTCAATATTCGTCGAGACCCCACGAATGCGGAACTCGCGCAGCGCGCGGTCCATCCGCCGGATCGCGGCCGAAGGCGTTGGCGCAAGGGCTGTGACCTTGACCAACAGACTGTCATAATAGCGCGTGATCACCCCGCCCGCATAGGCGGTGCCGCCGTCCAGACGAATGCCCATGCCGGTGGCCGAGCGGTAAGCGGTCAGCCGGCCATAGTCGGGGATAAAGTTGTTTTGCGGGTCTTCCGTCGTCACGCGGCACTGCAGCGCATGGCCGTTCAGGCGGATGTCTTCTTGCCGCGCCATGCCAGTGGCTTGCTCAAGCGTCTTACCCTCGGCAATCAGGATCTGGGCCTGCACGATGTCGATGCCGGTGACCTGTTCGGTCACCGTATGTTCGACCTGAACGCGCGGGTTTACCTCGATAAAGTAGAATTTCTCATCGTCCATATCCATCAGGAATTCGACGGTGCCGGCGCATTCATAGCCAACATGGGCGCAGATTTTGCGCCCCAGCTCGCAGACTTCCGTGCGCTGGGCTTGGGTCAAATAGGGGGCAGGTGCGCGCTCGACCACCTTTTGATTGCGCCGCTGCACGGTGCAATCGCGCTCGAACAGATGGTAAATCGCGCCATGTTTGTCGCCCAGAATCTGCACTTCGACGTGGCGCGCGCGCAGAATCATCTTTTCCAGATAGCCCTCGCCGTTGCCAAAGGCGGCTTCGGCCTCGCGGCGGCCCTCGCGCACCTTATCCACCAGCTCGGATTCCGACAGGATCGGCCGCATGCCGCGCCCGCCGCCGCCCCAAGAGGCCTTGAGCATAAAGGGATAGCCGACCGCTGCCGCCTGCGCCTTGATCAGATCGAAGTCATCGCCCAAAACATCCGTGGCCGGAATTACCGGAACGCCGGCCTCGACCGCCACCCGCCGCGCCGAGGCTTTGTCGCCAAGCGCGCGCATGGTTTCGGCCTTGGGGCCGATAAAGGTGATGCCGGCCTGCTCGCAAGCCTCTACAAAATCAGGGTTTTCTGACAAAAGCCCATAGCCGGGGTGGATCGCATCCGCTCCCGCGGCCTTGGCGACGCGGATGATTTCGGGGATGCTCAGATAGGCGCCCACGGGGCTTAACCCCTCGCCGATCAGATAGGCCTCATCCGCCTTAAAGCGGTGCAGCGACAGCTTGTCTTCCTCGGCATAGACGGCGACGGTTTTCTTGCCCATCTCGTTGGCGGCGCGCATGACGCGGATGGCGATTTCACCGCGGTTGGCGATCAGGATCTTTTTAAAGTCGGTCATGGGGTGCTCCGTTAGGCGCGGAAGGGGGCTCTCACGCCAAACCATATCCACGCTGCGGTGCAGCGCAAGGGCAGCCAGCGGCTATTTGCAACGGTTTTGCGAAAGCCTTGGTCAGATCGAGGGGTGTTGCCTAAATAATAGGCAGCGCAAAAACAAAACGCGCCCAAAGTATCGGGCGCGTTGCGGTTTTGATCATATTTTACTGCTATTCGCCGCGCGGAACCTGCCGGTTCGATAGCGGCACCTCTTCCAGAAAAAATGCAAAGATCAGCCCAACCGCCGCCAAAGCCGCCGCAATCAGATAGATCGGGTGGATCGCCTGCACCACGGTTTCGGCAAGATTGGCCTGTTGTTCGGGGCTTAGGCGCGCCAAGGTTTGCGGGCCGATGTTGCCGCCTTCGCCCAAGGGCAGACCCTGCGACATCCGCGCAGCAAACAGCGTGCCAAAGGCCGCAACCCCCAGCGAGCCACCGGTCTGGCGCACCATGATGCCCGCCGCCGTAGCCGTGCCCAAACTCTCACGCGGGACAGCATTTTGCACCGCCGTTGTCACCACCGGAAAGATGCAGCCCATGCCCAGCCCGACCAAGGCCAACGCCAGCGTGAAAACCACCATATTGCTGTGCTGCGTCATGAAGGACAGCGACATCATCCCCGCAAAAAGCAGCGCCATCCCCAGCTTTGGCAGCAGCAGATAGCGTCCGGTCTGACCCATGTAACGCCCTGAAAGGGTTGAGGTCAGCACGATCCCCAGCGTCATCGGAACCAACAGCAGGCCCGATTGCGTTGGCGTCGTGGCCTTGGCAATTTGCAAATAGAGCGGCACAAAGGTGATCGCGCCAAACAGCGCAACCCCTGCCACAAAGCCGATCACGCAAGTGACCCAAAACACGTTCAGCTTGAACAGCGACAGCGGCAAAATCGGCTCTTCGGCCCGCGCCTCGATCCAGACAAAGCCCAGCAGCGAGAGGACCGAGAGCGCAATCAGCCCAAAAGCTTCGGGTGAGCCCCAGCCAATGCTGCGCCCGCCCAAACTGCTGACCAGCGTCAGCGCGCCTAGGCCCAAGGTCAGCGCGACCGCACCTGCATAGTCGATCTTATGGCGCACACGATTAGCTTGTGCTTTGAAACTTATGGCAAAAATCCCAACGGCAATCAGCCCCAAGGGGATATTGATGAAAAAGATCCAGTGCCAATTCAAATATTGTACAAAGCCGCCACCGACCAAGGGGCCGACCACCGAAGAGGTGGCAAAGACCGCCGCAAAAACCCCTTGCACCTTGCCACGATCGCGCGGCGCAATCACATCGCCCACCACCGACAGCGCCAGCACAAACAACCCACCGCCGCCCAGCCCTTGCACTGCGCGTGCAAAGATCAAAAAGCTCATGGATCCGGCAATGCCGCAGAGGGCCGAGCCCAGCAAGAACAGCGAGACCGAGACAAAAACCATGGTTCGCCTTCCGTAAAGATCACCCAGTTTGCCATAAAGCGGGGCGACCACGGTCGAGGTCAGCACATAGGCCGTCACCACCCAGCTTAAATGATCCAAACCGCCCAGATCAGCAACAATTGTCGGCAGCGCTGTCGAGACGATGGTCTGATCCAAGGCCGCCAACAATAGCAACATGCCGATGGAGATAATCACCAGTCTGATCGGAGCGGGCGGGGTGGGGGATATATGCGCAGACAAAAATGCCTCCTGTCGCAGGGTTCTCCCATGGCTATGCTGAAGTGATATGCGTGTCAATCTCACATAGCTACACCTGTCATCTAATTGACATAAACATCTAAATTATGTTAAGGCACATTCAAATCGCCCGTGGTCTTTCGCCGCGGCCGCAAGACAGGAGGGCCGCAATGTCAGTCTCTAAGTGGCAAGGCTACAGCGCAGAGGTTTCCAAAAGGTTACAAAGCGGCGGCTATTCGGCAGATTCTGCGGCGGCCTTGCTTGATTTCGATGCCGAGATGTTTCGCCTAATGCGGTCAATCGTGAAGGGTGAGTTGCCGGCGCAACTGATGTCTGAAATGGGTCAAGGCCTTGATCTTGCGCAGTTTCAAGCGCTGACTGCCATCATGCGTTTACAAGGCGGCATTGGGGGGCGTGACCCGCAAGAAGCCACGGTTGGCATGGTCGCGACCGAGCTGAACGTTGATCCTTCGCGCGCCAGCCGCATTGTGTCTGACCTGATCGGCGCAGGTCTGGTGCGCCGCGATGTCAGTCAAAGCGATGGTCGCAAATCCATTTTGAACCTGACCCACAGCGCCACCGCCCTGCTTTTGGCCTTTCGGGATCTGAAATGGGCCAAGACGATGCAGGTCTTTGCCAATTGGACAGAAGCGGAAATTTGCAGCTTTTCCCAGCTTTTTCTGCGCTACAACGAAGGCATGCGGGCCGCTTACCCCTCCCGGGATTAGATTTTCGACAAAACAGGCGAACATTGCGCGAACATGTCGTTGCCTCTGTGAAATTTCCGGTTAGAATGTGGCTATGGAAGAATGGGATGACTCTTTGGCGCCTGCGCCAAAAATACCGCTGTCGCAGCGTGCGCTTGGTCAGGGCGGCGCGCGGCCCGCGCCCTATCTGGATGATCTAAACCCCGCGCAACGCGAGGCGGTCGAGGCACTGGATGGTCCGGTTTTGATGCTGGCAGGCGCTGGCACCGGCAAGACCAAGGCGCTGACCTCGCGCATTGTGCATCTGCTGAATATGGGTAAGGCCCGCCCGAATGAGATTTTGTCGGTGACTTTCACCAACAAAGCCGCGCGCGAGATGAAGCTGCGGGTGGGGCGGCTGCTGGGCGATGTGGCCGAGGGCATGGCGTGGATGGGCACCTTCCATTCGCTTTCGGTGAAAATCCTGCGCCGCCATGCTGAACTTGTTGGTTTGAAAAGCAATTTCACCATTCTGGACACGGACGATCAGCTGCGGCTTTTGAAACAGCTGATCGCCGCCAACAACATCGACGAAAAACGCTGGCCCGCACGGATGATGGCCAGCATCATCGATTCGTGGAAGAACCGCGCGCTGACGCCTGACCGTGTGCCTTCGGGCGAAGCCGCCGCTTATGACAACCGCGGAACCGAGATTTATGAGCAATATCAAGAGCGTCTGCGCACGCTGAACGCCACCGATTTTGGCGATCTGTTGCTGCATTGCGTGGTGATCTTTCAAAAACACCCCGATGTCTTAGAGCAATATCAGCGCTGGTTCCGCTATATTCTGGTCGACGAATACCAAGATACCAACGTCGCGCAATATCTGTGGCTGCGGCTTTTGGCGCAAAGTCACCGCAATATCTGCTGCGTCGGTGATGATGACCAATCCATCTATGGGTGGCGCGGCGCCGAAGTCGGCAATATCTTGCGGTTTGAAAAAGATTTCCCCGGTGCCAAGGTGGTGCGGCTGGAACAAAACTACCGCTCGACGGCGCATATTCTTGCTGCGGCTTCGGGGGTGATTGCCTCGAATGCGGGTCGTTTGGGCAAGACGCTTTGGACGGCGGGCGAGATGGGCGAAAAGCTGCGGCTGATCGGCCATTGGGACGGTGAGGAAGAGGCGCGCTGGATCGGCGAAGAGATCGAGGCCGCGCAACGCGGGCGGCGCAACATTCACGCGGTGTCGTTGAACCAAATCGCGATCCTTGTGCGCGCCTCGCATCAGATGCGCGCCTTTGAAGACCGGTTTTTGACCATCGGTCTGCCCTACCGCGTCATCGGCGGCCCGCGCTTTTACGAGCGGCAAGAAATTCGCGATGCGATGGCCTATTTCCGCCTTGCTGTCAGCCCCGAAGACGATCTGGCGTTTGAACGCGTGGTCAATCTGCCCAAACGCGGGTTGGGCGATAAGGCGCAAGGCGATATTCAACGCGAGGCGCGCGGGCTTGGCCTGCCGCTGCTGGAGGGCGCGCGCAGCTTACTCGCGCGGGCGGGGATCGGCGGCAAGGGTGCCGGGCAATTGCGCCAATTTGTCGAAGGGGTTGATCGCTGGCATGTGGCCGTGCTTGGGGCCAGCCAAAGCCATATCGAGCTGGCCGAGATCATCTTGGATGAAAGCGGCTACACCACGATGTGGCAAAACGACAAAACCCCCGAGGCTGCGGGGCGGCTTGAAAACCTGAAGGAACTTGTCAAAGCGCTGGAGCAATTTGACAGTCTGCAGGGGTTTTTGGAACACGTTAGCCTGATCATGGAAAACGAATCCGAAGAGGCGGTGGAAAAAGTGTCGATCATGACGCTGCACGCCGCTAAGGGGTTGGAATTCCCTGTGGTTTTCCTGCCGGGTTGGGAGGATGGCCTTTTCCCCAGCCAGCGCAGCATGGACGAATCCGGCAAAAAGGGCCTCGAGGAAGAGCGCCGTTTGGCCTATGTGGGCATCACCCGGGCCGAGCAGTTGTGCACGATTTCCTTTGCCTCGAACCGTCGGGTCTATGGGCAATGGCAAAGCCAATTGCCCAGCCGTTTCATTGACGAGCTGCCCGAAGACCATGTTGCTGTGCTGACCCCGCCGGGGCTTTATGGCGGCGGTTACGGTGCGGCTGCGCCGAGCTATGGCTCCTCGCTTGAAGACCGCGTGGGCAAGGCCGATCCCTATAACTCGCCGGGCTGGAAGCGGATGCAAGACCGCGCCACGACCCGCCCTATCGCGCAACCGCGCGAGGCGCGGGCGGTGACGATTGACGCCGCCGCGGTTTCGTCCTTTGTGACGGGGGACCGGGTGTTTCACCAGAAATTCGGCTATGGCGAGATTGTCGGCATCGAAGGCGATAAGCTGCATATCGAATTTGATCATGCCGGTGCCAAGATGATCGTGGCGCGTTGGGTCGTGGCCGCGCATGAGGTGGGCGAGGTGCCGTTTTAGGCCCGCAGCCGCGCAAGGCCTGCCACCAATAGCCCTGCGGCCAGCCCCCAAAACGCAGCGCCGATGCCAAAAGCTGCCACGCCAGAGGCCGTGACCACCAGCGTGACCACGGCGGCAAAGCGTGTAGGCTCGGGCGTAAAGCCCGCAACCAGCGCGCCCATCAGCGGGCCCAGCAGCGCCAGCGCCACCAGCGCCGTCATCAAAGCCGTGGGCAAGGCTGCCAAAATCGGCACGATCACCGGCCCCAGAAGCCCCAACACCAGCCAAACCGCCGCGTAAATCACCCCGGTTTTCCAGCGTTGGTTGCGGTCTGGGTGGGTGTCTTCACCCAGACAAATCGCCGCCGTGATCGCGGCCATGCTGACCGGATGCGCGCCAAAAAGCCCTGAAATCACGGAAAGAACCCCCGTCACCCCCAGCGCTGGTCGCACCGGCGGTGCGTAGCCTGCCGCGCGCAAGACCGCAAATCCGGGCAGGTTTTGCGAGGCCATGGTAACCAGATAGAGCGGCACCCCCAGCCCCAACAGCACATCCCAGCGAAAGGCGGGGGCGATAAACTCTAGATGCGGCAGCGGCAGGTGCAGGCTTGGCAGATGCGCGGCGCCTGTCACAAAGGCCAAAACCACGCCAAGGCTCAGCGCTGCCAGCACCGCCACCGCCGGATTATAAAGCCGCACCAGCAGGAAAACCGCAGCCATCGGCAGCACTAGGGCGGGCAGGGCCTGCGCCGCCGCCGTGCCTTTCAGGCAAAACGGCAGCAAAACGCCTGCCAGCATCGCCGCTGCCACCCCGTCGGGGATCTGCGCCACCAGCCGCCCCAAGGGGCGCAGCGCCCCCGTCAGCGCCACCAACACACCTGATAGCACAAAGGCGCCCACGGCTTCGGCCATGCTGACCCCCGTGCTGGCTGCAATCAGCGCAGCCCCGGGGGTCGACCAAGCCAGCACCACCGGCACCTTTGACTGCGCACTGAGCAGGGCCGAGCCGATGGCTTTGGCCACACAAACCGCAAACACCCAGCTTGCCGTCTGGCCGGGCGTCGCGCCCACCGCTGCGGCTGCCGAAAGCACCAGCGCAATCGTCGAGCCATAGCCAACCAAGGCCGCCACAAGGGCCGCTGAAACCATAGATAAACGCATAAAGCCCCCGACAGTTTTTCCAACTATCGCGGGCGCTTGGGCAATGTTCAAGAGAGGAAGCGGCGGCACCCGCAGGGAGGAGGAGAGCAGGTGCCGCCTGATCGTCGGGCCAGGGAGGAGGTTGGCCGTTCGAAAGACCGGCAGCAGGTTCAGGGAGGAGGTTGAACCGCTGCCTACCATTCGGCCAGGGAGGAGGTTGGCCGAAGTGTTCTATGCGGCGGCCCCCCTCGGGAGGAGGTAAGAGGAGCCGCCTAATCGTCGGGCCAGGGAGGAGGTTGGCCTTTCGAATTCAGGTGGCGGCGATCCAGGGAGGAGGTTGGATCACCGCCAATCCGCCAGGCCCAGGGAGGAGGAGGGGCCTTACGAAGAGAATAAAAAGGCGACGGCGCTAGGGAGGAGGAGCGCGCCGCCGCGCCATGAAACTGGTCTCGGGGAGGAGGATCGAGACCGGTTCAGGGATTACTTGCCGTAGGCCGCCTCACGGGCGATCTCGGAGATCATCGAGCGGGCAATGCCCAGGTCTGCCAATTCGCGCTCATTCAGGCTGCGCAGCTCGGTCAGGGTCTGGGTGTAGACGCGGCGGCGTTGCAGGGCGACACCAAAGCCGGTGAAGGCGCTGCTGATGCGGTCAAACAAAAAGGTCTGCGCCGTGCGTGTCGAATTTACATAAGCCATTTTACATCTCACTCTTCTGATCTAGCGGCTGGGTTGACCGGATGTCTTACCCTCGTCTTCCGCTGTTAGGGATAACATGGCGTATATGCTGCACCTGCACAATGGGATTAACGGCAATGCTGCCATGCAGCAAATGCATGGCTCTTCATCACAAAAAGTTCATAATTAACATAGATTTCGGGTGAAATTTGAGCATTTGGTCAACAGGGGCTTGTCCTTTGCTGCAAAGCGAACAAGTTTGCCCAAAGCGTGTCTAAAATTGGGGCAAAGGAAAAACCATGTCAGTCACCCGCGAAGATGTCCTCTTGGTTCTCTCTGGGGTTGTGGTGCCCGGTGGCACGCTGGTGTCGCAAGATTTGATCCGCGCGCTGCAAATTGATGGTGGCGCGATTCGATTTGTGATCGAGGCCGCAAACCCTGATGCGGCGCGCGCGCTGGCCCCTGCACAGGCTGCTGCCGAAGCTGCGCTGCGCGGGCTTGCGGGCGTGGTCTCGGTGCAGGTGGTGATGACCGCGCATGGCCCCGCCGCCAAAGCGCCGCCGCCAAATCTTGGCGCGCCGGCAGGGCAGGGCGTCAAGATCGGCCAGCATCCCACGCCACATCAAGGCGGCCCCGCGCGGATCAACGGCATTGACCGCATCATCGCGGTGGGCTCGGGCAAAGGCGGGGTCGGCAAATCAACGGTCTCTTCCAACCTTGCGGTGGCGCTGGCCAAGCAAGGCCGCCGCGTTGGGCTTTTGGATGCCGATATCTATGGCCCCAGCCAGCCGCGGATGATGGGGGTGTCCAAGCGACCTGCCTCGGCCGATGGCAAGATCATCGAACCCCTGCATGCGCATGGCGTCACGATGATGTCGATTGGCCTGATGCTGAAGGAAGACGAGGCGGTGATCTGGCGTGGCCCAATGATCATGGGGGCTTTGCAGCAATTGCTGACCCAGGTGGCTTGGGGGGAATTGGATGTGCTGATCATTGATCTGCCGCCGGGAACGGGCGATATTCAACTCACCCTGTGCCAGCGCACGCATCTGACCGGCGCGATTGTGGTCTCGACCCCGCAAGACGTCGCCTTGCTCGATGCCCGCAAAGCGCTGGATATGTTCCAAAAGCTGAAAACGCCGGTGCTGGGGCTGATCGAGAATATGTCGACCTATATCTGCCCCAATTGCGGCCATGAAGAGCATCTTTTCGGCCATGGCGGGGTTGCAGCCGAGGCCAAGCGGCTGGATTTGCCGTTCTTGGGCGAATTGCCCTTGTCGATAGATGTGCGCATCGCAGGCGACAGTGGCACGCCGATTGCGGCAGGCGAAGGCGCGCATGCCGAGGCCTATGCCCGTTTGGCCCACCGCCTGATTGCGGGCGGCATGGCCTGATCTTTAAGGCAGCCTGAAACCAAAGGCCTGCCGTGGCGGCATCGAGCCGCCACGGCAGGCATTGCCATGGAAGATAACACTGGCGCGTGCTTTTGGGATAGGTCGGTGAAATCCGATGAGACCGAATCACTCCTTTGGGAAATCATGGGAAATACGGCTTTTTCTGCCGCATGCGGCTGGTTTTTGCCTATTTTTGTTGGGTAAACCGCATGTGATGCGCTCTTATTTCCTGAAATCAGAAAAAAATTGGGACAGCATGGGCTTGCAGCTTGGCGGTGAGGTTTATCTACATGTAGTGGTAGTGTCGTCGTGTTCACCTAGGTTTATCCGGATTCTGAGGGTATTGCCCACCAGATAGTGTTTTCAGTCCTGCTTTGTCACAATATCTGGCGGGTTGATCCCAAAAATTTCCATTGCTTCCCATGAAATCCCATGTCATTCCTTTTCTCACGGAAGACGAGACGGTCAAAAAACGACGCAGGGGCAGCGATAGACCCCGAACAAGGCGCAAAAAGACAGGCTCATACAGGCAACCGCTTTCGCCTTCCCTCAGATCCGGCGCGCAAGCGAGCAGACATCTCCCCCAGGTGGTTTGCGCAGCAGGACGCCCAGCGATGGGACAGACGGCGGATCGAGCAGTGGCAGCAGCTCGATCCGCCATTTCTATTTTAGGACGAGGGTGATCCTCGCAAAGGAGCCGGAAGGCCGATGGTGAGTGAGGCGTTCAGAGGTGAGTTCTACCAAAAGGTAGACAGCAAGGCGCGGGTTTCGATCCCGGCTGCCTTCCGCCGCATTCTGGAAGTCGAAGACCCCGCCACCGAAGACAATGCCCGCCCGCGCGTCTATATGGTTTATGGCGGCAAATCCCGGAATTTTGTTGAATGCTATTCGCGCGCAGGGGCCGATGCTTTGGCCGCCAAGATCGAAGCGATGGAGCTTGGCTCGCCCGCCCGTGACCGCGCTGAACGCGATCTGATTTCGCGTTCGGTGATGATCGAGGTGGAACCTGACGGCCGCATCGTTTTGCCGGCCAAGGTCCGCGCCAAGATGGGCTTTGCGCCTGAAGACAGTGGCGGCGAGGCGGCGTTTGCGGGCTTTACCAATCGGTTCAAGCTCTATCGCCGCGAAGTCTATGACGCCGAAAACGATGCTGAAGATGACGATGATGTAGATCCGCTGACCCTTGTGGGTCGTGCGATGAGGGCAGGGTAAGATGGCACAGACAAGCGATCAGACCATCGGTCGCGCGCCACATATTCCTGTGTTGTTGCGGCCTTTGTTGGCGGCTGTGGCCCCGGTTCGGGGCCTTTGGCTTGATGGCACCTTTGGCGCGGGCGGCTATACGCGCGGGCTGCTTGCGGCGGGGGCTGACTGCGTCATCGGCGTAGACCGCGATCCTTTGGCCTTGGAATTGGCGGCCCCTTGGGCGGGAGAATACGGTAATCGGCTGCGGCTGGTGGCGGGCAATTTCTCGGATATGGACCGCCACGCGGGGGCCGAGCTGGACGGTGTTGTGCTGGATCTGGGCGTGTCGTCGATGCAGATTGATCTGGCCGAGCGCGGCTTTTCCTTTCAAAAAGACGGCCCGCTTGACATGCGGATGAGCCAATCGGGCCCTTCGGCTGCGGATCTGGTCAATACCGGCTCTGAAGAAACGCTGGCAAATATCCTTTACCATTTTGGCGAAGAGCGCGCCTCGCGCCGCATCGCCCATGCGATTGTCGAGGCCCGCACCGCCAATCCGATCACCACCACGCTGCGGCTGGCCGAGATCGTCTCGAAATGCCTGCCGCGTCCAAAGCCCGGGCAAAGCCATCCTGCGACCCGCAGCTTTCAGGCGCTGCGCATCGCGGTGAATGAGGAATTCGCCCAGCTTGTGCAGGGGCTTGCTGCGGCAGAGCGGGCGTTGAAGCCCGGCGGTCTGCTGGCGGTTGTGACCTTTCATTCGCTGGAAGATCGCGTCGTCAAACGCTTTTTCCAGCAGGCGGCGGGCGAAGAGCCCAATGCCAACCGCTATGCGCCGGTGAAAACCGAAACCACAGCGCGCTTTACGCTGGTGACGCGCAAGGCTGTTGGCCCTGACGATGAAGAGCTGGCCGAAAACCCGCGCGCACGTTCCGCCAAATTACGGGTGGCGCGGCGCACGGCTGCCCCTGCCGTTGATGTCGATGCCGCCAGCCTGAACGCCCCTGATCTGCCGCAATCCTCTGGCCGGAAAGGACGTCGCTGACCGATGCGCCCGCTGCTTTATGCTTTGTCATTCCTTGCTGTGATGGCCTTGGGGTTCTGGGCCTACCGCGAAAACTACACCACCCAAGACGCCCTGGGCGAGGTGTCGCAGCTGCAAAATGAAATCGCTGATCTGCGCGACAGCCTGACGGTGCAGCGCGCCGAATGGGCCTATCTGAACCGCCCCGACCGGCTGCGCGATCTGGCGACGATCAATTTTGACCGGCTGGGCTTGCTGCCGATGGCGCCCGAGCAATTCGGCAGCGCCGCACAAATCGCCTTTCCTCCGCCGCCACTCAGCCCAAGTCTTGATATCACCGGCGCGCAATCGGTGGCCGGGGTGCTGAACGCCGATCCAGAAGAGGCCTCGACGCCATGACCCGCATTCCGCTGCGCCCGCTTGCCCGCATTCTTGACGCCCGCACCAAGGGTGAAAATCCTGATGCCATCGAACGCGAAAACCTGCGGCTGCGCCACGAACAGATGCGCGACAAATCCCGGGGTCGTGCGCAGCTGCGTCTGGTGGTCTTGGCGCTGTGCTTTTTCTCGGCTTACGGGCTGATCGGGGCGCGGATGGCGATGCTGGCTGGCACCCAGCCGGTCGAGCCGCGCTCGGCCTCGACGCGCAATGACATCGAGGCTTCGCGCGCCGATATTCTGGACCGCAACGGTCGTGTGCTGGCGACCAATATGCTGACCCATGCGCTTTATGTGCAGACCCGCGATCTGGTCGACCCCGCCCATGCAGCGCAAGAGCTGGCGCGGATTTTCCCTGATCTGGATGCCAAGACCCTGCTGCGCCGCTTTACCGATGGGCGCAGCTTTTTGTGGGTGCGCCGTGTGCTGTCGCCCGAGCAGATGCAGCAAGTGCATGAGATCGGCGATCCCGGTCTGCTGTTTGGCCCGCGCGAGATGCGGCTTTACCCCAACGGCACGCTGGCGGCTCATGTCTTGGGCGGCACCAGCTTTGGTGCCGAGGGCGTTGCTTCGGCAGAAGTCATCGGCACTGCCGGGATCGAGCGTTATGAAGACAGCCGTCTGCGCGATCCGGCCCAAGCCAATACGCCGCTTGTTACCTCGTTGGATCTGACCGTTCAGACCACGGTCGAAGAGGTGCTGCAAACAGGCATGACCATGATGAACGCCAAGGGCGGTGCGGCGATCTTGATGGATGTGAACACCGGCGAAGTTGTCAGCCTTGCCGCCTTGCCAACCTTTGACCCCAATGACCGCCCCGCCAATCCGGTTTCGGGCGATCCTAGCGACAGCCCACTGTTCAATCGCGCGGTGCAGGGGATTTACGAGCTGGGCTCGACCTTTAAAATCTTTGCTGTTGCACAGGCGATGGAGCTTGGCCTTGTTACCCCAGACACGCTGGTCGATGCCAATGCGCCAATGCGCTGGGGCAAGTTCAAGATCAACGAGTTTGAAGGCCATAACTATGGCCCGCTGCTATCGGTTGCCGATGTCATCGCCAAATCTTCGAACGTTGGCACCGCCCATATCGCGCTGATGATCGGCGGCGAGCGGCAGCAGACCTTTTTGCGCAGCCTTGGTTTGTTTGATGCATCGCCCGTCGAGCTGGCCGAGGCGCGCGGCGCCAAGCCGCTGTTGCCCAAGCGCTGGGCCGATATTGTCACCATCACCGCCTCTTATGGTCACGGCGTTGGCGGCAGCCCGATGAACCTTGCCGCAGCCTATGCCACCATCGCCAATGGCGGCATCAAGGTCACACCAACGCTGCTGAAACGCACCAGCCCGATGCAGGGCGAGCGGATTATCAGCGAAGAAACCTCGAAACTTTCCGTTGGCATGATGCGCCGCGTGGTCACTGAAGGCACCGCCAGCATGGGCGAGGTGCCGGGTTATTTCGTGGCTGGCAAAACCGGCACCGCCGAAAAGCCAAAGCAGGGCGGGGGCTATGATCGCGACCGTGTGGTCAATACCTTTGCCTGCGTGTTTCCGGCCAATGATCCGAAATATGTGCTGATCGTCACGCTGGACGAGCCGACCGAGAACACCGGCCCGAAACCCCGCCGCACCGCGGGTTGGACTGCCGTTCCCGTGGCCGCCGAAGTGATCCGCCGCACCGCCCCGCTTTTGGGACTGCGGCCGCAGGTTGAAGTTCTTGCGCCCGATGAGGTAACAGCCGTCAAGCCCTAACCCCGATTAAAGGTGCAGATCATGGCAGACCGGCCAAAGACCCTTTCCGACCTTGGCCTTACCGCCCGCGCGGGCCGCGATCCACAGCTGCTTGGGCTGACGCTGGACAGCCGTGCGGTGCGGCCGGGGTTCTTGTTTGCCGCCATGCCCGGCAGCCATGTGCATGGTGCGGCCTATATCGCCAAAGCGCTGGAACTGGGGGCTGTGGCTATTTTGACCGATGCCACAGGGGCTGCTTTGGCAGCCGAGGCGCTGGCAGGCGCGCCGGCGGCTTTGGTGGTTGCCGCTGACCCGCGCGAGGCTTTGGCACGCGCAGCCGCGCTGTGGTTTGGCGCGCAGCCTGCGACGATGGTTGCGGTGACGGGCACCAATGGCAAAACCTCTGTCGCGACCTTTGCGCGGCAAATCTGGATGGCGCTGGGCAAGCCTGCGATCAACATTGGCACCACCGGGGTGGAAGGCGCCTGGAGCGCGCCCTCGTCGCATACCACGCCCGACCCGATCACCCTGCACCAGATGCTGGCGCTTGCCGCCGCCGATGGCGTGACCCATGCCGCGATGGAGGCCTCGTCGCACGGGCTGGACCAGCGCCGTCTTGACGGGGTGCGCCTGCGCGCGGCGGGGTTCACCAACTTTACCCAAGACCATCTGGACTATCACCACACCTTTGACGCTTATTTCGCCGCCAAAGCTGCGCTTTTTGATCGGGTTTTGCCCGAAGATGGCACCGCCGTGATCAATATGAACGATCCGCGCGGCATCGATATCGCCAATATCGCGGTGGCACGCGGGCAAAGCCTGATCTCGGTGGGCCATGGCGAGGGCTGCGATCTGCGCATTCTGGGCCAACGCTTTGACGCCAAGGGTCAAGACCTGCGGCTTGACTGGAAGGGCACGCCCTATCAGGTGCATCTGAACCTTGTTGGCGGATTTCAGGCGGAAAACGTGGCGCTTGCGGCCGCCTTGGTGATTGCCGCAGGCAGCCCCGCGCGCGATGTGTTTCATGTGCTGCCACAGCTGACCGGCGTGCGCGGCCGGATGCAGCTTGCGGGCACGCGCAAGAATGGCGCGAGTGTTTATGTCGATTACGCCCATACCCCTGACGCCATCGCCACTGCTTTGCGCGCGCTGCGCCCGCATGTGATGGGGCGGCTGATCGTGGTGTTCGGGGCTGGTGGCGACCGCGATGCCAGCAAGCGCCCGCTGATGGGCCAAGCAGCACGCGACAATGCCGATATCTTGTTTGTCACCGATGATAACCCGCGCTCGGAAGACCCTGCGCTGATCCGTGCCGCGATCCTTGCCGCTTGCCCCGATGCCAATGAGGTCGGTGATCGCGCCGAAGCCATCCTTTTGGGGGTCGATGCGCTGCAAGCTGGCGATGCCTTGCTGATTGCGGGCAAGGGGCATGAGACCGGGCAAACCATTGACGGCAATATCTATCCCTTTGACGATTTGGAACAGGCCAGCATTGCCGTGGCCGCTTTGGATGATCTGCTATGACGCTTTGGACCTCTGCCGATGCTGTAACGGCCACCGCTGGCCGCACCACCGCCGATTGGGCGGCGCTTGGCGTGTCGATCGACACCCGCACGCTGCAAAAGGGCGATCTTTTTGTGGCGTTGAAAGACATCCGCGATGGCCATGACTTTGTGGCGCTTGCCTTGGAAAAAGGGGCTGCCGCAGCCCTGGTCAGCCATATCCCCGCAGGCCTGCCCGCCGATGCACCACTTTTGGTGGTGCCGGATGTGCTGGTGGCACTTGAACAGCTGGGCCGCTTTGCCCGAGCGCGCAGCCGCGCGCGGGTGGTTGGGGTGACCGGATCGGTCGGCAAAACCTCGACCAAGGAAATGCTGCGGATGATCTTGGGCGGGCAGGGCGTCACCCATGCCGCTGAGGCGAGCTATAACAACCACTGGGGCGTGCCGCTGACCCTTGCGCGCCTGCCTGCCGCGGCCGATTTCGCGGTGATCGAGATTGGCATGAACCACCCCGGCGAGATTGCCCCCTTGGCCCGCATGGCAGCGCCCGATGTGGTGCTGATCACGACCGTGGCCGCCGCGCATATGGAAGCCTTTGCCTCGCTTGAAGGCATCGCTGCCGAAAAAGCCGCGATCCTTGACGGCTTGCGCGCAGGCGGCACCGCGATCTTGCCTGCTGATCTGACTGTCAGCCCGATTTTGCTGGCCAAAGCTGCCGAAGTCGGCGCCAAGACCCTGACCTTTGGCGCAACACAGGCCGATTATCAGCTGACCTCGGTGCAGATCGGCGAGACGGCGACCATCGTCAAAGCCACGCGCCACGGGGTTGGCTTTCTGTACAAGGTGCTTTCGCCCGGCCGTCATTTCGCCGCCAATGGTCTGGCTGCCTTGGCGGTTGCCGATGCACTCGGGCTTGATGCGGTGATAGCGGCCACAGACCTTGGCCGCTGGCAGCCCCCCGCAGGCCGTGGCACGCGTGAAAAGATCCTGCTCGATACGCTGGATGAAACCAGCTTTGATCTGATCGACGATGCCTTTAACGCCAATCCTGCCTCGCTTGCCGCCGCTTTGGATGTTCTGATCGCCGCCAAGCCGCAAGACGGTGTTGGCCGTGTCGGGCGAGGCCGCCGCATCGCTGTCTTGGGCGATATGCTGGAACTGGGGACAACCGAGATCGACCTGCACAAGGCCGTGGCCAGCCATCCGCAGCTGGCCAAGATCGACATCATCCATTGCGTTGGCCCCCGCATGAAGCATCTGTGGGACATGTTGCCAAAAACGCAACGCGGCCAGTGGCACGAGGCGGCTCCGGCTTTGGCAGCCCATGCCCGCACGCTGATTGACGCCGGAGACATCGTTTTGGTCAAAAGCTCCAAAGGCATAAAAACCAGCCTCGTCGTTGACGCCCTGCGCAAATTGGGGCAGAGCCTCGCCGCAGCGTCTGGCGACGCAAACAAGGATCAGGCGTAATGTTCTACTGGCTTACAGAATTCTCGGACGGCGGTGATATCTTTAACCTGTTCCGCTATATCACCTTTCGCGCTGGCATGGCCTTTGTCACCGCGCTGATCTTTGGCTTTATCTTTGGGCGACCGCTGATTGACCTGTTGCGCCGCAAGCAGGGCAAGGGCCAGCCCATTCGCGATGACGGCCCGCAAAGCCATTTCGTCAAGGCAGGCACGCCAACGATGGGCGGTCTGTTGATCCTTTCGGCGCTGATGTTTTCCACCCTGCTTTGGGCGCGGCTGGACAATGCCTATGTTTGGATCGTGGTTCTGGTGACGCTGGCCTTTGGGCTGATCGGCTTTGCCGATGATTTCGCCAAGGTCAGCAAGCAAAACACCAAGGGCGTCTCGGGCAAGACCCGCATGTTGGCGGGGCTGCTGATTGCAGCGCTTGCAAGCTATGCTGCGGCCTCGTTCCATCCGCCCGCGCTGACCAACCAGCTGGCGGTGCCGCTGTTCAAAAACGTGCTGATCAACCTGTCGTATTTCTTTGTGCCCTTTGGCATGATTGTGATCGTGGGGGCTGCCAATGCGGTGAACCTGACCGACGGGCTGGATGGGCTGGCCATCATGCCGGTGATGATCGCGGCCGGCACTCTGGGTGTGATCGCCTATATCGTTGGCAACTTTAACTTTTCCGAATATCTTGGCGTGCATTTTGTGCCGGGCACGGGCGAGCTGTTGATCTTTACCTCGGCGCTGTTTGGCGCGGGCTTGGGGTTCTTGTGGTATAACGCCCCGCCGGCTGCGGTGTTCATGGGCGACACCGGCAGCCTTGCCCTTGGCGGCGCGCTGGGCGCGATTGCGGTCTGCACCAAGCACGAGATCGTTCTGGCCATCGTCGGAGGTCTGTTCGTGGTCGAGGCGTTAAGCGTGATCATCCAAGTGCTTTACTTCAAACGCACCGGCAAACGTGTCTTCCTGATGGCCCCGATCCACCACCATTTCGAGAAAAAAGGCTGGGCCGAACCGCAAATCGTCATCCGCTTTTGGATCATCAGCCTGATCCTTGCCATGATCGGCCTTGCGACGCTGAAGGTGCGCTAAAGCCGCCGCACCCTAGCCTGCGGCCCATTGCGGCTTGGGGTGGGTTCGGTGCATTCTGCCGCTGATCCCTTTGAAAGGCGCTTCGATGATTCCCGTCACTGGCTATGCTGGCCGCAAAGTTGCTGTTCTTGGCCTTGGCCGCTCTGGTCTGGCGACCGCGCGGGCGCTTGTGGCGGGGGGCGCCGAGGCGCTGGTTTGGGATGACAGCCCCGAGGCGCGGGCGCGGGCCGAGGCCGAGGGCTTTGTCTGCCATGATCTTTCCCGTGCCGGGGCCTTTGCCGAGGTCGCGCTTTTGGTCACCTCGCCCGGCATTGCGCATCTTTACCCCGCGCCGCACAAGCTGATTGCCCGCGCGCTTGACGCAGGCGTGCCGGTCGACAATGACATCGGCCTGTTTTTCCGCAGCTTTGCCACCAGCGCTTGGGATGATTTTGAAACCACGCCGCGGGTGATTTGCGTCACCGGGTCGAACGGCAAATCCACCACCACGGCGCTGATCCACCATATTCTCAGCGAAGACGGGCGGCCTTGCCAGATGGCGGGCAATATCGGGCGCGGCGTGCTGGATATGGACCCGGCCGAAGACGGCGAGGTGGTGGTGCTAGAGCTTTCCTCGTATCAAACCGAGCTTGCGCGCGCGCTGACGCCTGATATCGCGGTGTTCACCAACCTTTCGCCCGACCATCTGGACCGGCACAACGGCATGGGCGGCTATTTCGCGGCCAAGCGGCGCCTGTTTGCCGAAGGTGGCCCCGACCGCGCCGTGGTGGGGGTGGACGAGCCCGAGGGGCGGTTCTTGGCCAATCAATTGGCGGAAGGCCCGCAGGATGATCGGGTGATCCGCATCTCGTCGGGCAGCAAGTTGGAAGAATTTGGCTGGTCGGTCTTTGCGCGCAAAGGCTTTCTTTCCGAATGGCGGCGCGGCAAGCAGGTGGCCTCGATTGATCTGCGTGCGATTGCGGGCCTGCCGGGCGCGCATAACCACCAGAACGCCTGCGCGGCCTATGCCGCCTGCCGCAGTCTTGGGCTGGGGCCGAAACAGATCGAAGCCGCACTGCACAGCTTTGCAGGCCTACCGCACCGCAGCCAACTGGTGGGCGAGCGCGGCGGGGTGCGTTTTGTCAACGACAGCAAAGCCACCAATGTCGACAGTGCCGCCAAGGCGCTGCAAGCCTTTCCCGCCATTCGCTGGATCGCGGGCGGCATGGGCAAAGAGGGCGGGATTGCTGCGCTGCTGCCCTTTGTGGGCTCGGTGAAAAAGGCCTATCTGATTGGCCATTCGGCACGGGATTTCGCGCTAGAGCTGGGTGATCTGCCGCATGAGATCTGCGAGACCATGCAGCGCGCCGTCGCACGCGCCGCCGAAGAGGCCGAGGCGGGCGAGGTGGTGCTGCTGGCCCCGGCTGCCGCCTCGTTTGACCAATACCCAAACTTTGAAAAACGCGGCGAGGATTTTGCCGCACAGGTGCAGGCGCTGCCCGCCTAAGCCCGTGCGGGGCGGCAGGGCGGGGCGCAGCTTTGGCATAAAACCGCCTAGATCTTGCGGTTGGGCGCTGCCTTTTCTCTAGCCTTTGGCCGGTTTCTTAGCTACTCTTTCCTACAGATCCGAAGCAAATCGGGCATATCGGCAGCAACTCGGCAAAATACAGGCGGATTTCCAATGACAGAGATGGTCTATGGCTCGATGCCATCGCGCACATCTGAACCCGTGCTTCCACGCTGGTGGCGCACGATTGACAGATGGTCGCTGACGGCTGTGCTGATGCTGTTTGGCATTGGGCTGTTGCTGGGGCTTGCGGCCTCGGTGCCTCTGGCCGAACGCAATGGTTTGCCCTCGTTCTACTATGTGCAGCGGCAGGCGTTTTTTGGCGGCTTTGCGCTGCTGGCGATTGTTGGCGTGTCGATGATGACGCCTGATATGGTGCGGCGCTTGGCGGTGGTGGGCTTTGGCCTTTCGTTTCTGGCACTGATTTCCTTGCCAGTTTTGGGCACGGATTTTGGCAAAGGCGCTGTGCGCTGGTTCAGCTTTGGCTTTGTCTCGGTGCAGCCGTCGGAGTTTCTAAAGCCTGGCTTCATGGTGGTGATCGCCTGGCTTATGGCCTCGTCGCAAGACCTGAACGGCCCGCCGGGCAAGCTGATGTCTTTTGGTCTTGTCGTCACCGTGGTGCTGTTCTTGGCGTTTCAGCCCGACTTTGGCCAAGCCATGCTGGTGCTGTTTGGCTGGGGTGTGATCTATTTTGTCTCGGGCGCGCCGATGTTTTTGATCATCGCGGTGCTGGGCCTGACCAGTGTTGGAGGGGTGACCGCCTATAACACCTCGGAACACTTTGCCCGCCGAATTGATGGGTTTTTGTCCTCCGACGTCGATCCGCGCAGCCAGATGGGCTATGCCACCAGCGCCATTCAAGAGGGCGGTTTCTTTGGCGTCGGCGTTGGCGAAGGTCAGGTGAAATGGACCCTGCCGGACGCCCATACCGATTTCATCATTGCGGTTGCGGCCGAGGAATACGGGCTGGTTCTGGTGCTGGCGATCATCGCGCTTTACACCACTGTTGTGGTGCGCAGCCTGTTCCGGCTGACGCGCGAACGTGATCCCTTTATCCGGCTGGCGGGCACCGGGCTTGCTTGTGTCTTTGGCGTGCAGGCGATGATCAATATGGGGGTTGCCGTGCGGTTGCTGCCGGCCAAGGGCATGACGCTGCCTTTCGTGTCTTATGGCGGCTCGTCGGTTATTGCGGCGGGGATCACCGTTGGCATGTTGCTGGCGCTGACCCGTGCGCGGCCACAGGGGCAAATGTCGGACATCTTCCGCAGGGGGCGCTGATGCCTTTGCTGTTGATCGCGGCAGGCGGCACGGGTGGGCATATGTTTCCAGCCCAAGCCCTGGCCGAAGAAATGCTGGCGCGGGGATGGCGGGTAAAGCTTTCGACCGACACGCGCGGCGCGCGCTATGCCGGCGGCTTTCCAGATCAGGTGCAGATCGTGACGCTGTCGTCGGCCACCTTTGCGCGCGGCGGTTTGGTGGCGAAACTGGCGGTGCCGTTTCGCATCGCGGGCGGCGTTCTGGCCGCACTTTGGTCCAGCCTGCGCGACCGCCCCGATGTTGTGGTGGGCTTTGGCGGCTATCCGTCTATTCCGGCGCTGACGGCGGCTTGGATCTTGCGCAGGCCGCGGATGATCCACGAACAAAACGGCGTTTTGGGCAAGGTGAACCAGATCTTTGCGCCGCGGGTTGATCGTGTGGCCTGTGGCACTTGGCCCACGGATTTGCCCGCAGGCGTGCAGGGCGAGCATACCGGCAACCCCGTGCGTGCGGCTGTGCTTGACCGTTCGGGCGCGGGCTATATCGCGCCGGGCGATTACCCGATGGAGCTGTTGGTGATCGGCGGCAGCCAAGGTGCGCGGATTTTGTCCGATGTGGTGCCCGCCGCGATTGCAGCCCTGCCAGAGCCTATTCGGCGTCATCTGCGCGTGGCCCAGCAAGCCCGCGCCGAGGATATCGACCGCGTGATTGCCGCCTACGCAGAGGCCAGCATTCCGGCCGAGGTCGCGCCATTCTTCGCCGATATTCCGCGCCGTTTGACCGAAGCGCAGCTTGTGATCTCGCGGGCGGGGGCCTCTTCTGTGGCCGATATTTCGGTGATCGGTCGCCCTGCGATCCTGATCCCTTTTGCGGCGGCGACGGGCGATCATCAAACCGCCAATGCGCGCGGGCTGGTCGAGGCGGCGGCGGCCTGCCTGATCCCCGAAAACCAGCTTGACGCCGCCAGCCTCAGCGCGCAAATCGCCCTGATATTGGGCAACCCCGAAGCCGCCAGCCAAATGGCGCGCAATGCTTTCGGGCAGGCCCGCGCTGATGCCACGCAACGCCTTGCGGCTTTGGTGGAAACCGTAGCAACAAGGACGTAACCGCGATGAATGCGACGAAACTGCCAATGGAACTGGGCCCGATCCACTTTGTCGGCATCGGCGGCATTGGCATGTCGGGCATCGCCGAAGTGCTGATGACCCAAGGCTTCCGCGTGCAAGGCTCCGACGCCAAGGCCAGCAAGATCACCGACCGGCTTGCAAGCCTTGGCGCCACTGTTTTCGAAGGCCAAGCCGCGTCCAATATCGGCGAGGCCTCGGTTGTGGTGGTCTCGACCGCGATCAAAAAGGGCAACCCCGAGCTGGAAGAGGCGCGCCGGCGTGGTCTGCCCGTGGTGCGCCGCGCCGAGATGCTGGCCGAGCTGATGCGCCTGCGCTCGAACATCGCGATTGCGGGCACCCATGGCAAAACCACCACCACGACGATGGTTGCAACCTTGCTGGACAAAGGCGGCTTTGACCCGACCGTGATCAACGGCGGCGTGATCCATGCGTATGGGTCGAACGCGCGGGCGGGGGCGGGCGAATGGATGGTGGTCGAGGCCGACGAATCCGACGGCTCGTTCAACCGCCTGCCTGCCACTATTGCCATTGTCACCAATATCGACCCCGAGCATATGGAACATTGGGGCAGCTTTGACGCGCTGCGCAAAGGCTTTCTGGATTTCGTCTCGAATATCCCGTTCTACGGTCTTGCGGTCTGCTGCACCGACCACCCCGAGGTGCAAAGCTTGGTTGGCAAGATCACCGATCGGCGCATCGTCACCTTTGGCTTTAACGCCCAAGCCGATGTGCGCGCCATCAACCTGCGCTTTGAAAACGGCATCGGCTATTTCGATGTGGCGTTGCAAGGCGAAGGGCAGGGCGTTGTGATCGAGGGTTGCACCTTGCCAATGCCGGGCGATCATAACGTCTCGAACGCGCTGTCGGCGATTGCTGTGGCGCGCCATCTGGGCATGAAGAAAGACGAAATCCGCGAGGCTTTGGCCGGATTTGCCGGCGTGAACCGCCGCTTTACCCGCGTGGGCGAGGTCAACGGCGTCACCATCATCGACGATTACGGTCACCATCCGGTGGAAATCGCCGCTGTGCTGAAAGCCGCGCGCCAAGCCACCAAGGGCCGCGTCATTGCCGTGCATCAACCGCACCGCTATTCGCGCCTGCATTCCTTGTTCGAGGATTTCTGCACCTGCTTTAACGAGGCTGACGTTGTGGCGATTGCCGATGTCTATGCGGCGGGTGAAGACCCGATTGCGGGGGCCTCGCGCGATGATCTGATCGCAGGGCTGATCGCGCATGGCCACCGCCACGCGCGCGGCATCTCGGACGAGGCGGATCTGGCGCGGCTGGTCAAAGAACAGGCACAACCCGGCGATATGGTGGTTTGCCTTGGCGCGGGCACGATCTCGGCTTGGGCCAATGGCTTGCCGGCACGGCTGAGCGCACAATAGGCGGCAAAGGCCGCGCGTGACTTTGGCGGATTTATGAAAGGGCGCACAGCCATGTCTTCAATGCCCGCCGTGCGCGGCACCCTGACCGCAAACCGCCCGCTGGCCGATCTGACTTGGCTGCGCGTCGGCGGGCCAGCCGATTATCTGTTTCAACCGGCGGATGAGTCAGACCTGTGCGATTTCCTGCGCGCCCTGCCTGATAAGGTGGCGGTGTTTCCTATCGGCGTCGGATCAAACCTGATCGTGCGCGATGGCGGGTTGCGGGCGGTGGTGATCCGGCTGGGGCGCGGGTTTAACGCCATTGCTTGCAAAGACGGCGTGGTCACTGCGGGGGCTGCGGCGCTTGATGCCCATGTCGCGCGGCGTGCCGCCGAGGCGGGGCTGGATCTGACGTTTTTGCGCACCATTCCGGGCAGTATCGGCGGCGCTGTGCGGATGAACGCGGGCTGTTATGGCAGCTATGTCGCCGATCATCTGATCGCGGTGCGCTGCGCGACGCGCGCGGGAGAGATTGTCGAGATCGCGGCGAAAGACCTTGATCTGCGCTATCGTCAATCCAGCCTGCCCGAAGGCTGGGTGCTGCTGAGTGCCCGATTTCACGCAAACCCCGCTGACCCCGAGGCGCTTGAGGCGCGCATGTTGGACCAGATCGCCAAACGCGACGCAAGCCAACCCACCAAAGACCGCTCGGCGGGCTCGACCTTTCGCAATCCGGTCGGCCATTCCAGCACAGGGCGCGCCGATGACAGCCAGACGCTGAAGGCATGGAAGGTCATAGATGAGGCCGGTCTGCGCGGCGCAACCTTGGGTGGTGCGCAGATGTCGCCGATGCATTCGAACTTTCTGATCAATATAGGGGGGGCGACGGCGGCAGATTTGGAAGATTTAGGCGAAAACGTGCGAAAAAAGGTTTTCCAAAACAGCGGGATCACGCTAGAGTGGGAAATTATGCGGGTCGGCGAACGGCCCTGACGAATATAACAAATATCACAGGCCATCAAAGGCTTGGATGAGGCAGTAAAATGGCGGGTGGCTCTAACAGAGCAGCCTCCACAGTAGCAGTTTTGATGGGCGGTTTTTCTTCCGAGCGGGAGGTTTCTCTGTCCACTGGGCGCGCATGCGCCGCCGCTCTGCGGGAGGCCGGATATCAGGTGGTCGAGGTCGATTGCGACCGCGATCTTTCTGCACGTTTGATTGCCCTGAATCCTGACGTTTGCTTTAATGCGCTGCATGGCCCTTGGGGCGAGGATGGCGCGGTGCAAGGCCTGCTGGAATGGCTGCGCCTGCCCTATACCCATTCCGGCATTCTGGCGTCAGCGCTGGCGATGGATAAGATCAAGACCAAAGAGGTCTATGTCACCAATGGCTTGCCCGTGGTGCAATCGGTTCTGGCCAGCCGCGATGCGGTCTCGGCAGGCCATGTCTTGCCGCCGCCCTATGTCGTCAAACCCTATAACGAGGGCTCCTCTGTCGGGGTTTATATCGTGCAGGCGGGCAGCAATGCGCCGCGCCTTGCCGATACCATGCCCGAAACCGTGATGGTCGAGGCCTATGCGCCGGGGCGCGAGATGACGGTCACGGTGATGGGGGATCGCGCGCTTTGTGTCACCGATATCCTGACCGAGGGTTGGTATGATTTTGACGCGAAATACAAGGTTGGCGGATCGCGCCATGTGCTGCCTGCGCAGATCCCTGCCCAGATCGAGGCCGCCTGTCTGGACTATGCCCTGCGCGCGCATCAGGCTTTGGGCTGCCGTGGCATCAGCCGCACCGATTTCCGCTGGGACGAGGCGCGCGGGCTGGATGGTTTGATCCTGCTGGAAACCAACACCCAGCCCGGCATGACCGCAACCTCGCTTGCGCCTGAGCAGGCGGCGCATTGCGGCATCAGCTTTGCCGAGTTCTGCGCCTGGATCGTGGAGGATGCCTCATGCAACCGCTAGGCCGCCGCGCTGATCCTGCCTATCTGCGCCGCGATCCGGCCCCCTCGCGCTGGCAGTACCGCATGCAGCGCTTGTGGCTGACGCCGGTGTTTCGCGGCCTGTTCCGCTTTGGCGGGCCGGTGGTGGTGATTGGGTTGCTGGGCTTGGCTATCTTTGCCAGTGATGCCCGCCGCAGCGCGATTTTGCAAAGCTTTGCCAATTTGCAGCAGCAGTTTCAGCAGCGCCCCGAGTTTCGGGTGTCTTTGATGTCGGTCGAGGGCGCCTCGCGCGATTTGTCGGATGCGGTGCGCGCGAAACTTGCGCTGCGCCTGCCGATGTCGTCGTTTGATCTGGATCTGGCCGCCTTGCGCGCCAAGATCGAGGCGCTGGACGCCGTGGCTTCGGCCGAATTGCGGGTGCGCTCGGGAGGTGTTTTGCAGGTGCTGTTGACCGAACGCGAGCCGGTGATGGTCTGGCGTAAGGACACGGGGCTGGAGTTGTTGGACAAGACCGGCCACCGCGTGGCCAGCCTGATTGCGCGCGCCGATCGCGCCGATTTGCCACTGGTTGCAGGCGAGGGGGCAGACCGCGCTCTTGGCGAAGCGATGCAGGTCTTTGACGCTGCCGCGCCGATAGCGTCCCGTCTGCGCGGCTTGGTGCGGGTCGGGGATCGGCGCTGGGATCTGGTGCTGGACCGCAATCAGACCATCCGGCTGCCGCAAAGCAATCCAATTGCGGCCCTTGAACGACTTTTGGCGCTAGATCAGGCAGAAAAGCTGCTGGATCGCGACATCCTTTCTATCGACCTTAGAAATCAAGACCGGCCCGCGCTGCGTCTGGCCCCGTTCGCTTTGAACGAGGCCCGCGCGGCACAAGGGCTGGCACCGAGCGCAGGGAACAACCTATGACCGACCTTTATCAATCCCAACGGGCGATGCGGCACATGCGGCGGGCAGCGATGCAGCGCGGTGTGGTGGCGATTTTGGATGTCGGCACTTCGAAGATTGCCTGTCTTGTGCTGCGCTTTGACGGCATCGAGGCCGACCGCGAGGCCGATGGCGTGGGCTCGATGGCGGGTCAGTCGCGGTTTCGGGTGATTGGCGCTGCCACCACCCGATCGCGCGGGGTGCGCTTTGGCGAAATCGCGGTGATGAATGAAACCGAGCGCGCCATTCGCACCGCAGTGCAGGCCGCGCAAAAGATGGCAAACGTGCGGGTGGACCATGTGATCGCCTGTTTCTCGGGGGCAGAGCCGCGCAGCTATGGCTTGGCGGGCGAGTGGGATCTACAAGACTCGGTGGTCAGTGAGCAGGATGTGGCCCAGGTGCTGGCCTCTTGCGATGTGCCAGATTTTGGCGAGGGCCGCGAGATTTTGCACGCCCAGCCGGTGAACTTTGCGCTGGATCACCGCTCGGGTCTGGGCGATCCGCGCGGGCAGATTGGCAACCGTTTGGCCTGCGATCTGCATATGCTTTCGGTCGATGCAAGCGTGGTGCAGAATCTTTTGTATTGCATCAAGCGCTGTGACCTTGAACTGGCGGGCATTGCCTCTTCGGCCTATGCCTCGGCGATTTCCAGCCTTGTGGAAGACGAGCAAGAACTTGGGGCTGCCTGCATTGATTTGGGCGGCGGTGCCTCGGGCATTTCGATCTTTATGAAAAAGCATATGATCTACGCGGATAGCGTGCGCATGGGCGGCGACCATGTGACGTCAGATATCTCGAAGGGGTTGCAAGTGCCGCTGGTGGTGGCCGAGCGCATTAAGACCAAACACGGCGGCGTGCATGCCACGGGGATGGACGACCGCGAGATGATCGAAATCGGCGGCGACAGCGGCGATTGGGAAAAAGATCGGCGTCAAATCAGCCGCACCGAGTTGATCGGCATCATGCGACCACGGGTCGAGGAAATTCTGGAAGAAGTGCGCGCGCGGCTGGATGTGGCAGGCTTTGACAGCCTGCCCAGCCAGCAGATCGTACTGACCGGCGGCGCAAGCCAGATCCCCGGTTTGGATGGTTTGGCCAGCCGCATCTTGGGCCAGCGTGTTCGTATGGGTCGCCCGATGCGTGTGCAGGGCCTGCCGCAGGCGGCAACCGGGCCTGCGTTTTCCAGCGCTGTGGGCCTGTGCCTTTTCGCCAGCCACCCGCAAGACGAGTGGTGGGACTTTGACATTCCGACCGAACGCTATCCAGCGCGCTCGCTGAAACGGGCCTTCCGTTGGTTTAAGGACAACTGGTAAACCGCTATATTTACGCAAGTCGGCAATATGCCGTGAAAAACAAGCGGAATTCAGCTATATTTGGTGGAATCTGTGACTTTTTTGCGTGACGTTGCGGCTTCATGTGGATAGAATCGGGGATAAATATGCGTTTTCGGCCTCGGGACAGGTTTTGAACGCTGACACGGCAAACAGCGGCGGCAGCCCGCATAAAAACAGGCGGACAAAAAATGGCATTGAATCTGATCATGACTTCGACAGAAACCGAGCTGAAGCCGCGCATCACGGTGTTTGGCGTTGGCGGTGCCGGCGGCAATGCGGTCAACAATATGATCGAGAAAAATCTTGAGGGTGTCGAGTTCGTGGTTGCGAACACCGACGCACAGGCTTTGCAGCAAAGCAAGGCAACCTCTAAGATTCAGATGGGTCTGAAAGTGACCGAAGGTTTGGGTGCTGGCGCGCGTCCCACGGTTGGGGCTGCTGCCGCAGAAGAGACCATCGAAGAAATCGTTGACCATCTGGCGGGCGCGCATATGTGCTTTATCACCGCTGGCATGGGCGGCGGCACCGGTACAGGCGCGGCCCCGATCATCGCGCAGGCTGCGCGTGAATTGGGCGTGCTGACTGTCGGCGTTGTCACCAAGCCGTTCCAGTTTGAGGGCAATAAGCGGATGAAGCAAGCCGAAGAGGGCATTGCGGCGCTGCAAAAGGTTGTCGACACGCTGATCATCATTCCAAACCAGAATCTGTTCCGTCTGGCCAACGAGCGCACCACCTTCACCGACGCTTTTGCGATGGCGGATGATGTGCTTTATCAGGGCGTTAAGGGTGTCACGGATCTGATGGTGCGTCCTGGCCTGATCAACCTCGACTTCGCCGATGTGCGCGCGGTGATGGACGAGATGGGCAAGGCGATGATGGGCACCGGCGAAGCTTCGGGCGAAAACCGCGCCGTCGAGGCCGCCGAGAAGGCGATTGCCAACCCATTGCTTGACGAGATTTCGTTGCATGGCGCCAAGGGCGTGCTGATCAACATCACTGGCGGCTATGATCTGACCCTGTTCGAATTGGACGAGGCGGCAAATATCATCCGTGAAAAAGTCGATCCAGATGCGAATATCATCGTCGGCTCGACGCTGGACACCACGCTTGACGGCGTTTTGCGGGTTTCGGTTGTGGCCACGGGGATTGATGTCACCGCGGCTCGCGCTGAAGGTCCGGTTGCCCGCCGCCCGATGGGCGAGCCTTTGCGTCAGCCAGCCCCAGAGCCGAAGCTGACCGTGTCGCATGTCGCCACGCAGGTTGCAGCCCCAGCGTCGCAGCCAGCCCAGCCGCAGCCGGTGGCTGCCGATCTGTTCCAGTCGCATCAGCCAAGCTTTGCACCACAGCCGCAGCCGCAACAGCAGCCCGAGGCGCTGGCCGAAGACGATATGCCGGCTCCGGCCTACCGTCCGCAGGCCGCACAGCCGCAGCCACCACGCCAAGCAGCATCGCTTGACAATGATGCCGGCAGCTTTGTCGCGCCGCGTCCGCGCGCAGCGGGGTCGCCTTCGCCAGAAGCCTTGGCTCGTCTGCAAGCCGCTGTTAGCAAATCGCCAATCCAGCAGGGCGCACGCCCCGGCATGGCACAGCCACAGCAACGTCAGCCCGCCGCCGCCCCTGCGCCAAAACCAGCAGAGCGTCCGCGCTTTGGCATTGGCAATCTGATCAATCGCATGGCGGGTGGCCAAAGCGAAGCCGCCCAAGAGCGCGCGGTTTCGGCCCGCCAGCAGCCACCCGTCACCTCTTATGATGACGAGCAAGAGATGTCTGCCGATCAGGAACGCATCGAGATTCCAGCCTTCTTGCGCCGTCAAGCCAACTAAGCTTTTGGTAACATATTGGAAAAAGCCCGGACCTTCCGGGCTTTTTTGTTTTCTATCAAGGGCTTGTAGGGTTAATTCTCTGTTACAGACAGTTACAAACTGTGAATTGAGCTTCCGCTTGCTTCGACTTAGCTAAGGGGCAAGGGCAGAATCTGTGCATTTCGCCCACATCGGAGAGTTTTGTTGCAGTATTCGCTAAAATCCACGGCTGTTTTTCAGGGCAAGGGCCTGCACTCTGGTGCGGCTGTGACGCTGAAAATTCATCCAGCTCCGGTTGGGCATGGGATTTGGTTCCTGCGCAGCGATGTTGGGGCGCAGGATGCGCGGATTCCTGCCGTTTGGGATGCGGTTGTGCCCTCAAAGCTTTGTACGTTGATTGCCAATGACGCTGGCGTGTCGGTCTCGACGATTGAGCATGTGATGGCGGCCTTGGCTGGCTCTGCAATAAGCAATGCGCTGATCGAGGTGGATGGGCCAGAGGTTCCAATTTTAGACGGCTCGGCTGCACCTTTCGTAGACGGCATTCTGACAGCGGGCATTCTGGTGCAAGACGCGCCGGTATTGGCCATACGGGTGCTACGCGCAGTTGAAGTGCGCGATGGCGATGCGGTGGCACGGCTGGAACCCTCTGAAATGCTGGAAATCGACTTCCGCATTGATTTCGCCGAAGCCGCAATTGGCCAGCAGTCGATGGTCTTGAACATGGCAAATGGCGCTTTTGTGCGTGAACTGTCCAACAGCCGAACATTTTGCCGCAATGCGGATGTGATTGCGATGCGTGAACGTGGGCTGGCTTTGGGCGGCACGCTGGAAAACGCGGTGGTTTTTGACGGCTCGAATGTGCTGTCGCCGGGCGGCCTGCGTCATGCCGACGAGCCTGTGCGCCACAAGATGCTGGATGCGATGGGCGATTTGGCTTTGGCTGGCGCGCCGCTCTTGGGCCGCTATACCGGCGTGCGTGCGGGGCATGCCTTGACCAACAAGCTGTTACGCGCGCTGTTTGCCCAGCCTGACGCTTGGGCCTATCACAATTGCGAAGGCCATACCGGTGGCAAATTGCCCGGCGTTGGTGTGCATCGCGGCGATCTGCCGCGTTAGCATCGGCCTTGCGCGCGGGTCGGTTTGCTGCCAGCTGATTTATAGTGAAGCGAAACCGCCAAAGCTTAAGAAAGCCATTTTGCGCCGGCGATTTTTCTGTGATAGGTGTTTGCAAAGCGTGATGAGCGCGACCCTTAGCGGTGGCTCTTGCGCGGGAAATTAAGGTAGGCGGAAGATGGCAGGCAGACAGTCAGGGAAAGCGCTGCGGATGCTGTGCGGTGCGGTTTTGCTCGGCACGCTGGCAGCTTGTGCGGCGCAGAAAACCAACGATGTGCCGCTTGAGACACTGAGCGCCGAAGACATCTTTAAGCGCGGCGAATTCCTGCTTGAGGATAAATCCGCCAAAAAGGGCCAAGCGCTGGAATACTTTCAGACGGTCGAGCGCCTTTACCCCTATTCGGCTTGGGCCAAGCGCGCGCTGATCATGCAGGCCTTTACCTTGCATAAATTCAAGAAATACGAAGAAGCCCGCACCGCGGCGCAGCGCTATCTGGATTATTATCCGGGTGAGGAAGACACAGCCTATGCGGCCTATCTTCTGGCACTGTCCTATTACGATCAGATCGACGAGGTTGGCCGCGATCAGGGGCTGACCTATCAGGCCTTACAGGCGCTGCGGGTGGTGATCGAGCAATATCCAGACAGCGAATACGCAAAATCGGCGCAGCTGAAATTCGAGATGGCCTTTGATCATCTGGCCTCGAAAGACATGGAAATTGGCCGCTATTATCTGAAACGCGGCAATTACGCGGCGGCGATCAACCGGTTCCGCGCCGTTGTGCAAGATTTCCAAACCTCAAGCCATACCGCCGAGGCGTTGCACCGTCTGGTTGAAGCCTATCTGGCGCTGGGTCTGACAGACGAGGCGCAGACGGCTGGCGCGATTTTGGGCTATAACTATCAATCCAGCCCCTTTTACGAGGACAGCTTCAAGCTGTTGAAAGACAAGGGTTTGGAGCCAAAGCCAAAGGGCTCGAATTGGTTGGCGCAGGTTTACCGCCAGATGATCAAGGGGCAGTGGCTGTGATCACCGCAAAAGCGGCGGCGGCCTATGGTGTGGGCGATGCTGCGTAGCCTTGATATTCGCGATGTGCTGATCATTGACCATCTCAGCCTTGAATTCGCACCTGGTCTGAATGTGCTGACTGGCGAGACTGGCGCGGGAAAGTCCATTCTGCTTGATGCTTTGGGCTTTGTGCTTGGCTGGCGCGGGCGGGCGGAATTGGTGCGCGCAGGCGCAGCACAAGGCGAGGTCACGGCCGAATTTGATCTGCCTGCGGGCCATGCCGCGCGGGCGGTTCTGGCGGCAGCGGGCTTTCCTGATCCTGACGAGTTGATCCTGCGGCGGGTGAACACCGCCGATGGCCGCAAGACCGCCTATATCAACGATCGGCGCGTTTCGGGCGAGGTTCTGCGCGAGCTGTCGGACACTTTGGTCGAGTTGCACGGCCAGCATGATGACCGTGGCCTGCTTAATCCGCGCGGGCATCGCAATCTGCTGGACGATTTCGCAGGCGTCGATCTGACAGCCGCGCGTGCGGCATGGCGGGCGCAATCAGCGGCGCGCGATGCTTTGGCGCAGGCGACAGCGGCGCTTGAACGCGCGCAGGTCGAGGAAGACTATCTGCGCCATGCGGTGGCAGAGCTGGATAAGCTGGCGCCTGAGCAGGGCGAAGAGGCGACCTTGGACGCCAAGCGGCGGATGATGCAGGGCGCGGCCAAGATCCGCGCCGACATTCAGCGCGCCTATGCCGGCCTGACTGATGGCGGCGAGGCGACGCTGCGCGAGGCGATGCGCTGGCTAGAGGGCGCATCGGACCGTGCCAATGGCCAGCTTGACGCGCCGCTTGCGGCTTTGGGGCGCGCGCTGATCGAATTGGGCGATGCGCAGGCGGGGGTCGAAAGCTGCTTGCGGCAGTTGGATTTCAACCCCTCTGAACTTGATGCGATGGAAGAGCGTTTGTTTGCGATCCGCGCTTTGGCCCGCAAGCATGGCGTTTTGGCCGATGATCTGGGCGGCTTTGCTGATGGCCTGCGGCTGCGGCTTGCGGCGATTGATGGCGGGGCGGCGGGCATTGCCAAGCTGGAACAGACCCTGGCCGAGGCGCAGCGCAGCTTTCAGCGCGAGGCGATGGCGCTGACCAAGGCGCGCCGTGCGGCTGCACAACGGCTGGACCGTGCGATGGCGGCGGAACTCGCACCGCTGAAGATGGAGCGCGCGGTTTTCACCACCGAAGTCAGCTTGGGTGAACAGGGCCCCGAAGGCGTCGATGCGGTGCAATTCACCGTGGCCACCAACCCCGGCGCGCCGGCGGGGGCTTTGAACAAAATCGCCTCGGGCGGGGAATTGTCGCGGTTCTTGCTGGCGTTGAAGGTTTGTCTGACCGGCGACACGCCGGGTCTGACGCTGATCTTTGACGAGATCGACCGCGGCGTGGGCGGGGCAACCGCCGATGCGGTTGGCCGCCGTCTGAAATCGCTGGCAGGCCAAGCGCAGGTCTTGGTGGTGACGCATTCGCCGCAAGTGGCGGCCTTGGGCGGGCATCATTGGCGGGTGGAAAAGCGCGTGGTCAAGGGGCAAACCCTCTCCACCGTGGTGCCGCTGAACCCTGACGAGCGCATCGAAGAGATCGGGCGAATGCTGTCTGGCGACAGTGTCACCGAAGCCGCGCGCGAGGCTGCGCGCGCGCTTTTGGGCTAATCAGGGCAGGGCGATAAAGGTCATCGCCTGCACCTGCCAGCCATCGCGGCCATTTTCCAGCACGGCAACCAGCATGGCGGCAAAGCGCGGCAGTTCGCCCCCCTGTTCGTCTTGTGCGCCCGAAACCGTATAGCGTTGCCGCAGCAGCGTGGCCTCGGGCGACAAATCGCGCAGCGTGCCTTTACCCGTCACCAGCCGTGCGGATTTGAAGACGCCGGTCATTTCGGCCTCGAATCCTGCCAAAATCTCTTCGGGGGTTTCCACCCAAAGGCCAGTCAGGCTGCCAAAGGTGGCGTCGGGTTGAAAGAAAGCGGCCATTTGGCTGGCATCGCGCGCGGCAAAGGCGGCGGCGAAAAGCCGAGGGAAATCTTCGGGAGTCATTTTTGGGGTACCAGCTTTCCAGGATTCATAAGGTTATGCGGATCAAGCGCGCGTTTGATCTGGCCCATCACCGTCCAGGCCGCGCCATGTTCGGCGGCCATCATATGCAGCTTGCCAAAGCCGATGCCATGCTCGCCCGTCACCGTGCCACCCAAACGCAGCGCGCGTTCGGCCATGCGGGTGGACAGACGCTCGGCTGCAAGATGTTCGGCAGGATTGTCATGCGACACCAAAAGGATCGCGTGAAAATTGCCATCGCCCACATGGCCCAAGATCGGGCCGGTGATGCCGCTGGCGGCGATATCGGCTTGGGTTTCCAGCACCGCTTGCGCCAGCGCCGAGATCGGCACGCAGACGTCGGTGACATAGGCGGTGGCCCCCGGACGCGTAGCCAGAATGGCTGGATATGCCTGATGGCGCATCCGCCAAAGCCGGTTGCGGTCTTCCGCCGCGCGCGCCCAAGCAAAGGCGCTGCCGCCAAATTCGCGCGCAATCGCGCCAAAGCGTTCGGCCTGTTCCTGCACGCTTGCGGGACTGCCGTGAAATTCGACCAAAAGCTGTGGCTGCTCGGGCAGGGCGGTGGCGTGAAAGGCGTTGCAGGCGCGCACGCTGGCTTCGTCCAGAAACTCGATCCGCGCCATCGGCAGGCCGGTCTGAATGGTGGCAATCACGCAATCGACCGCCGATGCGATGTCGGCAAAGCCGCAGGTCGCGGCGGAAACCGCTTCGGGCTGGCCATGCAGGCGCAGCGTCAGCTCGGTGATCAGTCCCAAAGTGCCTTCTGATCCCACCATCAGTGCTGTCAGATCATAGCCAGCAGCGGTTTTCGGCGCCGAGCTGCCAGTGCGGATTACCCGCCCGCCTGCCAGCACCACCTCAAGTCCCAGCACATTGTCGCGCATCGAGCCATAACGCACCGTCGTTGTCCCCGAAGCCCTGGTCGAGGCCATGCCGCCAAGGCTGGCATTGGCTCCAGGATCGACGGGAAAGAACAGGCCGGTGTCGCGCAGATCCAGGTTCAACCTTTCGCGCGTGATGCCGGGTTGCACCACGACCAACATATCCTCGGGGTAGACGGCAAGGATCTGATTCATCAGCCGAAAATCAACCGTCAGCCCACCCTGCACCGCCAAAGCATGGCCTTCAAGCGAGCTGCCTGCCCCCCAACCCACCATCGGCATGGCGTGGCTGGCACAAACGGCGGCAATGCGTGCCACCTCTTCGGTGCTGTTTGGAAAGGCCACCGCATCGGGCGCGCGCGCCGTGATATGGGTTTCGCTTTGCGCATGTTGCGCCAAGATCGGCGCAGCCGTCGACAGCCGGTCACCCAGAAAGCTGCGCAGGTCAGCAAGTGCATCAAAGATCGGGTTCAAAGCGGCCATGGCGCAAAGATAGGCTTTTGCAGGGGGCTTGCCAATTGGGCGCGGTGGCTTTGGGCAAGCTTTCTCTGCGCCTTAGCCTTTTGCGACCGCAGCCATGGTCGTGGCAAGATCACCATAGCCGGTAAAGCGGCGCTCGTAAGCCAGGCCAAGCCGTCTGGCGCAGTCTTCGGCCTTCAGGTCCAGCGCGGGATCGTCGGTCTGCGCCTGATAGACCAGCTTGGTGTAATTGCCAAAATACATGTCGCGCAACTGCGGATGGCGATCCAAACCCATCGGGCGCCAGACAAAGGCATCAAACTGGCGCACCAGAAAATCGGTCAGATAAAATGCGGTAAATTCGGTCTCGGCCTTTTCGGCGAAAACCGCGTTGCCTTCGAAAAACGAATAGCAATGCGGGCCCGCGATCATCTCGACGCCAAGCTCTTGGCACTTGGCCTGCAAAAGCCCGCCGGTGCCGCAATCGGCGTAAAGCACAAACAGGCTTTGATAGGCTCTGCGGTATTGCGCCACGGCTGCGGCGACCGCTTCGGTGATCTTCTCGGGGTAAAGGTGCAGATTGGCGGGCAGGCATTGCAGATCCATGTGATCCCAGCCGTTCTGCCGTTTCAGCGCCAGCACCTCATGCGCCAAGGCCCCGCAAGCGATCAGCAAGATCCGGCCTTGATGACTTGGCGGCAAGCCAACCTCGGTCAGCGTGCCGTCGTCCAGCGCTAAAGCCATTTCAGCCCGCGCACACCCCAAGCGGCAAACAACGCCAGCAGGCCCAGCCAGACCATCGAAGCCCCGGTCATATGCACCAAGGTGATGCTTAGCCCCGCGGCAAGAAGCACTGTCAGAATCAGGAATAGGAAAGTTGGCAATGGCATGACGTCCTCCGATCTCCCTGCTAACGTGGCTATGAAAAAGCCTCGGGACAAGGGCCCGAGGCGATTCATTGCACGAAAGTGATCGGATTTAGGCGTTGGCTTGATTGTGCTTGCGCAACACCAAAGCTTTGGCGGTTTCGACAGCAACGGCTGCGTCACGGCAATAGGCGTCAGCGCCGATGGCCTTGCTGAACTCTTCGTTCAGCGGTGCGCCGCCGACCAGCACGATATAGTCATCGCGCAGACCTTTTTCCTTCATCGTGTCGATCACGACCTTCATATAGGGCATGGTGGTGGTCAACAAAGCCGACATGCCAAGGATATCAGGCTGCTCTGCTTCCAGCGCTTCCAGATACTTCTCGACCGAATTGTTGATGCCAAGATCGCGCACCTCAAAGCCCGCGCCTTCCATCATCATGCCGACAAGGTTCTTGCCGATGTCATGGATGTCGCCCTTGACGGTGCCGATCACCATTTTGCCCATGCGCGGCGCGCCGGTCGCAACCAAAAGCGGCTTCAGGATGAACATGCCACCCTTCATCGCATTGGCGGCCAAAAGCACCTCTGGCACGAACAAGATGCCATCGCGGAAGTCAGCACCCACGATGGTCATGCCGGCGACCAAAGCCTTGGTCAGCACATCATAGGGGGCCCAGCCGCGTTCGATCAGGATGTTTACGGCATCCTCAATCTCTTCCTTCAGGCCGTCATAAAGGTCATCGTGCATTTGCAGCACGAGTTCGTCATCCGAAAGCTCGGACAGGATGATTTCGTCGTCGGCCATCTTGGAACTCCTTGGGCAGTTACTAGGGTGATGAGGCCAAAGCCCGTTAGACACTTTTCGATTTGCGACATGCGCCAAGTGAAAGCCGACTTCAAGAGGTCGCATTAAAGAAATCGCTTGGATTCGTTGCTGCTTTGTTCTAATTTTGACTGATGGATGATCTGAAAACCACCCTGCCTTTGGGGCTTCAGACGCGCGGCCGTGGCGCGCTGGAAAACGCCATGGGCCGGTTCGAAGGCCAGACCCGCAACGCCATCGCCGATGGTTGGCATCCGCCCGATCCGCAGATGCTGCGCACGCAAACGCGGGTCGAGGTGGCGCGCTCGGCCATCAGCTACAATCGCTCGCCTGATTTGCCGTTTGACCGCGCAATAAACCCCTATCGTGGCTGTGAACATGGCTGCATCTATTGCTATGCCCGCCCCAGCCATGCCTATCTGAACCTCTCGCCGGGCTTAGATTTCGAAACCCGGCTAATCGCCCGCCCGGGCCTTGGCGCGGTGCTAGAGCACGAGCTGCGCGCCAAAAGCTACCGCGTCGCGGTGATGGCGCTTGGCACCAATACCGACCCCTACCAACCGATCGAGGCGCAATATGGCGTGATGCGCGAGCTTCTCTGCGTGCTGCACGCCTTCCGCCATCCCGTTGCCATCACCACCAAAGGCGCGCTGATCGAGGCCGATCTCGATCTCCTCGCCGATCTTGCCGCCCAAGGCCTTTTGCGCGTCGGCATCTCGCTCACCACCCTCGACCCTGACCTCTCGCGCCGGATGGAGCCGCGCGCGCCTGCGCCGGCCCGCCGCTTGCAGAGTATCGAACGGCTGGCGCAGGCCGGCATTCCGGTGCGCGTGATGATCGCGCCGGTGATCCCGGGCCTGACCGATCACGAAGTCGAAAACCTGCTCGCCGCCGCAAAAAGTGCCGGCGCCTCGGCCGCAAGTTATATCCCGCTGCGCCTGCCGCGCGAGGTCTCGCCTTTGTTTCAAGACTGGCTTGCCCAACACGCCGCCGACCGCGCCACTAAGGTGATGGCGCGCCTGCGCGAGATGCAGGGCGGCCAAGACTATGACCCCAGCTTTGGCACCCGCATGCGCGGTCACGGGCTCTGGGCCGATCTCTTGGCTCGCCGCTTCAACATCGCGATCGACAGGCTCGGCCTTGCGGTCAAACTGCCGCCGCTGCGCTGCGACCTGTTTGCGCCACCACCACGCGCAGGCGATCAGCTCACCCTGTTCTAGGCTTTCATCTTGGCACAAATATCCCGGGGGAAGCGGCTCTTGCCTTGGCAAGCGCCGCTTGGGGGCAGCGCCCCCTCCGCCCTGTGATTTAGCCGCGCCGCCCGCGTCTTTCGCGCTTGGGGTCGCCCGAGGTGTCGCCGGTGCCATCCGAGGCCGATGAAAATCCGCCCATTTTGGCGGCAATATCTTCCAAAGACGGTGTCGGGCCCTTGGGGCGGCTTTCCAGTGCGGCCCGCATCGCCTTCAGATGCTCTGGCATGGTGCCGCAGCAGCCGCCGATGATTTTCACCCCGGCATCGCGTGCCAAAACCGCATATTCGGCCATCAACTCGGGGGTGCCGTCATAATGGATATGGCCGTCGTGATATTTCGGAATGCCGGCGTTGCCCTTGGCAATCAGCGGCCGCGCTGACCCCGCAGCAGCAAAGCCCAGCACCGTGCGCAGCAGATCCGAGGCACCTACGCCGCAATTTGCGCCAAAGGCCAGCGGCGGGTTTGCCAGCGCATCCACCATTGCAGCCATCGCAGCCGAAGTGGTGCCCATCATGGTGCGCCCTGCGGTGTCAAAGCTCATCGTGCCGCACCAAGGCATGCCCGCCAGCGCTGCGGCCTCTGCCGCCGCGGCATATTCTTCGGGCGCCGAGATGGTCTCGACCCAAAGCACATCCGCGCCGCCCTCTTTCAGCCCTTCGGCCTGTTCGTGAAACATCTCGACCGCGGCGGCGTGGGTCAGCGTGCCCATCGGCTCGAAAATCTCACCCGTCGGCCCGATCGAGCCTGCAACCACAATCTTGCGCCCCGAGGCATCGGCAATCTCGCGGCCAAGTGCGGCACCAAGACGGTTCAACTCGCGCACGCGGCCCTGCGCCCCGTGCAGTTTCAGCCGGCTGGCGTTGCCGCCAAAGGTATTGGTCAGGAAAATATCCGACCCCGCCTCGACGGCCGCGCGGTAAAGCTGGCGGATATTGTCGGGCTTGTCGCTGTTCCAGAACTCTGGTGGTTCGCCCGCCGAGAGGCCCATGTTGAACAGATTGGTGCCCGTCGCGCCATCGGCCATCAGCCAATCACGGGTTGCAAGCAGATTTGAAAGCGCGTCCATGGAATACCTCGTCAGACTTCATTCCTTTTGTCTCTGCCATGCCGTGGCGTCAGAGGCAAATTCAAACTCTGCATGATCATGTTCGATTGCGCGCGGGTTTGGTGGGCGCAGCGGGGCGGGGTGGTGGATGGCTTGGGCAATCTCGGCTGCGGCGGCCAAAAGAGCGGCGGGGTTTGGTGCGGTCAGATAAAGCGGCTGCCAGCGCGGCGCAAAGCTGGATTTGAACCGCACAAGCCCCTGAGTTTGCGCCGTCATCCGCCCCAAGAGGCGGTTCAGCAGCCGATTTTTCAGCCGGCATTCCGGCACTGCTGCCAGTGACAGCCGCGCCACCCCCAGCCGGGCGGCATCTTCGATCGCAGTCTGGATCAGCAGATGCATGCAGCCATCGGGCAGCGCCGCGCCATGGCGCATCAGATCCAGCGTCCATTCGTTTTTACCGATGTGAAAGCTGACAAAGGCAATCGGTGCCGCGTTTTGCCAAGCAATATAAAGCCTTTGGTAGTTCAAATAGTGCGGGCAAAACCGTCCCATAGAAAAGCCGCGCTCGCCGCCATGCAGTTTCGCCCAATCTTCAGCCAGCGCGCGTAGCTTCGCCCAGTCGCGCTGCACGCTGGGTTGGCTGATGTGCAGACCGGCTTGGGAGGCGCGGCGCAGCTTGCGACGCAGACCGGCGCGGCGGGGGCTGTCCAGTTGATAGCGCGCGGGCTCGATAACCGCCTCTTGCGCGATGCGCAGGCAGGCTTGCCCTGCGGCGCGCGCCGTGACGGCGGTTCTGGCGCTGGCTTTGTAAAAGGCCATGCTGCAATTGGCGGCGCGGGCAGTTTTTTGGAGATGCCTTAAGCTTGCAGCCAGCTCTGCGGGCGCGCGCGCGGCAATTGGATCAAACAGACCCACGACAAAATGTCGCGTGCGTGCGACCAACAACGCCGCCTGTGGGGGGGCTGCGATCAGCTGATGCTCGCCTTGCAGCGCCAAGCCGGATTCGGCGCGTTTGGCCAAGCGCAAAAGCTGCCAAGCAGTTGCAGCGGGCGCCTCGGTGCAGGGTTTGCTGCCGTGAAGCGCAGCCGCCGCGCCCAAAAGCGCTGGCAGCGCGTAATAGCAGGCTCGCCATGCCAGAACCGCCGTCAAAAGGGCGGCTTCGGGCTGGCTGGGCAAAAGCGCCAGCAGCGCCATTTCGAAAGGGCCGACACCGCCTGGTGCGCCCGAGATCAAACCCGCGCCAAAAGCCAGCAAAAAGGCAGGCAGCAGGGTTGCAAAGGGCAGCGCCATCTCGGGCGGGCACAGCATCCACAGTGCCGCCGCCGCCGCAAATGTGTCAATCGCCGTCAGCACCCCCAGTTTGGCAAGGGTAAAGCCATTCGGCAGCGCCTTGGCCCAGACCGGCGGGGCGAGCGCAACCGCGCCAGTAAGACAAAGCAGCCCCAAGGCCAAACTCGCAGGCAGTCGGAACGGCGCATCGGGCAAAAGGCACAGCGTCAGCGCGGTGACAAAGCCCCAGCCCGCCAGAAACGACAAAGCTACCAGCGCGGTTAATCGTGTGGCCTGCCAAAGCGAGGTGCCTGGCAACAGCCGCCAGCGCAGAATCGATCCGGTCAGCAGCCCGAGGCCCAGCGTTTGCGACACCGCAATCGCACAGATGCCCGCTCGGCGCGCAACAGCCGGAGCAACCGCGCTGCCCAGATGCTGGTGCAGCGCCGCGTCATAATGACCAATGGCGGTAAAGCTTACCACCGTAAGCGCCAGTGCCCCCAGCCAGCTTTCGGGGCTAAGTCGTTCAAATCCTGCAAGAAGCTCTGCCAGATCGATGTGGTTCAGCCGTTGCAGCAGGAGCCAGATAAAGCCAAGCGAGACCAGCACAGACAGCGCCGCGCGCAGGCCAAATTTCAGCCAATGGACCGTATGATCCTCTGCGCGGGCCAAAGCCTGCGCGGATTTGATGTGGTGTTTCATGCCCGACCCCGCGACCCCAGAGCCTAGGTGTCGCGCAATTGGGCAAAGATGAGCTTAACACTTCAAATTGTAGTGAAATTTAAGCCGCCGCCGCGGCATAAAAAAGGGCCGCCCCCGTGACGGGGCGGCCCAAAGACAGATGTGATAAGCCCGGGCTTAGAATTCAGCCATAAGCTGCGATTTCGCGACAGCCAACAAAGCGCCCACTTGCGCGCGCACCTCGTCTTCGCTGGCCTTGCCTGCAAGATCAGCGGCGACTTTGCGCACCACATCTTCGATGCCGGCTTCTTCAAAATCGGCGGCAATCACGCTCAGCGCATAGGCGTCCGCCTCTTCGCCGGTTTTGCCCAGCAAAGCGGCGGCCCAAAGGCCAACCAGCTTATTGCGGCGGGCTTCGGCGCGAAACTGCATTTCGGCGTCATGCGCGAATTTGGCTTCAAAGGCGTGTTCGCGGTTGTCAAAGCTGGTCATGGCAGGCCCTCTTGGTCAGGAAATATTGCCTTCCATATGCCCATCTGTGCCGCGCGCTTCAAGTGGGAAAGCCACTTTGGCCGCACAGCCGCCGCTTTGCGCGCCATTATCGGGGTTGCGCGCCTTGCCGCAGGGCTTGGCTTGGACTATAGCGCAGTCAACAGGGGCAGGGGTGGACTATGCCACCCTATCGGCCTTTTCGTATCGGAGCATCCATGGCGCGCAGGAAGAAGGTTTACGAGGGCAAGGCGAAGATCCTTTATGAAGGACCGGAACCGGGCACTCTGATCCAATATTTCAAGGATGATTCCGCGCCCACCGCGCAAGAGGCGGCCCCTGCGGCTGTTGAAGGCAAGGGCGTGTTGAACAACCGGCTGTCAGAATTCTTTATGGCGGGGCTGAATTCGGTCGGGGTGCCGACGCATTTCATCCGCCGTTTGAACATGCGCGAGCAGATGGTGCGGATGGCCGAGATCATTCCGCTTGAAGTCGTGGTGCGCAACTTTGCCGCAGGCGAATTGGCCGAGCGTTTGGGCATTCCCGAAGGCACGCCGCTGCCGCGCCCGATTGTGGAATATTACCTAAAGGACGACCGGCTTCAGTTGCCGATGGTCGCCGAAGAACATATCGTCGCCTTTAACTGGGCCACCCAGCAGGATCTGGATGATATCATTGCGCTTTCGCTGCGGGTGAATGACTTTTTGTCGGGTGTGATGCTGGGCATCGGCATTCGGCTGGCAGATTTCCGGCTGGAGATTGGCCGGGTCTGGGATGGCGATTTCATGCGGCTGATCGTGGCCGATGAGATCACGCCAGACAGCTGCCGGTTGTGGGATATGCGCCCCGTGGTCGATCGTGGCGATGGCCTGCCTTTGGCCGAACCGGGGCCTTTGCCCGACGTCTATACCGAACTTGCGCGGCGCTTGGGGGTTCTGCCCTCGAATGTGACGCATCCGATGAAACCAACGCTGATCAACTGACCCCTTGTCGTGCGCGACGTGGGGCGGTATGGGGCGGCGAAACCTGAGCCTGAAGGGAAAGCTATGAAAGCGCGCGTGACTGTCATGTTGAAAGCTGGAGTTCTGGATGTGCAGGGTGAGGCCGTGCGCCATGCGCTGGGCAGCTTGGGGTTTGCCGGGGTAAACGGGGTGCGTCAGGGCAAGGTGATCGAGCTTGATCTGGCCGAAACCGATGCCGCCGCTGCCAAAACCGCTGTCGATGCCATGTGCGACAAGCTGCTCGCCAATGCGGTGATCGAAAGCTACCGCGTCGAAATCCTGTAAGATCGGAGCCTGTCCATGAAAGCCGCTGTCGTTACCTTTCCGGGGTCCAATTGCGACCGTGATCTTGCCGTTGCTTTTGAGCGCGCCGGTTTCGAGGTTGCGCGGGTTTGGCATAAAGATAGCACGTTGCCGCAGGGCGTCGATGTGGTCGGCGTGCCGGGTGGCTTTTCCTTTGGCGATTATCTGCGCTGCGGCGCGATTGCGGCGCAAAGCCCGATTGCAGCGGCAATCCAGACCCATGCGGCACGCGGCGGCTATGTGCTGGGAATCTGCAACGGCTTTCAGGTTCTGACCGAGATGCAGTTGCTGCCCGGCGCTTTGATGCGCAATGCAGGGCTGAAGTTTATCTGCAAGACCGTTGGGCTTAAGGTTGCGACCACCGACAGCGCCTTTACCGCAGGCTATGCCAAGGGGGCCGAGATTTCGGTGCCTGTGGCGCATCATGATGGCAATTACACCATCGACGCCGAAGGTTTGGCGCAGTTGCAGGCCGAAGATCGCGTGGCCTTTACCTATAGCCAGAACCCAAATGGTGCTGTGGCCGATATCGCCGGCGTGTTGTCGGCAAATCGTCGTGTGCTGGGGATGATGCCGCACCCCGAGCGGGTTGTGGATGCAGCCGCAGGCGGCACCGATGGGGCCGCGCTGTTTGCAGCCCTGATGGGCGGGATGGCGCTTGCCTAAAGCGCCCCTGCTTGAGGCGCAAAGCGGCAGAGCTTAAACTGTGCCCATGCGTATGCGCCAAAGATCAAATCAGCTGAACGAGTCAGAAACCGGTGTGTCATGGGGCATTCGGCTGGCGGTTATGCTTTTGATGTTGCTGGCGATTGCTGTGGTGCTGACCACAAATCGCTGGCTGAGTGAGCGGTTCACCGAAACCACCCGCAATCGCGCCGAACTGCGGCTTGCGCTTTATTCCGGCAATATCATTTCCGAGTTGCAACGCACCTCGGTTGTACCTTTGCTTTTGGCCGATGATCCGGCGATCCGGGATGCCTTGGTCAAAAGCAATTTTATCGGCACAACCCTGCGTCTGATCGAAGTGCAGCGTGAGATTGGTGTGGCCTCGATCATGCTGCTGGATCGGCACGGCTTTGCCGTGGGGGCGACCAATCGCAATGTTCTGGGCGCAAGCCACCGCAGCGCACCCTATTTTGTCGATGCGCTGCGCTCGCGCGATACCGTGTTTTCGGCCAGCCCGCAGGAGGGTGGTGGCTTTGATTTCACCTATTCGCGGGTGATCGAGGCAAACGGCCAGATCCTTGGCGCCATCGTCGTGGCGGTCGATATGATGAAGCATGAACGCGCTTGGGCGGGGCTGCAAGATGCGGTGGTGGTTACAGATTCCGCAGGCACGGTGATTTTGGCGACCAACTCTTCTTGGCGCAGCAAGCCGATAGATCAGGCGCTTACCTCGGTTGACAGCGCTTCGGCCTTGGATCGGGCGCTGAAAAACGCCACCGAATGGGCGCAGAACCCACCCGATGCTTATCTGTCGGGCGAGGCCGTGCTGCGCACCGAGGCACGGGTGCCGTTTCAGGGCTGGCGCATGCTGACCTTTACCGCTTACGATTCCGTGCGCGAAAGGGTGAATGGCGTCATTGCGCTTGAAATCATGGGCTTTGCGATACTGGCTGCGCTGACGTTTTATCTTTTGTCGCGCAGGGCCTGGTCGCAGTCGATGTCGTTCCAGCGGGAATCGGCGGAATTGCGTCTGCTGAACGCGCGGCTGTCGCGTGAGATTGCCGAGCGGGAAAAGGCGCAAAAGAACCTTGAGGTGGCCGAGCTGACGCTGGCGCAATCGTCAAAACTGGCAGCCTTGGGCGAGATGTCGGCGGCGGTCAGTCATGAGTTGAACCAACCGCTTGCGGCGATGAAAACCTATCTGGCGGGCGCGCGGCTGTTGTTGCAGCGCAAACGCCCCGACGAGGCGCTGTCGTCGTTTCAGCGCATCGACGATCTGATTGACCGCATGGGCGCGATCACGCGGCAGCTGAAATCCTATGCCCGCAAGGGCGGTGAGGCCTTTGAGCCGGTGGATATGCGCGCTTGTGTGTCCTCGGCGCTGGCGATGATGGAGCCGCAGCTGAAACAGCGCGTGGTCAAGATCACCCGCACCGTGCCGCGCCAGCCAGTGATGGTCATGGCCGATCGATTGCGGCTGGAACAGGTGATTATCAACCTGCTGCGCAATGCGCTGGATGCCACCAAGGATGTGAAAGACCCGCAGATTGACCTGTTGCTGTCGCTGGGCGAGACCGCGATTTTGGCGGTGCGCGACAATGGCACAGGTATTTCGGAAATCGGCTCGGTGTTCGAGCCGTTTTACACCACCAAGAAACCCGGAGACGGGGTTGGCCTTGGGCTGGCGATCTCTTCTGGGATTGTCACCGATCTGGGGGGCCGTTTGACCGCGCGCAATGCCGATGAGGGTGGCGCGGTCTTTGAGATACAATTGCCCGTCTTGGGCACAGAAACCAAAGCAGCGGAATGAGGGTGGTATGGCACGGGCAATGAAAGTGGCGATCGTGGATGACGAGGCCGATATGCGCGCCTCGATCAGCCAGTGGCTGGCGCTGTCGGGCTTTGACACCGAAACCTTTGCCAGTGCCGAAGAAGCGCTGAAGACGCTGGGGCCGGATTGGCCGGGGGTTGTGGTCTCGGATATCAAAATGCCGGGCATGGACGGGATGGCGTTTCTGAAACGTCTGATGGGCATGGATTCGGGCCTGCCGGTGATCATGATCACCGGCCACGGCGATGTGCCGATGGCGGTCGAAGCGATGCGGATCGGGGCTTATGATTTTCTGGAAAAGCCGTTTAACCCAGACCGGATGACCGAACTTGCCAAACGCGCCACCATCGCGCGCCGCCTGACGCTGGACAACCGCGCGCTGCGCAAAGAGCTTTCAGACGGCTCGGTCTTGATGAAAAAGCTGGTCGGGGCCAGCCCCGCGATGGAGCGGCTGCGCGAAGATATCCTCGATCTGGGCCAAGCCGACAGCCATGTGTTGATTGACGGCGAAACCGGCACCGGCAAAACACTGGTCGCCCATGCGCTGCATGCGGTGGGGCCGCGCGCGTCAAAGAAATTCATCACCGTGTCTTGTGCGGCTTGGGGCGAAGATCAGCTGGCGGCCAAGCTGTTTGGCCCCTCCGAGGATGGCAATCTGCCGATGATCGAGGATGCACGCGGCGGCACGCTCTGTCTGGAAGACATCGAAAGCCTGAGCCATGGTTTGCAATCGCGCCTTCTGACGCTGATCAACGAACAGGGTCTGCCCCCCGAAACGCGGATCATCGCGATCTGCAACGAACATGCGCCCGATAAGACGCTGGAAGATGTGCTGCGGCCCGATCTGTTTTACCGCTTGGGCGCGATGACGATCATTTGCCCACCGCTGCGCGCGCGTGGCGAAGACATCCTGACGCTGTTCACCCGTGCGAGCGAGCAATTCGCCGAAGAATATGGCTGCGATGCCCCGCAAGTCACCGCGCAAGAGGCCGCCCAATTGTTGCAAGCGCCTTGGCCGGGCAATGTGCGCCAGATGGTCAATATCGCAGAACGCGCGGTGCTGCAAAACCGCCGCGGTTCGGGGTCGATTGCCAGCCTGCTGATGGCCGATAACGAGGCCTCTGGCCCGGCGCTGACCACCGAAGGCAAGCCGCTGAAAGACTATGTCGAGGCCTTCGAGCGCATGTTGATCGACAACACCATGCGCCGCCACAAGGGCAGCATTACGGCGGTGATGGACGAGCTGTGCCTGCCGCGCCGCACGCTGAACGAAAAGATGGCGAAATACGCGCTCAGCCGATCGGACTATGTTTAGATCGCGCTTGGGTTGTTTACACCGCATTCTGCGCAAATCACCCATTGTCAGATGGCCCTGTTTGCCACTAGGGTGAAATCAGGTCACGTTGCGTGGCCACGACATTCCCTGCCGCTGTGCTGTGATGCGCCTTTGCGCGCCGAAACCAGTGGCTTAAGATCGACCGAAAGGTCGGAGCATTGCGCGTAAGTGACTGATAAAACAGACATAAGCGTGCTTTTTAAGGTGGGCGCCTAAAAGCCGCTCAGACGTGAACCGCGATGATGTGCGCGACATTGGCAATGACTGACGAGGGGCGCCCACAGGGCGCTGCCTTGCGTCTTGCGTTGCGCGCAGCCGCCCGAACAAGCCGCCCTGACATGTTTTCCCCTCGCTTTGGTCCGCCAAGGCGAAGATTTCCTGCTGGGCGCAATGGATCAATATGTCTAAGAAAATGCTTATCGACGCCACACATGCCGAGGAAACTCGGGTCGTCGTGGTGGATGGAAACAAGGTCGAAGAGTTCGATTTTGAAACCCTGAACAAACGCCAACTTGCCGGAAACATCTATCTTGCCAAAGTCACCCGGGTGGAGCCTTCGCTTCAAGCGGCCTTTGTCGATTACGGCGGCAACCGGCACGGATTTTTGGCCTTTGCCGAAATCCATCCTGATTACTACCAGATCCCGACAGCGGATCGTCAGGCCTTGTTGGAAGAAGAACGCGCGCTGAACCGGGCCGAGGACGAGGAAGACAACCGTCGCTCGAAACCCCGCCCGCAGCGCAACCAGCGCCCGCGTGCCGAGGCGGCAAAACCCGCACCAACCCTGCACAGCGGCGAAATCAACGGCATGGATGTCGTCGATCTGGACGAAGACAGCAACGACAGCGCCTTGGTTGAGACCAGCCAAGCCGAAGCCGTCGTTGCAGCCCCCGTCGAAGCCCCCATCGAAGCCGAAGCGCATGATCACGACCACGATCACGCCCATGACCATGATGACAGCCACGGCTCTGGCGAAGAGGGCGATGCGCCTTATCGCTCGATTGATCACGCCTCGGACACCGATGACGAGATTGAATCGATTGCCGAGGAAGATGTCTCGGAAGAAATCAGCGCGCCGCGCAAACCTCGCGTACGCCGCTATAAGATCCAAGAGGTCATCAAGACCCGCCAGATCATGCTGGTGCAGGTGGTCAAAGAAGAGCGCGGCAACAAGGGGGCTGCGCTGACGACCTATCTGTCGCTGGCCGGCCGCTACTGCGTGCTGATGCCCAACACCGCGCGCGGCGGCGGCATCAGCCGCAAGATCACCCAAGCCGCTGACCGCAAGAAACTGAAAGAAATCGCGCAAGAGATCGAAGTGCCAGAAGGCGCAGGTCTGATCATTCGCACCGCAGGCGCCAAGCGCACCAAGCCCGAAATTCGCCGTGATTACGAATATCTGATGCGGCTTTGGGAACAGATCCGCGAGCTGACGCTCAAGTCGATTGCCCCTGCCGCGATCTACGAGGAAGGCAATCTGATCAAACGCTCGATCCGCGATCTGCATTCGTCGGAAATTGACGAAATTCTGGTCGAGGGCGAGGCAGGCTATCGCACCGCCAAAGACTTCATGCGGATGATCATGCCAAGCCACGCGAAAATCGTGCAGCGCTATGACGAGCCGACGCCGCTGTTCGCGCGCTATCAGGTCGAAAGCTATCTGGGCGGGATGTTCAACCCGACCGTGCAGCTGAAATCGGGCGGCTATATCGTGATCGGCATCACCGAAGCCTTGGTGGCCATCGACGTGAACTCGGGCCGTGCCACCAAAGAAGGTTCGATCGAGGACACCGCGCTGAAGACCAACCTCGAGGCCGCCGAAGAGGTGGCGCGTCAGTTGCGTCTTCGCGATTTGGCCGGTCTGATCGTGATCGACTTTATCGACATGGAAGAGCGTCGCAACAACGCCGCCGTCGAGAAGCGCCTGAAAGACAAGCTGAAAACCGACCGCGCGCGCATTCAGGTTGGCCGGATTTCCGGCTTTGGTCTGATGGAGATGTCGCGCCAGCGTCTGCGTCCGGGCATGCTGGAAAGCACCACGCAGCCTTGTTCGCATTGCCATGGCACCGGCCTGATCCGTTCGGACGACAGCCTTGGCTTGCAGGTTCTGCGCGCGCTGGAAGAAGAGGGCACGCGCAAGCGGTCGAAAGAAGTTCTGCTGCGTGCGCCGATTGGCATCGTCAACTTCCTGATCAACGGCAAGCGCGAGCATATCGCGCTGATCGAGGCCCGCTATGGCATGGCGGTGCGCATTGAATGCGACCCGACGATGATCAGCCCCGATTTCACCATTGAAAAGTTCAAGACGGCGACGCGGATCGTGGCGGAAACCCCAACCGCGATCTCGGGCAACGCCAGCCTGATGGGCGCGCCGGTGGTCGAAGAAGACGAAGATCTGATCGACGAAGTGGATGAGGTCGAAGAGGCGGAAGAGGTGGAAACCACCGAAGCCACGACCGGCGAGGCCGCACAGGGCAATGGCAAAAAGCGCCGTCGTCGTCGTCGTCGCAAAAAGCCGGGCCAGAACGGCGAGGCGATGGGCGAAGGCGCAAGCGCAGATGATGCGGATGACGAAGCCGAAGAGACCGCAGCTGAACAGCCTGTGGTGGTGGAGGATGCGGCAAAATCTGCCGGTCCCAGGCGCCGCACCCGCGTTCGTGGTGGCAGCAAAGCCGCCGAAGCTGTGGCAGCGCCTGCTGAAGCAGCTGCGCCAGAGCTGGCCGTGGTCGCCGAAGCGCTAGCAGAACCCAAAGCCGAAGCCGATGTGGTGGTGGTAGAGGCTCCGGTGGCTGAGGCTGAGAAGCCAAAGTCGCGTGGCCGTGGTCGTGCAAAGGCAGCCGCTCCTGTTGCGGAAGCCGTGGTCGGTGATGCCGAAGCCGTCGCACCAAAGCCACGCCGCAGCCGCGCCAAAGCCGCTGTGGTTGTGGCCGAGCCTGCGCCTGAAGTCGCCGCAGCGCCTGCGCCTGTAGCAGCAGAGCCCGCAGCCGTGGTCGAAGCTCCCGCTCCGGCAGCCGTTGCTCCCCCAGCGCCAGAAGCTGTCGCTGAACCGGCCCCTGTCGCCGCCCAGCCTGAAGCTGTGGCAGAGCCCGATGATGGCGAGCCAAAGCCGAAAAAGCGCGGCTGGTGGTCCTTGGGACGCTAAGCTGTTGAAGGCTAAGATATTGGGGCGGCGGGGAAACCTGCCGCCCTTTTTTTCGCTCTAGGCCCCGCGCCGGATCAGATAGGCGTCGATGCCGCAGCTTTCGCTGATGCCCAGCAGCTCATGCCCGCTTTGGGCGCAAAAATGCGGCAGATCTATCGCGGCCATTTTATCGGTTGCCAGCACCCGCAAAACCTCGCCCGCAGCCATGCCCATCAGCCGCTTGCGCGCGCGCAGCACTGGCAGCGGGCACAAAAGCCCCGCGCAATCAATCTCGACGTCCCACTGCATCTTCGCCTCCTTGTCGGGCGCAGTTTCGCCCGCGCGCGCGCGCCGCGCCAGCGCGAATTGCATGGGTGAAACATTTCCCCACGCGGAAGTGAGCCGCAACCGCGTGACCTTTGCCGAAAACCGCGCTAGATCTGCCAAAACGGAGGCCCCATGTTCGGCATAGACATCATTGACGCAAGCCTGTTCCCCGCCATGCTTGTGGCGCTTTTGGCAGGGGTGCTGTCGTTCCTTAGCCCCTGCGTGCTGCCGATTGTGCCGCCTTATCTGGCCTATATGTCAGGAATTTCCGTCAGCGAGATGAAGGGCGGACGCTCGCCCATCCTTGCAGCGCTGTTCTTTGTGCTGGGGCTTTCGACGGTCTTCATGATCTTTGGCCTTGCGGCCTCGGCCTTTGGGGCGTTTTTCCTTGGCAATGCCGAAACCTTTTCGACTGCCGCAGGCGTGGTGGTGATGATCTTTGGCGCGCATTTTGTGGGCGTGTTTCGCATCGGCTTTCTGGACCGCGAGATGCGGCTGGATGCGGGCGATAAGGGCGGTTCGGCCTTTGGTGCCTATGTTTTGGGGCTGGCCTTTGCCTTTGGCTGGACGCCGTGCATCGGTCCGCAACTGGGCGCGATTTTGTCGCTGGCCGCCCAAGAGGGTAATGTTGCGCGCGGCATGACGCTGCTTGCGGTCTATGCGGCAGGCTTGGGGCTGCCGTTTTTGGCGGTGGCCGCGTTTTTCTCGCGGCTTTCGCCAGCGGTTGCGTTTTTCAAGCGCCACGCCGAGCGGATCGAGCGGATCATGGGCCTGCTGCTTTGGACCATTGGCTTGATGATGCTGACGGGGGGCTTTTCGTCGTTTTCCTATTGGCTGTTGGAACATCTGCCGTTCTTGGCCAGCCTTGGCTAGAATTTGCCCTTGGAAATGCCGCATTCGCTGGTCAGGATAGCGTTGCAGCAACCCGAGGCTTTGATGCAAACCGATCACAGCACCGCCCAGACCGCAGCGCCGTTTCGGCGTCGCGTGTTCTATATTCCGGGCTATGATCCTATCCACCCGCGCCGCTACCGCGAGCTTTACCGCAAAGAGGGCAGGGATCAGGCGCAGATCTCGGGCTATGGCTTAGAGCTGACACCCAAGACCACCAAGGGCCCCTATGGTTGGCATGTGGCGGGCCAGTTTGGCGCGGCGCGCGCTGAGGCGGATATCGAGGTTCTGGTCTGGTCTGACATCGTCAAAACCTCGATGCAGCAGGGGATTGCAGCGACTTATCTGCAGCTTTTGCGCACCGCTTGGGCCTATATCGGCTCGGGTGCGCTGTTTCGGCTGATGCGGCTGCGCAAGGGGCCAATGATCGCGGCGCTTTATCCGATTGTGTTTTTGCTGGTGCAACTGGGGCTGGCCTGCCTGCTGGGCTGGGGGCTGGGCGGGCTTGCGGCACGGCTGCATCCGGTTTTGGGCTGGGGCGTGGCGCTTGTGGTGATCTGGGCGGCGCTGTCGCTGTTTCGGCGCTGGGACAATAAGATTTTCGCCTATTATCTGATGCATGACTATGCCTATTCGGCGCAAGCGGGCGGTGCCAATCCGCCCGAGCTTGAGGCGCGGATGGCCGCCTTTCGCGCACCATTGCGCGCCAGCCTGACCGAAGGCTATGACGAGGTGCTGGTGGTTGGCCATTCCTCTGGCGCGCATCTGGCGGTGTCGATCTTGTCGGACCTGCTGCGCGAGGGGCTGCCAGAGCGGGCGACTGCGCTGGCGTTTCTGTCGCTGGGGCAGGTGGTGCCGATGGTGTCTTTCCTGCCAGAGGCGCGGCGGCTGCGCGCTGATCTTGCCTATCTGTCGGCGCAAGATCAGCTGGCTTGGGTCGATGTCACCGCCCCCGGCGACGGCTGCGCCTTTGCGCTTTGCGATCCGGTGGCGGTTACTGGCGTCGCTCCGGCTGGCAAGCGCTGGCCGCTGGTGGTTTCGGCGGCCTTCACCCAATCGCTTAGTCCGCAACGCTGGGCCGCGCTGCGTTGGCGGTTTTTTCGGCTGCATTTTCAGTATCTTTGCGCTTTTGATCGGCCCAAGGATTACGATTATTTCCAGATCACCGCAGGCCCGCTGCCGTTGCGACAGCGCTACGCGGGCCGCACGGCCTCGAAAAGCCGGATCGAGACGCCACTTTCTGGCTATCGAGACATGCTATGACCGCACCAAAACCGAAAGCCCGCGCTGATCGGGTATCCCTTTGGCACTATCTGCGGCTGTTTCGCGCCGATATCCTGTCTGCACAGCCCGCGCGGCTCTATCGAGCGTGGATGGCCGAATTTCGCACGCCGTTTTTCCGCAGCTATCTGTGCAACGATCCGGCCTTGGTGGCGCGGGTCTTGGTCGAGCGCCCCGAAGATTTCCCGAAATCCAATCGTATTGGCGAGGGGTTGCGGCCGATCTTGGGCAATTCGGTTTTCGTCACCAATGGCGAGGTTTGGAAGCGGCAGCGCCGGATTATTGATCCGGCTTTCGAGGGCGGGCGGCTGCGCGATACCTTTCCGGCGATTGCGGCGGCGGGGCAGGCGGCGGTGGCGCGGATGCCCTTGGGCGTGGTCGAGGTCGAGGCGGAAATGAGTCATGCCGCTGCCGATGTGATCTTTCGCACGCTGTTCTCGATCCCGATCGAAGATCAGATCGCCTCGCAAGTCTTTGACGCCTTTCGCGACTATCAGCGCACGCAGCCCTTGCTGAACTTGGCGGCCTTTCTGCCGCTGCCGGCTTGGGTTCCGCGGTTTCATCGGCGTGGCACCAAGGCTTCGGCGGCCAAGATCCGCGCGCTGATCACCCAGATGACCGAGGCGCGCGCCGCCCAAATTGCCGCAGGCACTGCCCCCGATGATCTGGCAACCAAGATCATGACCACCGCCGATCCGCTGACCGGCGCCTGCTTTGAGACGTCCGAGATGGTCGATCAGGTGGCGATCTTCTTTCTGGCCGGCCATGAGACCAGCGCCTCGGCCTTGGCTTGGGCGCTGTTGATGCTCGCGCTTTATCCACAGGTGCAAGAGCAGGTCGCAGCCGAGGCCGCAGCCTTGGGCGATGCGCCAGATTTCGCCGCGCTGTCCAAGCTGCGCTATACCCGCGATGTGTTTCGCGAGGTGCTGCGGCTTTATCCGCCGGTGCCGATGATGGTGCGCGAAAATACCGCGCCCGAGGATTTGCGCGGGCGTTTGGTGGCAAAGGGCGGGCAGATCGTGCTAAGCCCCTGGCATTTGCACCGGCATGAACGCATCTGGAAAAATCCTGATGATTTTGACCCAAGCCGTTGGCAGACCGAGGAAAATAGGGCCTGCGCGCGCGACGCCTATCTGCCGTTTTCCGCCGGACCAAGGGTCTGCACAGGGGCTGGCTTTGCCATGGTCGAGGGGGTCTTGCTGCTGGCGCAATTGGCGCGCGGCTTTCGGTTTGAACCGGTTGCGGGCGAAGATCCGGTGCCTGTCGCGCATCTGACGGTGCGCGCGCGCGATGGCATCAGGCTGCGGATCAGCCGCCGCTGAGGCGGCGCAGAATAAACACCCGGATCGCCGAGGCAAGGCCGACATCGGCCTCGCGGCTGCCGTCAATTTGGGCTGCCAGCGCGTTCAGCGTCTTGCCCTCGGCCTCGGCAATCTCGCGAAAGGCCTGCCAGAACGCCAGTTCCAGCGACACGCTGGTGCGGTGGCCACGCAGGGTCAGCGAGTGTTTGACGGGGCGGCCGCTCATGGTGTGTTGTCGCGCTGGTGGCCATCCAGATCGCGCTTTTCTTTTTCAAGCCGGGCGGCGTCCAGTGCCTTATCGGTCTTGCGCCGCCCGTATTTCACCGCGTTTGCATCCGCCTGCGCGCGGGCCTTGGCCTGATCTTTGGCCTTTCGGGCCGCGCGCAGATTGATGATCTGTGCCATGATCAGCCTTTGGGGCCGATCATATCTTCGGGCCGCACCACGCGGTCAAAGGTTTCACCGTCGACATAGCCCAAGGCAATCGCCTCTTCGCGCAGGGTGGTGCCGTTTTTATGCGCGGTTTTGGCAACTTTGGTGGCGGCATCATAGCCGATGGTTGGCGCAAGCGCTGTCACCAGCATCAGCGATTCCTTCATCAGCTTGTCGATGCGGGCAGTATTGGCTTGGGTGCCGACAACCATATTATCGGTAAAGCTGCCCGCCGCATCGCCCAAAAGCTGCATGGATTGCAAGACGTTATAGGACATCATCGGGTTGTAGACGTTCAACTCGAAATGCCCCTGCGATCCGGCAAAGCCCACGGCCGCGTCATTGCCCATCACATGAGCGCAGACCATGGTCAGCGCTTCGGCTTGGGTCGGGTTGACCTTGCCCGGCATGATCGACGAGCCCGGCTCGTTTTCAGGCAGGATCAATTCGCCCAGACCCGAACGCGGCCCAGAGCCCAGCAGCCGCAAATCGTTAGCGATTTTGAACAGGCTGGCGGCCACGGTTTTCAAAGCACCCGAGAACATCACCATGGCGTCATGTGCTGCAAGCGCTTCGAACTTATTGGGGGCGGTGACAAAGGGCAGATCGGTGATCGCAGCGATTTCAGCCGCGACGCGGGTATCCCAGCCGACGCGGGTGTTCAGGCCGGTGCCGACCGCCGTGCCGCCCTGCGCAAGCTCGTAAATATCGGGCAGGCACATCTTGACCCGCGCGATGCCCTTGGCGACTTGGGCGGCATAGCCCGAGAATTCTTGGCCCAGCGTCAGCGGTGTCGCATCTTGGGTATGGGTGCGGCCAATCTTGATAATGTCTTTGAATTCAACCGCTTTGGCATCCAGTGCCGCGTGCAGTTTTTGCAGCCCCGGCAGCAGCACATCGCGCGCCATCATGCCAATGGCGACATGCATCGCAGTGGGGAACGTGTCGTTCGAGGATTGCCCCATGTTGCAGTGATCATTCGGGTGGACAGGCTTTTTGCTGCCCATCACGCCGCCCAACATCTCGATCGCGCGGTTCGAGATCACCTCATTGGCGTTCATATTCGACTGGGTGCCCGACCCAGTCTGCCAGACCACCAGCGGGAAGTTGTCGTCGAACTTGCCGTCGATCACCTCTTGCGCGGCGCGGGCGATGGTGGTGCCCAGATCTTTGTCCAGATCGCCTTGGGCAATATTAACCAAAGCGCAGGCCTTTTTGATCACCCCAAGCGCGCGAATGATCGCGACGGGCTGGCGTTCCCAGCCGATGGGGAAGTTCATGATCGAGCGCTGCGTTTGCGCGCCCCAGTATTTGTCTGCAGGAACTTCAAGCGGGCCAAAGCTGTCAGTTTCGGTGCGGGTGGCGGACATGTGCAAGCCTCCTATTTGGGATAGGGGCGGCATAACGCGGAAGGGTTAAGAATTCAATCTGTATGCGACAGTATACTGAAGATTGCGGCTTTTAGGCGCGGTAAAAATGATAAACCCGCGCGGGCGGCAGATTGAGCCAGACTTTTGGCCCCTTGCGCACGCTTAGACCCAGATCCGCCATCACATCGGGAGAAATTGGCAGGTTCGGCCCATAGGTGAACTGGCTGAACACCCCATCGGGGGCCAAAATGTCAAAACCGGCTTTCACAATCGCATGGCGCAAGCCGCTGGGCATCGACAACAGCGGCAGGCCCGAGATCACTCGCGCCACGCCCTTTGGCACAAGGTTGGGCGCAAGCTGGGCTGCGGCACTGTGGATCGTTACCCCCGGCAGGGTTTGGCGCAGATGTGTGACAAAATCGGGGCTCATCTCGAACAAGGTGATATCGGCGGGCGCCACCCCCGCCGTCAGAATGCCCCGCGTCAAAGCGCCGGTGCCGGGGCCAAATTCAACCACCCGGCCAGAGCTTGGCCCCAAGCCCTGCGACATTGCTTTTGCAAGCCAAGGCGAAGACGGCGCGATTGCCGAGATTTGTTTAGGTTTCGAAAGAAGTTGTCGTAAAAAAACCTGTGCTTCGTGGGCCATACTGGCCTCCAGACTAAAAATCCGCTGTTACTGTTTGCGGAACTTATCAAGACTGAGGATCTGTGCCTCGCCTTGCGGCGGCGGTGTTGGATCGTCTTCTGGGCCCTCATCCTCGTCGTCTTCGTCGTCCTCATGGCTTTCAAAGCGCAGGCCGAACTCGACCGAAGGGTCGACAAAGGTGCGCACCGCGTCAAAGGGAATCACCAAATGCTCTGGCTGATTGCCGAAGTTCAGCGTGATTTCAAAGCCGTCATCGGTGACGATCAGATCTTCAAACCAGTGCTGCACCACGATCGTCATCTCACCCGGATAGCGCGAGCGTAGCCAATCGGCCATGACAACTTCGGGCACCGTGGTGTCAAAAGTGATGAAGAAATGGTGATCGCCGGGCAGGCCAGCTGCTGCAACATCGCTGAGAACGGTCTGGATCAAGCCCCGCATTGCGCGGTGCATCAGCAGTCCGTATTCAATCGACTTTGTCATGAGCAGCCCCTTCTAATTGTGGTCAGCATAGGGGATTCGGCCTCAAAGGGAAGGGGGCAGCGTGACGATTGCTGCAAGTGCAGCGCTGGTCAGGGCACAAAGCGCCAAGACCCAGCCAAGCGGCCAATGCCTGCGCAACAGCAGATAGGCCGCCACGATCAAGAGCGCGATTGGCAGCGGGCGTAAACTGCTTGGATCCGGCAGATTAAGCCGCAGCGGGCCAAGCCAGATCGACAGGCTTGCGGTAAACAGCACATGGCCTGCAAACCAAAGCGAGAGGCTGGCAATCACACCAACAACGGCGGCGGTGATGGCCTGCAAGCCCGCCGCAAGACGGGGGGCTTGGCGCAGATGCGCAATCCACGGGCCACCCGCGAATATCCATAAAAAGCAGGGGGCAAAGGTCATCCAAAGCGCTGTGGCGGCACCGGCAAGCCCCATCAGCAGCCCCGATTTTGCCGCCGCCACAAAGCCCACAAACTGCGTCACAAGGATCAAAGGCCCGGGCGTGGTTTCGGCAAGGCCCAGACCGTCGATCATTTGTGGCAGACTAAGCCATTGTTTTTGCTGCACCACCTCTTGCGCCATCCAAGCCAGCACCGCATAGGCGCCGCCAAAGGTCAGCAGCGACAGTTTCGAAAAGAACAGTGCGATCTCGGCCAGCAAGGGTGGGGCAAAGCCCAGCATTAGCGCAAGTGGTCCCAGCCAAACCGTGCCCCAGATCGTGGCGGCGCGCAGGCTTTGCCGCCAGGGTTTAGCTGTGTTTTCAGCGCGGTGGGCGATAGGGCTGCGCAAAAATCCCCAAAGCGCTGCGCTTAGAATCACCAGCGGAAATGGCAGGGCAAAGACCGCCAGCGCCGTGAAGGCCAGTGTGGCGATCACCCTCTGCTGTGGTGTTTTCAGCGCGCGCTTGGCCACCCGCAGCAGCGCTTCGATGACCACGGCCAGTACCGCGGCTTGCAGGCCGGCAAACAGACCAGCCACCAGCGGAATTTCGCCCCAAGTGACGTAAATCATGGATAAAAGCAGCACCACAACCGCGCCTGGCAGCACGAATAATCCGCCCGCAATCAGCCCGCCGAGCGTGCCATGCTTGCGCCAACCGATCCATGTGGCCAGTTGCATCGCCTCGGGCCCAGGCAGCAGCATGCAAAACGAGAGCGCCGAAAGATAGTCTTGCTCGCTGAGCCAGCCGCGCTTTTCCACCACCTCGCGGTGCATCAGGCTGATTTGCGCGGCCGGACCGCCAAAAGACAGCAGACCAATGCGCAAAAACACCGCCGTCAGATCGGCCAAGCTGGCTGGGGGCATTGTCACTAACCTGTTGTAAAACTGTCATATTCGTCGCGAATAGACGCGAAGCAGGTTAGGCCTGCCATCTGGTTTTGCATAGGGGGAAAGTGCCGGATTCTGTTGCCAGGTTCCGGCGGACCCCGCCCTACGCGGCTAAGCGCAGGGACTTAGTTTCGGCGACTCGAACTGCTTACGCAGCCAAAGCCATTGCCGGAGCACGGTTGTCATTTGCAACTGTACGTTTCGGACCGATAACGGTGGTACCTCACCGAGCAAAAGCTGGCCCCTTTAGACGTTCGTCGATCCTATTTCGACCCCAAGCACCTGCAAAGACAGGGTTATTGGTGGAGTCGTCGGGTACCGCCCCCGAGTCCGAGCCGTGTATTATGGGTGCGTTTATCGCCATAGTCGCAAGCAAGCCTGCGACAGCTTTAATATAGGGCGGCGCGCAGGCAGGTGCAAGGCGCTTGCGTCACGACAGTCGCAGGGCAGGTTTGATCCGGCGCATCGCGTCAGGAAATCCCCTCCAGATCAACCAGCCGCGCATTGATAAACACCGGATTGGCGCGGCGCAGCACCGGCCGACCGGCCTTTTTGAATTCTAGGATCTGTTCGAAGATATAGAACAGCAAAAAACCATGGTCGTTCATGAAATCAGCCAGCCGCTGATAGGGCACATGGGTGGTGTTATAAAGGTTCATGCCGGCCTCGACCTGAATAAAGTCGATGCAGCCAAGCGAGGGCGCAAAGCCTTGCAACACCTCTAGATCATGGCCCTCGGTGTCGATCTTGAGATAAGAGACATGCTCCAGACCAAGCCGTTTCAGTACCGCCGCGCCTTGGTGGATGGCCACCTCGATGCCGGTTTCGGGGTCGCGGTCCGAGAGAACGCGGTTTTGAGTGGAAATTGCGCTGTCTGACATTTGCAGCAGCGCAGGCTTGGCCCCCAGACCGATCTGATGCGCCATAATGCTGTCATGACCGCGGGTATTGGCCAGCAATTTGCGATAGCTGGCGGGAAAGGGTTCAAAGCAATGCACCATGGCCTGCGGATAGGCCTTGATGAACCCCAAGGCGCTTTGACCGACATTGGCCCCCACATCCAAGATCACCGAGGGCGTCCAGCCCTTGATCCGCCGCGAGATGACGGTGAATTCGGTGGTTTCGACGGCTTTTGTGGCGGCCATCTGGGCCTTTCTGGCTTGAAAATACGAGCCCGCGAGATGCTGAAAACACCGCCCAAACCAAGGGCTTGGGCGGTGGCGTGTTGTGTGATCAGAAACCGGATTTGATCAGTTCGAATTCCTGAACCATCTTGTCACGGAAGCCTGGGTCAATTGGCACCTGAGCCAGCAACGTGGTGTCGATTGGGTCAACGTCGCCTGCTTGCAGATCTGCAAGCGGAATATCCTTCAAGGCAGCGTCATTGGCGCTGGCATAGCCGAAATTCGCCAAAAGACCCTTGGCAGAATCATGCTCGAGCCAAGCGTTGATGAAATCATAGGCCTGATCTTCCGAGCCCGGCGCGTCTTTGAAGTTCACATAGCCGCAGAACCAGCTTGAGACGCCTTCGCTTGGGCTGCGCTGAAACGCCACTGGCACGCCTTCGCTGCGCATATTGGCAACGGCGTCGTTCCAGTTCCACGAGATGTCAATCTCGCCCGATTTCATCAACTGCGCCAATTCGGCCGGATCGACCCAATAAGTTTTCACGTTCTGATGCGCCTGACGCAGCCAAGCGGCGGCGGCGGTGAATTGAGCGTCGGTCACATTGGTCCAATCCGACACGCCTGTGGCCAGATAGGCCAGCGAGAAGGCATCATCGGTGTTGTCGGGCAGCGAGATTTTGCCGGCATATTTTGGGTTCACGAAGACTTGCAGCGAGGCGACGTCTTCGGCGGGCACCTTTTCGGTGTTATAAGCAATGGCGGTATAGGCGTAATCGGTTGGAATATACCAAACCCCTGCCTCATCCGCGAAAATCTTCGAATCCTTAAAACGCGGCGCAATATTGGCGTATTCTGGGATACGGCTGACATCCCAAGGCTCGATCAGCCCGGCGTCACGGTATTTCTGCACCATCTGCGAGCATGGATGCGCCACATCGGCCTTAAAGCCCGAAGAAACTTTCTGGAAAGCCTCGTCGTCATCGCCAAAGAAGGCATAGGTCGGCATGCCATGCTTGGCAATAAACGAGGTGATCAGCGATGGCTCTTCAAAGCCGGCCCAGTCAAAGACGGTCAGATTGACGTCCTCGCCATGAGCGACAGAGGCAAAAGCCAAGGCGGCGGCGGTGCTGGTCAGTAGGGTTTTAACTTTGGTCATGGAGGCTCCTCGGTTGGTGGGTTCGGTGCCAGATTTGCTTCTGACTTGCCGAAATCGCATTTAAGCTAGATTGGCTCTGGTCTTGTCTCAAGGTCTTATTGCAAGATCGGCGCGGAAAGGGGCGTTTGACAAGACTTCCCCTACGTCAATTCGGAAAATTTGATCAAATCGAGGGCAGATGATGGGTTTCAAGGCACTTGTGATGGAGCAGCAGGGCGATGCAGGGGCGGTTGCGGTGCTGCGCGATCTGGAGATCTCGGCGCTGCCCGAAGCCGAGGTGACGGTGGCTGTCGACTATTCGACGCTGAACTATAAAGACGGGTTGTGCCTTTCGGCCAAGGGTGGCGGTTTGGTGCGCAATTATCCGCATGTGGCGGGGATTGATTTTGCAGGCGTGGTCGAGGCGTCGGACGATCCGCGCTACGCGGCGGGCGACCGGGTTGTGCTGACAGGCTGGCGGGTGGGCGAGGCGCATTGGGGCGGCTATGCGCAAAAGGCGCGGGTCAAGGCCGATTGGCTGGTGCCGCTGCCCCAGGGCCTCAGCACGCGCCAAGCCATGGCGGTTGGCACGGCAGGCTTTACAGCGATGCTGGCGGTGATGGCGCTGGAAGATCATGGGCTTACGCCAGAAAAGGGCGAGGTTTTGGTCACCGGCGCTGCGGGCGGTGTGGGGTCGGTGGCCACCGCTATTCTTGCCGCGCGCGGCTATCAGGTGGCGGCGGTCACCGGCCGGCCCGAGACGGCGGACTATCTGCACGCCCTGGGGGCATCGCGCATCGTGGCGCGCGAGGAGCTGGCCGAGACGGTCAAGCGCCCGCTTGAAGCGGAAACTTGGGCCGGATGCATTGACGCCGTGGGCGGCGCGATGCTGGCGCGGGTCTTGGGCCAGATCAAACACGGCGGCTCGGTTGCAGCCGTGGGGCTTGCGGGCGGCTCGGCGCTGCCTGCCTCGGTCATTCCGTTTTTGTTGCGCGGCATCAACCTTTTGGGGATTGATTCGGTGCTTTGCCCGTTCGAGCGGCGCAAGCTGGCTTGGGCCCGCATCGCGGCAGAGCTGCCGATGGCCAAGCTGGAAAGCATGGTGCGCGAGGTCGGTCTTGGCGATCTGCCACAGCTTGGCGCCGATATTTTGACCGGCGCGGTGCAGGGCCGCGTGGTTGTGGATCTGAACAAATGAGCGAGACAGCAGCGATGACATCTCTTGATATGACCTTCGTGCGCAGCCAGTTTCCGGCCTTTGCGCAAGATTTGACCGCCAGCCATGCGTTCTTTGAAAATGCGGGCGGCTCTTACCCCTGCGCCCAAGTGGTGGACCGGCTGCACCGGTTTTACACCGAGCGTAAGGTGCAGCCCTATGGCCCCTATCCTGCCGCCCAAGCTGGCGGGGCCGAGATGGACGAGGCCCGCGCGCGGCTTGCTGCGATGATGGGTGTGGCGGGGCCGCAGGTGTCTTTTGGGCCTTCGACCTCGGCGAACACTTACGTTTTGGCGCAAGCGGTGCGGCAATGGTTGCGCGGCGCGAATGCGGCGATTGTGGTGACAAATCAGGACCATGAGGCCAATTCAGGCGTCTGGCGCAGGCTGGCGGATGAGGGCATCGAGGTGCGCGAGTGGCAGATTGATCCTGTCACAGGCAGCCTTGATCCGGCGGGACTAGCAGCACTTTTGGCCGACGGTCGGGTGAAACTTGTGGCCTTTCCGCATTGCTCGAATGTGGTGGCCGAGATCAACGACGTCGCAGCCATTTGCGAAATTGCCCGTGCCGCAGGCGCGCGCACCGTGGTCGACGGCGTGTCCTATGCCCCGCATGGCTTTCCCGATTTCCCAAGCCTTGGCTGCGATGTCTATTTGTTTTCGGCCTATAAAACCTATGGGCCGCATCAGGGCATCATGGTGATCACCGAAGATTTTGGCGCAGAACTGCCGGCGCAGGGCCATTCGTTTAATGCAGGGTCTTTGTACAAACGCTTTACCCCCGCTGGCCCCGATCACGCGCAGATTGCGGCTTGTGCGGGCATGGCCGATTATATCGACGCGCTGCACGCGCATCACTTTGCTCCCGAAGCCGATCCGGCAGCGCGCAACCGCGCGGTGCATGGGCTGATGCGGGCGCAAGAGGTGGCGGCGGTCGCGCCCTTGCTGGACTATCTGGCGGCGCGCAACGATCTGCGCCTACTGGGCCCAAGGCGGGCCGAGGACCGCGCGCCCACCGTGGCCGTGGCCTTTGACCGCGCAGCCGAGCCGATTTCCGAGGCGCTGGGCCGCGAAGGCATTGCTTGCTGGGCGGGCGATTTCTATGCCGTGCGGCCTTTAGAGGCGATGGGCGTTGATCTTGGGCGCGGTGTGCTGCGGATGTCTTTGGCCCATTACACCAGCGCCGAAGATGTGGCGCGCCTGATCGCAGCGCTTGACCGCGTGCTGTAACAGCGGGCAGGGGGGCTGCGGCCCCCCTTTTGTTAAGATTTCTGACTTTCTGAGATGTGCGAGTGATCCAAGGCCCGTTTTCGGGCGTAAACCCTTGAAAGAACGTGGGTTGGGATGACAAAAACACCTTTGATTTTATGGTTTCGACGGGATTTGCGCCTGTCGGATCATCCCATGCTGGCCGCCGCTGTTGCAACAGGGCGGCCTTTGCTGCCTGTGTTCATCCTTGATCCTGAAACCGAGGCGATGGGGGCCGCCGCGCGGTTTCGCCTTGGGCTAGGGCTTGCGCATTTTGGCGGCGTTTTGGCGGATGTCGGCTCGCGGCTGATCCTGCGGCGCGGGGCGGCTTTGCCGGTTTTGCGCGCCCTGCTGGCCGAGACGGGGGCAGCTGGGGTCTATTGGCAGCGCATGTATGACCCCGCCGCCAAGACACGCGACGCCGAGGTAAAGGCAAGTCTGCGCGCCGATGGTTTTGAGGCTGAAAGCTTTTCAGGCGCGCTGCTGATCGAACCTTGGCAGGTCGCAACGGGGACGGGCGGCTATTACAAGGTCTATACGCCGTTCTGGCGCGCGGTTTCGGCGCGCGGCTTTGCGCCGCCTGTGCCCGCCCCTGCGCATCTGCCAGCCCCAGAGCTTTGGCCTGCGTCCGAGGATCTGGGCAGTTGGCAGCTTGGCGCTGCGATGCGGCGCGGTGCTGCGGTTGTGCTGCCGCATCAGCGGGTTGGCGAAGCGGCAGCGCTGGCGCGGCTGGATGGGTTTATCGCTGCCTCGGTCGCCGATTACCGCATAGAGCGCGACTTTCCAGCCGAGACGCAGGCGACCTCGGGGTTGTCTGAAAATCTGGCTTGGGGTGAAATTGGCCCGCGCACGATCTGGGCGGCGGGGCAGCGGGCGCTGCACCAAGGCGCCGCTGGGGCCGAGCATTTTTGCAAAGAACTGGTCTGGCGCGAATTTGCCTATCATCTGCTGCACCATGCGCCGCAGATCGAGACAACCTGTTGGCGGCCCGAATGGGAAGGCTTTGGCTGGCGCGGCGATAACGCGGATGCCGAACGCTGGCGGCGCGGCATGACGGGCGAACCCTTTGTCGATGCCGCCATGCGCGAGGTTTATGTCACCGGCCGCATGCACAACCGCGCCCGCATGATAGTGGGGTCTTATCTGACCAAACATCTGCTGACCGATTGGCGCGTCGGGCTGGCTTGGTTTGCCGAAGTGCTGACCGATTGGGATCCGGCGGCAAATGCCATGGGCTGGCAATGGGTTGCAGGCTGCGGCCCCGATGCCGCACCGTATTTTCGGGTGTTCAATCCCGCAGGTCAGGCCGAAAAATTTGACGCTGATCAACGCTATCGGCGGCGCTGGATCGCCGAGGGCGCGCGTGTGCCGGCAGCTCAGGCCTTGTCGTTTTTTGACGCTTGCCCCAAAAGCTGGGGGCTTGACGCAAGCGCGCGTTATCCGGCACCGATAGTAGAACTGGCAGAAGGGCGGGCCCGGGCTTTGGCGGCCTATAGCGCGCAAAAAGAAGGGAACGGCGGAAATGATGGCGACGTCTGAGGCAATGGCAGGGCCATCTGCGGCGATTTTAACCTCGACCCATGGGCAAAGCAATTTGCCGCGCTATTTCGGTGCGGTTTTTGCGATTGCCAAGCGGTTGCAGCGCGGGCGGCTGGATTTTGTGCTGCCTGATGGCCGCCGCTTTCGCATTGAGGGCGCCGAGGCGGGCCCCGTAGCTGAACTGACCTTGCACAGCAATGATGTCTTTGCCCGCCTGATCCGCGAAGGCGATTTGGGGTTCAGCGAGGCCTACGTCGAAGGCGAATGGTCCAGCCCCGATCTGATGGCCTTTATGGATCTGGTGCATCAGGGCAACAACGATGTCTACGACAGCTTCCCCGGCATGGGGATGATGCGGCTGTTTGAAAAGCTGCGGTTCTGGATGCAATCCAACACCAAACGCGGCGCGAAAAAGAATATCGCGGCGCATTACGATCTGGGCAATGACTTCTACAGCCTGTGGCTGGATGACAGCATGACCTATTCCTCGGCGCTGTTTGCCGATGGGCAAGAAAGCCTCGAGACCGCGCAGGCGCGCAAATACGCCTCGATGGTCGACCGCATGGGCGTGCAGGCGGGCGATCACGTGCTGGAGATTGGCTGCGGCTGGGGCGGCTTTGCCGAATATGCCGCGAAAGAGCGTGGGCTTCGGGTGACGGCGCTGACGATCTCGCAGGCGCAACATGATTACGCCGTGGCGCGCATGGCGCGGCTTGGCCTGTCGGATCTGGTTGAAATTCGGATGCAAGATTACCGCGATGTGCGCGGTGAATATGACGGCATCGCCAGCATCGAGATGTTCGAAGCCGTGGGCGAGGCCTATTGGCCCAGCTATTTCCGCACCCTGCGCGCAAGGCTGAAACCCAAGGCGCAGGCGGTGGTGCAGGTGATCACCGTGCAGGATGACCGCTTTGCCACATACCGTAAGAACGTTGATTTCATTCAGAAATACATCTTCCCGGGCGGAATGCTGCCCTCGGCTGCAATCTTGGCGCAAGAGGCGGGCAAGGTGGGGCTTGCTGTCACCGATACGCTGGAATTTGGCCGCAGCTACAGTCAGACCCTGCGGCGCTGGTATGATGTCTTCAATGATCGCTGGTCCGAGGTGGAAAAGCTGGGCTTTGACGCGCGGTTTAAACGGATGTGGAACTTTTATTTGACCTCTTGTGCTGGAACCTTTGAAGGGGGAAACTGTGAGGTAATACAAGTGACGTTTACACGACCCTAGTGTGTGTGAGGATGCGATGCCAACTGCGGCGAAACTGGTGGCAGGCGTGATATTTGCGGTTCTAGCTTTCTTTGCCGCACAGGCCTATGCCGCCCAACTGCCCGCAACCAGCAGCCCAGCTTGGATGCGCGAAATCGCGGCAGTTACCGGAGCCGTGCTGGGCTGGTCGACGCTTGGCGCCAAAGGTCGGCACCAAAGCTTTGGCAAGGCCGCAGGCGCTGGGCTGCGTACAAGCCTGTTTATAGTGATCTGGGCCCTGTTGTTTTTGGCGATTTATCTGATGCTGAAGCGCTCGATCAGCGGAAAATATCACGGTTTGGTTGAGGCGCTTTTAAGCGTGTTTGATATCTTTTATGCGCAGGGCCGCTTGCTGGTGCAGCCAGATGTGCTGCTGATTTTGCTGGCTGGCGGGGTCTTGGGCGGGCTTGCGACCGAATGGGCCGCGCGGCGGTTTACATGAGCGAGGGCTGCTTTCTCTGGGGGGTGCTGCGCTATCCGCCGCTGTGGAGGGGCCGCGATCTGGATTTCGAGCCTGCCAGTCTGCGCGGCGTGATGGTGGCGGCCGATCCCGAGACAGGCGCTGCGCTGCTGGTAAGCCAGCACGACGGGCTGGCTCAGGGGGCTTTGCTGCGCGGACTTGCGGCGGAAGACTTACAGACGATGGCGGCGCTCGAAGGCAACAGCCTAAGGTGCGCGCGCGTGACGGTCGAGCTGGCGCAGGGCGAACAGGTTCAAGCCACAGCACTGCTGCCGCAAACCGCGCTGGCAGATCAGGGCTTTGCGGCTTGGGATTTGGCGCAATGGGCGGCGCGTTACGGCGCGGAATACGCGTTGGTGGCGCAAGCCGAGGTTGAGGCCGCCCGGCTTGGCCCGCTGCTGGCCCGGGCGGGGGCCCGCCTGCGCGCCGCAGCCCAAGTGGCACCGGTGACGCGGCGCCACCCCGCTGGCCCCCAAGATGTTGCCTGTCAGGCCCTGCGCCAACCCTATAAACGGTTTTTCGCGGTGGAAGAGGCCGATCTGCGCTTTCGCCGCTTTGATGGCAGCCTCAGCCCGCAGGTCACCCGCGCCGGCTTTATCAGCTGTGACGCGGTCACGGTGCTGCCCTATGATGCGCAGCGCGACCGTGTGCTTTTGGTCGAGCAATTCCGCACCGGCCCTTTCCTGCGCGGCGATCCGCAGCCTTGGCAACTTGAAGCGATTGCAGGACGCATAGACGCGGGCGAAACCCCCGAAGAGGCCGCCCGCCGCGAGGCGCTGGAAGAGGCAGGCTTGACCCTGACCGCCTTGCTTCCGGTGGCCCAGTATTACCCCTCCCCGGGCATTCTGACCGAGTTCCTCTACAGCTATCTCGCCCTCACCAATCTCCCCGACCATGCCGCAGGGATCTTTGGCCTCGCCGAAGAGTCCGAGGATATTCGCGGCCACCTGATCTCCTTTGATCAATTGATGGCCTTGGCGCAATCGGGTGAGATCGGCAATGGACCTTTGCTGCTCTTGGCCTATTGGCTTGCCGCCAACCGTATCCAGCTGCGCCGTGCCTGTCCTGCTTCATCTGTCTAAAAATATCCCACGGGGGTGCGGGGGTGTGAAACCCCCGCTTTTGGCCAGATCGAAGACCGACCAAATCGGTCGAGAGCTGCTTGCCGCGCAGCGGGGGTTTCACACCCCCGCACCCCCGTGGGATATTTTTAGACAGATGAAAGGGCAAGAGTTGCGCCACTTTGGCGTATTTTGCCGCTTGTGCGATGGCTTGGGCTGCAAGAGAGGGTTGCATGAGCTGCGCTGGGTGGCATAACTGGCCAGCACCTCAAGGGAGTCTGGTCTGCATGAGTGACGACAGCCGCAAGATACCCACGCATGAGCTGACCTATGCGCGGCTGCGCGATATGATTTTGTTTGGTGTTCTCGCCCCCGGTCAGCCGGTGACCATTCAGGGGTTGATCGCTGATCTTGGCGCGGGCATGACGCCGGTGCGCGAGGCCATTCGACGTTTGACGGCTGAGGGGGCTTTGTTGCCGCAGGGCAATCGGCGGGTGACGGTGCCACGGCTATTGGGCAGTGATCTGGAGCAGGTGGCTTTTGCCCGGTTGACCCTCGAGCCACGACTTGCGGAGCTGGCGACGGCGGCGGTGACGCCTGAGCTGATTGCAGATTTGCAGGATTTGGATGCGCAGGTGGATGCTGCAATTGCTGCGGGCGATGTGCAGGCCTATTTGCAAAGCAATCACGCCTTTCACTTTGCGCTTTACGAGGCGGCGGGGGCGGGGGTTTTGCTGGATATGGCGCGCTCGCTTTGGTTGCGCTTTGGGCCAAGCCTGCGGGTGGTGACGCGTGAGGCGGGGGCTTCGAGCCTGCCGGATGCGCATAAGGAGGCGCTGGCGGCATTAAGGGCGGGGGATGCGCCGGCGGTGGCCGCTGCGATGGCGCGCGATATCACCCAAGGTGTCGATCATGTGCGGGCGGGGTTGTTGCACGGCGGAATTTGATCAAATTCCTTGAAGCCTGCGCAGATTGCTCTTAGGCTGGGGCAAAGGCTGCCGGAATCGCGGTTGCCATTTGGTCAGGCGAAAGGTCCGCAGATGAATAAGATCACCAACCACATGCCCACGGCAGAGCTTCAGGCGCTGGATGCAGCGCATCACATGCATCCTTTCACCGACAATTCGGCGCTGGCCCAAAAGGGCGCGCGGATCATGACGGCGGGCAAGGGGGTTTGGCTGACCGACAGCGAGGGCCACCGCATTATTGACGGCATGGCGGGGCTTTGGTGTGTTAACATTGGCTATGGTCGCACCTCGATGGGGGATGTGGCCAAGGCGCAGATGGATCAGCTTGCCTATTATAACACCTTCTTTCAGACCAGCCATGTGCCTGCCATCGCACTTGCCGCCAAGATTGCCGAACTGGCACCGGAGGGGATGAAACACATCTTCTTTGCTGGATCTGGGTCAGAGGCCAATGACACCAATATCCGCATGGTGCGGCGCTATTGGGACATTAAGGGCCAGCCTGAAAAGCGCATCATCATTGCGCGGTTGAACGGCTATCATGGCTCGACCATGGGTGGTGGATCTTTGGGCGGCATGTCGGGCATTCATGCCCATGGCGGCAAGATCGCAGGCATCGTGCATATTGGCGAGCCGAATTGGTGGGAGCAGGGCGGCGATATGACGCCCGAGGCTTTCGGGCTGATGCGGGCGCAAGAGCTGGAGACGATGATCTTGCAGCTGGGCGTCGAAAATGTCGGCGCTTTCATTGGCGAGCCGGTTCAGGGTGCAGGCGGCGTGATCATTCCGCCTTCGACCTATTGGCCCGAGATTCAGCGCATCGTTGATAAATACGGCATTTTGCTGATCGCCGACGAGGTCATCACCGGCTTTGGCCGCACCGGCAATTGGTTCGGCAGCCAGACCTTTGGCATCAAGCCGCATATCATGACCATCGCCAAGGGCCTCTCCTCGGGCTATCAGCCGATTGGCGGCTCGATCGTTTGTGACGAGGTGGCTGAGGTGATGGGTTCGGCGGGCGATTTCAATCATGGCTACACCTATTCGGGCCATCCGGTTGCGGCAGCTGTGGCTTTGGAGAACCTGCGGATCTTGCAGGAAGAAAAGATCATCGAACATGTGCAAAACGTCGCAAATCCGCATCTGGCCAAGCGCTGGGCGGAACTGGCGGATCATCCTTTGGTGGGCGAGGCTAAGTTGGTAGGTCTGATGGGTTCGATTGCGCTGACCCCCGATAAGGCGCATCGCGCCAAATTTGCAGCCGAGACCGGCACTGTCGGCTATCGCTGCCGCGAGCGCTGTTTTGCCAATGATCTAATCATGCGCCATGTTGGCGACCGGATGATCATCTCGCCGCCTTTGGTGATCACGCCGGACGAGATTGATATTCTGGTGGATCGCGCCAAGGTATCGCTGGATGAATGCTACATGGGTCTGAAGGCCGATGGGCTGATGGTTTCGCGCGGCTGAGCAGAGGCGGCTTGCGCGGGCAAACGGGTGGCGGGGAAACCTGCCGCCCGTTTTCTTTTGCCATCCTCAAAGATGACTTTGCTGCTGGATTTTAAAAATCCTTTGGGGCAAAGTTTTGCACAAAGTGTGGATGGGGTAACCAGTGCAAGAGCTTCCGTATCAGACAGTGAAAGCGGCTTTGGTCTTGGCGGCGCAGCATGCCGGGCATTCGATGGAAATCGCTGCGGCCTTGGCGCAATCGGCTTGGTGGTTGGAGAACCGAGGTGTGGCAGGGGTGGATCTGGTGATCGCCTATCTTGAGGCGAGCCGCAAGCTGCGACCCTCCGACCTTGGGGCCAAGCGCGATGATTATGGCAGTTTGCGCTGCATTTGCCCGATTGCTGCCGCCGCCGCCGTGATTGCCGAGCGGGATATTTTGCTAAGCGAAGGGGGCGAGGCGGCCGCAGAGGGCGTGGAATATGGCCTGTTCGGCGGTCCGGCCAGTCCGATGGTCATGGGGGCTATCTTGGCGTTTTATGGTGACGATCAGGGGCTTGGCGTGAGGCTGCGTTTTGGCGAGCAGGTGGTGGTGCTGTGCAAGGCGTTCCTCTGCCACGAAGAAGGGTGGGCGGCCGGCTTGGTGCAGCTGGATGTCGAGGCGTCAGTTGGCACGGATGTGGAGTTTGTCGATCTGTCCCGCTATCAGCCGATCGGGCGTATCGTTGCCTTTGAGCGGCAGATGATGCTGAAACTTCCAAGCAATCGCATGGGGGAAAACGGGACATTGCACCTGATTTGAAGGGTTTTTCGACGGTTCTATCCTGATTTTCATCCCAGGACCGCCAAGAGCGCGGAAAATTATTCTAAAACACCACGGGCCATCACGCGCGGGTTCCAGCCCGCAGGGGATTTCGCTTGCAGGGTTCTTTTCGTGCGGCATCGCTTGAGTTTATGCGCCTTGCAGCCTACACCTAAGGCAAAGATAAAAGGATGCATCATGCGTATTCACCGCGATCTGGCAGAGACAATCGGCAACACGCCGCTTTTGAAATTGAAGCGGGCCTCCGAGATTACCGGCTGCACGATCTTGGGAAAATGCGAGTTTTTGAACCCCGGCCAATCGGTCAAGGACCGCGCGGCGCTGTTTATGATCCGCGATGCGGTGGCCAAGGGGCAGTTGCAGCCCGGCGGCACGATTGTCGAAGGCACTGCCGGCAATACCGGCATTGGTCTGGCTTTGGTCGGTGCCAGCATGGGCTTTCGCACTGTGATCGTTATTCCTGAAACCCAATCGCAGGAAAAGAAAGATATGCTGCGGTTGGCAGGCGCTGAATTGGTGCAGGTGCCCGCAGCGCCCTATAAGAACCCCAACAACTATGTGCGCTATTCGGGCCGCTTGGCGCAGGCCTTGGCGATGACCGAACCCAAGGGTGCTATCTGGGCCAATCAGTTTGACAATATCGCCAACCGCCAAGCCCATATTGAAACCACGGGACCAGAGATTTGGCAGCAAACCGACGGCAAGGTCGACGGCTTTATCTGCGCGGTGGGCTCGGGCGGCACTTTGGCTGGCGTTGGCATGGCCTTGCAGCCGCATGGTGTCAAGATTGGTCTGGCTGATCCCGAGGGGGCGGCCTTGCATGCCTATTACACCACTGGCGCTTTTGAGGCCCCGGGATCTTCGATCACCGAAGGCATCGGTCAGGGCCGGATCACCGCCAATCTGGAAGGCTTTCGCCCAGACATGAGCTACCGGATTTCAGACGCCGAGGCCTTGCCTTTGGTGTTTGAGATGTTGGCTGAGGAAGGCATCTGCCTTGGTGGGTCGTCGGGGATAAATATCGCAGGCGCCATCCGCATGGCGCGCGAGATGGGGCCGGGCCATACTATCGTCACCATCCTGTGCGATTATGGCAATCGCTATCAGTCAAAGCTGTATAACCCCGCTTTCCTGAAGGAAAAGGGCCTGCCAGTGCCGACTTGGCTTGACCGCGCGCCACTGACTTTGCCCAGCGTGTTTGAAGAGGCATGAGCTTTCAGCTGAAGACCTTTCTCGCCGTTTTGACGCTGTCGCTTGCCTTTGTAGGGCAGGGCCAAAGCCAAAACCTGCCGTCGGTGGATGCCAGCGGGGCGATGGTCTTGGCGCCTGCAAGCCCTGTGGTGCCACAGCCCGACGCAAGCGCTGCTTTGGATTATACCGCTTGGGGGGCGATGGCTGATCGCGCCGAGGCGGTGATTGCCGCACCTGCCTCGACCACGGCGGCGATTGAACAGCTGCGCAGCCTGCTGGTGGATTGGCGCACGGCATTTTTGGGCGCGCAGAACGCCAATGCAGCCCGCATTGCAACTCTGCGCACCCAGATCGAAGCCTTGGGGCCAGCACCTGCCGAAGGTGCCACCGAAAGCGACGAGATTGCCAAGCGGCGCTCGGAATTGGCCGATCAGCTGGTGCGACTGCAAGCGCCCGGAATTGCCGCCGATGAGGCCTATCAGCGCGCCGATGGTCTGATCCGCGAGATTGACACCCTGCTGCGCGAACGCCAAGCCGATCAGCTGCTGCAACTTTGGCCGATGCCGATCAATCCGGCCAATTGGCCTGCGGCTTTTGGGGCTGCCACCTCGATCACGCTGTCACTTTACAACGAGCTGCGGCTGAAATGGGCCAGCCCAATCGCGCGGGCCGAATTGGCCGATATGCTGCCGGTTGTGCTTGCGCTGTTGGTGTTGGCGGTGGCAATTTTGTGGCGTGGCCGGCTGTGGGTGGATCGCCAGATCGACTGGCTGCAAGACCGCACCTCGGCGCGCGGGCAGCGGTTGGTGGCTTTTGCGGCCTCGCTGGGGCAGATTGCCATTCCGCTGGCGGGGGTGGCGCTGATCACGGTGGCGCTGCAAATGACCGCGATGCTGGGCGGGTTAAGTGCGGCGGTTGTCAGCGCTTTGCCGATGATGGGCTTGCAGTTTTTCGGCGTGCGTTGGCTGGGGGGACGGATTTTTCCAACCGCAGCCCATGCGCCATCGCCGCTGGGGCTGGTGACAGAGCGGCGTGGCGAGGGGCGGGTGCTTTCGGCCTCTTTCGGGGTTTTGCTTGCCCTAGAGACCCTGCGGCGGGTGGTATTGGACCAACAACAGGCCAGCGAAGCCGCAACCTCTGTCATTTCCTTTCCGCTGATCGTGATTTGTGGGCTTTTGCTGTTCCGGATGGGGCATTTCTTGCAGCAGCATCTTTCTGCCGCAGAGACGAGCGAGGATAAGCCGGGTTATGTCACGCAATTTGCCCTGCTGCTGGCGCGCGGGGCGATGTTGCTGGGGCTCTTGGGGCCCGTGCTGGCGGCTGTCGGCTATATCTCGGCGGCCTCGGCAATGGTTTATCCTGCGGTGATGTCGATGGGCTTGGTGGCTCTGCTTTTGGTGGTGCAGCAACTGACCGAAGACGGCTATGCTTTGCTGACGCGGCAGGACGAGGATGCCAGCCGGACCGCCCTTGCTCCTGTGCTGATCGGCTTTGCGCTGATGCTGGCGACCCTGCCGCTGTTTGCGCTGATCTGGGGTGCGCGGCTGGCGGATCTGACCGAGCTTTGGACGCAATTCCGCGAGGGCGTGCAGCTGGGCGATACCCGCATCTCGCCCACGGTGTTTTTGATTTTTGCCGCGATTTTTGGTATTGGCTATGGGCTGACCCGGCTGTTTCAAAGCGCGCTGAAGACCAGCGTTTTGCCGCGCACCGCGCTCGATCAGGGCGGGCAGAATGCGGTTGTCTCGGGCATAGGTTATATCGGCATTTTCCTTGCGGCCTTGGTGGGGATCAATGCCGCAGGGATTGATCTGTCTGGCCTTGCAATTGTGGCTGGGGCCTTGTCGGTGGGCATTGGTTTTGGCTTGCAAACGGTGGTGTCGAACTTTGTTTCGGGCATCATTTTGCTGATCGAACGCCCGGTGTCCGAGGGCGATTGGATCGAGGTCGGCACCACCCAAGGCATCGTCAAATCCATCTCGGTGCGCTCGACGCGGATCCAGACCTTTGATCGGTCCGATGTCATCGTACCAAATTCGGATCTGATCTCGGGGCGGGTGACCAATTACACCCGTTTTAGCCTCTCGGGTCGGCTGATCGTGCCGATTGGGGTGGCCTATGGCTCTGACACCCGCAAGGTCGAGGCCGTGCTGCTCGAGATTGCCGAAGCCCAGCCGATGGTGGTGCTGACCCCGCCGCCGCAGATTGTGCTGGCAGGCTTTGGCGCGGATTCGATCAACTTCGAGATGCGGGTGATCTTGCGCGATGTGAACTTTGGCGTCTCTGTGCGATCGGAAATCAATCACGAGATCGCGCGTGCCTTCACTGAACATGGCATTGAAATTCCCTTCACCCAGCAGGATATTCACCTGCGCAATATCGACGAATTGGCCGCAGCGCTGCGCAGCATACCGCAGCCCAAGGCCGCCCCGGCAAAAGGAAAGCCAGAGCTATGACGACGCAGCTGCTGTTTCGCGACGATGCCTATCTGCGCGAGGCCAAGACCCAAGTGCTGGGCCATACCCCCGAAGGCGGCATCGTGGTGCAGGCCTCGGTGTTTTACGCCACCAGCGGCGGCCAGCCTGGCGACAGCGGCTTTATTTATTGGGAAGGTCGCAAGCTTGAGATTGCCACGGCGGTGCGGATCGAGGGCGGGCTGATCGCTCTGGTGCCCGCCGAGGCCGCAGCCCTGCCGCGTGAAGGCGTCGAAGTGGTGCAGCAAATTGACTGGACGCGGCGCCATAAACTGATGCGAATGCATACCGCGCTGCATCTTTTGTCGGTGGTGATCCCGCTTCCGGTCACCGGTGGCCAGATCGGAGCCGAGCGCGGCCGGCTGGATTTCATGATGCCAGAGCCGCCCGTGGATGTGGCAGCGCTTAACACGGCCTTGAACGCGCTGATCGCCCGCGATTTGGTGGTCAGCACCAGTTTTATCACCGATGCCGAGCTCGAGGCCAAACCCGAGCTGGTCAAAACCATGTCAGTGCGCCCGCCGATGGGGCAGGGGCAGGTTAGGCTGGTCCAGATCGGCGATATTGATCTACAACCCTGCGGCGGAACCCATGTTGCCCGCACCGCCGAAATTGGCCGCGTCGAAATCGGTAAGATCGAGAATAAGGGCAAACAAAACCGCCGCGTGAACCTGATGCTGCTTGCCTAAGGCGCCGCGTTTCACCTCAAAGCGAGAGGCCGGACCCAAAGCCCGATCTAGGGCAGGGCCCAAGGCGCGGGTTTTCGCAATTGCGGCCATATCACTGACAGAAATACCCCAAAAACCGCCCATTTGCCCCCTTGCGCCCACCCATACGAGCAGGCTAAACACCCCGCAACGGATCGGTGGCCGAGTGGTCGAAGGCGCACGCCTGGAAAGTGTGTAGGCGGGGAACCGTCTCTAGGGTTCGAATCCCTATCGATCCGCCACTTTCAATATGAAAAATAAGTTATGGGTCCTTCTGGGGCCCTTTTTTCTTTTGGTTTCAAAGGGGTTTAGGGAATTCGACCGCCCTTCGGAGACTGGAAAAATGTCCAAAATAGGTCTCTAAAAGCCAATTGTCTCTAACCGAGCGCCCTGCTGCTCTGGAAGGGCGCATTCAAAAAATACAGCATTTTCAGTGCATTGGCATTTTCAGGGGAGCGCCCTGTTCGAAGTTTCCACCGGCAGTGAAATTCGATACAAACCCGAGGGACGGCAGATAGGGCGGTCGTTTTGGGCGGAAAGCGGACGTTCGCGCCAGTTTGCAACAAAGTCTGCACCGCGGACAAAAGGTCGCTATAACAAGCTCCTGCTTTAGATGCTTTCTAAAGCATCGAGCGACGCCTTGATTGTCCCGGCGGAAAAGGGTTTGTGTAGACCGTTCCGCAAGTCATATCGCTTTGCTAGGAGCCGGTATCTGGCCGGGCGAAGGGCAGGCTATAAAACTCAGGTGGCAATTTTTAGGTGTGCAGATTTTCAATGTTAGAGTTCATGGGCCCCTTTGTTCATGCTAACCAAACCAACATGATAGAGGAAAAGAATGCCACTAAAAGCCATCGCTTTCGACGCCTATGGAACTCTATTTGATGTCTATTCGGTAAGTTCCCTGGCCGAAAAGCTGTTTCCCGGAGAAGGCGCAAAACTGGCCACTATCTGGCGTGACAAACAAATTGAATACACCCGCTTGCGCACCCTCTGCGACAAATACGCGGACTTCTGGCAGGTGACAGGCGACGCCCTGGAGTATGCCTGTGCGGGACTTGGCCTGGAACTGACACCTCACTCGCAGGACCGCCTGATGGGTCAATACGCCGAGCTTTCGGCCTTTCCCGAGAACGCTGAGCAATTGCTTCGCCTCAAGGACGCTGGGATCACCTTGTCGATCCTGTCAAACGGAACGCCATGGATGCTTGATCAAGCCATCAAGGCCTCCGGGCTTGAGGGATATTTCGAGCATGTATTAAGCGTCGATTCCGTAAAACGTTTCAAGACGGCGCCGGAAGCGTATCAAATGGGACCGGATGCCTTGGGCTGTGATGCGAAAGAAATCCTGTTCGTTTCGTCGAACTGTTGGGACATCTGTGGAGCAACGTGGTTCGGCTACCGCACCATCTGGCTCAATCGATACGGGCTGCCGCTGGACCGCTTGGGCGTCAATCCGCACCAGATTGGCTCATCGCTGGAAGATGTTGCGGACTTCGCCCTTGAACTGAACACCTGACCACCCAATCCCAAACCAAGCGCGACTTTCGACATGGTCGAACCAAGCTTACGAAAAGGAATACAAATTGTCTGATCCAACGTCCGAAGTCATCTTCCACGCCTACCCGCAATCCCCTGTTGCCGAAAAAGTGCGGGTTGCCTTTGGCATCAAAGGACTTGCGTGGCGCAGGGTGGAAATCCCGCGCCTGCCACCGAAACCAATGTTGACGGCGCTGACCGGTGGCTATCGCCGCACACCGGTTATGCAGATCGGTGCAGACATCTACTGTGACAGTCAGTGTATCATCCGCGAACTTGAACGGCGGTTCCCTTCTCCGACCTTCATGCCCACGTCCGATCAGGGCTTGATGTGGTGCCTCAGCCGATGGACTGACGGGGCCTTGTTTGACCAAACCGTGCGCCATATTCTGGGTGCTGCTGGCGATCAGCTGGACAAGGATTTTGCGGCGGATCGTGGGCGGCTCTACCTCGGAGAGGACTGGGCGGCAGCATTGAAACAAGCCAACGCTGATCTGCCGCATCTGGTGGCACAAGTGCGCGCACCACTGTCATGGCTGAACACGCAAATGTCTGACGGGCGGGCATTCTTGCTCGGTCCGCAGCCGGCAGCGATTGACGCACAGTTCTATCACGTGGTCTGGTTCTTGCGCGGCCGCTGGGCTGGCGGGCCGTCATTTCTGTCGGAATTCAAGCACCTTGTGCGTTGGGAAGCAAATATTCAGGGCATTGGCCATGGAACCTGCAGCGATATGGATCCGCAGGATGCTATTTCGCGGGCAAAGAGCCTGGAACCGGCCGCCGAGACCGGTGTCGCGCCACATGACCCACAGGGCCTTTCGGTTGGGCAGCCAGTGACTGTGCAGCCAGATGTGAATGGCGGCGAGCAACCCGTCGCAGGAACCTTGCGCTACGCCGATACCGAGACCGTAGTCATCGAACGCTCGGCTGAGGACGTGGGCAACGTATGCGTCCATTTCCCACGGTCCGGCTATCGGATAAACGTGCTGTGATGCGTTCCGACACTCAAAATCAAGCGATGTTGAACGTAAACCATCAAATGGAAAAGGCCGTCAGATGATTGATCTCTACACATGGACGACACCAAATGGCCGCAAGGTTTCGATCCTCCTCGAAGAACTTGGCGTCCCTTACAAAGTGCATGCAATCGACATCACCAAGGACGAGCAATTCGCGCCTGACTTCTTAAAGATCGCACCGAACAACCGCATCCCCGCGATCGTCGATCAAGAGACCGGTCTTCAATTAATGGAGTCCGGAGCGATCATGATGTATCTGGCGGACAAGTATAAAAAGTTTCAATGCGAGGGCCCCGAATATTGGCGGATGGTAGAATGGTTGATGTGGCAAATGGGTGGCTTGGGCCCGATGTTGGGGCAGGTGCATCATTTTGTTAAATATAACAAAGGCAAATCCGAATACTCCGAGGTGCGATATACCGCTGAAGCACATCGTTTGTATATGGTTCTGGACACGCGCTTAGAGGGCCGAGATTTTATCGCTGGTGAAGGGCGAGGAAGCTATTCGATCGCCGATATTGCATGCTGGCCTTGGGTATCGCGCTTTGAGTGGCAAAACGTGGATTTAAACGCATATCCAAATATCAAAGATTGGTATGTGCGGATCGCCACACGCCCAGCAGTGCAAGCCGGCTATTCGGTGCCCAAATTTACCACTGATGTTCCGATGCCATGACGACGCCTAGCGAAATTAAAATAAAAATGCCTGACGGCAGGAATTAGTCTGTCACGTCAGGCAGTCTTGGGGTCGTTTAGCCAGGTTTCAACTGATTTCTGAAGGTAGCGCTATGATGGCTGAACCCTGTCTTTCATTTTTTGTCCAGTTGAATGGTTTTCGACTGTCAAAATAATTTGATGATGGTTTTGGACCTCGTGTTTCACAAACTGGGCAATTCAACGGTCACCTTG
>OBPM01000005.1_pt1 | contig 109940 bp, 107 predicted proteins | sample 1493981 | NCBI WGS metagenome assembly OBPM01 (sample SAMEA3275485, study PRJEB22092) | marine metagenome | reverse complement strand
TTTGAATGAAATCATGCGCATCGGCCTGCTTGGCCGCCGTGATCATCGCGGCCTCGCCTGCATCTGGGCGTCCGTAAAGGATATTCTCGCGGACAGATCGGTGCAGCAGGCTGCTGTCTTGTTGCACCATGCCAATGCGCAGCCGCAGACTGTCTTGGGTCACCGTGGCAATATCCTGCCCGTCGATCAAAATGCGACCCTCTTCGGCGTCATAGAACCGCAACAGCAGCTTCACCAGCGTCGATTTTCCAGCCCCCGAGCGGCCAATCACCCCGATCCGCTCGCCCGGTTTCACCGCTAGGCTGATCGCTTGCAACCCACCCGAACCGCGGCCGTAGTGATGCGAAACCCCCTCAAGCCGGATCGCGCCTGCGGTAAAGTTAAGCGGTTTCGCCTGCGGATGATCGGTCAGCGAAATCGGCTGGGTGATGGTTTCCATCCCCTCTTGCACGGTGCCAAGGTTCTGCACCAGATTCGTCGTCGCCCACATGATCCAATAGGTCATGTTGTTCAGCCGCAGCACCAGCGTCACCGCCGCCGCCACCGTGCCGACCGAAGCCGTGCCGTGATACCACATCCACAGCGCCCAAGCGGTGACCGAGGTGATCAAAAGCCCGTTCAGCACCGTCAGAATGATGTCCATCTTGGTCACCACCCGCATCTCGGTCATAAAGGTGGTGCGCGCCTTGTCGATGGCCTCGCGCCCATAGGTCAGCTCTAGATCGTGATGCGCAAAAAGCTTAACCGAATGGATGTTGGAATAGGCATCCACCACCCGCCCCGTCACCGCCGAACGCGCCTCCGAGCTGGCCGTGGCCGCAGGCCCCGCGCGCCGCACCGTCCAGCGCATCAGCGCGATATAGCCCGCAAACCAGATCACCAGCGGCAACAGCAGCCGTGGATCCGCCCCCGCCAGCATGATTGCCGCCCCCACCAAGGTGGTCGAGGCAAAAGCAACCGCGTCAAAGGTTTGAAACACCGCCTCGCCCGCCGCCGGAGGCGCCTGCATGATGCGATTGGCAATCCGCCCCGCGAAATCGCTTTCAAACCAGCCGACGGGTTGGCGCAGCACATGCCGATGCGCGCGCCAGCGCATCATCGTGCCAAAGTTCGGCAAAATGGTGTTGTGCAGCAGCGCCACCCCGGTGCCGCCCACCAAGGGCCGCAGGATCAGCACGGCAAGCGCCACCAGAATGATCTCGGTGCCATGGCTGGCCCAAACCTGTGCGGGTTCGCCATTGGCCAGCAGATCGACCATCCGCCCCAGATACCAAATCAGCCCAACGTCAAACACCGAGTTCAGCGTCGAGACCACGGCCGTGATCGCAAAGACCTTGCGAAACGGGCGGATATAGTCACGCAAAAACGGCCACAGCTTGCGCGGCGGCGTATCGGTTTCGGCATAGGGGGCGTAGGGGTCGACCAGACCTTCAAAGAACTTGAACATGGGTATCTCTTGCAAAACCAGAGCCAAAGCTCGGGGCCCAGAAGATCTAGGCCAGCAGTGCAGCTTTGCCGAGATAGAGGTCAGAGGCAAGCCAGCGCGCTTCGATTTCGCGCAGACGCTTGCCCAAGTCGGGGCCTTGCAGGGCTGGCATCAGGTCGGCCGCGGTCACCGGCAGGGCCGCACCTGCCCCGCGCGCGATCTCGCTTTGCCAGCCGATGGGCAGTGGCGCTTCAAGCACCGCAGCACGAGCCAAAACCACCGCCTGCGCCACCTGCGCCCCATACTTCCAGCCAAGGGCGGCGGGGGTCAAGCTGCTGCCAATTTCGTCTCTAATCCGCATAATAGTGACTGTTTCTGCCTTCGACAGCCGCAGCGCCTCGGTCAGAGTCTCGCCGCCGATCACCGCCAGCCGCGCTTGCCAGTCAGGCGGCAGACCTGCCTCTAGATGCACAAGCGGCGCAAGCGCGCGCGCGCTGGCACCCGGTAAGATCTGCGCCAGAACCCCGGCTTGCGCCATGCTGGCGATGGCGGGGGCGGGGTCTGCGGCGGCCAAAAGTTTGCGCATTTCTGCACCCACTCTTTCACGCGATAAATCCGCCAGCCCCTCAAGATTTTCCGCGCAGGCCGCCAGACCTTCGGCGTCGATGCCCTGACTTGGGTCGCCATAAATCGCGTAAAAGCGGAAAAAGCGCAGAATGCGCAGATAATCCTCGCGGATGCGGGCCGAAGCCTCGCCGACAAAGCGTAGATGCCGCGCTTGCAGATCGGCCAAGCCGCCCAGCGGGTCGATGACGCTGCCATCAGCCTGTGCATAAAGCGCGTTCATGGTGAAATCGCGCCGCGCGGCGTCTTGGGCGATATCGGTGGCAAAAGCCACGGTGGCGTGGCGGCCATCGGTGGCGATGTCGCGGCGAAAGGTTGTGACCTCATGCGCCACGCCTTGGGCGATCACCGTGACAGTGCCATGTTCGATCCCGGTCGGAACAACCCGAAACCCCGCGGTTTCCGCTATATTGGTGACGATTTCGGGCAAAGCATCGGTGGCGATATCAATATCAGCCACAGCCCGCGCCATCAGCGCATTGCGCACGCAGCCGCCAACAAACAGCGCGCGATAGCCCGCCGCCGTCAGCGCCGCGCAAAGCGCCTGCGTGCCGGGCTGGCTGATCCAATCGCCGCTGATCTTCACTGTGCCGCCCTTTCTGCCAAACCGCGCAAAATCCGCGCCGTGGCACCCCAGATGTAATAGGGGCCATAGGGCACAGCATAATACTGCCTTGGCTGCCCCTTCCAGATCCGCCCTTCGACGATATAGCGCCCCCGATCCAGCACATGCGCCAACGGCACCGAGAAGACTTCCTCGACCTCGCCACGCTCGGGCGTGGGGGTAAAAGCGTCTCGAACAAGGCTTAAAATCGGGATTATGCTATAGCTGGTGACGGTTTCATGCGTGCCCAGCCGCCCCAAGATCTGCACCCGATCCGGCGGCAGACCGATCTCTTCCCAAGCCTCGCGCAGGGCGGCGGCTTCGGGGCTTTCGTCACTGTCATCGACCTTGCCGCCCGGAAAGGCGATCTGCCCCGGGTGATGTTTCAGATGCGAGGCGCGTTTGGTCAGGATCAGCCGCGCTTGGCCCTGATGCAGCCAGATCGGCACCAAGACAGCCGCCGGACGCAAAACGCCGCCCGCAGAGGGGGCGGCGTTTGGGTTCAGATCAAAATCAGACGAAGCGCCCGCCGCGCGACCCAGCGCCGCGATCAGGCGATCTACCTCAGCCTGCATTGCCCTTTGCCTTTTCTGCCTCGATCCCCAAGGTGGTGGGGTCCATTTCATAATGCGCGCCGCAGAACTGGCAATCGGCGGTGACAAGGCCTTCGTCGGTGGTCATCGTTTTGATGTCTTTCGCCGAATAGATCGACATCGCTTGCCGCACTTTGTCCTCGCTGCACGAACAGCCGAATTTGACCGGCGTGGCGTCATAGACGCGCGGGCCTTCTTCGTGGAACAGGCGCACCAAAAGATCGGTCGGCGCAACGGTGGGGCCGATCATCTCGAGTTCTTCGACCGTGTCCAGCAGCATATTGGCGCGGTTCCAGTTTTCGGCCTCGGCCCCCGCCAGAATGTCGGTGTGATCAAGCAAGCCGCCCTCGCCCGACCCTTCGCCCGCCGCAACCCCGCCCATGCTTGGCATATGCTGCAGCATCACGCCGCCGGCCCGCCAATGCGCGGCCTCGCCCGGACGCTGGCTTTTGCCATAGGTCAGGGAAAACCGCGTCGGAATCTGCTCGGATTGCGCAAAATAGGTCTGGGCGCAATCGGCCAAGGAATTGCCAGAGATTGGCGTAAGCCCCTGATAGGGCTGCATATCTTGGCCCTGATCAATCATGATCGCGAAATAGCCTTCGCCGATCTGGCTAAAGGGCGTTGCCGCGTGATCCAGCCGATCTGCGTCATAGCTGGCCCAAGCGCGGATGCGCGCGGGTTCGCCGTCTTCGCTGGGGCCGTAATAGTCGGTTGCAATCAGACGCGCCGGCCCATTGCCCCGGATCTGCAAGCTTAGCTTCCAGCGCAGTTTCACCGATTGCCCGATCAGCGCGGTCAGCACCGCAGCCTCGGCAACCAAGGCTTCGATCACGGGGGGATAGGCGTGCTGGCGCAAGACATTGTCCAGCACCCCGTCCAGCCGCGCAACGCGGCCGCGGATGTCCGAAAGATCAAGTTGAAAGGGGAGGACAGTGTCATCCCAAGCGATTTGCGTTCCAAGGGTCATGGGGTTTCCTAAACGTGCCAGACTTGGCATACAGCGCCTATATAGTCAGAGCAACCGCAGGGCCAAGGGGTCGGCATGATCAAACGCTATGGAAACGCGCCGCAGATGGGCCGCCGCTATACCCGACGGCCGGGGGTTTATGCGGTTTTGCTGGATAGGGACGGGCTTTTGGTTACGCATCAGGCGGCGCCGACGCCCGAATTTCAGTTGCCCGGTGGGGGGATAGACCCCGGCGAGCATCCCATTGCCGCCCTGCACCGCGAGGTGATGGAAGAAACCGGCTGGCATATCGCGGGACTGCGGCGTTTGGGGGCGTTTCGCCGCTTTACCTTCATGCCGGAATACGAGCTTTGGGCGGAAAAGCTGTGCACGGTTTACCTTGCGCGGCCAACGCTGCGAATCAGCGCGCCGACCGAGGCCGGGCATCAGGCGGTTTGGCTTGATCCGAAAGACGCCTTGCAGCTTTTGGGCAATGAGGGCGACCGTGCCATGTTGGCGCGGGCTTTGCGTCAGGGATCGCCGCGATAGTCAAAGATCAGGCCCGAAACATCATCGGGAAAGTCTTGCCCACCGGCAAAGCTGTTTAGATCCCACAGCAGCGCCTCGAGCAATTGCGGGCTGTTCAGTGGCAAGTTTTGCCGCAGCAGGCTGATCATGCCCTGCGCGCCCAATTCATCCCCTGCGGGGCTAGGGCATTCTGTCACGCCGTCTGAGACCAGAAACAACCGATCCCCTGGCCGCAGCGTAAATTCGGTCTGTTGAAAGGTCGCATCGGTGATCAAGCCAATCGGCATGCCGCCGTTGCCCAATTCTTCGATCCGGCCATTTTTATGCAATAAAATCGGATGTGGATGGCCAGCCTGAACAAGGCAGGTCGCGCCAGTTCGCAGGTTGATCTCGGCATAGGCGAGGGTAAAATATTGATCCACCTGAATGTCTTCCAGCATCATTCGGTTCAGCCGTTCCGCCACCTCGGCCGGCCGCCAAGCGTCTTTGCGGCCATCCGGACCGGTTCGGAGCGCGATATTCTGATCGGCCGAGCCGCCAGAAAGTAAACCTGCCAACCGTGCCGTCATCATCGCCGAAGCCACGCCATGGCCCGAGACATCCACCGCATAAATCACAACCCTGTCGTCATCGATCACAAAGCTGCCCACCAGATCTCCGCCGACATGACCCGAGGGGCGCAGCATCAGCGCCGCCGTTCCCGCGCCAAAATCACGAAACCGCTCGCGCACCAAGGTTTGTTGCAACTTGCGCGCCTCGATCAGATCGCGGTCAAGCGAATCATACATCGCTTGCAGTTTCCCCAAGGTGCTGCTGATCAGCCGGTTCTTTTCGACCAGTTCATCCTGCATGCCGAGAATGCGCGTGCCCGAGCGCAGGCGGGCGCGTAACTCGTCTGCGTTAACCGGTTTCGAGACAAAATCATCGGCGCCATGTTCCAGCCCATCGGCGATTTCCGCCTTTTCAGATTTCGAGGTCAGCAGCACGAAATACCCATAGGCTTCACGCGGAAGTGCGCGAAAGGCCTTGCAAAATTCCAGCCCTGACATGCCTGTCATCATCCAATCTGACAGGATGATATCAAAATGTTTGGTCTGACACAGCGCCAAAGCTTCTTCGCCAGAGCCAGCTTCGGTGACATCATAGCCCCAGCGCGTTAACTGCATTTGCAAGATGCGGCGCTGGGCTTTGCTGTCGTCGACAACCAGCACCGGACGCGGTGGCAAGCCGCTGCGCGTATCCTTGAAGGTGGCGGGGGGGGTGCTGATCGTCACGGCAGTCTCCTTTGTCTGCCGCTGTTTTGACCTCGGAAGATTAACGCAAGATGAAGCCTAAAACTGCGCGTTTTCTGGGTTTTCGCCGTTACGATTTCTTAAGCCTCGACCGCCAGAATTGTCAGAGAAATATCGAAAGGCAGACCGCGCGATGATTGATTGGGATCGGCTGAACGAATTGCGTTCAGAAATCGGGGATGGTGATTTTGCCGAAGTGGTCGAGCTTTTCTTGTTGGAAGCAGATGAGGTGATTGCCCGCATTTCTGTCAGCGCGGGTGCCACAGCGCTGGAAGCGGATCTGCATTTCTTAAAAGGAGCTGCCCTGAATTTGGGATTTCGCCGTTTCGCTGCCCTCTGTCAGGAGGGGGAAAAACGTGCGGCGACAGGCAGTTGCGATATCGAGCTTGCGACGGTGATCGACTGTTATCAGCAGTCGAAATCGATCCTGCTAAAGGGTGTCGCGCCAGAAGAGGGGGGCTAGATCAGAAACTCGGACAAAATATCGTCATTGGTGATGTCGCGATAGCTGAAGGCCGCTTCGTCCAATTGATCGAACAAAAGTTTAAAGTTCTCGGCCCGGCTGGTCTCAATTCCGATCAAGACCGAGCCAAAGTTGCGCGCCGATTTCTTCAGATATTCAAAGCGGGCAATATCGTCATCGGGGCCCAGCATTGACAGAAACTCGCGCAGGGCGCCGGGGCGCTGTGGCATCCGCAATATGAAGTATTTTTTCACCCCCGAATAGCGCTGGGCGCGTTCTTTCACTTCGGGCAGCCGTTCAAAATCGAAATTCCCGCCCGATGTAACGCAGATCACGGTTTTGCCGGCAATCAGATCGGCAAGCTCTGGCAAGACATCAATCGACAGCGCACCCGCGGGTTCTAGCACGATGCCTTCGATGTTCAGCATTTCCAGCATGGTGACGCAGATGCGGTCTTCGGGGGCCAGCAAGACCTCATCTGCCCGCACCATCTTCAGTGCTTCGAAGGTGCGCGCACCCAGGCGGGCCACGGCGGCGCCATCGACAAAGCTGTTTACCTTTTTCAGCGTTACGGGGCCTTGCCCCGCAAGCGCTGCGGTCAGGCTGGCGCCGCCCAAAGGCTCTACAAAGCGAAACTCTGTCTGCGGCGCCTCGCTGCGCAGATATCGGGTTACGCCAGAGGCAAGCCCGCCGCCGCCCACGGGCAAGATCACCAAATCGGGCGCTTGGCCAAGCTGATCTAGCATTTCCACCGCGACCGAGGCTTGGCCTTCGATCACATCCTCGTCGTCAAAGGGTGACAAAAAATGCGCGCCTTTTTCGGTACAAAACGCCTGTGCTGCGCCAAGAGTCTTGTCGAAATAATCACCCGTCAGCACAATCCGCACCCAATCTCCGCCAAAGGCACGGGTTTTGTCGATCTTTTGCTGCGGCGTTGTCACCGGCATAAAAATCGTGCCGGTAACACCAAAATGTTTGCAGGCAAAGGCAACGCCCTGCGCATGATTGCCCGCGCTGGCGCAGACAAATTCGGTCTGCTCGGGCTTGGCCGCGCGCACTTTGCGCATCGCGGTAAAGGCACCGCGCAGTTTATAGCTGCGCACCGGTGACAGATCTTCGCGTTTCAACCAGATTTCGGCGCCATATCGGCGCGACAGATAATCGTTGCGCTGCAAAGGCGTGCGCGGAAACAACTCGCGCAGGCGTTTGGTCGATTGTCGGGCGGCGTCAGCGAAATCGGTCATAAACGTCCTTGTGCTATTCTGGCTGAAATCCGGCGATCAGCCGCCGCAGGCCAATCACCGCGCCGACCCCGATTGCGGCAAGCGTCACAGGCCCAGACCAGGCCAGCGCCGCGATCGCCGTTACGCCTTGGCCAACCGAGCATCCCATGGCGATCACGCCGCCGATACCCATCAGCGCGGCGCCGCCAACTTGGCGGCCCAATTCGCGCGGGTCTTCACAGGCCTCCCAGCGAAACAGCCCGCGCAGGGTTGATCCTGCCAGCGCACCCAGCAGAACCCCCGCAACCGAGCCGACCGAAAACGTCAGCCCGCCGGCGGTCGAGGTCATCAGATAGATCAGCGTCCGGCCAATCGGTGCGGTAAAGGAGGGGCCTTCGACACCAACCTCGCCAAAACTGTTGATGTTCAGCCAAGTGGTGCCAACAAAGGCCCAGACCACCGACAGCCCCGCCACAGCGCCCCAAAACAGCATGCGGGGTGACTGGCGCAAGGGTGCATAGGCCAGCGCCCAGATCACCGCCGCCAAACCGATCAGGCTTGCCGTCAGCATTGGCGACAGGCCAATCAGGCGCTGCGCGGTTTCGGTGATCCCCTGTGGTCCGGCGGCCAAGCGCTGCGGAAACAGCGCGATCCGCAGCTCGGCCAAGGGGCCCGACAGCGCGATAAAGCCGAAAAGCCCCATCACCACCACCACGACCAAAGACCGCAAATCGCCACCCCCAAAGCGCACCAGCGCGCCAAAGCCGCAGTTCCCCGCCATCGCCATGCCATAGCCAAACAGCAGCCCGCCAAAGATGCTGGCCAGCGGGTTCCAGGCAAACTGATGATACATCGTCTGCGGCAAGTCGATCAGCCCCTGCCTTGCCGCCAGTTGCGTGCCAAAAATCGCCACGCCGACAACAATGCCCCAGAGCCGCAGCCGCCGCTGATCGTCGCCGTAAACCGCGGTTTCAATCGCGCCCAGCGTGCAAAACTGCCCCAACCGCGCGGCAAGCCCCAAGGCCAGACCGCCGATCAGCCCGACAAGTGCCGCAAGCAAGCCAAATGGTAGATCTGCCATGCTCCCCTCCCGTGGATCAGCCGTTTCAGTCTGCGCTGGTTTCCGCCACGCCGTAAAGGGCCGCCAGACATTTGATTGCGGCGGTGACCTTGGGGTCGCGGATTGAATAGAAAATCGCTTGGCCTTCGCGCCGCGCCTCGACCAGCCCTTCCAGCCGCAGCCGCGCCAGATGCTGGCTGACAGCGGCTTGCCGCGAGTCGAGCAGCTTTTCCAGCGCCATGACGCTTTTTGGCCCCGAGGTCAGATAGCACAGAATGGTCAGACGGCCTTCGTTGCCCAAGGCCTTTAGAAAGTTGGCAGCATCCAGCGCACCCGAAACCAGACCCGTCACATCAGGCGCCGAGCTTTGTGGGGTTTCTTGGTCGTTCAGCTGCCCAAACGTCATTTTTGGCCTCTTGCCGGATTTATGCGAAGACACATGCCGCTTGGGCCCGAAAACTGCCAGCGAAAACCGCGAATATCAGCGGTTTTCGCCAGTTTTTCGCCGGTTCAGGCCGCAGAAACCCGCCAGATTACGTTGCCAACGTCATCGGCCATCAGCAAAGACCGCTTGTCTGGCCCAACTTTGACCCCAACCGGACGCCCGCGCGAGAATTTTTCATCTTCGGACAAAAAGCCCGACAGAATATCACGCGGCTTTCCGGCAGGCTTGCCGTCTTTGAACGGCACAAAGATCAGCTTATAGCCGCTAAGGGTCGAGCGGTTCCACGATCCGTGCTGACCAATCACCATCCCTTCGCCAAAGCCGGGCAGGGTGCCATCGGGCATCCAGCACAGGCCCAAAGACGCGGTGTGCCCGCCCAAAGCATAATCAGGCGTGATCGCACGGGCGACCAAAGCTGCGTCTTGCGGCACGCGGTCGTCAACGGTTTTGCCCCAATAGCAATAGGGCCAGCCATAAAAGCCGCCGTCTTGAACCGAGGTCAGGTAATCGGGCGGGGTCTCGTCGCCCAGACCGTCACGCTCGTTGACCACCGTCCACAAAGCGCCGGTGACCGGCTCCCAAGCGGTGCCGACCGCATTGCGCAGACCGCTGGCAAAAATCCGCGCCTGACCGCTGGCAATGTCATATTCCCAGATGCAGGCGCGGCCCTCTTCGGCCTGCATGCCATTGTCGCCAATGTTGGAAAGCGAGCCTACGCCTGCGTAAATCTTCGTGCCATCAACCGAGGCGATCAGGCTGCGCGTCCAATGGCCACCGGGTTTGAAATCACACAGCTTGGTGCCCGCGCCCTGCAAAGCAAGCGCGCCGTCCTGATAGGGAAAGGCCGAAATGCCGTCGGTATTGCCGACGTAAAAGGTGCCATTGACCAAGGCCATGCCAAAGGGTTGGTTCTGATGTTCCAAAAACACCTCGCGCTGTTCGGCGACGCCGTCGCCATCGGCGTCGCGCCACAGAGTGATGCGGTTGGCGCTGACACCCAAGGCATGGGCGCGGCGCATCGTGGCCTGCACGGCGCGGTCCATCAGGGTTTTTGGCGGATCGGCCTGTTGCAACGCCTCGGCCACCAGCACATCGCCATTTGGCAAAACTTCGATCCAGCGTGGGTGCAGCAGGTTGCTGGCAAAGGCGTTCACCTTCAGACCTGCGGCGGCAATCGGCAGCTCGCCTTCGGCCCAACCGCGCGCTGTTGGCATTTTCAGGGTCATAATGCCCTGCTTTTTCGCCAAAGGAATGGCAGGGGCCGTGCCCACTGCTTGGATTTTCGGTGCGTTAAAGCTGCGCAGCAGCACCATCGTTGCGCCAACAAGTGCGGTCGCGCGGGCCATAAAGCTCATCTGTCGTCCCCTTTGGTTTCGCTGCAAGTGGTAGCGCAAAGCGCTGGGCAAGGAAAGCGGATGCCGCGGCAGAGTTTTCCAGCGGTGGGGGCGATTTTTTACTTTCCCTTGGCTGCCAAATCAGCTTATTTAGAATCATTCCAAAAAGAGGCCGCCATGATCCCCGGATTTTCAAACCGTCGTCGTTTTTCTGATCTGAGTGAGCAGGAAATCCTTGCGCTTGCGATTTCCTCTGAGGAAGACGATGCCCGGATTTACCGCAGCTATGCCCAAAGCCTGCGCGGTGATTTTCCGGCCTCGGCGGCGGTGTTTGACGGCATGGCGGTCGAAGAAGACAGCCATCGCAAGCGCTTGATTGATCTGCATGTCGCGCGCTTTGGCGATGTGATCCCGCTGATCCGGCGCGAGCATGTGGCAGGGTTTTATGCGCGCCGGCCGGTATGGCTGACCGAAAACCTAAAGCTCGAGCGGATTCGTGAAGAGGCCCGCGCGATGGAGCATCAGGCGGCAGATTTCTATCTGCGCGCGGCGGCCAATACCTCGGATGCCGCGACCCGCAAGCTGCTGGGCGATCTGGCGGCCGCGGAACAGGGCCACGAGCAACACGCCATCGGCCTTGAAGCCCAGCATCTGGGCGATGATGCCCGCGATGACGAAGACAAGGCCGCGCATCGCCAGTTTATTCTGACATGGGTGCAGCCCGGTCTTGCGGGGCTGATGGATGGCTCTGTTTCCACGCTTGCGCCGATCTTTGCGACGGCTTTTGCCACGCAGAACACCTGGACGACGTTTTTGGTTGGGCTTGCGGCCAGCGTGGGTGCTGGCATCTCGATGGGCTTTACCGAAGCGGCGCATGATGACGGCGTGCTGTCGGGCCGTGGCAGCCCGATCAAGCGCGGCTTTGCCTCGGGCATCATGACCATGCTGGGCGGTTTGGGCCATGCGCTGCCCTATCTGATCCCCGATTTCTGGACCGCGACGACGATCGCCATGGTGGTGGTTTTTGTCGAACTTTGGGCGATTGCCTGGATTCAGAACCGCTATATGGAGACGCCGTTTTTACGTGCGGCCTTGCAGGTTGTGCTGGGCGGTGTTTTGGTCTTTGCCGCAGGGGTTCTGATCGGAGGCGGTTGAATGTATCGCAAAGGCGAGGTGAAATACGAGGCGCTGGCGCTGCCGGATCGGGTGCAATTGCCTGACGATCAGGCCTTGCGCGCCGCTGAAGGCTTTCGCGATTACATGCGCAAACGCCATTCGGTGCGGCAATATTCCAACCGCGCGGTGCCGCAAGCGGTGATCACCGCCTGTATCGAGGCCGCCTGCACAGCGCCTTCGGGCGCGAACCATCAGCCTTGGCATTTTGTCGCCATCAGCAACCCAGCGATGAAAGCGCAGATCCGCGCTGCAGCCGAAGAGGAAGAGCGCGCATTTTATTCCGGCGGGGCGGGCGATGAGTGGTTGGCAGCGCTTGAGCCGATTGGCACTGGCGTCGAGAAGCCGCATTTGACCCAAGCGCCATGGCTGATTGTGGTCTTTGCGCAGCGCTATGGGCTGACCGAGGATGGCACCCGCTATAAGAATTACTATGTGCCTGAAAGCGTGGGCATCGCCACCGGCATGCTGATCACCGCGCTGCATCAGGCGGGCTTGGTCTGTTTGGAGCATACGCCCAATCCGATGAAGTTTCTGGCCGAGCTTTGTGGCCGGCCCGCGCAGGAAAAGCCGGTGATGATCTTGCCAGTCGGCTATCCAGATGCGGCGGCGACCGTGCCTGCGGTGGCCAAGCGCAAAAAGCCCGCAGATCAGGTGATGTCGGTTTTTGAATAAGGCCAAGGCGGGGGCCAGCCCCCGCGCGCTGCGCGCGTCCCCCGGGATATTTTCAGACAGATGAAGGGCGCGGGGTTGCGCTTGATTTGGGGGCATGAGAGTTTGCCGTTATGCTTGCGATATTCCTGAAAACGCTTCCCTTCTTTGCTGTCATTGGTCTTGGCTTTGCGGCTGGGCGGATGCGGTTTTTCACGGCTGAGGCGACGGTTTATCTGACCAAATTTGTGTTTTATTTCGCGCTGTCGGCGATGCTGTTTGGTTTTGCGGCGAACCTTGATCTGTCGGCGGTGTTTTCCTGGGCTTTTGTTTGGGCGTATTTTCTGGCCTCGAGCCTGGTTTGGGCCTTGGTGGCGGCAGTGGCCTTGTTGCGCGGCGCCGGGCCAGAGGAGGCGGTGTTTGAAGCCCATACCGGGGTGATCGGCAATGTCGGGTTTTTGGGCATTCCGATGTTGACGCTTTTGCTGGGCAAGGCGGCGGTGGGGCCGGTGCTTTTGGTGCTGGCGGTGGATTTGATCGTGTTTTCCTCGGTGCTGACCATCGTGATCACGGGCGTGCGTGAGGGTCGGATGAGCTTGGGCATTTTCCGCATTCTGGCGGTTGGATTGCTGAAGAACCCGATGATCGTTTCGGTGAGCCTTGGTTTGGCTTGGGGGGCGACCGGATGGAAGCTGCCGGTGCCGGTGAATGAGTTCATGACGCTTTTGGGGGCGGCGGCGACGCCTTGTGCGCTGTTTGCGATTGGCGGGTCGCTGGCGGGGCGGTCGGCAGAGCGTTGGCCGGTGGCGGGCTGGTTGTCGGTCTCGAAGCTGTTTTTGCATCCGGCGGCGGTGGCTTTTGCCGCCTTTGTGGTGTTTCCGGTCGAGCGCTATGCTGCGGGGGTGATGGTGGCGGCGGCCTCGCTGCCGGTGGCGGGGAATGTGTTTATTCTGGCGCAGCACTACGGCGTGGCGCCGCAGCGGGTTTCGACCGCGATTTTGATTTCGACGGCGCTTTCGGTGCTGACGGTGACGGCGGTGATCGCTTTGGTCACGCATTAAGGGGGTAGAATGAAAACTGTAAGTGAAAATCGGGCCTTTGGCGGCGTGCAGGGGGTTTACAGCCATGCTTCTGCGGCGACAGGCACCGAGATGACCTTTGGTTTGTTTCTGCCAGCCGAGGCCGAAGACGGCCCCGTGCCGGTGCTGTGGTATCTGTCGGGTCTGACCTGCACGCATGAAAATGCGATGGTGAAATCAGGTGTGCAGCGCTGGGCGGCCGAGGCGGGGATTGCGGTGGTTTTCCCTGACACCAGCCCGCGCGGCGACGGCGTGTTTGACGATGCCGCCTATGATTTGGGGCAGGGGGCGGGGTTTTATGTCAATGCCACGCAAACGCCTTGGGCGCCGCATTTTCGGATGTGGGATTATGTCACCGAGGAGTTGCCGCGGCTGTTGTTCAGCGCCTTTCCTTTGGCCGAGGCGGCGCAGGCCATCACCGGCCATTCGATGGGCGGCCATGGTGCCTTGACCATCGCGATGAGCTTTCCGGGGCGGTTCCGCTCGGTTTCGGCCTTTGCGCCGATCTGCCATCCCAGCGCCAGTGCCTGGGGGCGCAAGCAGTTCACCGCCTATCTGGGTGCGGATGAGGCGGCTTGGGCCGGCCATGACGCGACGCTTTTGATGAAAAAGCGCGGCTTTGATGGGCCGATGTTGATTGATCAGGGCAGCAGCGATCAGTTCCTTGATCTGCTTAAACCCGAAGCCTTGGCGCAAGCGATGGCTGAGACGCGGCAAAGCGGGGCGTTTCGGATGCAAAAGGGCTATGACCACAGCTATTTCTTCGTCTCGACCTTTATCGAAGAGCATGTCGCCTTTCACGTCGGCGCGCTGCATGGCTGAGGCGGGTGCAAGCACGCGGATTTTCATTGATGCCGATGCCTGCCCGGTCAAGCTTGAGGCCGAGCGGGTGGCGACGCGGCTTTCGGTGCGGATGATCTTGGTGTCGAACGGTGGCATCAGGCCTTCGGAAAATCCGCTGGTGGAAAGTGTCTATGTTGCGGCGGGGCCAGATGAGGCCGACAAATGGATTGCCGAGGCTTGCGGTCCGGGCGATGTGGTGGTGACCGGCGATATTCCCTTGGCGGCGAAATGCGTGGCCGCGGGGGCGCGGGTGATCAAGCACAATGGCGAAGAGCTGAACGACCGCAATATCGGCAATGTGCTGGCGACCCGAGATTTGATGGCCGATCTGCGCTCGGCTGATCCGTTTCGCCAAGGTGGTGGCAAGCCGTTCAGCAAGACCGACCGCTCGCGGTTTTCCGAAGGGTTGGATCGTTTGGTGCGTCAAGCGCTGCGCTGATGTCGCAAGCAGGCTAGACCTGTGGCGGCGATCGGGGCTTTCTGACGCCATGGTTCAGATCCACATCCCCCCCTCGCTGTCGCCGCCGACGCCGCCTGCCGCCGGAATTCTGTTTGCTTTGGGCGGTGGGGTGATCTTGTCGGTCAATGATCTGGCGATCAAGGCGTTGTCGGGCGACTATGCGCTCCATCAGGTGATCTTGATCCGCGCCTTTGTTGGCATGGCGATTGTGCTGTCGCTGATGGCCTATTCGCGGCGCGGCTTTGCGCAGATCCGCACCGGACGCTGGCGCGAGCACTTGCTGCGCGTGGGCATCGTCATGGTGTCGAATGTGACCTATTTTCTGGGGCTTTCGGCGCTGCCCTTGGCGGATGCGGTGGCGACGGCCTTTATCTCGCCCTTGCTGATCACCATGATGTCGGCGCTGGTGTTGCGCGAATATGTCGGGCCACGGCGCTGGGCTGCGGTGGCGGTGGGGATGCTGGGCGTGCTGGTCATGGTGCGGCCGGGGTCGGGGGTTATTCAGCCGGCGGCGATTTTGGTGCTGATTTCGGCGTTTTGCTATGCCAGCAGCAATCTGATGACGCGGCAGATGCGCGACACCGAATCGGCTGCAACGCTCAGCTTTTATGTGCAGGTCGGGTTCATTGTGGTCAGCTCTGCGATGGGGCTTTGGGTCGGCGATGGCCATTTGGCGCAAAGCGATGGGGTCTTGGTGTTTTTGTTCCGGCCTTGGGTGCTGCCGCCGCTGCAAGATTGGTGGGCCTTTGCCGCCACGGGTGGGGCGGTGGGGGTTGGCGGGCTGATGATGAGCCAAGCCTACCGCACCACCGAAGCCGCTTTGGTCGCGCCCTTTGAATATATCGGCATGCCGATGGCAATTTTCTGGGGCGTGGTTGTGTTTGGCACTTGGCCGGATCATCATGCCTGGGTGGGCATCGCGCTGATCTGCGGTGCGGGGCTTTATACGCTGTGGCGCGAGACGGTGCACAAAAAGCAGGTCGATGTCGCGGCCCCCAGCGGAGATATATGAGGGATTATGACTGTTGAAATGATCGGACCAGAGGCCGAAGCGCTGCTGGATTGGCCAGGGCTGATTGCGGCGCTTGAGGCAGGCCACAGCCTGCCGCGCGCCGAGATCAACGATCTGTTTTTGTATCGTGGGCCCGATGTCTTGCTGGATCGTGCCGCTTGGATCGAGGGCTTGGGCGCGCTGGTCAAGGTTGCGACCGTGGTGCCGGGCAATAAGGCGCGCGGTTTGCCGAATGTGAATGGCGTGGTCAATCTGTTCAACGATCAGACTGGCCTGCTCGAGGCTTTGGTTGATTTTCATCTTGTCACCAAATGGAAAACCGCGGGCGATAGCCTGCTTTCGGCCAGCAAATTGGCGCGCAAAGATGCCAAGAGGTTTCTTTTGGTCGGCGCAGGCACTGTCGCGCGTTCGATGCAGCAGGCCTATGCAGCGCTTTGGCCTGACGCGCAGTTCACGGTCTGGAGCCGGAGCCGCGCCACTGCAGAGGCGATGGGCCTGCCCGTGGCCGATGATCTGCAAAGCGCGGTGCAGGCCGCAGATGTGATCTGCACCGCCACCATGGCTTCGGAGCCGCTGATCAAGGGCGACTGGCTGCGCGCGGGGCAGCATCTGGATCTGATCGGCGCCTATAACCCCCGCATGCGTGAAGTTGACGATGCCGCGATGGCGCGCGCGCGGGTGTTTGTCGACAGTCGGGCAACCACGCTGCACCATATCGGCGAGCTGATCGAGCCGCTGAAATCTGGCGCGCTGCGCGAAGCCGATATTCAGGGCGATTTTTATGACATCGCCCAAGGCAGCTATGCCCGCCAATCAGAGGATGAGATCACCATCGCCAAAAACGGTGGCGGCGCTCATCTGGATCTGATGACCGCCGCCTATATCCAAGCCAAGTGGCGCGCGCGTTAAAACGTCAGCGCGCGGTCGCCCTGTGCATCTTTGATCCGGCTGGGCAGGCCCATCTGGTTCAAAAGCTGCAGAAAGGGCTTGGGGTCAAGGTCTTCGACATTGGCCATCTCGCCCAGATCCCAGATGCCATTGGCAATCAGCAGCGCCGCCGCCACCGGAGGCACGCCAGCGGTATAGGAAATGCCCTGTGATCCGACCTCGTTAAAGGCGTCTTTGTGGTCGGCGACGTTATAGATAAACACCTCGGTGGCTTTGCCGTCTTTCTGACCGCGCACCACATCCCCGATGCAGGTCTTACCGACATAATCCGGCGCAAGGCTCGACGGGTCTGGTAGCACCGCCTTGACCAGTTTCAGCGGGATCACCTCTAGCCCTTCGGCGGTTTTCACCGGTTGTTCCGACAAAAGCCCAAGGTTTTTCAGCACGGTAAAGACGTTTATATAGTGATCGCCAAAGCCCATCCAGAACCGCACATCGGCAGCCGGATAGCGATGTGCCAGCGAATGCACCTCGTCGTGGCCGGTCATATAGGCCTTTTGCTTGCCGACAACGGGCAGATCAAATTCTTGGCCGACCTCGAACATGCTGTTTTGTTGCCAAGCGCCGTTTTGCCAGGAATAGACCGTGCCGGTGAATTCGCGGAAGTTGATTTCGGGGTCAAAGTTGGTCGAGAACCACCGCCCATGCGAGCCTGCGTTAATATCAACGATATCAATGCTTTCAACGCTGTCTAGATAGTCATCCGCCGCCAGCCGCGCATAGGCATTGACCACGCCCGGATCAAAGCCAACGCCCAAAATCGCGGTGACACCGGCGGCTTTGCAGGCCGCACGGCGCTGCCATTCATAATTGCCATACCACGGCGGGGCCTCACAAATCTTGGCGGGGTCTTCGTGGATCGCGGTGTCCATATAGGCGACACCGGTTTCGATACAGGCTTGCAGCACCGACATATTCACAAAGGGCGAGCCGACGTTGATCACGATCTGACAGCCGGTCTGACGGATCAGGGCCACCACCTCGGCGGTCTGGGTCGCATCCACCGCATGGGCGTCAAACCGACCCGCGACCTTCATCGCGGCTTTTTCCTGCACCGAGGCGATGATGGCTTCGCATTTGCCAAGCGTTCGGCTTGCGATATGCAGATCGCCCAAAACATCGTTATGTTGCGCGCATTTATGCGCCACAACCTGTGCGACGCCACCTGCGCCAATGATCAAAACATTACGTTTCACTTCGAACCGTCTCCTTTAAGGACAGAGGGAAGGGGGTCAGCCGAGGCTGCTCTCAAAATCGGCATAGCCGAAACTGCGGGAGACGGTGAGGCTCCCATCGCGTTCTTTCAGCACAATCGCGGGCATCCGCACGCCATTGAACCAATTCTTTTTCACCATGGTATAGCCAGCGGCATCGGCAATCGACAAACGGTCGCCAACGGCAAGCGGCTGCGGAAAGCTGAATTCGCCAAAGATATCGCCAGCAAGACAAGACTTGCCACAGATCATATAGGGGTGCGGGCCAGAGGTCTGCATCCGCGCCGATTGGCGATAGATCAACAGATCCAGCATATGCGCCTCGACCGAACTGTCAATGATAGCCAAGTCTTTGCCGTTGTTCAGAATATCCAGCACCGTGACTTCAAGGCTTGCCGCGCCAGTGATCGCCGCTTCGCCGGGCTCCAGAAACACCTGCACGCCAAACCGCGCCTGAAACGCCTTTAGCCGCGCGGCCAGACGCTCCAGCGGATAGCCCTCGCCGGTGAAATGAATGCCGCCGCCAAGGCTGACCCAATCCAGCCGCATCAGAAAATCGCCAAACTCGGCCTCAATCCGGGTCAATTGCTGATCGAACAGATCAAAGTCGTCGTTCTCGCAGTTGTAATGGATCATCACGCCAGAAATCTTGTCGGCCACCGCCATCAGCTTGGCCAGATCCCATTCGCCCAAACGGCTGAACGGGCGCGCCGGATCGGCAAGGTCAAACCCCGAGGTCGAAAAGCGCGGGTTCAGCCGCAGCCCGCGCGCGATGCTTTGGGTTTCGGCGTCAAAGCGGTTCAGCTGGGAAATCGAGTTGAAGATGATCTTATCGGCATAGCCCACCGCCTCGGCCACCTCATCTGCGGCCCAAGCCACCGAATAGGCATGGGTCTCGCCGCCAAATTTCTGCGCGCCAAGACGCAACTCATAAAGGCTGGACGAGGTCGTGCCATCCATATGCGGCTGCATCTCGGGGAAGGCGGGCCAGGTCGCAAAGCACTTCAGCGCCAGCAAGACCTTGGCGCCAGAAGCTGCGCGCAGCTGGTCCATCACCGCCATATTGCGGGCAAGTGCGGTCTTGTCGATCAGGTAGTAAGGCGTCGGAATCATGGCGTCCCCCTAAATCCAAGAGGGGGGCGGTATAGGCCGATCCCCTTGCGCATGCAAGTAAGCCGCTAGGATGACAGCGGTGTAACAGCGGCGGCCAGCGCGGCCAGATAGCTTTCGGTGCTGGCGGCGTAAAGCCGGGCACGCGCCACCGCCTCGGCAGGGGTCAGGGCGGTAAAGCCAATCGCATCATGCGGGCGCAACTGGGCCGCGGCATCCAGATCACAATCCAGCACGGTGGCGATCTTGGGATAGCCGCCCGTGGTCTGGTGATCGGCCAAAAGCAAGGTTGCGACACCATCGCCCGCTACCTGCACTGATCCGCGTGCAATAGGCTCTGATGGCATGGTTAGAGCCACATTCGGCGCAATATCAGGCCCCGCAAGCCGCACGCCCATGCGGTTGCCCGCCGCCGTCAGGCTGAAGGACGAGGAGAGAAAGGCTTGCAGCGTTTCCGGCGCAAAGCAGCGATCTTGCGGCCCAAGCGTGACATGCAGGCGGTGACGCGGCCGCGCGAAAACCGGGCACGGCAGGGCGCGATCTGGCCCGACAACGCGGGGGGACTCGATCTGCAGATCCATCCCCGCCGTCACCAGCCCGCCGCCCTTGCCGCTGCTGCCATGGGTGGCATGGCTGCCCAGCCACAGCGGCGCCTTAAGCTCGCCCGCAACGGCCAGATAGCACCAACTGCCCCAAGGCCCGCGCCGCAGCGTCAGGCTTTGCCCCGCCGCCAGCGTCAGCACCTGCCACGAACCAAAGGCCTGATCTGTCTCGACAATAAACCCAGCCCCCGCAACGGCAAGGCTGATCGGCCCCGCCAGACAGTCAAGCCGCAGCCCCCCTAACGAAACCTCGATCGCCGCTGCGTCCAAACGGTTGCCCAAAGCCGCATTTGCAGCACGGTAGGCCAGCCTGTCCATCGGCCCCGAAGCAGTGACGCCAAAGCGGGCAAAGCCAAAGCGGCCGGCATCTTGCACCGAAACCAAGGGGCCAGCGGCGGTGACACGCAGCTGCGCGCTCATCTGGCGGCCTCGAATTCGGCGCGGCTGATGCGGCGAAACTGCACCGCGTCGCCCACGTCAAACAAGAAAGGGCGGGCGGGGTCGTCTTGTAAAATCGCGGTGGGGGATCGGCCGATGATCCACCAGCCCGTGGGCATCATCAGCGTGGTGACGATGCATTGTGCGCCTGCAATAATCACCGATCCTGCCGGCACATCGCGCAGGGCGGTGTCTTTGCGCGGCAGCTGTAATTCGGCTCTAACACCGCCCAAATAGGCATAGCCGGGGGCGAAACCATAAAGGAACACGGTATAATCGCCCGCCAGATGCGCCGCGATCACCGCTTCGGGCGAAAGACCGCTGCGGCGCGCCACTTCGGCCAGATCGGGAGCAAGCTCGGCGTCATAGCAAACCTGCACCTCGCGCTGGGTCTGCGCGCGGGTTTGCAAGGCTGGCCGGGCGATCAGACGGCGCAAATCCGTCTCTATTGCTGCATGATCGGTCAAGATGGGGTCAAACCGCACCAGCAGATTGACGAAGGCCGGCGTGGCTTCGCGAAAGCCAAGGCAGGGGTGATCGGCCAACATGGCATCCAGATGCAGTACGGCGCGATGCGCTTGCGCCGTGATCGCATCGCCAAATTCGACCAAGACGGCCTGTTCGGAAACTGGGCGAAACAGCGGATACAGGCTCACACAAAGGCCGCCAGTTTGACGCCAGCCGCCGCCAGCCCCTGCCGGATGCTTTGCGCCATCGCAACCGCATGTGGGCTATCGCCATGCACGCAGATTGATTGCGCGCGCAGCTTAACATGGCCACCGCCCAGCACCGGCATTTCGCCGGTCTCCAGCAGGTGCAACAGCCGCTGCGTGGCCGCATTTGCATCCGTGATCATCGCGCCGGGCTGATCGCGCGGCACAAGCTGGCCATTGGCTTGATAGGCGCGGTCGGCAAAAACCTCGGAAAAACTGGTCAGACCGGCGGCCTCGGCTGCGGCTTCCAGTTCGGTGCCCGAAATTGCCAAAAGCGCCAGATCGCGCGACAGGGCGCGGGTGGCGCGGGCAATGGCATCGGCCACGCCACGGTTGGCAGCGGCCAGATTGGCCAGCGCGCCATGGGCTTTGACATAGGCGATCTGAACCCCCGCCACGGCCGCAGCCCCCATCAAAGCACCGATTTGCACCGCAACCATCCGCTCGATCTGGGCTTCGCTCATCGGGATCACCCGCCTGCCAAAACCCAAAGGGTCGGCATAGCCCGGATGCGCGCCAACCCGCACGCCCTTGGCCTGCGCCAAAAGCAGCGTCGCCACCATTGTGTCGGGGTCCGAGGCATGGCCGCCACAGGCAATATTGGCCGAGGTGACACAGCCCAGAATGGCAGCATCATCGCCCATGGCCCAAGGACCAAAGCCTTCGCCCAGATCAGAATTCAGGTCGATCTGCATGTGAACCCCCCGCCGCGCTCTGCGCATAGTTGTGACCAGCCGCAGGCGGGCTTTCAAGGCGAAAGGCGAAAATATCGGGCAGGGATGCAAAAAACGAACAGGATCGTTCACTTTCTGTCGTCAAAACCACCAAGATTCATTGACCTTTCCCGAAAATCCCTCATCTATCCCGAAACAAAGTTGCCCCCTGCAAAACCTAAGGTTTCCCAATGAAATATTTCACCACCCACCGCATGACGGCCATTGTCGTTCTGATTGTCGCCGCCGCTTGGGTGCTTACGGGCAAGTTTTCTTCTGTTGGCAGCGAAGCCGCCGCGCAAGATGAGGCGCCCGCTGCGGCAGAGGCTCCGGCGGTGGTGCGGCGGACGGTGGCGGCGGTTGCGCCGATCTATACCCAATACGCCCGCGAAATCCGGCTGTCGGGCGTGACCGAGGCGGATAAGCAGGCGGTGCTGGCGGCGCGGTCTTCGGGGATTGTGGCCAAGCTGGGGGCGCAGCAGGGGCAAGATGTCAGCTCTGACACGCTGATCTTGCAGCTGGAAGGCGATGAGGTGATCGCGGGCGTTGAAACTGCCAAAGCTGCGCTGGCGCAAGCAAAGGAAAAGCTGTCGATCGGCGAGACCCTGTTCAAAAAAGGCTCGCTGGCTGAATTTGAACTGACCTCGCGGCGGGCGGCGGCTTCGGCGGCTGAGGGCGCGCTTGCGCAGGCAGAGGCGGCGCTGGATCGGTTGCAGCTGAAGGCGCCCTTTGCCGGCACCGTGGATTCGGTTGCGGTTGAGATCGGCGAATCGGTGCAATCGGGCGCGCCGATTGCGACGCTGCTGGCGCTGGATCCGATTGTGATCAAGGCAGAGGTCAGCGAAAGAGATGTCGGCTTTGTCTCGACCGGATCGCGCGCCATGGTGCGGCTGGTCAATGGTGTCGAGATGGAGGGGATCATTCGCCATGTCGCGATGCAGGCCTCGCCCGTCACCCGCACCTTTGCGGTTGAGGTGGCGCTGCCCAATGCCGACCGCAAAATCCCCTCGGGCATGACAGCTGAAGTGCGGCTTTATGCTGACAAGCAAGAGGCAGTCTTCGTGCCGCGGTCGATCATCACGATTTCGGACACCGGCGATCTGGGGCTGCGGGTTGTGGGCGGCGATAACATCGCAGATTTTGCCAAGGTCTCTATTCTGGACGATGGCGAACAGGGGCTGGTGGTGACTGGCGTGCCAAAAGACAAGCTGGTGATCGTGGCCGGACAAGATCTGGTCAGCAATGGCGATCTGGTTGAGGTCAAGGAAATGACCGTTGCCGAAGCTGCAAAGGCGCTGAAATGAAGATCGTTGAAACCGCGATTAACAATGCGCGCCTGACGCTATCGGTGCTGGTGTTTTTGCTGGTGACCGGCGCGCTGGCCTATAACTCGATTCCGAAAGAGGCCGAGCCAGACATTCAGATTCCGATCATCTATGTCAGCATGCATCTGGACGGCATCTCGCCCGAAGACAGCGAAAGACTGCTGCTGCGGCCGATGGAAACTGCGCTGAAATCTATTCAGGGCGTCAAGAAGATGACCGCGACCGCCTATCAGGGCGGCGGCAACGTCTTGATGGAGTTTCAGGCCGGTGCCGATTTGGCCAAGGCGAAAACCGATGTCAAAGACAAGGTCGATGACGCCAAGCGCAATCTGCCCTCCGAGATTGACGCGCCAACGGTGAATGAGGTCAATATCAGCGAGTTTCCGGTGCTGGTTGTCACGCTTTCGGGCAATGTGCCCGAACGGGTGCTGAACACGGCGGCGCGGTCCTTGCGCGACCGGATCAAAGAGGTGCCGGGCGTGCTGGATGCCGCCTTGCAAGGCGTGCGCGATGATCTGGTCGAGATTGTCATCGATCCGGCCAAGCTGTCGTCTTATGGCCTGCGCCCCGATCTGCTGATTGCGGGCTTTAACGCCAACAACCGGCTGATCACCGCAGGATCATTGGAAGGCGCCGAGGGCAAATACGCGATCAAAGTGCCGTCCTTGCTGGAAACGGTCAAGGATCTGGCCAATCTGCCGGTGGTGGCCAGCAACAACGCCATTGTGCGCGTTAGCGATCTGGCCGAAATTCGGCCGACCCTGAAAGACCCCACCACCGTGACGCGGCTGAACGGCAAGGCGGCCGTGGCGGTCGAGGTGTCAAAGCGCACGGGGGCCAACCTGATCGACACCGTCGATAAGGTCAAAGTCGTGACCGCCGCGCTGCAAGCTCAGCTGCCTGCTGGCATCGAAGTGACCTTTAGTCAGGATAAATCGACCAATATCCGGCAAATGCTGTCAGATCTGCAAAACTCGGTTCTAACGGCCGTGGTGCTGGTCTTTATCATCATCCTTTATGCGCTGTCGGTGCGGTCTTCTATTCTGATCGGTCTGGCGATTCCGGCCTCGTTCCTGATGGGGATCTTGGGGCTGCAAATGGCAGGGCTGACGGTGAACCTTGTGGTTCTGTTCAGCCTTATTCTGGCGGTGGGCATGTTGGTGGATGATGCGATTATCGTCACCGAATACGCCGAACGCCGCATGGGCGAGGGCATGGACAAGCGCAAAGCCTTTGCCGAAGCCAGCCACAAAATGGCAGGTCCGGTGATTGCCTCGACGCTGACGCGGATCGCGGCGTTTTCGCCGCTGCTGTTCTGGCCGGGGGTGGTTGGGCAGTTCATGAAATACATGCCGATCACGCTGATCGCGACGCTGTCGGCCTCGATGCTTTATGCGCTGATCTTTGTGCCAACGCTGGGGTCGCTGATCGCCAAGCCGTTCAAGGCCGCGCCGGTTCACAAAGACGGCGGCTATATGTGGCTGGTGGGCCGCGCCATTCGGCATCCGTTTCTGGTGCTGTTTCTGGCGCTGGGCTCGCTGGTTGCGGTGCCCTATGCCTATGGTAAATTCGGCAATGGGGTCGAGTTTTTCCCCAATGTAGAGCCTGATTACGGCCTGCTTTACGTCAAGGCGCGTGGCAATCTGTCGATCTCGGAAAAAGACGCGCTGGTGCGTCAGGCCGAGGCCCGCATTCTGGGTTGGCCGGGGATCGAGACGATCTACACCCGTGTCGGGTCCAGCGGTGGTGCGGGCAACGAAGCGCCTGCTGATGTGATCGGCACCATTCAATATGAATTTGTCGATTGGCGCGAACGCAAAGGGGCGAATGCGATCCTTGATGATCTGCGCAAGGGCATGCAGGGCATTCCCGGCGTTGATATTGAAGTCTCGGTTCCTGCCGCAGGTCCGCCTACGGGCAAGGCCATTCAGATTCAACTTTCGGCGGATGACCCTGCGGGCATGAACGAGATCGCCAAGACGATTGCGACCAAACTGGCCGATGTGCCGGATGTGATCGACATCGCCAATGGCCTGCCCTTACCGGGGATTGATTGGCAACTGCTGGTCAATCGTGGCGAAGCGGCGCGTTACGGCGCATCGCCGGCTGCGGTTGGGGCCGTGGTGCAGATGGTCACCTCGGGGTTGAAGCTGTCGGATTATCGCCCTGCGGGGTCCGATGATGCCGTCGATATCGTGCTGCGCTTGCCGCCCGAACAGCGCACCATTGCCGAGTTGGACCAGCTGCGGATTGAAACGCCGAACGGTCCGGTGCCGATTTCGAACTTTGTCACTCGCACGGCGGCGCCGACGGTTGGCAATCTGATCCGCATCAACGGCGCGCGCACCATCACCATTCAGGCCGGTATCACAGCCGGCGTGCAAGAGGACGAGGTGCGCAAGAAAGTGCAAGCCATGGTCGACGGCGTCTTTGCCGAGCAGAGCCTGACGCAAAAAGGCTTTCGCTGGGTGATGGCGGGGGCCGACCAAGAGCAGGCCGACGCGGGGGCTTTCCTTGGCAAGGCCTTTGGCGCCGCGATCTTCCTGATCTTTGTGGTGCTGCTGGCGCAGTTCAACAAGTTCATCTCGGTTGGCCTTGTGCTTTCGGCGGTGATCATGTCGACCATTGGTGTGCTGTTGGGTCTGATGATCATGGGGCAGCCCTTTGGCGTGGTGATGACCGGCATTGGCGTGATCGCGCTTGCCGGGGTGGTGGTGAACAACAACATCGTGCTGATCGCCACCTATGACGAGTTGCGCGACAGCGGCATGGATAAGATCGACGCGATCTTGGAAACCTGCCGCGAGCGGGCGCGGCCGGTGGTGCTGACCGCGCTGACCGCGATTTTTGGGGTTTTGCCGATTGCCTTTGGCCTGAACCTTGAACTTCTAAGCCACGAGACAACCTACGGCGCGCCATCAACGCAGTGGTGGATCTCGCTTTCCTCGGCTATCGTTTACGGATTGGCCTTTGCCACCATTCTGACCCTGATCGTGACGCCGTCACTGTTGATGTTGGTCAGCCGCAGCAATCAATCGCTGCGCGACGGGCGGCGTTGGTTCTGGAAGAAACGCAAAGCCTAAGGGGAAGCCATGCCCGCGCCGATCAACCACCTGAAAGCCGCCCTTGTCGCAGGGAAGCCGCAATATGGCATCTGGCTGAACCTTGCCAGCGCCACCTCGGCCGAGGTTTTGGCGGGGGCGGGGTTTGACTGGCTGCTGATTGACGGCGAACACGGGCCGAACCTGATCCCACAGATGCTGGCGCAGGCGCAAGCGATTGGCAGCCGCACGCAGGTGGTGGTGCGGCCTCCGGTGGGCGAGGCTTGGATGATCAAGCAGATCCTTGATCTGGGCGTGCAGACGATTTTGGTGCCGATGGTCGAAAGTGCGGCGCATGCCGAGCAGATGGTCAAGGCGATGCGCTACCCGCCCGAAGGCATCCGCGGTATGGGCTCTGCGGTGGCACGGTCTGGCGATTTTGGCCGGAACAGAGACTATGCTGCCACGGCCAACGCGCAGGTCTGCTTGGTGTTGCAGGTCGAAAGCCGCGCCGGTCTGGCAGCTTTGCCGGCGATTTTGCAGCTGGCGGGGGTTGATGGTGTGTTTATCGGCCCCGCCGATCTTGCTGCCGATATGGGCTTTGGCGGTGATGCCTCTGCACCCGAGGTGCAGGCGGCGATCGACATGGCCTTGCGCGCGATTGTTGCTTCGGGCAAGGCGGCGGGGATCCTGACCTTTGATGCCACGGCGGCCAAGCGCTATGCCGCGATGGGGGTGCATTTTCTGGGCATCGGAGGCGATGTCGGGTTGTTGGTCAAAGCTGCGGCCAAGCTTTTGGATGATGTTATCTAGGCCATCGCAGCGCAAAGCATCATGGGGCTTGAGCCGGCCTTCGTGCCGCAGTATGATACCTGAATAATACCAATCAGGACGCCCATGCAGCCGCAGCAGTTTCATCCCGATCAGTGGTTCATCGCAGGCCATGGGCCGCGCTATGAGCAGCTGTATCGGCATCTGTCCAAAGCGATTGCCGCGGGTGATCTGGCGCAGGCGACACAATTGCCGCCCGAACGCGATCTGGCCGAGCTTGCACAGGTCTCGCGCGTGACGGTGCGCAAGGCGGTGGCACAGCTGGTGGCCGATGGCGTGCTGGATCAGCGTCGGGGGGCTGGCACCTTTGTGCGTCCCGTCCGCAGCCGCACCGAGCCTTATTTGTCCAAGCTGTTGTCCTTTACCGAATATATGCTGCATCGCGGGAAAACCCCGACCAGTTCGGTGATCAATCAGGGCATCTTTTACCCGACACCAGACGAGCAACTGGCGCTGGGTCTTTCGGCTGCCGACCGTGTCGCGCGGATCGAGAGGTTGCGCGCCGCTGATGGCATTGCGATGGCGGTGGAATGGTCCTCGCTGCCGCAAGATATTCTGCCTGACCCTGCAAGCGTTGGTGCCTCGCTTTACGATCTGCTGCGGGCCAATGGCACGGCGCCCGCGCGTGCGGTTCAGCGGATTAAGGCGGTAAGCCTGCCTGCAACCGAGGCGGGCTTGCTGAACTTGCCCGAAGGTGCGGCAGTTTTGCGGATTGATCGCACCGGCTTTTTGGGCTCGGGGCGGCCGATCGAGTTCACGCGCGGGCTTTATCACTCGGATATCTATGACTTTGTTGCAGAGCTGCGGTTAGAGGCAAATCTTTAGCCGCAGCGATGGTGCGATCAGACCTCCAGATGTCGCATTTTCTCCTGCCCTTATTGCGCGTCGGGCTTAGGCTGTTAAAAACAACAGCCCGAGGTGCGCCATGTCTACCGATCCGCTTTTGCAGCCCTATCAGCTGAAACATCTGACCCTGCGCAACCGGATCATGACCACCAGCCACGAGCCAGCCTATCCCGAAGATGGCATGCCGAAAGACCGCTATCGGCTTTATCATCTGGAACGTGCGCGGGCTGGTGTGGCGCTGACCATGACGGCGGGATCGGCTGCGGTGTCGAAAGACAGCCCGCCGGTGTTCAACAATATTCTGGCCTATAAAGACGAGGTGGTGCCATGGATGCGCCGCTTGGCCGATGATTGCCACGAGGCCGGTGCTGCGGTGATGATCCAGCTGACTCACCTTGGCCGCCGTACCCGTTGGGACAAGGGCGATTGGCTGCCGGTGGTGTCTTCTACCTCGGACCGCGAGCCGTCGCATCGCGCCTTTCCAAAGCCGATGGAAGATTGGGACATTGCCCGCATTATCGGCGATTTCGCCGATGCAGCCGAGCGGATGAAGCTTGCCGGTCTGGATGGCGTCGAAGTCATGACGCATGGGCATTTGCTGGATCAGTTCATCTCGCCGCTGACCAACCATCTAGAGGGTGCTTATGGCGCGCAAAGCCTTGCCACCCGCATGCAGCTGACGCTGGATATCATCCGTGCGGTGCGGGCGCGGGTTGGGGATGATTTCATCGTCGGTGTCCGCTATGCCCCAGACGAGGCGCAGACCGGCGGCATTACCCCCGATATGGGCATCGAGATCGGCCATATGTTAAAGGCCACCGGGCAGGTGGATTATCTGAACATCAACCGCGGCCGCATCCATACCGATGCCGCGATGACAGATATGATCCCGATCCACGGCATGAAATCCTCGCCGCACTTGGATTTTGCCGGGCGGATGCGGGCCGAGGTTGGCATGCCGACCTTCCACGCCGCGCGGATTCCCGATGTGGCAACTGCGCGCCATGCCATCGCCACCGGCCAGCTGGATATGGTGGGGATGACCCGCGCGCATATGGCCGATCCGCATGTGGTGCAAAAGATCATCGAAGGCCGCGAGCATGATATTCGCCCCTGCGTTGGCGCGACCTATTGTCTGGACCGAATCTATCAAGGCGGCATGGCTTTGTGCATCCACAACCCCTCGACCGGGCGCGAGGGCGAGCAGCCGCATCAGATCGCCGCTGCCGACACGCCGCGCCGTGTGGTCGTGGTGGGGGCTGGCCCTGCGGGGCTGGAGGCCGCCCGCGTTGCCGCCCTGCGCGGCCACCATGTTACGGTGTTCGAGGCCGCAGCCCAGCCTGGCGGGCAGATCCGCTTGCTGACCCAGACCAAACGCCGCGCCGAGTTGATCGGCATTTCCGATTGGCGCATGGCGCAATGCGCGGCCCATGGCGTGGAGTTTCGCTTTAACACCTGGGCCGAGGCCGAAGATGTGCTGGCCTGCGCCCCCGATGTGGTGATCGTGGCCACAGGCGGCATGGCGCAGAAAGATATCCTAGCCTCTGGCAACGAGCTGACGGTTTCGGCCTGGGATATTCTGTCGGGCGATGTAAAGCCGGGCAGCACGGTTTTGCTTTATGATGATGCGGGCGACCACACCGCCTTGCAGGCTGCGCAAGTGCTGGCAGAGGCGGGCGCGCAGGTCGAGATTATGACGCCAGACCGCAGCTTTGCGCCCGAGGTGATGGCGATGAACCTTGTGCCCTATATGCGCGCTTTGCAGGACAAAGATGTAACCTTTACCGTGACGTACCGCCTCACCTCGGTGGAAAAAGATGGCAATCTGATCAAGGCTACGATCGACAGCGACTATAAGGTGCTGGGCAAGACCGCGCATTACGATCAGGTCGTGGTTAACCACGGCACCCAGCCCTTGGCGGATTTGTATTTCGATCTTAAACCGCGCTCGGTCAATCTGGGGGCAGTGGATTACGATGCGATGATCGCCTCGACGCCGCAAACCAAGGCAGGCGGACCAGAGGGTTTTCAGCTGTTCCGCATCGGCGATGCCATCGAGGCGCGCAACATTCACGCCGCAATTTATGACGCGCTGCGCTTGGTTAGAACGCTCTAGCTGTGCTATCACGACTCAAAGGCATAGGGTGTTTAGCCCTTTGCGATCTGACAGACCGGCAGTCTTCCGTCTAGAACGGCTGCGGGGACTAAGGCTGGGGAGCAGCGCCATGTCGGCCAAGACAGAGGAGACGTCCGGCAAAGCTGCCGCTGGACCTCGTCGGTCAAAGCGCCTGCCTTCGGGTTGGTGGTTGCTTCCCGCCGTTGTCTTTGGTGCGCTGTCTTGGGGCCTTTTGCTTTATGCGGTTTTCGGCTGAACGCTTAAAGCCCGCCGATTGCGCCACGCTGCCCGCCGGTCTGGCCGCGATCGAGCAGCAGATGATCCAGCAGCACGCAGGCCATCATCGCCTCGCCCACAGGCACCGCGCGAATGCCAACGCAAGGGTCGTGGCGGCCTTTGGTGATCAGGTCGATCTCGGCACCATCGGCGTTGATCGTGGCGCGAGGGGTCAGGATGCTTGAGGTCGGCTTGACCGCAAAGCGCACCACAACCGGCTGGCCGCTGGAAATACCGCCCAGAATGCCGCCGGCATGGTTGGACAAAAACTCGGGGCCCTGCGCGCCCATCCGGATCTCATCGGCATTTTCCACACCTGTCAGGGCTGCTGCTGCCATGCCATCGCCGATTTCTACGCCCTTGACAGCATTGATCGACATCATCGCTGCGGCCAAATCAGAGTCTAACTTGGCATAAAGCGGTGCGCCCAAGCCCGCGGGCACGCCCTGCGCCGTGACTTCGATCACCGCACCGACGGAATTATGCGACAGCCGCAATTCGTCCAGATAGGCGGCCCAGTCTTCGGCAGCCTTAGGGTCAGGGCAAAAGAACGGATTGCTGGCGATGACATTGGCATCAAAGCGCGCGCGATCAATGCCGCGCGGTCCCATCTGCACCATATAGCCCGAGATCCGCAGGTCTGGCAGCATCTGCGCCAAGACCGCCCGCGCCACGCCGCCTGCGGCCACCCGCGCTGCGGTTTCGCGCGCCGAAGACCGCCCGCCGCCGCGATAGTCTCGGTTGCCATATTTCTGATGATAGGTGATGTCGGCATGGCCCGGCCGGAAAGCCTGCGCGATATCGCCGTAATCTTTGCTGCGCTGATCGGTGTTTTCAATCATCAGCTGAATCGGCGTGCCGGTGGTGCGCCCGTTGAACACGCCCGACAGAATCCGCACTTCGTCGGCCTCTTTGCGCTGGGTGGTGAACTTCGAGGTGCCGGGTTTGCGCAGATCGAGCCATGGTTGCAAATCGGCCTCTGTCAGAGCCACATTCGGCGGACAGCCATCCACGGTGCAGCCAATCGCAGGCCCATGGCTTTCGCCCCAAGTGGTGACACGGAAAAGATGACCGAAGGTGTTCAGGCTCATGGCGGGCTCCTTGCTTTCAGGATGCATAAGCCAAGCTGGGCCGTGGTGAAAGCCCCCCCTTGCGCTTGCCGCACTTTGCCTTATCCTTAGTGATACCTCGGGGAGCCTTCACCGGCTGAGATGCGCAAGCGAACCCGTCGAACCTGAACCGGATCATACCGGCGGAGGGAAGGTGCATGGAGAACTCCATCCCGACCACCCGTCGCACCATGGAGAAGACCTATGAAAACCACACTCCTTGCTGCGGGCCTTGCGACTTTTGCCACCACGGCATTGGCCGATACGCCTGTTTTGCACGTTCTGACCTATGACAGCTTTACCGCCGAATGGGGTCCCGGCCCGATTCTCAAGGCCGGTTTCGAGGCCACCTGCGGCTGCGAGGTGCAGTTCACCACCGCAGGCGATGGCGCGGCGGTTCTGGCGCGGCTGAAACTGGATGGCGATAAATCTGACGCCGATGTTGTGGTTGGGCTTGATACCAATCTGACAGCGGCGGCGGCACCACTGTTTGCCGATGTCGCTCCGCAGCCCAACACCCTGCCAGTGCCCTTTGCCGACCCCAAATTCGTGCCCTTTGATTGGGGCTATTTCGCTTTTGTTTATGACAACACCAAGCTTACGACGCCGCCGACCTCGATCGCAGATCTGGCCGCGTCGAACCTGAAAATCATCATCGAAGACCCTCGGTCATCGACCCCCGGTCTGGGCCTGCTGCTCTGGGTGAAGGCCGCCTATGGCGACGGTTCTGCCAAGCTGTGGAACGATCTGGCCGATAACATCGTCACCGTCACGCCGGGCTGGTCTGAAGCCTATGGCATGTTCTTGGGCGGTGAGGCGGATATGGTTTTGTCCTATACCACCTCGCCCGCCTATCACCTGATTGCGGAATCCGATGCCAGCAAATCGGCGGCGGCCTTCAGCGAAGGTCATTACATGCAGATCGAGGTTGCAGGCAAAACTCTGACCAGCAAACAGCCCGAACTGGCCGATGCTTTCCTTGCCTATTTAGGCTCTGATGCCGCCCAATCGGCGCTGATCACCACCAATTGGATGTATCCGGCCAAGACCCCAGCCGAGGGTCTGCCACAGGGGTTCGAGACGCTTATTCAGCCCGCAAAATCGCTGCTGTTCACCGCAACCGAGGCGCAAGAGATCCGCGCCGCCGCGATCGAGGAATGGCAGACCGCGCTCTCCAAGTGATGCTGCCCAAGGCGCTTGGCCTTGGCATCGCCGCCTTGATCCTTGGATCGGCGGCGATGCTGGGGCTGCGCGCCGAGAGTTGGGCACTGCGGCCCGCAGATTGGGCGGCGGTGCGGTTTACCCTGCTGCAAGCCGCGCTGTCGGCGGTGCTGTCCTTGGGCTTGGCGGTGCCGCTGGCGCGCGCGCTGTTTCGGCGGCGCTTTGTTGGGCGGGGTGCGCTGATCCGGCTGCTGGCCGCGCCCTTTGTCTTGCCCGTGGTGGTGGCGGTCTTGGGGATCGTTACAGTTTTTGGCCGCGCAGGGCCAATTAACGCTGTGTTAGAGACGTTTCACCTGCCTGCCGTGTCGATATTTGGCCTGCAAGGCGTGGTTCTGGCGAATGTGTTTTTCAACCTGCCTTTGGCGACGCGGATGCTGTTGCACGGCTGGCAGGCTATCCCTGTCGAGCGGTTTCGGCTTGCCGCCTCGCTGGGGATGCCGCCAAGCGCGCAGTTGCGGCACCTAGAGCTGCCGATGCTGCGGGCGCAGGCGCCTGCGATTGCCTTGGTGATTTTTCTGATCTGCCTTGCCAGTTTTGCCATCGCCCTGACGCTGGGCGGTGGCCCGCGCGCCAGCACGATTGAACTGGCGATCTATCAAGCGCTGCGGTTCGAGTTTGACCTTGGCCGCGCGGCGCTTTTGGCTTTGGTGCAGCTGCTGATCTGTGCGGCGGGCACGCTGCTGGCCAGCCGCTTGACCCTGCCGCCAAGCTTTGGCGCGGGTCTGGGGCGCAGTCTTGATCTGCCGGCACCGCACGGATGGCGCCGGCGCGGGGATGCGCTGCTGATCCTGATGGTGGTGCTGTTTTTGGCGCTGCCGCTGCTTGCGGTGGCCGCAAAGGGCCTGCCGGGTTTGCTGGCGCTGCCCTCGGGGGTTTGGCCGGCGGCGCTGCGCTCGGTTTCGGTGGCCCTGGCCTCGGCCTTGCTGGTGGTGCTGGCGGCTTTGGTCTTGGCTTTGGCGCAGGCGCGCAGAGCCTCCGGCTGGCTGGAGCTGGCGGCGATGCTGCCGCTTGCGGCCTCTAGCCTTGTGCTGGGCACGGGGTTGTTTTTGATGCTGCGGCCATTCGTGGCGCCGCAAGCGCTGGCGCTGCCGGTGACGATGCTGGTCAATGCGACCCTAACCTTGCCTTATCTGTATCGTCTGCTGCTGCCCGAGGCCCGCGCGCTGCACAACGACTATGATCGGCTGGCCAGCAGTCTTGGTCTGCGCGGCATGGCCCGGCTGCGCTATCTGACCCTGCCACGGCTGGCGCGGCCATTGGGCTATGGCGCGGGGCTGGCGGCGGCGCTGTCGATGGGCGATCTGGGGGTGATCGCGCTGTTTGCGGGCAACAGCGGCGCAACCCTGCCGCTGTTTGTGCAACAGCTGATGGGGGCTTACCGGATGGATCAAGCGGCGGCGGCGGCGCTTGTGCTTGTTGGCATCAGCTATGCGCTGTTTTGGGTCTTTGACCGGATAGGACATCATTATGCTGACACTTGAGGCGCTGCACCTAAGCCAAGGCAGCTTTGATCTGCGCGCCGATTGGTCAGTGCAGGCGGGCGCTCGGGTGGCGGTTATTGGGCCATCGGGCGCGGGGAAATCGACACTGCTTATGGCGATTGCGGGGTTCTTGCCGCCTGCCAGGGGGCGCATTCTGTGGCAGGGGCGTGATCTGGCCGCATTGGCGGTGGGCGATCGGCCGATGAGCGTGCTGTTTCAGGACCAAAATCTGTTTCCACATCTGACCATTGCGCAGAATCTGGGGCTTGGGCTGTCGCCCCAGCTGCGGCTTACGCCAGCGCAACGCGATGCGGTTGAAGCTGCGTTGCAGCGCGTCGGCCTTGCCGGGATGGGTGCGCGCAAGCCCGCACAGCTGTCGGGCGGCCAACAGGGCAGAGCCGCCTTGGCCCGCGCCTTGCTGCGCGCGCGCCCCCTGCTGGTGCTGGACGAGCCCTTTGCCGCGCTTGGCCCGGCGCTGAAATCCGAGATGCTGGATCTGCTGGACGAGGTCGCCAGTGCCACCGGAGCTGCGGTGCTGATGGTCACGCATGACCCCGCCGATGCGCAGCGCTTTGCGGGCCAAACCGTTCTGGTGGCAGAGGGCGTGGCCCAGCCACCTTGCGAGACGGCAGCGCTTTTTGCCAATCCACCGCCGGCGCTTGCCGCCTATCTGGGCACATAAAAAACCCCGCACAAGGCGGGGCTTTTCAAGTCAGATTATATAAAAAGCTTAGTGCTTTTTCGGGCCTTTGACGGCGGACCACAGACGCTTGTTGGTCAGATACAGCAAGGACGACAGCAAGATCAGGAACAGCACGGCCTTAAAGCCAGTGTCCTTGCGTGCCATCAGCTTTGGCTCGGCGGTCCACATCAGGAAAGCCGAGACGTCTTCGGCCATATGCTTTACGTCATTCGGCGCGCCGTCGGCGTATTCAACCAAACCATCCGACAAAGGTGCTGGCATCTTGATCCATCCGGTCGAGAACACAGGGTTCTCGTAGAAGGTATTGCCAGCCTCTTCTTTTTCTTCGCCAGTGTAGCCGTGCAGCAGGTTGACGATATACTCTGGTCCACCAATGCCATGCAGCAACTGGTTGATCCCCAAGCCATAGGGGCCGTGGAAGCCTGCCCGTGCCTTCGCCATTAGCGAAAGATCGGGGGCGCCGGCGCCGTTGTTCATTGGGAAGTTGTCGGTCGGCAGGCCTTCACGGTCTTCACCGGTGTCTTTGTCAACAATGGTGAATTGCTTGGCATAAGCGCGCACTTGGTCCGCCGGCAGGTGAGGCCCGCCTTCGTCCGCAAGCGAGCGGATTGGCACGAACTTCAGGCCATGGCAGGCCGAGCAGACTTCAGTGAAAACCTGAAGCCCGCGCTGAAGCTGGTGCTCGTCATAGGTGCCGAAGGGCCCTTCAAAGCTGAAGGGAATGTCCTCGATATGAACAACACCCTCGGCTGCGGTGGCAGCGCCTGTCATCAAGCTCAGTGCAGAGACTGCGCTGATTGCGATCTTGCGAAACATCTCAGTCAGTTCCTTTCTCTCACTCAGCCGGATCGGCGTAGTGCGATTTGAAGTCTTCTTCGATCGTAGCCGGTTGCGGCAGGGGCTTTTCAAGCACACCCAGCAGCGGCAGGATCACGAGGAAATAGGCGAACCAATAGGTCGACGCGATCAGCGAGATATAGGGGTAGATCCCGTCGGTTGGCATCGCACCGACCCACATCAGCACGACAAAGTCGATGCAGAGCAGATAGAACCAAGCCTTGAATTTTGGACGGAAGCGACCCGAACGCACCGAAGATGTATCCAGCCATGGCACCAAAGCCATAACCGCAATCGCACCAAACATCGCCAGCACACCAAAGAACTTGGCGTCAACGATGCCAAAGGTCACGAAATGCACCAGCTGCACGATCCAGACGTCTGCGGTGAAGGCCCGCAGAATCGCGTAGAACGGCAGGAAGTACCATTCAGGCACGATATGCGCCGGAGTCGAGAGCGCGTTCGCTTCGATATAGTTGTCTGGGTGACCCAGGAAGTTTGGCATAAAGCCCACGACCGCAAAGAAGATCGTGACAACCACAGCCAAAGCAAACAGGTCTTTGATCACAAAGTAAGGCCAGAAGGGCAGGGTGTCTTTCGCAGCTTCTTCTTTCGAGCCACGGCGCACTTCAACACCGGTTGGGTTGTTGTTGCCGGTGGTGTGGAAGGCCCAGATGTGCAGTGCAACCAGCGCTGCAATCACGAAAGGCAGCAGGTAGTGCAAGCTGAAAAAGCGGTTCAGCGTGGCATTATCCACGGCAGGGCCGCCCAAAAGCCATTCCTGAATGCTTGGACCAACGCCCGGGATCGCGCCAAACAGGCCGGTGATCACGGTAGCGCCCCAGAACGACATCTGACCCCAAGGCAAAACATAGCCCATAAAGCCGGTCGCCATCATCGCCAGATAGATCAGCATGCCGATGATCCATGTCACTTCGCGCGGGGCTTTATACGATCCGTAGTAAAGCCCGCGGAAGATGTGCAGATAGACGGCAAGGAAGAACAGCGATGCGCCGTTTGCGTGCAAATACCGCAGCATATAGCCGCCGTTCACGTCGCGCATGATGTGTTCGACCGAGCTGAAGGCCAGATCAACATGCGGGGTGTAGTGCATTACCAGCACGATGCCGGTTATGATCTGAAGCCCCAGACAGAAGGCAAGAACGATGCCCCAGATCCACATCCAGTTCAGGTTCTTTGGTGTTGGCAGCATCAGCGTGTCGTAAGCAATGCTGACGATCGGCAAACGCTTGTGCAGCCAGGTTTGGAAACCCGGCTTTGGCTCGTAGTGGTCGTGCGGAATTCCGGCCATAATTTTCTGTCCTTATCCGAGCTTGATCGTGGTTTCGTTTTCGAACTTTGCGACCGGAACCGGAAGGTTGCGCGGTGCGGGGCCCTTGCGGATACGGCCCGCCGAATCGTAGTGCGAGCCGTGGCAGGGGCAGAACCAGCCGCCAAAGTCGCCAGCGTCGCCCAAAGGCACGCAGCCCAAGTGGGTGCAAACGCCCATCATCACCAACCACTCGCCGGCTTCGTCCAGCGTGCGGTTCTTGTCTTCGGCCTGAGCAGAAGCATCGATATTGGCGTTTTCAGCATTGGTGTCGACCAGATCGGTCAGTGCGACCGAACGCGCCAGATCAATGTCGGCCTGATTGCGGCGGCGCACGAAAACCGGCTTGCCGCGCCATTTCACCGTGATCTGCGTGCCGACTTCGACGCCCGAGACATCGACCATGATCGAAGCCAAGGCGCGGGTGTCGGCCGAGGGGTTCATCTGATTGACCAGCGGCCAAACCGCTGCGCCTGCCGCAACAGCGCCAGCGCCGGCGGTTGCATAATACAGGAAATCCCGACGGGTTCCTGTCTGATCGTCTGCGTGGGACACGAGAACTTCTCCCTTCAGGGGTCGCAAGACCTGACGACCCATAATTAGATGAGACTCCGGTTGCCCAAAGCCTTATGCGGCGGGTTTTAGCCAAGGAAGGCCCGCCCGTCCAGCGGTCAAAGGCGCGCAGGGGGCGCATAATCTTAGAATTATGCGGCTGCGGCCTTGAACTGGCGACATTTATGCCCAGTTGGGCGGGATTTAGACTAAACTTGGGTGACTAAGATCCGGTAAATCGGCAAAAAAACCTTAGGCTGTGGGCGGTTTTGTCGCAATCATTGCTGGCCGTTTAGAGAATTCAGCCGCCCAAGCGGCCAATTCTGGCCGACCCTGACGCCAGTTGCGCGCGTCATGGCGGAAATCCAGATATTCCAGCGCCACTGCCAAGCCGATCTGCGCCATGCTCACGGGGCCTGCCAGATGATCCAGCCAATCGGTCTCGATCGCATCCAGCGCGCGGCTGATTTTGGCCCATTGCCCCTCGAGCCACTGCTCAAAGCGGATGGCTTCGGGCCGCAAGCGCAGCTCGTAGGCCATGGTCACGGCGGCGTCCAAAATACCGTCGGCGGTGGCCTCTAGCGTCAGGCTGCGCCACAGCAGCGGTGCGGCAGGATAAAACCCCTTGCCCGACAGATCGTCCAGATAACGGCTGATGACGCGGCTGTCATAGATCACACCATCGGGGGTTTCCAAGGCGGGGATCTTGCCCAAAGGATTGCGGTCCACCGGCATCGTGCCGACATCCAGTGGCGATCCGGCGACGGCTGCGGTTTCCACCTGCGCGGACAGACCGGCTTCGATGATTTGAACCGAGATTTTCCGGCCAAAGGGGGTGGTGGGCGACGAATAGAGCTTCATGGCGTGTCCTTTGCAAAACTTTGCCGCATCAATGCCCGAAATGATCGCCACCGCAACCGCCTATTCAGGGCTTTGCCGGTGCCGCCATCAGTGCCGCAATGGCTTGAGAGCCTGCATCGCTGCGCGCGGACAGCACGCTTGCGGCCTCATCTTCGCTGCGAAAGGCTGGGTTGGGGTGCATTGAATCCTCTAAGACATGAAAAAGCCGCCGAAGATTGCTCTTGGCGGCCTATTCTTTCGCGTGCTGACAGCTAATCAACCCTGACGGGCCTTATAGCGTTTTTGCGTCTTGTTGATTACATAGACGCGGCCTTTACGGCGCACGACCTGGCAATCGCGGTGACGCGACTTCAGCGAGCGGAGCGAGTTTGCAACCTTCATGGCTGTCTCCCTTGTCGCGGCGCGTCTTCGCGCCAGTTAAAATCTGTGTCTTCTTGCGAAGACGATGAATGGTGGGCGGTACTGGGATCGAACCAGTGGCCACTACGATGTCAACGTAGTGCTCTACCGCTGAGCTAACCGCCCACAAACCTTGCCATTCCGCGCGCCCTAAAGAAAAGGACGCGGGCGGAACCGCGTCGGATGGCTGGGCTATAAACAGAGTCGCTGGGCTGTTCAAGGGGTTTCGGTAAGTGATTTTTTGTCGTTATATTGAAAAGGAACAGGAGTGTGGCGTGTCTGACGTATTTCGTATCCTTTCGCCCATGCGGCAAAGCAGCGCCTTTGTTTTCGCCTCGCCGCATTCGGGGCGGGCCTATACGCCTGCGTTTCTTGAGCAGTCGGTGCTAAGTGCCGATCTGATCCGCACCTCGGAAGACGCCTTTGTCGATCAGCTTTTTGCCGATGCGCCCCTGTTCGGCGCGCCGTTGCTTTTGGCTGATGTGCCGCGCGCCTATCTGGATTTAAACCGTGCGCCAGATGAATTGGACCCTGCGCTGATCACGGGGGTGGCGCGCATGGCGCATAATCCGCGGGTTTCTTCGGGGCTGGGGGTGATTCCCCGCGTTGTGGCGGGCGGTCGGCAGATTTATCGTGGCAAGCTGTCGCTGGCCGAGGCAGAGGCGCGGATTGCGCGGTTTTGGCATCCCTATCACCGCGCCTTGCGTCAGCTGATGGATGATACCCATGCCCGCTTTGGTGAAGCGACGCTGATTGATTGCCATTCGATGCCGCATGAGGCGATCGAGGGCCACGCGCGTTTGGGTAAAGCCTGTCCCGAGGTCGTTTTGGGCGACCGATTCGGTGCCTCTGCCAATCGGGAGGTGATGGACAGGGTCGAGGCCGCTTTTGCAGCAGCCGGTCTGCGGGTGGCGCGCAACACCCCCTTTGCCGGGGCCTTTGTCACCCAAAGCTATGGCCGCCCCAGTGCGGGCCGCCATGCCATTCAGGTCGAGATTGATCGCAGCCTTTATATGCACGAAGCCAGCCTGACCCCGCGTGCCGATTTTCAGGCGTTTCGCGCGCTGATCAACGGGGTGATGGCCGAGGTGACAGGGCAGGCGCTGCAACTGGCCGCCGAATAATCAGCGCAGCGCGCGGCCTTTCAGGATCGCATCCTTGCCGAACCTTGCGCGAATCGCATCGGTTGCCCGCTCTGCCGCTGCGCGTTGGCCGGCCTGTGGGTCCAGCAGATCGCGGTCCAGATCGGCCTGATCTTCGCCCGCCAGATCCGAGATGCCGACCCCGATCAGCCGAAACGGCGCTTTGACCTTGGCTTGATCGAACAGCGCCTTGGCGGCGCGATAGATGCGGTCGGTCAGCTGCGTCGGGTCGGTCAGGCTGTGGCGGCGGCTGATCAGTTGGAAATCCGAGCGCTTAAGCTTCAGCGTGACCGTCCTCCCCGCCAGCCCCTTGGCCTTGGCGCGGTCGGCAACCTGTTCGGCCAAGCGCCACAGATGGCCGTCCAAAAGCTCGGCGTCCGAGGTGTCTTCGAAAAACGTGGTTTCCTTGCTGATCGACTTCAGCTTTTCATCCCGCGTCACCCGCCGCGTGTCCAGGCCCCGCGCCAGATGCCAAAGCCTGTCGCCCATGCTGCCAAAGCGCGCGGTCAGATCAACCCGATCCCAGCGCAGCAGATCTGCGATGGTGCGAATGCCCGCAGCCTCTAGGCTGGCTTGCGCCGCCGTGCCGACGCCCCAAATGATCCGCACCGGTTTCGGGCGCAAAAACGCCTCGGTCTCGGCGCGACCGATCACCGAAAACCCGCGTGGTTTATCGAGATCTGACGCGATTTTGGCCAGAAACTTATTATGCGACAGCCCGACTGAACCTGACACGCCCAGATCGGTCTCCATATCCCGCACCAAGCGCGCCAACATCACCGCAGGCGGCGCGCCGTGCAGGCGGGCGGTGCCGGTCAGATCCAAAAACGCCTCGTCCAGCGACAAGGGTTCAATCGCGGGGGTCAGCACCTCCATCAGCGCGCGAATGGCACGGCTGACCTCGACGTAAACGCTCATCCTTGGTTTCACGACCACCGCTTGCGGGCAAAGCCGCAGCGCCTGAAACATCGGCATCGCCGAGCGCACGCCATGAATGCGCGCCAAATAACAACAGGTCGAGACCACGCCGCGCGTGCCGCCACCAACGATCACCGCCTTGTCACGCAGATCAGGATTGTCGCGCTTTTCCACGCTGGCATAAAAGGCGTCGCAATCCATATGCGCGATGCTGAGATCCCAAAGCTCGGGATGCGACATCACCCGCGGCGAGCGGCACTTGGGGCAGCGCGTTCCGGCATCAAATTGGGTCAGACACTCTCGGCACAGCGCGGGCATGGGGCAATTATGCGCTTGCCTGCTGGCCAAGTCTATTGTGTTTAACCCGTCAGAGCCCTTTCCCCAAGCCCTATCGCGCGGTATACAACAGTATGCGAATGACATTGACCGAGCATTACGACGCCCAAACCGCTGCCGGAGCCCTGCGCCCCGACGCAGGCCAGCGCGCGCTTTTGCCTGCGCTGGAAGACTTGCGGCTTTGGCTTGAACAAAACGCGGCGCGCAAGGTTGGTCTGTTTGCGGGCCTGTTTGCCAAGCCGGTTGTGCCGCCAAAGGGGCTTTACCTTTGGGGCGGGGTCGGGCGGGGCAAGTCGATGCTGATGGATCTGTTCTTTCAGCAGACCGAGATCACTCAGAAACGCCGCGTGCATTTCCACGCCTTTATGCAAGAGCTGCACCACGCCCTGCATTTGGCCCGCCAAACCGGTGTGGACGATGCGCTTGCGCCTGTGGCCACGGCCCTGACCCGCGATCTGCGGCTGCTGGCCTTTGACGAGATGCAGATCACCGATATCACCGATGCGATGATCGTTGGGCGGCTGTTTGAAAAGCTGTTGGCGGCGGGGGTTGTGATTGTTGTCACCTCGAACCGGCCACCGGAAGATTTGTACAAGAACGGCCTGAACCGGGCGCTGTTCCTGCCGTTTATTGCGGTGCTGAATGATCGGCTGAATGTGGTCGAGATTGAGAGCCGCGAAGATTATCGCCAGCACCGTCTGACCGGCGCGCAAACCTATTTTCACCCCGCAGGCACGGCGCGCGCGGCGATCAGCGCGATCTGGTCTGACCTGACCGGCAATGCCGCCGGCACGCCGTTGCGCCTGACCGTCAACAACCGCAGCACGGAACTGCCGCGCTTTGCCAATGGCATCGGCCGCGCCAGCTTTTGGGATCTTTGCGCCAAACCGCTTGGCCCTGCCGATTTTCTGGCGATTGCGGCAGCGGTGCGGGTGCTGATCTTGGAAGATGTGCCGCAGCTTTCTGCCAGCAATTACAACGAGGCCAAGCGCTTTGTGACGCTGATCGACGCCTTATACGAGGCGAAAACCCGGCTGATCATCTCGGCCGCTGACGAGCCGGAACGGCTTTACTCTGAAGGCACCGGCAGCTTTGAATTCGAACGCACCGCTTCGCGTCTGCGCGAGATGCAGGGCGCGGATTGGGGCGAAGAGGCCTAGCCCCAGACCTGCCACAGCAATCGCAGCGCCAGCGCGGTCGAGGTGACCACCAGCAGCGGTTTGATCAGCCGCGCCCCGATCCGCATCGCAAGTTTCGCGCCCAAGGCAGCGCCTGCAATCTGTGCAGCCGCCATCGCAAGGCCAACGCCCCACCAAATACCGCCGCCTGCGGCAAAGACCAAAAGGCTGCCAAAGTTCGAGGCAAAGTTCAGCATCTTGGTATGGGCTGTGGCTTTCAACACGCCAAAGCCCGCCAGCATGACAAAGCCCAGCATGTAAAAGCTGCCCGCACCGGGGCCGAAAAAGCCGTCATAGGCCGCAACCATCGGCACGGCGGTAAAGGTGAAAACCGCCGGTTTGATCCGCTGAATGCGGTCGGCATCGGTCAATCCGGGTTTCAGGGCAAAGAACAGCGCCACCGCCACCAGCACCACCGGCATGATGATGCGCAGCGTATCGGCGGGCATCAGATGCGCCACCATCGCGCCCCCCGCCCCCGCCAGCCCCGCCACCGCCGCCATGCCCAATTGTTGCAAGGGTTTCACATGGCCCGCGCGGGCATAGCTGACCACGGCTGTCGCCGCGCCAAAACTGCCTTGCAATTTATTGGTCGCCAAAGCCTCGATCGGCGAGGCCCCCGCCAGCAGCAGCACCGGAACCGTGATCAGGCCACCACCACCCGCAATGGCATCGACAAAGCCCGCCAAAAACGCCGCACAGACCAAAAGCACAACAAGATGGGTGGCAATTTCGAACATTGCAGCTCTCCAAAGAAAGGGGCAGGCGGTCTGATCTGTCGCGCAGCAGACGCCAAGATCACAAAGCCTATTTCGCCAAGATAAACCAGCGCATTAGGCGACGAAGGCTTCGCGCGCATAGCCTTGCAGATATAAAAGCGCTGTCAGATCGCCGTGGTTGATGCGCAGATCGCATTCGGCCTGCACGCTGGGCTTGGCATGCAGCGCCACCCCCGCGCCTGCCAGCCCCAGCATGCCCAGATCATTGGCGCCATCGCCCACCGCAATTGCCTGATCCGGGGTGATCCCCAAGCGGGCCGAGATCTCTTGCAAGGCCTGCACCTTGGCCGCCCGCCCCAAGATCGGCGTGGCCACGGTGCCGGTCAGAACGCCTGCCTCAATCTGCAAAGTATTGGCGCGGTTTTCGTCAAAGCCCAAGACCGCCGCAATCGCCGCGGTAAAGGCGGTAAAGCCGCCCGAAACCAGCGCTGCGGTGCCGCCATTGGCCTTCATCGTCGCGACCAAGGTCTTGCCCCCCGGCATCAGCGTGATGCGGTCGCGAATGACGGTTGCAATCACCGCCTCGGGCAGGCCTTTCAGCAGGCCGACCCGTTCGCGCAGCGCCTCCTCGAAATCCAGCTCGCCGTTCATCGCCCGCGCGGTGATCCCGGCCACATGCGCGCCAACGCCTGCTTCATCGGCCAGCTCGTCGATGCATTCCTGTTGGATCATCGTGCTGTCCATATCGGCGATCAGCAACTGTTTGCGCCGCCCCGCTGCGGCTTGGATCGCCAGATCCACGCCGATGCCCTGCAGACCCTGCCAGACATCCCAACGATTCGCAGGCATCGCCTGCAGCGGAAATTCCGCCGCCACGCCGGGGTCGAGCCACAGCGCATCGCCGCCGCCCCAAGCATTGCGCAGGCTTTCCACTGTGACACGGTCAAGCACAGGGCGGGCGGGGTTGGTCAGTAATGTGGCAATAAACATGGGCAAGTTTCCGATAGTGGAGGCATGCGTCGCAAATCGCACGCGATGCGCCGCAATACCGCGCTTTTCCGGCTTGTGCCAGCCGCGATCCAAGCGTAACCCCCGCGGTGGGACACCCTTCCCCAACGAAGGGCAAATATCTGTGAGGATACTATGGCTGATCTATCCGCTCCGGCAACGCGCCCGGCGAATCCACGTTTTTCGTCCGGCCCCTGCGCCAAAATCCCCCATTACACCCTTGATATGCTTGGCGATGCGCCCTTGGGCCGCTCGCACCGCGCAACCGTTGGCAAGGCCAAGCTGCGCGAAGCCATTGACCTGACACGCGAAATTCTGGGCCTGCCCGATGATTATCGCATCGGCATCGTGCCGGGTTCGGACACCGGCGCTGTTGAAATGGCGATGTGGTCGCTTTTGGGCGCGCGCCCGGTCGAAATGCTGGCGTGGGAAAGCTTTGGCGAAGGCTGGGTCACCGATGTCGTCAAACAGCTGAAGCTGGACGCGAAGGTGAAAATCGCCCCCTATGGTCAGATCGTCGATCTTGCGACCGTAGATTTCAATTCTGACGTTGTGTTCACTTGGAACGGCACCACCTCGGGCTGCCGCCTGCCGAACGCCGACCTGATCCCCGCCGATCGCCAAGGCCTGACCATTTGCGACGCCACCTCGGCGGCCTTCGCGATGCAGCTTGATTGGTCGAAACTGGATGTCACCACCTTCTCTTGGCAAAAAGTGCTGGGCGGCGAAGGTGCGCATGGCATGATCATCCTGTCGCCGCGCGCTGTCGAGCGGCTGGAAACCTATACCCCCGCTTGGCCGCTGCCAAAGATTTTCCGCATGACCTCGAAGGGCAAGCTGATCGAGGGGATTTTTGTTGGCGAAACCATCAACACGCCGTCGATGCTGGCGGTTGAAGATTATCTGGTCTCGCTGAAATGGGCGAAATCGGTGGGCGGGCTTCAGGGGCTGGTCGACCGCGCCACCGCCAATGCGCAAGTGGTCTGGGATTTCTGCGCGCAGAACCCATGGCTGCAAAATCTGGCCGAGACGGCTGAAATCGCCTCGACCACCAGCGTTTGCCTTAAGTTCAACGATCCTCGCATCAAAGACGGCGCGGCTTTTGCCAAGGCTGTCGCCAAGCGGCTGGAAAAAGCCGAGGTCGCCTATGACATCGGCGCCTATCGCGACGCGCCTGCGGGCCTGCGGATCTGGTGCGGCTCGACGGTTGAAACCGCCGATGTGGCGGCGCTGATGCCTTGGCTCGCGCATGCGTTTCAGGCTGAAATCGCAGCCCAAGCTTAAATGATCGGTCGGGGCCAGCCCCCGATCCTTCCAACCCATCAGGCGGGCGATCCCCGCCACCACTCCCCCATTTCAAAGGATAGTCTCATGGCTCCTCGCGTTCTTGTTTCCGACGAACTTTCTGAAACCGCCGTTCAAATCTTCCGCGACCGGGGCGTCGAGGTCGATTACATGCCGAAACTTGGCAAAGACAAAGACGCGCTGGCCGCGATCATCGACCAATATGACGGCCTTGCGATTCGTTCGGCCACCAAAGCCACCGAAAAACTGCTGGCCGCTGCGACCCGCCTGAAAGTGATCGGCCGCGCCGGTATCGGCGTTGATAACGTCGACATTCCAGCGGCCTCGAAAAAAGGCGTGATCGTGATGAACACGCCCTTCGGCAACTCGATCACCACCGCCGAACATGCCATCGCCATGATGTTCGCCGCCGCCCGCCAACTGCCCGAAGCCAATGCCTCCACCCATGCCGGCAAATGGGAAAAGTCGAAATTCATGGGGGTCGAGCTTTACAACAAAACCCTCGGCGTGATCGGCGCTGGCAATATCGGCGGCATCGTCTGTGATCGTGCCATCGGTCTGCATATGAAGGTCGTGGCCTATGACCCCTTCCTGTCGGAAGAGCGGGCAAAAACCCTTGGCGTCACCAAGGTCGAGCTTGACGAGCTGCTGGCGCGCGCCGATTTCATCACCCTGCATGTGCCGCTGACCGATAAGACCCGCAATATCCTTTCGGCCGAAAACATCGCCAAAACCAAAAAGGGCGTGCGCATCATCAACTGCGCCCGTGGCGGTCTGATCGACGAAAAAGCCTTGGCCGCCGCCCTGACCTCGGGCCATGTCGCAGCCGCCGCTCTGGATGTGTTCGAAGTCGAACCCGCCACCGAAAACCCGCTGTTCAACCTGCCCAATGTGGTCTGCACCCCACACCTTGGCGCTGCCACCACCGAAGCGCAGGAAAACGTCGCCCTGCAAGTGGCCGAACAAATGTCCGACTATCTGCTGACGGGCGCTGTGCAAAACGCGCTGAACATGCCCAATGTCACCGCCGAAGAAGCCGCCGTCATGGGGCCTTGGATCAAACTAGCCAGCCATCTGGGCGCCTTCATCGGCCAAATGACCGAAGAGCCGATCAAGGCGATCAACATCCTCTACGATGGCTCGGTCGCCGAGATGAACCTTGCAGCCCTCAACTCTGCGGTGATCGCGGGCGTGCTGAAAACCCAAAACCCGGATGTAAATCTGGTCTCAGCCCCGATCGTGGCCAAAGACAAAGGCATCCAAATCTCGACCACCCGCCAAGATAAAACCGGCACCTTCGACGCCTATATCAAAGTCACCATGGTCACCGATCAACGCGAACGCTCGGTTGCCGGCACCTGCTTCTCGGATGAAAAACCCCGCTTCATCCAGATCAAGGGCATCAATATCGACGCCGAAATCGGCGAACATATGCTCTATACCACCAACGAAGACGTCCCCGGCATCATCGGCCTCTTGGGTATGACCATGGGCAAAAACGGCGTCAACATCGCCAACTTTACCCTCGGCCGCTCGGGCGTCGGCCAAGACGCCATCGCCATCCTCTACCTTGATCAGGCGCTTGACACCAAAGTCATCGACACGCTGGAATCCACCGGCATGTTCCAATCGGTCAAGGCGCTGCAATTCGACGTCGCCTAAACGTCACTTGCACTTTCATCTTGGCGTAAATATCCCACGGGGGGTGCGGGGGGCGTGAAGCCCCCCGCGCTTTGCATAAAGGCCAAAGCCATGAGAACCTATGCCATCGGTGATATCCACGGCCATCTTGATCTCTTGCAGCAGGTCCACGCTTGGATCGCGGCTGATATCGCCCAACACGGCCCCGCCCCCGTGGTGCATATCGGCGATCTGGTCGATCGCGGTGCCAACAGCCGCGGCGTGATCGACTATCTGTCACAGGGCATTGCCGCTGGCCAAGATTGGGTGGTGCTCAAAGGCAACCACGACCGCATGTTCAGCCTGTTTCTCACCGACCCAGCGGCGCAAGACCCGCGCCTGCGCAGTGATCTCAGCTATCTGCATCCGCGTATTGGTGGCGGCGCGACGCTGGCCTCATATGGGGTGCAAAACGCCTCTGACCGTCCGATTGCCCCGGTCCACCGCGACGCCATCGCTGCCGTACCGCAAGCGCATCGCGATTTTCTGCACGCTCTGCCCACCAGCTTTCAGCGCGGCGAGGTGTTGTTTTGCCACGCAGGCATCCGCCCCGGCGTCGCCTTTGCCGATCAGACCGAAGACGATCTGACCTGGATTCGTCACGACTTTCTGGATGATACCCGCGACCACGGCGCCTTGATCGTGCATGGCCATACTGCCATCGACGCGCCCACCCATTATGGCAATCGGCTGAACATCGACTCGAGTGCGGCCTATGGCGGCCCGCTTTCGGTGGTGGTGCTGGAAGGCCGGCAGGTGTTTCACCTCAAAGACGGCCAGCGCCACCCCCTGCTTCCGCAGGCCTAGCGGTTCATCGCCGGCAGATTGGCAAGCGCCAGCAGCGTCAGCGCCGCTGTTACAGCGCTCCCCAGCCAAAAAAAACCGTGCGCACCCAAGGCCACCAGAAAGGGCGCGACCAGAAGCGGCAGCGCAATACCCCCCGCCAAACCCGCCGAGATGATCGCAGGCGCCACCCAAGGGTGGTCGCCCATCTTATGGCTGGCGGTGACATATCCGGTAGGAAAAAACATCCCCGCAAAAAAGCCCAGCGCCACAAAACAAGGCCCCGCAGCCAATGCCGCCGCGCCAAGGCAAGACAGGCTTGCCCCCGCCATTGCCAGCGTGAACAGGGTGAAAGACGGCAACACATGCGCCACAAAACTTAAACTGACCCGCGCCGCCAGAAAGGCCAGAAAAAACGCTGAAAGCCATTGCGCTGCATGGGTTTCGCTTTCGCCCGCCTTGATCAGCGCAGCAGGGCCAAGCCCGATCACGCTGGCCTCGATGCCAATCGCGATCAGCGCAAAACCCAGCATCGGCCAATGTGGTTTGAAAGCGGTTGCGCCTTGGCTTGCGCTGACCGCCTCTGCCCCGCCCGCAGCCCCAGCCGCCAAGGCCAAAGCGGCGGCAAGTGCGGCACAAACCGCAAAGGCCAGCACCGGATCATTGCCCAGCGCCACAAACACCAAGGGCGCGCCAATCGCGCCAATGCCAAAGGTTGCATTCAACAGGCTAACCATCGCAGGCCCGCGCGGCCCAAAGGCCCGCAGCATCCGCGGATTAAACACCACCGTCGCAGCACCGTAGCCTGCGCCAAACACCAGCCCGCCCAGCAGCGCCACGCTCCAACCCGCGCCAGTGGCCAAAAGCGCTGCCCCCAGCGCCATCAGCACCACGACCACACGCGGCGTCACAAAGCGCCCCCAGACAAACATCGCGCCAACGCCAAAGGCGCAGCCGATCCAATGTGCCGAAACCAAGAGCCCCGCCGTGCCCAAACCGATGTCATAAGCGCGGGCATAGACCGGCAAGGCAGGCCCATAGAGCGACTGCCCCGCGCCCATCAAAATAAAGGTTAAAACGCCGACACAGAGCAGCGCCGCATGGGTTCTCATCAACGCGCGCATATGGGCTCCTGTCTGCGACGCGCAAGCTCTCCACTGCCCGCGCGTCCCTGTCAACGGCTGGCTGTATAGAGCAGAATCTTGGCGAATGTCTTGCCCAAGAAAGCAACGCTTTGGGCGCATCGCAGCTGTCTGTGCGATGCGCCCAAAGTGTGCAAATCGTCGATGCAGATCTTAGGCGTCCAGATGTTCCACTGAAAGCGCATTGGCTTGAATGAACTCGCGGCGGGGTTCGACGACATCGCCCATCAGTTTGGTGAAGATGTCGTCGGCCTCGGCCAGATCGTCGATTTTCACCTGAAGCAGGGTGCGCGCTTCGGGGTCCAGCGTGGTTTCCCACAACTGTTCAGGGTTCATCTCGCCCAAACCTTTATAGCGTTGCAGCGACAGGCCTTTTTCGCCCTCGGCCAGCACCGATTTCAACAGCTCGATCGGGCCATGCACCATCTGTTCGCGGTCTTTGCGGATCAGGCGGGCAGGGTCGCGGTAATGGCCGCGGGTGTCCTTGGACACGGCTGCCAAACGCCGCGCCTCGCCCGAGCGCAGCACAGCACCGTCCAGCGTGCGCAATTCCTCGACACCGCGCAGCACCCGCGACAGGCGGATGCCGTGATCTTGGGTGATGCGGCCGGTCCAACCTTTTTCGTATTCAGCAGCGATCAGGTTCAGACGCTTGGCCACAGTATCGGCAACGCCCTGCAAATCCCCACCCAGACTTTCGGCGTCAAAGGCACCGGCAAGCGCTGCCTGTTCCAGAATGCCGCGTGGATAATGCGTGGGGAAGGCATCCAGAATGCGGCGGAACTGCCGCGCGCCTTCCACCACCCGCGCCAGATCGGCGCCGGCGATTTCCTCACCCGTCGGCAGACGCAGAACGGCGCCGTCCACGCCCATCTCGATCAGGTAATCTTCCAAGGCAGCTTGGTCTTTCAGGTAAACCTCGGACTTGCCACGCGCGACCTTATAAAGCGGCGGCTGCGCGATATAAAGAAAGCCCGCCTCGATCAGCTGCGGCATTTGCCGGAAGAAGAAGGTCAACAGCAGGGTGCGAATATGCGCGCCGTCAACGTCAGCATCGGTCATGATGATGATCTTGTGATAGCGCAGCTTGGCCAGATTGAACTCGTCGCGACCAATGCCGGTGCCCATTGCCGTGATCAGCGTGCCGATCTCTTGGCTGGCCAGCATCCTGTCAAAGCGCGCGCGCTCGACGTTCAGGATCTTACCCCGCAGCGGCAGCACCGCTTGGTTTGACCGCGAGCGCCCCTGTTTCGCCGATCCACCAGCCGAATCGCCCTCGACCAGAAAAAGCTCGGCCTTGGAGGCATCTTTTTCCTGACAATCAGCCAGCTTTCCGGGCAGGTTCGACACATCCAGCGCCGATTTGCGCCGCGTCAATTCGCGCGCCTTACGCGCGGCTTCGCGGGCCAAGGCGGCCTCGACGATCTTGCCGACGATGATCTTGGCATTGGCGGGGTTTTCTTCAAACCATTCCGACAGCTTTTCGTTCACCAGATTTTCAACCGCCGGACGCACCTCGGAAGACACCAGCTTGTCTTTGGTCTGGGACGAGAATTTCGGGTCCGGCACTTTGACCGACAGCACGCAGGTCAGACCTTCGCGCGCATCATCGCCGGTGAAATCGACCTTTTCTTTCTTCGCAATGCCCGAAGACTGCGCATAGGCGTTGATGGTGCGGGTCAGCGCGCCGCGCATGCCCGCAAGGTGGGTGCCGCCGTCGCGCTGCGGGATATTGTTGGTAAAGGGCAGCACCATTTCATTGTAGCTGTCGTTCCACCACATCGCGACTTCAACGGTGATGCCGTTGCGCTCGCCGATCATATAGATCGGCTCTGCCATGATCGAGGTTTTCGAGCGGTCGATATATTTCACATATTCGCGCACGCCGCCCTCGTAGAACAGCTCGGTCCGCAGGGGCTCAGCGGGGCGTTCGTCTTCCACGATGATCCGCACACCCGAGTTCAAAAACGCCAATTCGCGCAGGCGGTTTTCCAGCGTCTTAAAGCTGAACTCTAGGTTCGAGAAGGTACCTTCAGCATGGTTGGTCTTGGCCGAGGCAAGAAAGCGCACTTGGGTGCCGCGCTGGCCCGGGGCAGGGCCAACCTCATGCACATGGGTGACGCATTCGCCATGCTCAAAACGCGCGTTATATTCGATGTCGTTGCGCCAAACCGTCAGCTCCAGCCATTCCGACAAGGCATTCACAACCGAAACACCAACGCCGTGCAAACCGCCCGAAACCTTATAGGCATTGCCGGAATCATCGGTGTTGTTGAACTTACCGCCCGCATGCAGCTGGGTCATAATGACCTCTGCCGCCGAGACGCCCTCTTCCTTGTGGATGTCGACAGGGATGCCGCGACCGTTGTCACGCACCGAAACCGAGCTGTCAGCGTGAATTTTCACATTTACTGCCGTTGCATGGCCCGCCAGCGCCTCGTCGATGCCGTTATCGACAACTTCGTAAACCATATGGTGCAGACCCGAGCCATCATCGGTATCGCCGATATACATGCCAGGACGCTTGCGAACAGCCTCTAAGCCTCTGAGAACTTTGATAGAATCGGCGCCATAAGATTCTGGCTTATTGGGCTCATTGGCCATGTGCTCTGCACCCCTTGAATTGCTATGAATTTATAACGTTTCAAAGGGGGATTGTCACGCCTTCGACACAAGATTTAGCGGTTAAGTCAGGGAAATCACCGCTCCAACCCCGATCAGCAGTGTGCCCGAAACCAGATTAAGCCGGCGGATGCTGCGGGGCGAAGACAGCAATTGTCGCGCCCGATCCAGAAACAGCGCAAGGCACAGGTTTCCCATCATCGGCACGATGGCAGAGACCAATAAAATCGCAACAATATCCCAGCCCTGCACGCGGCTAAGATCGAAAAACCCTGGCAAAACACCCATATAGAACAAGATCGCCTTTGGGTTGCCAATCACTGCCGCCACGCCGACCATAAATCCCGCCCACATCCCAGGCTTGGTCATACGGCTGTCTGCACTGGGGGCCGCCGCCGGTTTGCGGATCAACAGCACCCCCATGACCACAAAAATCACCGCCGCCAGCAGACGCAGCATGTGCAGAAAATCCCCATAGACCGACAGAATCCAGGTCAGCCCAAAGATCGCAGTCAGCGGCCACAGCAGATCGCCCAAGGCAACCCCAATCGCCAAGGGCCAAGCGCTTGCAAAACCGCCCGACAAGGCCCGCGCCGTCAGCGCCACCCAAACCGGCCCCGGCACCATCCACAACAAAACCGACCCACCCGCATAAAGCAGAATCTCATGAAGCGTGATGGTCATGCGGTGATCCTCGAACTGCCGTGGTTTTCGGCGACTGTAAGGGTTTGCGCGCGCTTGCCAAGATGCTCAAAAAGCGAGGCCTCAGTGCCCGTCATCAGCGCCTGCGCCCCCAAGGCACAAAGCTCGTCATAAAGCGCCGCGCGCCGCGCAGGGTCAAGATGGGCTGCCACCTCATCCAACAACAAAACCGGCGCCGCCCCCAGATCCGCGGCCAGCGCGCGGGCATTGGCCAAGATCAGGCTGATCAACAAAGCCTTCTGCTCGCCGGTCGAACATTGATCCGCCCGCGCGCCCTTGGCCACATAGACCGCCGTCAGATCAGCGCGGTGCGGCCCCACCAAGGTCCGCCCCGCCGCCATATCGCGGCGCCGGTTCTGCGCCAGAGCCTGCGCCAGATCCTCCATGGCGGCCTCGCCCTCCGGCCCGGTCAAAGCCAGATCCGCCCGCGGAAACAGCGTCTCCGCCCCCTCTTGCGCCGCCGCCAGTCGTGCCAAAGCCAGCTGGCGGTTGGCCTCAATCTGTGTCCCCGCCTGCACCATCTGCGCCTCAAGCGCTGCATACCAATGCGGATCGCTCACCTGATCTTTCAACAATCGGTTGCGGTCGCGCATGGCTTTTTCATAAGCCAAAACCGCCTCGGCATGGTCAGGCGCAAAAGACAGCGTCATGCGGTCCAAAAACCGCCGCCGCCCCTCGGCCGCCTCAATCCACAAACGATCCATCGCGGGCACCAGCCACAACACCCGGGTGATCCGCCCCAGCGCAGATTGCGGTGCGGCCTTACCGTCAATCCGCAAGGCACGGCTTTCCCCCGCCTCGGCCCAAGTCTCGATGCTATGCGCGGCGCCAAAGCCATGGATGCCTGCAGAAATCTTCCAGCCGATGTTCTCTGGTCGCCGCGCAATCTCATCCGTCGCAGCCCGCCGCATGCCACGCCCCGGTGACAACAATGAAACTGCTTCCAAAATATTGGTCTTGCCGGCCCCATTCGCCCCGACAATCGCCACAGGCCGGCCGTCAAATTCGATCCGCGCCGCCTGATGGCTGCGAAAATGCGATAGGTTCAGCGAAGAGATGGCCAAGCCGCCCACGCTTTCCCCTTTCATCTTGGCGTAAATATCCTCGGGGGTCCGGGGGGCGAGCCCCCCGGCGTGGGCTTAGACGCGCATCGGCATCACAACATAGACCGCCGAGGTGTCATTGCCTTCGCGCATCAAGGTCGGATCGGCCGAAGAGTTAAACAAAAACACCGCATTCTCGCGATCAACCTGGCTGGCAATTTCCAGCAAATATTTCGCGTTAAAGCCGATCTCCAGATGTTCGTCCGAATAGGCCACCGCAAGCGTTTCCTCGGCCGCCCCTGAATCTGGCGCATTGACCGACAGCACCAGACGGTCTTCGTCCAAGCTCAGTTTCACCGCGCGCGAGCGTTCCGAAGACACCGTCGCCACGCGGTCAACCGCCTTGGCAAATTCGGTCGCATCCACTTCCAAGCGGCGGGTGTTGCCGGTCGGAATAACCCGGGTGTAATCGGGGAAGGTGCCGTCGATCACCTTCGAGGTCAGGGTGATCTGTGGCGTGGCAAAGCGCACTTTCGTCTCTGATACCGAAACCGCGATCTCGGCGCTGTCATCTTCCAGCAGCTTTTTCAGCTCGTTCACCGTTTTGCGCGGCACGATCACGCCTGGCATGCCCTGTGCCCCCTCGGGCAGCGGCGCGTCAATACGCGCCAAGCGGTGGCCATCGGTCGCCACGCAGCGCAGAACCGCCCCAACATCGCCGGTCGAGACATGCATATAAACGCCGTTCAGGTAATAGCGGGTCTCTTCGGTCGAGATCGCAAATTTCGCCTTGTCAAACAACCGGCGCAGCACCGGCGCGGGGGCTGAAAAGTTCGAGGAATATTCCGAGGTTGCCATCACCGGAAAATCTTCTTTCGGCAAGGTGGCAAGGTTAAAGTTCGACCGCCCCGCGGCGATGGTCAAGCGGCCAGAGGCCGGATCATCGGTCAGCGCCACAAGCGCGCCATCGGGCAGCTTGCGCACGATCTCGTGCAGCATCACCGCCGAAACCGTAGTGGCCCCAGCGCGCTCGACCATGGCAGAGGCGCGGTCAACCACTTCGATATCGAGATCGGTGGCGCGGAACGATACGGTATCGCCCTCGGCCTCGATCAGCACATTGGCTAGAATTGGAATGGTGTTGCGGCGCTCGACCACCGACTGGGCCTGTGCCAGCGCCTTAAGAAGGGTGCTGCGTTCGATGCTGATCTTCATTTTCATTCCCCTTGCCGACCCCATAACAGGGAGGTCGAAACTACCCGATTTCCACCGGTTCACAAGTCTTTTCGGGACTTTGGTGGCGAATAGGCGGCCCGTCAAGCCCGCCATACCACCTTACGATTGCAGCAGACGCCGCAGCAGCTGTAAATCGTCGTTAAGCTGCGAATCAGATGTCATCAGCTCTTCGATTTTGCGCACACCGTGAATGATCGTGGTATGGTCGCGCCCACCAAAGCGCCGCCCGATTTCGGGAAGCGAGCGCGGCGTCAATTGCTTGGCCAAATACATCGCCACCTGACGCGGCCGCGCGATATTGCGCAGACGTTTCGGCCCGATCATATCCGACAGGCGGATGTTGTAATGCTCGGCCACTTTGCGCTGAATCTCTTCGATGGTCAGCTTGCGATCCGAAGCGCGCAGAATATCGGCCAGACAATCTTGCGCCAGATCAAGGGTGATTTCCCGACCAACCAGAGACGCAAAGGCAAACAGGCGGGTCAAAGCACCTTCCAGCACCCGCACGTTGGTGGTGATGCGATGCGCCAGAAACTCTAGCACCCCGGCCGAAATATGCAGGCCCTTGTATTGGGCCATATAGATTTCGGCCTTTTGCTGCAAAATCCCCAAGCGCAGTTCATAATCGGTCGGATGCAGGTCAACCACCAGACCGCATTGCATCCGCGATTTGATCCGATCTTCCAGATCCTTGATCTCACCCGGAGCGCGGTCGGCCGAGATAACGATCTGTTTGTTCTGATCCACCAGCGCGTTGAAGGTGTGAAAGAATTCTTCTTGCGTGGAATCCTTGCCAGCGATGAATTGCACATCATCAACCATCAGAACGTCAACCGAGCGGAAAATCTCTTTGAAGTCCATGATCTGACGTTCGCGCAAAGCTTGCACAAAACGGTACATGAACTGCTCGGCCGAAAGATACAGCACACGCAGATGCGGCTGACGGATTTGAATTTCATGCGCAATCGCATGCATCAGGTGGGTCTTGCCCAAGCCAACGCCGCCATAAAGAAACAGCGGGTTGAAGGTAACGGGCCCGCCTTCGGCAACGCGGCGCGCAGCGGCATGGGCCAGCTCGTTTGGCTTGCCGACCACAAAGCTGTCAAAGGTAAAGCGGCTATCAAGCGAGGCGCCCGGCAGATCTTCGTCGTTGCGGCGGGCGGTCACGCGTGCGGGCTTTGACGTCACGGGCTTTGGCGCAATCTGCACGGTGGCCTGTGCCGGAACGCTAAACTCGGCGCGGCCAACCGGATGCCCCTCGGCATTCAGCAGGGCAAGGATATGGTCCGAGAAATTGCGCGACACCCAATCTCCAAAGAAAGTTGTCGGCACATCAAAGTGCGCAATGCCATCTTCAAGCGCTGTCAGGTGCAGCGGCTCGATCCAGCTGGTGTAATTGTTTTTACCGATCCGCGTCGCAAGCGTCTCGCGTACCCTGCACCAGGCCTCGTTTGTCATTCTTAACGTCCCCAAGCGCCTTTTCAGGTTTGACCCTGTTGGCACCTCTAATTTTTCTACGTCCAAGTTTCGCAACTACTTTGGGCCACAGCACAAGGGCGCAGCACCCTTGCATGTTCAAGCACCATTTCGCGACTGTCACACACAACAGACTTTCCAGACCTCGCAGATCGAAGCCCAGCACCATTTACCCCAACAGAAGTCTTCAGTGAAAACAGCCTAACATCCTTATTTTTCACATAAATTCAGCCTGTTTGGCAGTTTCGGGCTGTCATTATGATCAAAAACAGCGACTCTGCCACACGGGCAAATTGAATCGCTTGGTCAAATTAGCAAGCGGATCTACCGCGCCGCAACCGATCTTGTTGCTTGACAGAGGTTTGTTTCAGAGAATCTTTTGCCCTGTGTAAATCGGCCACTTGCTCTGCAAAAATACCGCCGAAACCGTACTCTCAAAAGGGTATGCTGACTTGTTAAGCATAACGCTTTGATGCAGCGCCAGACCGATTCTGGCCCGAACTGAGGCTGGAAATGCATAAGGGCGCAGCCGGTCAGCTGCGCCCTTATGACTTATGATTCGGTTAACGGCTTAGGCAGCAGGGGTGCCCAGCGCTTTGACGCGCGATGCCAAGCGCGAGATTTTGCGCGACACGGTGTTCTTGTGCATAACGCCTTTGGTGACGCCGCGTGCCAGTTCTGGCTGTGCGTTCTTCAAAGCCAAGACGGCAGCGTCTTGGTTGCCGGAAGCCAGTGCTTCTTCGACTTTACGCAGGAAGGTGCGGATGCGCGAACGGCGGGCTTTGTTCACATCGGTGCGCGCTTCGGTCTGGCGAACGCGCTTTTTGGACTGGGCAGTATTTGCCATGGTTGTGTATCCTTAGGGTCGGTTTAATTTTGTCGCGCAAAAGCCCCAAGGCCCCCTCAAAGATGAAGGGATGATTCTTGCCAAAGCGGGCCCACACGCATGTAAGGGCACCCCTTAAGGCAAGTTTTCGCAGAAGGAAACAGATTTCCTAGCAATCTTGAAAGTTTGGCGGCCGCTTTTCGATAAAAGCCGCCATACCTTCGGCCTGATCTTGGGTTGCAAACAGCGCGTGGAACAGGCGGCGCTCAAAGATCAGGCCTTCGCGCAGTGTGGTCTCGGCGGCGCGGTTGACCGATTCTTTCGCCGCCATCACCGCAATTTGCGATTTCGCAGCGATTTTGGCGGCGGTTTTAAGCGCCTCGTCGATCAGATCGGCAGCAGGGATCACCCGACTGACAAGCCCTGCACGTTCGGCCTCGGCTGCATCCATCATCCGGCCGGTCAGATGCATTTCCATCGACTTCGCGGCCCCCACCAGCCGCGTCAGCCGCTGCGTGCCGCCCAGACCGGCGATGATGCCAAGGTTGATCTCGGGCTGGCCAAATTTCGCGGTATCGGCGGCGAGGATGAAATCGCACATCATCGCAAGCTCGCATCCCCCGCCCAAAGCAAAGCCTGCAACGGCGGCGATCATCGGTTTGCGAATGGCTTCGATCACCGCGACTTCGGCGGCAAAGGTGTTGCGGCTGAACATATCGGCAAAGCTTTGCGTTGCCATTTCCTTAATATCGGCCCCCGCCGCAAAGGCCTTTTCCGACCCCGTCAGCACAAGGCAGCGCACGGCAGGATCGGCATCGGCCGCCCGCAGCGCCGCGGCCAGATCCTGCATCATCTGCGCATTCAGCGCGTTCAGCGCCTCGGGGCGGTTCAGGCGAATAAGGGCGACGTGGTCTTTGATCTCGACCAAAATTGTTGCGTACATGCGGTTTCCTTTGCAGGACAGGGTTAGGTTTGGCAGCGGGGGCAGTAAAACGACGACCTTCCCGATTGGGTGATGCGGGCAATCGGGGTGGCACAGGTGACGCAGGGCGCGCCTTCGCGACCATAGACGGCAAAGGCCTTTTGAAAATAGCCCAAGGCGCCGTCGGTCTGGCGATAATCGCGCAAAGATGATCCGCCAGCCTCGATCGCCTCGGTCAAAACCTCGCGGATGATCGGCACAAGGGCTGCGGCATCTTTGATATCACCGGCGCGGCGGGTTGGTGCGAGGCCAGCGCGAAACAGCACCTCGCAGACGTAGATATTGCCCAGACCCGCGACCAGATGCTGATCAAGCAGCGCCGATTTGATCGGCGTGTTGCGCCCCGCCAGCCGCGCGGCCAGATAGCCTTCGTTGAAAGCATTGCCCAAAGGCTCGGGCCCGATCTGCGCCAACAGCGGATGTGCCTCGGCCGTCGCGGTGGGCAAAAGATCCATCGCGCCAAAACGCCGCGCATCGTTAAAGGTCACCCGCGCGCCGCCTTCCAGATGCAGCACCACATGATCGTGCTTTTCAGGCGCCGCATGTTCAAAAACGAAATCGCCCAAGCGGATGCCCGAAACCAGCATCCGCCCCGACATGCCTAAATGAATAAGCAAGGTCTCGCCGGTTGAAAGGTCGGCAAGAATGTATTTTGACCGCCGCCGCAGCGTGATCACCCGCGCGCCGGTCAGCCGTTCGGCCATCCGCTCTGGCAAAGGCCAGCGCAGATCAGGCCGATTGACCTCGGCGCGTTCAATCACGCGCCCTTCCATTGCAGGCAAAAGACCACGGCGGACGGTTTCAACTTCGGGTAATTCAGGCATATGGCCCCTTGGACAGATCGGCGCATTGAGGCGGAACCGATAGCAGACTATATAGAGGGGCGCAAAGACAGGACGACAAGCCCGATGACCGAAGAAAATACCACCCATTTCGGATTTCAGACCGTGCCAGAGGCCGATAAGGCCGGCATGGTGCATGGGGTCTTTACCAATGTGGCCAGCAAATACGACATTATGAACGATCTGATGTCGGGCGGCATGCATAGGCTTTGGAAAGACGCGATGATGGATTGGCTGGCACCCCGCGCCGGTCAGCGTCTTCTGGATGTGGCGGGGGGCACCGGCGATGTGGCCTTTCGCTTTTTGACCCGCGCGGCCGAGTCGCAAGCGGTCGTGCTGGATATGACGGAATCGATGCTGATCTCGGGCCGCCAGCGCGCCGAAGCGGGCCAGATGGCCGAGCGGTTGGACTGGGTGGTTGGCGATGCGATGGCGCTGCCCTTTGCCGACAACAGCTTTGACGTCTACACCATTTCCTTTGGCATCCGGAATGTAACGCGGGTGCAAGACGCGCTGCGCGAAGCCTACCGCGTGCTGCGCCCCGGCGGTCGGCTGATGGTGCTGGAGTTTTCGCGCATTCCCAACGACTTGGCGCAATGGGTCTATGACAAATACAGCTTTAACGTCATTCCGGCGATGGGGCAGGTCGTGGCGGGTGACCGCGAGTCCTATCAGTATCTGGTCGAATCGATCCGCAAGTTTCCAGACCAAGAGACCTTTGCCAGCATGATCCGCATGGCGGGCTTTGATCTGGTGAAATATCGCAATCTGACCATGGGGATCGCCGCGCTGCATTCGGGCTGGAAACTGTGAGGGGCCCCCATAATATTTGGCGGCTGATCCGCACCGGCGCCACATTCGAGCGCACGGGTGCGATGGCGGTCGCGCTGGAAGCGATGGAGGTGCCGCCGCGCCTGCGCTTTGCCGCACGGCTTTTGGGCTGGCCTTTCAAGTGGTTGGGCCTGCGCGGTGACCCTGCTTTGCCGCCGGTGACGCGCGCGCTGACCGCCCTTGGCCCGGCCTATATCAAATTTGGCCAAGTGCTTTCGACACGCCCAGATATCGTTGGCGCGGAATTGGCGCAGCAGCTGAAATACCTGCAAGACCAGTTGCCGCCGTTTTCGACGGCTGTGGCAAAAGCCATGGTGGCCGAAGAATTGCGCCTGCCGGTGGATGCGGCGTTTTCCAGCTTTTCCGAACCGGTTGCCGCCGCTTCGATTGCGCAGGTGCATCGCGCGACTTTGGCCGAAAATGGCCGCGATGTTGCGGTGAAGGTGCTACGTCCGGGCATCGAGCGGGCCTTTCGCAAGGATGTCGACGCGTTTTATTTCGCCGCCCGCGCGATTGAATTTCTGTCGCCCGCCTCGCGCCGCCTGCGGCCGATGGATGTGATCACGCATTTCGACGGCGTGGTGAAAGGCGAGTTGGATCTGCGGCTTGAAAGCTCTGCGGCGTCGGAATTTGCCGATAACACCAAATCCGACGCGGGCTTTCAGGTGCCGCGGGTGATTTGGCAGCTGTCTGGGCGGTCGGTGATGACGCTGGATTGGGCCGAGGGGATCAACCTTGCCGATAACGCCGCCTTGGATGCGGCGGGGGTCGATCGTCAGGCCTTGGCCGCGCGGGTGTTGCAACTGTTCCTCAGCCATGCGCTGCGCGATGGGTTTTTTCACGGCGATATGCACCAAGGCAACCTGAAGGTCGCGGCAAATGGCGATTTGATTGCCTATGATTTCGGCATCATGGGGCGAATCGACGAATACACCCGCCGGGTCTATGCCGAGATTCTGATGGGCTTTATCGGCAAGGATTACCGCCGTGTCGCCGAGGTGCATTTCGAGGCGGGCTATGTGCCCCCCGATCGTGACATCGACGAATTTGCCCGCGCCTTGCGGGCGGTGGGTGAACCGATTTTCGGGCTGGATGCAACGCAGGTCTCGATGGCGCGGCTGCTGTCCTATCTGTTTGAAGTCACCGAGAGATTCGGCATGGAAACCCGCACCGAGCTGATTTTGTTGCAGCGCACGATGGTGGTTGTCGAAGGCGTGGCGCGCGGCTTGGACCCGCATATCAACATCTGGCAAGTCGCCAAGCCGGTTGTCGAATCCTATGTCAGCCGCAATGTTGGACCCTTGGCCCTGATCCGTGATTTGGCGCAGACGGCGCGCGTCTTGGGCCGTTTTGGCCCGCGACTGCCACGAATGATGGAATCGCTGTTGATCGCGCAGGCGGCCCCACCTTTGACCGTTGATACCCAGCCGCGCTTGTTTGGCGCGCGCGGTGTCGCGGCGGTAGTGCTGGTCTTCGCGCTGGGGATTTGGTTGGGCAAGCTGCTGTAATCACGGCACCCTTAACGCTGTCACATCCGTAGAGGCAACCTCGACCCCGCCTTGCAGAATCAAGGTGGTCTTGCCGCCACTGCCGCCGCGAGCTTCCAGAATTGGCGCGTAGGATTCTACCTGACCGTCAGCCTTGATGATCTGCCCCTCGCGGTAGCTTTCAAGGTGAAGCCTATAGGTGCCTGTTGGCAAAGGATTGCCCGCGATACCTGCGCCAAGCCATTGATAAGAAGTATCCTTTAATGGAACATCTTCGCGCCCAACGGTATTGCCATTGGCATCGGTTGCAACCAGAACCGCTCGATCGGCGAGCGGATCTGCGGCATAGCTGATCGTTACCGGCTTGGCGTTCATATAGACGGGTGCCGCCGAGCGCGCCTCTTGCCCGACCCAACCTGCAAGCTGCGCCATGCCCAAAACCCCGAACTGGCTGCCAAGACTGGCAAGCAATTCGTTGGTTTTGACCTGTTGTTCGACGCCCGAAAAGGTTGCCAGCTGCACCGCAAAGGCCGAAGAATCGGTGGGATTCATTGGGTCTTGGTTTTGCAGTTGCGTCGTCATCATCTTGAGAAAGGTGGTGTAATCGGTAGAAATCTTGGCCGCGTCTTGCGCCGAAACGCTGGTTGACGCTGGGGATGTAGACACAGGGGAAACAGCAGTCGTGACCATGTATTTTCCTTTCAAAGCCGGAGGTTAAGGCCTTGCGCTTGGCCTAACGACGGTGCTGGCGGGGCTGGACGTGCAATTTGTGGCGCCACGCTGAAATCGTCAGGCTGCGAAAAGGCCGCAGGAGGGTGTTGTTGCGGTTGGGGCTGTTGGCCCCATTGGCCGAAATCCAGCGATGCGCCTGAAAATCCTGCTTGGCGAAATTCGCGCAGCAAGTCGTCGCCATTGCGGCGCAGCATATCCATGGTTTCGGGGCGTTCAGCGCTTAGAAAAATTGAGACGGAATCGCCAGAATGCCGAATCTGAAAGCGCACATGCCCCAGTTCTTCGGGGGAAAGCAAAACCTCAACCTGTTTTTGTAATGCGCTTGGCGCATGGGTCAAAAGCTGGCTGTGCAACGGTGCAGCGGGGGGGGCTACGGGCAAGCGGCTGGTGGTTTCGGGCTGCGATGTGCTGAATTGATTTTGCGACAGCGGCCCAATCTCTGGGTTTTGAGGCTGCTCGGCAGCAATTTGCGGGTCTGGCACCGCTGCTTGCGGCAAAAAACCTGCTGGGGTGTCAGATTTTGACGCTGTAACCGCTGGTGCGGCCTCTGAGCGCGACCAATGTGGGGTTGGCGCCGATGATCTGGCGCTTGCGCTTTGCGGAATTTGCACGACAAGGCCTTGGGAGGCTGCCAGCGCGACCACCTCAGTTGAAACAGCCTGTGCGGTTGCAACACCGGTGGCCGTTGGCTGAGACTCGGTCTTTGCTTTGGCCTTCGCGCGGGGATCCGAGGCTGCAAGCGCCTCTGCCAGTGGGGGTGGGGCATCAATATCTGCTGCCACGGGCAGCGGTTTTGCTTGATCTTGCTGAAGGGCTGCCTCCGCCTCTGGTGCTGCGGCAGAAGATTTTGGTTCTAAAACAATCGTTTGCAGTTGGTTGCTTGACTCGACCGATAAGGTTTGCGCGGCGGACTCGGCCTTTGTCTTTTGCACGGCGGCGGTGAGGGCGACTTCGGCAAGGCTGTTTCCTGCCTCTGGCAATACCCCTGCAAAGGGAGGTTGCGATGCCTGCTCGACCCTTGCCAAGGCTTGTTCGACCTCTGGTAGGGCGATTGCGACATCTTCTGTCGCCTCTGGCAGGGCTTGCATGGGCTGAGCCGAGGGGGGGGGTACAACCAGACCCGCGATCTGCGCCATTAGCAACAGCGCGTCATCCACCGGCGGATCGGTGGTTACATCCGCCAAATCCATCCAGCCGCGGAAATCCGTATCGGCATCCTTGCCATCCGGTTGAGCCGCCCCTGCGAGCGGTGCTGCCAGCGCGGGGCCAGCAAAGAGGAGAGAGGTTTGTTGAATCATGTGACACCGACTTCTGCCGCGAATGTCTGCAGTATTTGCGCGATTGGTTACCACCTGTTTACCGGCATCAAAGATATTCAAGAAAATCCGACTCAAAAGGAGACCCAGATGCAGACCCCGCTGATTGGCGCCAATTTCAAACCGCCCGTGCCCAAGCCTGACAGCCCTTTGATGCAAAAAGCCAAAGAGTTAGAGGCGAGTTTTCTGTCTGAAATGCTGGGCCACGCCGGGCTTGGGGCCAGCGAGGGCAGCTTTAGTGGCGGCATCGGCGAGGAGCAGTTTGCTTCGTTTTTACGGGATGCGCAGGCCAAACAGATGGTTGCGCATGGGGGAATTGGGTTGGCAGAGCAGCTTTTTCACGCAATGTCGAAAGGACAAAATAATGCAGATTGATGCTAATATTGAAGGATTGATGGACGCAATGCATGCCGCCCTTTTGTCGGCGAACTTTGAGCAGTTGCAACAGCTGGCCCCTGATCTGGAGGCAGCCATTTTGGGCCTTGGCCAAGAGGAAGATCGGAAAACTTTGACGCGTTTGCAGGCAAAGTCTGAGCGCAATGCAGCGGCAGCTCTGGCGGCCGGCAAGGGGGTGCGTGCCGCGATCCAGCGTTTGGAAGAGGTTCGTGAAAATGCAATGGGATTAGTAACTTACGATGAAAATGGCAAACGGCCGCAGCCTGCTGGTGGCGGCGAGTTGTCGCGCAGGCTCTGAAGGTTTGCCTCAAATCCTGCGCATCTCGCTTGGCAGAATTAAGACTTCGTTAGGATTTTCACCCCCAATTTGCCTCTGCATCCCACGACGGGGTGGCGCCTTCAGAGACGGTCTGATCGCAGCGGATAGAAAGCCTTATCTGCCGTCCATCGTGGCGGTGTCAAAGCTTGGCGCAAAGCGTCAGCGGAATACGAAGGAAGTAAACGATGTCGTCTATTTTGACCAACAACAGTGCCATGGTTGCGCTGCAAACCATGAAAACCATCAACAAAAGCATGAACGCCACACAGTCGCAGATTTCGACAGGGAAATCTGTTGCAACTGCGAAAGACAATGCCGCGGTCTGGGCCATTTCGAAGTCTATGGAATCTGATGTTCAGGGTTTCAAAGCCATCTCAGATAGCCTTAACTTGGGTTCTTCGACGATTTCTGTCGCACGCCAAGCCTCGGAAACCGTCACTGATCTGCTGACCCAAATCAAAGGCAAGATCGTTGCGGCACAAGAATCGAACGTCGACCGTGGTAAAATCCAAACCGACGTTGCTGCTCTTAAAAACCAAATCGATTCGGTTGTGGGGGCAGCACAGTTCAACGGCCTGAACCTTGTGAACAACGCCAGCAACATCGACATTCTGTCGTCGTTGGATCGCAGTGCAACCGGTGTTGCGGCGTCGAATATCACCGTGGCGGGGCAGAATCTGTCGACCGGGTCCTATGTTGCGAATGATGTTTTCACAACCGTGTCGGCGAGCCTTGTTTCGGGCGCCGGTGATACTTTTGTCATGAGCATGGATGCGACCGGTGGGACCGACTCAATCACGATCCAAGATGGCGCAACCGCTTGGGCGGCTGGCGATAAGATCAGCATGACGATCGGCAAGCAAACCGCCAGCTACACAGTGACAGATGCGGATCTTTCCGGAACCAACGTGACGGCGGATCTGGTCGCGATCGGCATGAAAAATGCGATTGATGCCTTGGGTATTACCGGTTTGACCGTCAGCTATGATCCTGCAACCGTTGGTACCCTTGCGGTCACAACTGGCGCAGGTACCGCAACTGACCCAGGTGCCGCTAGTGACCTGACCATCACTGGCCAGTTCACCAACGCAAGCGCTGGTGGCCTGGGCGCGCTGAATGCGATTGACGTCTCGACCTTGGGCGGCGCGCAGACCGCCCTTGGTAATATCGAAAGCTTGCTTTCGACGTCGATCACAGCCGCTGCAAACTTTGGTTCGGCGCAAAGCCGGATCGACACGCAGGCGTCTTTTGTCGGCAAACTGTCTGATGCTCTGAAGTCGGGCATCGGCGCCATGGTTGACGCTGACATGGAAGAGACCTCTGCGCGGCTGCAAGCGCTGCAAGTGCAGCAACAGCTTGCGACCCAATCGCTTTCGATGGCGAACCAGCAGCCACAGAACATCCTGTCGCTGTTCCGTTAACGGTCACGGCCGAAGGGGATTAACCCCTTCGGCCACCTTTACCCTCTTCAGAATTCCAGGAAGGAACCCCTGTGACCGCTCATTTCACCGCGGCACGGTCCGTCTACGCACGGCCCGAAGCTCCGCAAAAAACCCCTCGTTCAATCGAATATGATCTCTTGGCACGCGTCACCCAAAGGCTGGCCGCAGCTTGGGCCACGCGGACAGAGCGTTTTCATCTGCTAGCGGCGGCCTTGGATGAAAATCAGCGCATCTGGTCAACTTTGGCCAGCGATGTTGCTTCGTCAGAAAATGGTTTGCCGGCTAAACTGCGCGCACAGCTTTTCTATCTTTACGAGTTTACCGCCCTGCACAGTCGTGCAGTTCGCGATAACAAAGCCTCGGTCGAGGTGCTTATTGAAATTAACACAGCGGTCATGCGCGGCTTGCGTGGTGAAGGTGGCACCCAATGACAGGTTTGGTGTTGAAACTTGGCCCGCATGAAAGGGTGCTGATCAATGGTGCTGTCATTGAAAATGGGGATAAGCGATCTCGGCTGGCGATTATGACGCCGAACGCAAATATTTTGCGGCTGCGCGATGCGATCCATCCCGAAGAGGTGAATACGCCGGTGCGTCGGGTTTGCTATATCGCGCAATTGGTTCTTTCGGGTGATGCGCAGGCGGGGGATGCAAAGCTGCAACTGCTGCGCGGTATCGAGCAGCTGAGTCAGGTTTTGACCGATCATGACAGTCGCAACCTGCTCTCACAGGCCACCGACTATGTGCTTGAAGATCAGCATTATCAGGTACTTAAAACACTTCGCACCTTATTACCCCGAGAGGAGCGGTTGTTTGCCGCGAAACTTGCATGAGCTTTACCCCAGCCATCCCGCTGTCTGGCTATGCTGGCTGGGCCTTTTTGAAGCGTACGCTGCCAACACAGCAGGCCGCCTTTGCGGCGACCACCGAGATCAAGAATGACGAGGCTTATTTTCGCGCCAATATTGGCAAAGTCTCGACCGCAGACGAGCTGGTGGCCGATCGGCGTTTGCTGAAGGTCGCCTTGGGCGCCTATGGGCTTTCCGATGACATCAACAATAAGTTCTTCATCAAGAAAGTGTTGCAAGATGGCACGTTGAGCAGCAGCGCACTGGCGAACAAATTGTCAGACAAGCAGTATCTAAAACTTTCAGCAGCTTTTGGTTTTGGGGATTTCTCGGTTCCAAGCACCAAGATTTCTACTTTCCCAGATAAGATCATTGAAGCCTATAAGGCCCGCGGATTCGAAGTGGCCGTTGGCAATCAGGATAGTGATCTGCGGCTTAGCCTTAACTTGCAGCGGGAATTGCCAGCTTTGGCCGCAAAGTCGAGCAGTGAGACCACCAAATGGTTGACGATTTTGGGCAATACCGCCCTTCGTACGGTTTTCGAAACTGCCCTTGGCCTGCCCAAAAGCATTGGAACACTGGATCTTGATCAGCAACTTAATGCCTTTCAAGAAAAAGCGGCGACTCAATTGGGCAGTAGCAGCATCAGTCAATTCAGCGATCCTGCGGCGCTGGATAAATTGACCAAACGCTATTTGCTACGGGCAGAGGTTGCCAATCTGTCTGCCTCAACCGGCAATAACTCTGCCTTGCAGCTGATGCAGCAGATTGTTAGCAACGGTTGGGTGCGCAACAGATGATGTTAGCGTTGCAATAACAGGGCTGACAGCTGCGCAAAGCTGCCCTCCACGCCGGTTTCGGGTGCGGATTTTGCCAAAAAGGCGTCCAAAGCGGGCCAGATCTTAATTGCGCGATCAACCATTGGGTCAGAACCTTTGGCATAAAGCCCCGCTTGGATCATCATCTCGGCCCGATCCCATGCGCCCAGGATCTGCCGCGCCTCAGCGATCAGGTCATTTTCCACCGCAGTTGCTGCCTCGGGCAGGCTACGAGAGACAGAGCGCAACAAATCAATTGCAGGATAGCGGCCGCGTTCTGCGATCTTGCGATCCAGCACAACATGACCGTCCAGCACCCCACGCAAGATATCTGCGATGGTTTCCTCCATATCCGAGCCAGCGACCAGCACCGAAAACACCGCGGTAATATCGCCCTCCCCCTCTGGTCCTGGCCCTGCACGTTCGGCCAGTGACATGATCGCTTGCTGCACCGAGGGCGGATAGCCGCCCAGCGCCGCGGTTTCACCCGAGGCAAGGGCGACTTCGCGATGTGCCTCGGCAAAGCGGGTGATCGAATCGGCCAAAAGCAGAACATGAAGGCCCTGCGCGCGAAAATGTTCGGCGACCGTCATGGCGGCCAGCGCGCAGCGCCGCCTTGCCAGCGCTGATTGGTCAGATGTGGCCGTAACCAGAACCGAGCGCGCCATCCCCTCCGGCCCAAGCACACGTTCGACAAATTCGCGCAATTCGCGGCCACGTTCGCCGATCAGAGCAATCACCACCACATCCGCCTCGACACCCCGGGCAAATTTCGCCAACAAAGAGGATTTTCCAACGCCCGAACCCGCAAAAAGACCAATTCTCTGCCCGCGCACCAAGGGCAGCAAGGTGTCAAAAACCGCAATGCTCGACGACAAACGCCCCCCCATGCGGCGGCGGGCCGCTGCGGGTGGCGCTTCGGCACGCAGCGCGCGGGCTTTAAGCCCGCGAAACAGTGGTTTGCCATCCATCGGGCGGCCATAGGGGTCAAGGATGCGGCCGATCCAAGAATTGTCGGGCGCAAGCGTTGTCGCGCCCAAAAGCTCGACCACGGTGCCAATCGACAGCCCTTCTGGCGGACCTTCGGTCAGCACCAAGGCGCCGCTCGCCGTCAGGTTTAGCACCTCCCCCGCAAGCCTGTTGCCAATCAGCACACGATCGCCTTGGCGCACGGCTTTGCCTAGACCCGAGACCAAAACCGTGCCGCGTGACACCTCTGCAACGCGGCCCAGCAGATTGGAAACTGCAACTGCTGAAATTTCTGCACAAAGTGTATCGAAAATATGGCCCATCGGATTCTCCGTTTGTTCGCTGCTTACCCTTTCTAAAGGAATCACCCTTAAGCCTTAGTGAAGCGAAGCAGGGAGAATCCCGATGTTTGAAAGTTTACAACTGACCAGAATGGCAAATGCGATGGCGCAGCGCGCCGGCGATCGTATGGGTGTCATCGCTCAGAATGTTGCAAATGCAGATACGCCAAACTTCAAGGCGATGGATCTTCCAAGCTTTGCCGAAACCTATCGCGAGAGCGCTGTGCAAATGCGCTCGACGCGGCCGAAACATAGCTTTGCCGATGATGGCGCAGAGCCGGAAAAGCTTTTGCGCCGCGCCAAGGGCTCTGCCGCGCCAAATGGCAATACCGTCTCGCTTGAGCAAGAGATGGTGAAAATGGCCGATGTGCGCAAAGACCATGAAATGGCTTTGGCAATTTATCGCAACACCAGCGATATCCTGCGCGCCAGCCTTGGCCGGAATAGGTAGGGGCTAAAATGAGCGATTTTTCTACATCCCTTTCTTTTGCAGCCTCTGGAATGGAGGCGCAAGCACTGCGGCTGCGGCATGTTTCGGAAAACATTGCGAATGCCGACACCCCTGGATACCGCCGTAAAACGGTTGGTTTTCAAGAGGCTATGGACACAGGCTTGGTTGAAACTACGCGTGTCCATTTGGATCAGACTCCGCTTGAAAGCATTTATGATCCAAACAATCCGCTTGCGGATAGCACGGGCCACTATGATGGATCGAACGTCGATCTGGTGGTCGAGATCGCGGACGCGCGCGAAGCGCAGCGCAGCTATGACGCGAACCTCAAACTGTTCGATCAGACCCGTCAAATGACGCAAAGCCTGTTCGACCTTCTGCGCCGATAGGAGATCTAGAATGGATATTAAAACCTCACTCGTGACCCAAAACTACGCTCAGGCGCGATCAGCCGTCGCGCCTGAGACGAAACCTGAAAGTGGCGAGGCAGTGCTTGGCCGTCTGGTGGGCACCTTTGCCGAAACCCTTCAGCAAGGCGAAGAAACTGCGCGCGCAGCAATGACGGGCAATTCAGACCCTCATGCGCTGGTGCAAGCTCTGGCAAGCACGCAGCTTGCCGTCGAAACCGTTGCCACAGTGCGTGATAAGGTTGTTGAGGCCTATCAGGAAATCCTGAGGATGCCGGTATGACGCAAGAGGCGATCTACGACATTCTGCGTCAGGGGCTTTGGGCGGCGGTGCTGATGTCAGCCCCGTTGCTTGCGGCGGCGCTGGTTGTCGGCATCGTCATCGGATTGTTTCAGGCGCTTACCTCGATCCAAGAAAACACCCTCACCTTCGTGCCAAAGGTCGCAGCGATGCTGGCGGTGTTCTGGGTCTCGATGAGCTTTATGACTGCCACTTTGGTGGCCTTTTTCACAGACCGTATTATTCCTTTAATTGTAGGGGGTTAACATGGATGCAGCCGGATATACTACGCTGACACGGCAATCGGGCCTGATGCGCGAGATGCAGGTTGTAGCAAACAATATCGCTAATATCTCTACCAACGGTTTTCGCCGTGAAGGCGTGATGTTTGAAGAATATATCAGCGGCGGCCAAGATGGCCCTTCCTTGTCGATGGCCACGGGTGATGTGCGGGTGATTGACTTGACTCAGGCCGGCATCACACGGACCGGCGCTGCGTTTGATTTTGCCATTCAAGGCGAGGGGTTTTTTCAACTGCAAACGCCCAATGGGCCACGGTTGACACGCGCAGGTAGCTTCACGCCCGCTCCGACCGGAGAATTGGTGAATAATGACGGATATCGTTTGCTCGATGGCGGTGGCGCGCCGGTCATCGTGCCGCCCAATGCGATGGCAATTTCTGTCTCGCAAGACGGCACGGTTTCGGCCGATGGCGCGCCCTTGGCACAAATCGGGCTTTGGCAGGCCGCCGATCCGTTAACGCTGCAACATCAGGCGGGCACCATGTTTTCGGCCAATGCGGTGGTTCCCGCCCAGAGTGCCAAGCTGATGCAGGGCTATCTGGAAGACAGCAACGTAAATCCAGTGCTGGAAATCGCCCGGATGATCGAGGTGCAGCGCGCCTATGAGATGGGTCAAAGCTTTATGGATCTAGAAGATAAACGGATGCGCGGCGTCGTTGACACGCTGGGCCGATAGGAGAACACGATGAACGCACTTCAAATCGCGGCCTCGGGGATGAGCGCGCAGCAAATGCGGGTTGATGTGGTTGCAAACAACCTCGCCAATATGTCGACGACTGGCTTTAATCCGCGCCGCGCTGATTTTGCCGATCTACATTATCAGCAGCTTTCGGCGCCTGGGACCGTTTCGGCACAAGACGGCTCGATTTTGCCCACGGGCGTGCAGATGGGCATGGGGGTTCGCCCGTCGTCGGTCTCGATGGTTTTGGGGCAGGGTGCTTTGGCCGCCACCGGCGGCGACCTTGATCTGGCGATTGAAGGCAAAGGCTATCTAGAGGTGACGCTGCCCAGCGGCGGCGCCGCCTATACCCGCGATGGGGCGCTTAAACGCTCGGCAGATGGATTGATCGTGAATGCTGATGGCTATCAGGTCGCGCCTGGAATCACGGTGCCAACCGATGCCAAGTCTATTGCAATCAACGCCGATGGTGAGATCTGGGCGAGTTTTACCAATCAGGTGCAGCCCCAACTTTTGGGTCAGCTTACCCTGACCGGATTTACAAATGACAAGGGGCTGGAAGCGATTGGCTCGAATCTTTTTGTGGAAACACCGGCATCGGGAACAGCGAACCCCGGCACCCCCGGCTTGGACAGCTTGGGCACCCTACGTCAGGGTTATCTGGAAGAAAGCACTGTCGATTCTGTTCGCGAGGTTACAGAATTGATCAAAGCGCAGCGCGGCTACGAGCTGAATGCTAAGGTCATCACCGCAGCCGATCAGATGCTGTCAGCCACAACGCAGGTGAGGTAATGTGGCGCGTTCTGCTCTTGCTGATGCCTGTGCCTGTGCTGGCTGACAGCCTGATCGCCACTCGCACCATTCGCCCGCAATCAACGCTGGCGGCAGAAGATGTCACCATGGTCGAAATGGATATAGACGGGGCGGTGACTGACCCTCGTCAGGCGATTGGTCTGGAAACCAGAGTGGCAATATATGCCGGTAGGCCAATTCGTCTTGCTGATCTGGGCCCAAGTGCGGTGATTGAACGCAATCAAATTGTCACGCTTGCCTATACGACCGCAGGCCTCTCGATCTTGACCGAAGGCCGTGCCTTGGCGCGCGGCGGCGTGGGCGAAAGCATCGAAGTCATGAATCTTACATCGCGCAGCAAAGTCACGGGGCAAATTGGCTCGGATGGAATAGTGCGCGTTCTTCCCACCTCCTAAAGGACTTATCGATGCGATTGCCTATGATTTCTCTAGTTTTCTTAACGGCTTGTGGTGACCTTAGTCAGGTTGGCCGCGCTCCAAGCTTTACGCCGCTTGAGGGCAGCTATCAGCATCACGCGATGTATTCCAATTCGATGCCAGTCGAGTCTCTGCCCGCGGTGCCCACGGATGGCTCATCGCTTTGGACTGCTGGGCGCAGCTCTTTGTTCGGTGACCGGCGGGCGATGCGTCGTGGGGATATTCTCACTGTCGTGATTGAGATAAATGATAGCGCCGAGATGAAAAATACTTCTGGTCGGTCGCGGTCAGGCTCGCAATCGATGGGCGTGCCCTCTCTGTTCGGTTTGCCGCAAAGCCTGAACAAGGGCCTGCCAACTGGCGCCTCTTTGGACAGCGCTGTTGATCTGTCGGGGACGTCAAAATTCAATGGAGACGGCTCCACCAAGCGCAACGAAAAGCTGACGCTGCGTGTCGCGGCCACGGTGGTCGAAGAATTGCCGAATGGTGTGCTTCGGATTGAGGGCTTGCAAAATGTACGGGTGAACTTTGAATTGCGCGAGTTGATCGTGACGGGATATGTGCGCCCGATCGATATCTCGCGGCAGAATGAAATCACCTATGACAAGATTGCGGGGGCCCAGATTTCTTATGGGGGCCGTGGTCAGATCACTGATATGCAGCAACCCCGCTATGGACAGCAGGTTGCCGATATTCTTCTGCCATTCTGAGGTCTCATGTTGAAAAAACTTTTTCCTATTCTGCTGGGATTACTTGGCCTTGGAATTGGCGGTGGCGCTGGATTTGTGCTGCGCCCTGCCCCCGCACCAACTGTTGAATCTTCTGCCGAGCCTGCAGGGCCCGGAGAAAATCACGCCGCAGCACCCGCTGGGCATGATGCAGAAGCAAATCCCACAACGGCGCCAGAATATGTGAAGATGAGCAATCAATTTGTCGTGCCAGTGCTGCAAGGTGGGCAGGTTTCTGCCATGGTTATCTTGGCCATCAGTCTTGAGGTGGCGCATGGCAGCGCTGATCCCGTTTATGCCCGCGAACCCAAGCTGCGCGATGCGTTTTTGCAGGTGCTGTTTGATCACGCAAATGCTGGTGGGTTTAGCGGTGACTTCACCGACTCGTCCAACCTGACCTTTTTGCGAAAGGCGCTGCTTGAAACCGCTCAATCTATCTTGGGCGACAGTGTCTCTGATATTTTAATCAGCGATCTGGCGCGCCAAGACAGCTGAGTGTGACACGGTTTTAGGACGGCTGTTTTGCTGCAATCTGGGTAAGCACCTGTTTTTTGCCAAAGGCCATCTTGGCCTGATCGCGTGCTTCAAGCCAAGTGACGGTCCGACGCGCCAAAATCTGGTTCAGCTCTGCTCGGCGCATATCGGCCCAGCGCTGATAATTCAGACCAGCCAATTCCGCCGCGACGCCTTCCAAATCTGTATTGGCTTGCGGAATTTGCCCTAATCCTGCCAATTGATTCTCACAGGCTTGCTTAGCGCGGGCGGCCGCTTGCAGTTCTGAAAGGCGGCTGTCGAGGACCAACTCCGCCAGTTGTGCAAGCTTTATAACATTTTGTGTCTTTTTCATCGGAGTAGGGCCCTCTTGCGTTTGCGCATCGCCTCGGCAAAGCGGATTGCCGCTGCGACGGCGCGATAATGTTCGGGCAGAATTTGTTGGCCGATCTGAACACTTGCATAAACCGCCCGTGCTGTTGGGGGATCAGCGTGAATAGGCACGCCGATTTCTGCCGCCTTTTCACGAATACGCGCAGCAATTTCATCAACGCCTTTCGCGACGCAGATCGGTGCGCTGCGATCTTTGCGGGTCCATTTAAGGGCTACAGCGTAATGGGTTGGGTTAACCACAATCACATCAGCGCTGGCTACATCTAAAAGCATTTGATTTGTGGCGAGGTCTTGTCCGCGTTGCCTGCGCTGCTGTTTTACATGTGGGTCGCCCTCGGCATCCTTCATCTCATCCATCATTTCCTGACGCGACATCATGTTGCGACGCAGATGTTGGGCGCGCTGCCACATATAATCGACACCGCCAAAAACGGTGATCGCGATTGCAACCAAAAACAGCAATTGCACAAGCAATCGCAGCATCAACGCGACGCTCTGTGCCGGCGCAACGGCTTGGGTTGCCAGAATTTGCGGCGCACGGAGCTTTAACAAAAGTCCTAGCAACACAGCGACGACAAAAAGTTTAGCAAAACTTTTGCCAAATTCGAACAGCCCCTCACGGCCAAATTTTTGTTTTGCCAAAGAGAGAGGGGAAATTCTGGACATTTTGAAAGCCAGCTTTTCTGGTGCAAAGTGAATCGCGCGTTGTGCGATCAGCGAGGCCAGCACAAATGCCATCGGCAAAAAGAAAATCGGCCCCGAAGCAAGCAGAAACTCTTTTGTAATGCCGAACACCGGCGCCGGAGCAGCTGCAAACAAAAGCGGCGCCAATTTGTCGGATTGGTCGAGCAAAACCATTGCAGCTTTGCCAAATTGTTCTAGCAAGCCTGCCCCCGCCACCAAGCTGATGACCAGAAGTCCAGCATAAGATGCCGCGGTATTTAGATCGGCCGATTTTGGAATTTCACCGCGAGCCCGGGCATCGTCAAGCCGCTTTTGGGACGGGTCGTGTTGCTTGTCGTCGTCCTCTGTTTCGCTCATGGTAGGCCTGAAACCGGATTGGCCATAAAGCCTTGAAACATCTCGAGCCAGAGGGCAAGGCCAAGCGGCACCGCCAATGCCATAAGCACCAACCCACCAAAAGTAAGGGCCGGAGCGCCAATGAAGCTGACCATCAAGGCCGGCATCGCACGGTTAATCACACCTAAAGTTATATTGTATAAGAGTGCTGCAATCGTGAAGGGGGCTGCCAAAGAAAAGGCTAAAGCAAAGCCTTTTGACACCTCGGCAACCCCCCAGGGGGTGACATCTGCGGGCTCTGGAAGCTGTGCCAGTGGGAAGAACTGGTAAGAGAGAATGAAAAACTCTGCCAGCTGAACGTGCAGGCCTGATGCAACAGCCAATGCCAAGGCGGCCATCACCATCAGATTGCCAATCGCCGGTTGTGGCTCTGGCCCTGCATCGCCAAACATTTGCGACAGCGTGGTTGCTTGGGCCGCAATGGTTGCTGCTGTTTGCAAGGCAAGGATGAATAGGCGCAACGATATTCCAAGTAAAAGTCCTATCACGACCTCGACCAGCAGCGGTAAGATTGCAGGGCTTACCAAGAGGGTTTCGCTGGAAACACTTGGTAAAACCACCAAGCTGAACGCCAATGCGATGACCAGACGGACGCGCTGCGGCACCGATCTCTCACCAAAGGCGGGGATCAGCGACAAGGCCGAACCGACGCGCATGAACACCAAAAGCCCTTGCCAAAGCAGGCTGCTGGCCAATCCGGTTGCTTGGGTCAGCTGTGCCATCAAATCAATCATGGCGGCACGACGCCAATCATCGCGGGGCGGGCCTCAACACCGATTTCTTCATAGGAAAGCACGGGGGCGACCAGACCTTTTGCTCCCAAAACAGTTCGTAAAAAGCGACGACGAAGGGTCGAAGTGACCAAGGCTGGATAGGTTCCAGCCTCTGCCGCACGATTGAGTTTTTCTGCAATCGCATTCGCAAGCTTGCCGAATTGATCTGGTGGCAGCGCGACATCGCGTTGCCCGCGATCACCCTCAATCTGATAGGTCAGAAACGTTTTTTCCCATTCTGGCGCAAGCTGCAACAGGGGGATGGTACCATCTTCGCGCTTCAATTCGGCCACCAATTGGAAGCCAAGGCGCTGCCTGACATGTTCGCAAATTGCTTCGGGCGTTGGCAGGCTGCGCGATTCTGCAATCGCTTCAAGGATCAGCGGCAGATTGCGCACAGAGACCCGTTCTTCGAGCAAAAGCCGCAGAACCGTGAGCAGCAAATCGACAGGAACCTTCTCTGGCACCAATTCATCCAACAAGCGCCGATTGCTTTCGGCCCTTGCACTGTCAGTGATATTTGTGAACTCTTCCAGAAGCTTACGTAGGCCGCGCAGGGTCAGCAGGCGCGCTAAGTTGGCTCGGATAACCTCAAGAAGATGCGTGGCCAGTACTTCTGCCGGCGAAACCACTGTCAGACCGGCCAGCACTGCGTCCTCTTGCTGATCGGGCCGGATCCAACGGGCGGGGGCGCCATAGACGGGTTCGCGAACATCGCGACCCTCTGGTGCTTCGACCTGATCGGCCAAAAGCGCAAGCACTCGATCTGGCATCAGCTGATCGCGTACCCGTTCCACCCCCTGCAAGCGGATGCGATAGGTGCCGGGCGGCAGGCTTGCTTCATCCGTCAATCGCATCTCTGGCAAGATCAGTCCAAAGGCCGAGGCGACATGTGTGCGCATATTGGTAATGCGCACATCGAGCCCTGTTGCCGGATCAAGCACCATCCCAACCAAGTTTGGCGCAAATTCGATATGTATTTCATCAAAATCGAGTACATCGCCCAACTGCTTGCGTTTGGGGGCCTCGGCTTCAGCAACAGGGAGAACCGCCTCGCGCTCTGCCTTGCGGTACATATGCCAAGCAGCCCAGCCCAAAAGCAGCGCGCCAGACATGAAGGGCATGAAGGGCATGCCTGGCACCAGGGCAAACAGCGCCATCAGGACTGAAACGGTTCCCAAAGCGCCAGGATAACGGCCAAGTTGCGCGAAAAACGAGACATCGGCGGCGCCTTTTGCGCCACCTCGCGACAAAAGCAGGGCTGCTGCGACCGAAATTACCACCGCTGGAATTTGGCTGACCAGGCCATCGCCTACTGTCAAAATAGCATAGGTTTCAAAAGCGCGACCAAGCGGCATGCCGTGGATAACCGTGCCCATGATCAGCCCCATCACCATATTTAATCCGGTGATCAGCAGCCCTGCAATCGCATCGCCTTTTACAAATTTTGATGCGCCATCAAGCGAGCCGAAGAAGGTTGTCTCGGCCAATTCAACCTCGCGCCGCCGTTTTGCTTCGGCGTGGTTAATAGCGCCTGCGGCCATATCAGAGTCGATGGCCAATTGCTTTCCGGGCATGCCGTCCAAAGCAAAGCGCGCGCCTACTTCCGCCATGCGACCGGCGCCTTTGGTGATGACAACAAAGTTCACAATCAGCAAAACGCAGAAAATCACCAAGCCAAGCAATAGATTGCCGCCCATGATGAATTCAGCAAAGCCCTCGATGACATGGCCCGCAGCAGCCGTGCCGGTGTGGCCCTGCCCGATGATCAACTTGGTGGAGGAGATATTGAGGGATAGCCTCAGCATCAGTGAAGCCAAAAGAATCGTTGGAAAGGCCGAGAAATCTAGTGGTCTTTCGATAAAAAGTGTCACTGTCAGCATCAGAATTGCGAGCGAAAAGGAGAGTGCAAGTCCCAGATCCAAGACCCAAGCGGGCATTGGCAGCACCATCATCATGATGACACCCATAAGCGCGAGCGCGAGCATGATGGTTGGTTGATAAAAACTGTCAGCTGTGAGGGTTATTTTAGGCATTTTACGGGCTCACAGTGAACAAAGGCAGACCGCCCAACCCGATTGGCACCAAAGATGGACCATGAATGCTTTGGCCCTGCTGCAACAATGGGAAGGTATTTCTGGACTGCACTTGCACAAGTGTCTCGGCGTCGCTGTGATCAAGGCTTGGCCGCTCACGGCGTTTTTGCAGCACGGCCTCAACCTTGGCCAAATATCTCTGGCCATAGGTTTTGGTCTTGGAATGATAGGCTGCAACGGCTTTGCCCCAATCGCCAGTACTGGCGTAGAGCGATTGCAGAAAATCCGCTGCCACTCGTGCGTTTTCCTCAGGCGAGAGTGCCGCTGCAAGCGATAAAAACTTATCACCATGCCAATGTTGGTTGACCTGGAAGCACCCAAGGTCAAAATTGTCCTGCCCCCGTGCCACAAGGGCGGTTGCGAACTCCAAGGCTTGGGCTTGGCTGTCAAACCAATAGCCTTTTCCTGCGGAATTTACGGTCCACGGCCAGGGAACAGTGTCACCTTCAAAGCTCCTTCCGGTTTCAACCCGCGATATTGCTTGCAGAACCTCCAACGGAGTATCGGAGTTTTGGGCTGCCATTTTTGCGGCTTGATCGCATAGGTTTGCATCAAATGTCGTCGCTCTTGCCACCGACACGCCCCCCAAGGTGATCAGGATCATGCAGAGAAGGGAGGGGCGCAAAAAACGCAGTGGCATGGTTTCACCTTTTACTCACGATCCCTGCTGGATCATCCTGAGTCTCAAGATAAGCTAGAGACCTTTCCAAACCGTAACTGGACGCAAAAATTCGCTAAGGTGGGGCGATCTGGGTGAGCAAAGCTTGTACGGCATCTCGGGTTGCCGCTGTTTGCTCAAGGATATCATTGCCATAGCTCAGAGGTGCGGTTTGCAAAGGAGAAGGGCTTCGCTGTTCGGTTGCAGTCTTGGCCAAAGCTTGCCAGTTGCCACTGCCCTGTTCTCGCAAGGCCTGCCAGTCTTGGGCATGCGCGGTTGCTTGAAGAGCTGAACGCGCATCACCACTTGCCGTGAAGGCTTTGGCCGCTTCTGCGTTGTCGCCTAATATCTGCAAAGCTGTGGCGCGCAGAGCGAGCGCGTCGGGGCTGTCCTGGCCTGTGAGAAGGCGTAACGCGTCTGCCGCATCCGCGCGCGCAAGGTCAATTTTTGCGAGCAGGAGAGGATCTATCGCGGCTTCGCTCCGCACCCATCGGCGTGCCGCTTGGGGTAAGCCTAGATCAAACAGCCGGGTGACAAGTTTGAGGTCTGTTTCTGTATCTACATTTGGAACAGTACGATCCTCGGCAAGCACTGCATGTGTCAGGATCGCATCATCTGTCCCGAGCCGCGAGAGAAGACGCCAAATAATCTGTTCCAGATCTGGTTGATCGGCGGCACCTTTGAACGCATCCGTAAAATTACTTGAAGCCGCCTGCGCAAGCACCAAGGCGCGACGTGTCGCTGCCGCTTGTGTTGTATTATCGCGCTCTTGCACCATGGCCTCAAGAATATTCACAAGCTCCTGATCCACTGGCAGATTTTGCGCGACTTTCGCTTCGATCAGCGCCACCACAGCATCACCTGAAGAGGGCCCAGGGTCGTCAATCATACTTTGCAGCTTTTCTTCGGCGGCAGCGGGCTGCTTGCCATGCATATCAATTGCTGCATCCATTAAGGTCATTTCTGGGCTGGCTTCGCCAGGCCCCCGTAAGATGACGGCGCGAAGTCTTGTCACCGAAGCTTCGTCCCCAATGGCAAGAAAACGCTCAATCAGGGTCGGCCCAAGCGCGCGCCGAAGATCTAGCGGCAAATTTGAAAAGGCCAAATAGGCAGCATCTCGGTTTACAAAATCACCTTTTGCTATTTGATTGTTTTCCAAAATTGCCCAAAGCGCTGCAGGACTGTCGCATCCCATTTGGCCACGAAAGAAAGCCCGAGGTTCCGCCTCGCCGTCCACAAGCGCGGCCATAGCTTGCCACATTGGCCGTTGCGGCAGGTCGTTTGGAAAGGCCTGCATCAATTGCCGCGCTTCTGCGCCAAATCCGACCGAAAGATACAATTGGATTGCGGTTGTCAGGGCTTCTAGATCAATTTTATCAAACTCACCGATGATATTTTGGTTCGTGCGCTGCAACTCATCTGAAACTGGAGCTTCGCCGCGCCAGGCCGCGACGTCCAGCGCGTCAGCCTCAAGGCAGGATTCGCCCTTGGCACCAAGATTTTGGTGCTCGGGGGCACCCTCGCTGATGGAAATTGCGGGCAATTCTCCAAGCCCCGAACGCAGGGCAGAAAATTCGGTGTCGGCTGCGACCTTTGGGTTTTCCTGCGGCCTCTCGACAGGATCGAGAGGCGGTTTTTCTACGTCAAGCTTTGCCGCAGCCTCTGATTTTGGCAGTTTGAGCGGCGCAATTTGAATCAGGCCCTGCGAGGCACCTTGACTGATTTGGCCTATGAGCGTTTTTCGCAATGTATCAAATGCGCTTGCCGCCGCATTTTCAAGTGGCAGGGGCTGCAGTGCAGGTGCTGCCAGTTTATTGGAAAGTTTTTCGATCGCAGACTTTTGCCAGTTATAATCAGATCCCACGCTTTTTGGAGGCAGAGGTTTAGGTTCTGGGGGCTGGGGCGCTTTAGTGGGCAAAGTGGGCAGAGGGTCTTCAAAGGAAGAGCCTTTCGGAGGAGGGCCATTTCGCAGATCAATCACAATGATCCCTTCCCGAAACTCGAAGGGAATTGCGTGACACTGACAGGCTACGCCCATTCTCATCGCACCAGCAGGTTGATCGGCCCAAAGTGACACCAGCCGACTGGTGCCAATGATCTTAAAACTGTCCGTAAAATCATATTCAGGTTGATCGCCCTCTATCCGCAATTCGTAGCCGTCGTCAGTTCGGCCCACTTGCCATTGCACTGCTTTGCCATAGTCGACCACGATGCGGGTAAAGCCGTTATGTTCCCCAGCTTTCACTTGGACTGGTGCTGCGAAGGCTTGCGCCGCACAAGCCAGCCAAAGGCATAAAGCGATCCGTATCATGCCACATCCTGTTTGAGTGCCCGAAGGGCCTCTTCGATTTGTGAGAAGCTTGGCCGAACGTGGTGCGGTGTGTTTTGGCGACCCACCTCGATACAGATATTCGGTGCATGGCGATGAAGATTGGCGACAAGAACCTCGCGTACAAGCTGGTAGAAATGGCCATCATCTTCGACAACCGTTTTTACCCGTGCGGCAAAGGGGCCCATAATACCATAGGCCAGAAACACGCCCAAAAAGGTACCAACGAGCGCAGAACCGATCATTTGGCCAAGAATTTCGGGCGGTTTGTCCAACGAGCCCATGGTTTTAATTACCCCAAGAACAGCGGCGACAATGCCGAGGGCCGGTAGGGCGTCCGCCATCGATTGCAGCGCATGGCTGGAGTGCAGCGCATGGGTCAGTGACGCTTCAACGCGTTTGTCGAGCACCTCTTCGACCTGATGCGGGTCGTCGTAGTTCATCGAAGCCGCGCGAAAGGTATCTGCGATCAGCTCAACCGTTTCGTGATCATGCTGAATTTTTGGATATTTCCCAAAGATTGAAGATTCATTTGGATTTTCAATATGTTCTTCCAATCCGACGGGATTGGATCGCGAAATTCTAATCAATTCAAACAGCAGGCACAGCAGATCAAGATAGTCGTTTGGTTTCCACTTTGGGCCCTTAAACACCTTGCCAACATCTTTCGCGGTATGTTTGACAGCGGCAAGATCATTCGAGACAAGAAACGCCCCTACGGCCGCGCCGCCGATCATAATCATCTCGAATGGCAGCGCTTCAAAAATCGGGGCAAGATTGCCGCCGTGAATGACAAATCCACCAAAAACCATCACGAGGATCACGACAATCCCGACAATTCCAAACATTCTAAAGTCCTGCGCTGTTGCTTGATCAGTATCGTCGAGAGGAGTTAAGAAAGGCTGACCCTAGTTTTTCGGGACCAAGGCATTTCGTCCTGCGATAAGCACTGAGATCGAATAGGCCTCGTCCGCGGGCATGCCAGCTAAAACAGCGGCCGCAGCACCCGGGTTCATCCGGCCAAGGAAACCCGCGGCAAATTCCGGGGCCATTTTTGAAAAGACCTTTGCCGCATCGGATGGTTTCATCGCCTCATAAACGGCGGTCAGACGCGCAAGGTCTTGTTCTGCCGCGCCATCTGCCATCTGCAAGGTCTTTTTCAACTCATCTTCAACAGCTGTCATCTCCTCTATGCGTTTTGCGATCGCAGCCTCGGACAGGGCCAGGGCTGCAATTCGGTCTGCAAGCGCCTTTTCGCGCGCTGCGAGTCCTTGTTCTTTGCTGCGCAGCGCCTCGGCAAGGGCAGAGGGTGTCTCGCTACAGGTTTGCTCCGCTGGTGGCTCTGCTGGTTTTATCTCTGAATTGGCCAGTGCCGCGCCAAAGCCCGCACCAAGGCGCAGGGCGCCTGATGTGGCCAGAAAGAGCGAAACAATTAAGAGCGAACCGCGTCCGCTGCTGCTGCGTGGCTTTTTCATTCTGCGGCCTCCAGACCAGGCCGTTGCGCGCGCCTTCGAACGACACGCAATCGCCGATCTTGCTCTGTCGTGTCTGGCGCCTCGGCGACAGGCGCTTTGGCGTCGGGCAGATCGTGCAATGCCGCCAGCAAGAGTTCTAGCCGCGCCGCGCCCGCCTCGGCGCGTGCGGTGAGCGATTGCAACCCCTCAGCCGAGCCCGTCGCCGCAGTCCGCGCCTGTTCCAGCGCGCGCGTCATGTCATCAACCTGCGCAGACAAGACCGCGATTGCGCTGCCCATCCCACTTTCGAGTGTAGTGAATTTTTTGAGCCGTCCCGACAGGACGTAACAGTAAATCGCCGCCCCGAAAGACCCAGCCGCCATAAGAACATCTGCAATGAGCACCATGATCCGTTCCTCAATTCAAAACAAATTCGGTCACCAGAAAATCGCGCACGCGGCCGTTTCCGGTGACAATCTGGATCCTGCGCAAAAGCTGCGCTCTCATCCGGACCAAAGCTGTGGAATCATCAAATTCTGCAACATCGAGCGCACGCAAATAGCCGTTCAAAACATCTAAAATTCTAGGTTTCAAATGTGTGACATCGTCAGCATAGGCGGCATTTACCTCTAGCTGCGCGGTGAATTTCAAATGGCGACTTTCCCGATCCGACCCTAAGGAAATCACCAAAGGGTCCAACGGCACAAAGGCAATGGCTGGCAAAGAATCGACGGGATGCTCCTCGACGGCGTGCGCTTCCTTTTGGCCCAGAATCAGCCCAGACCATGTTGCGTAAAACCCGCCAGCGCCGAGCAAAATTGCCAAGATAAGCCCAATCAACAAGGGCTTTTTCGATGATTTTTTGGGTGCCACATCCTGTGGTTCTGCGTCTTCTGCCACCTGGCCCTCCGTTCTTGTTCGCTTTGCAAACATAGACCGCTGGTCACTAACCGATTGTTAAGGCCAATCCGCCAAAACTGGTTTCTAGGGGCAGAAGCCCGAATATGGAGACTGAGCGTGCAGAATTTGTTGCAGATATGGCTGGGCCTTGATGGCCGCAAACGTTTCATTGTTCTTGGGGCGACGCTTGCGGTTTTCATGACGGTTTTTGGCATGTCGCGCATAGCCGGAAATTCCGAAATGTCCTTGCTTTATGCTGGCTTAGACAGTTCGGCCGCAGGTGATGTGATTGCGGCTTTGGATGCGCGTGCGGCCAAATATGAGGTGCGGGGAGAGGCTATTTTTGTGGAAGCAAACCAGCGTGATTCGTTGCGAATGACGCTTGCGGCGGAGGGGCTGCCGAAGAATTCTGGCATGGGATACGAACTGCTTGATTCGCTCTCGGGATTTGGCACCACAGCGCAAATGTTTGATGCGGCCTATTGGCGGGCCAAAGAGGGAGAGCTTGCGCGTACCATTTTGGCGAATCCGCAGATTCGCGCCGCGCGGGTCCACATTGCTCAAGCACCCAACCAACCTTTTCAGCGCGCGGTGCAGCCCAGTGCGAGCGTGACGATCACTTCGGTTGGCGGCAATTTAGCGCCTTTGCAGGCCAAGGCGTTGCGGCATCTGCTTGCGGCTTCGGTTCCAGGCATGACGCCGGAGGAGGTCTCGGTGATTGACTCTGTTGCAGGGCTTATCCCCTCTGACACCGATATTTCTGCGCCAAATGTGACTGCTGACAGCAAAGCGGCTGAGATTAAGCAGAATGTTGAAAGGCTTTTGTCAGCGCGAGTCGGCGCGGGGAAAGCGGTTGTCGAGGTGGCCGTCGATGTGGTCACGGACGCTGAATCGATCAAAGAGCGCCGTTTTGACCCGCAGGCGCGTGTTGCGATTTCAACCGATAACACTCAGCAAAGCGGCTCGAGTACGCAAGGTGGTCAGGATGTCACCGTCGCCTCGAATTTGCCCAATAATACCGCCCAGAACGGTGGCGGTAAAAATGAAACCTCTGAAACGCGCGAGCGGGTGAATTACGAAGTCTCTGAAACCAATCGTGAATTGATCAAATCACCCGGGGCTGTGCGTAAAATTTCGATTGCCGTTTTGGTGGATGGCGCGGCGGTTACGGCCGCCGATGGCACCGTCACAAATGAGCCGCGGCCCGAGGCTGAACTGACGGTCTTACGCGAGCTGGTGACCTCGGCCGCGGGGCTTGATAGCGCACGCGGCGATATCTTGACGTTAAAATCGATGGTTTTTGAACCTCTGCCTGTTGCCGTCGGCGAGATGGCGCAGGCCAGCATGTTCAGCTTTGGCATGATTGATATTATGACTCTGGTGCAAACCGCAGTGCTTGCCTTGGTCGCTTTGGTTTTGGGGCTTTTCGTGATCCGCCCGATCCTAACAGCAAATACGCGGGCGGCACTGCCTGATGACAGTAGCCCGTTTTCGCTGCCCGAATTTGGTGATTTGTCGAGTGGGCCGGTGCTGAATGGTGAAATTGATGATGGTTTTTTGCCGCCGCTTCCGATGGTTTCAGGGGGGCTTGGTGGTGAAGAGGACGACAGCGATCCGGTTAGTCGATTGCGCCGCCTGATTGAGGAGCGGCAAAGCGAGTCTGTCGAAATTCTGCGCGGATGGATGGAACAGGAAGAAGAGGTTCAGTGATGATGCTGAAACTTGAAGTTTTTGAAATCGAGGTGGAAGAGGGTAGCAGCCGTACCGTTGTTCTCGACACGCTTGCCTTAGAAGAAACCAAGCTTGCCTCCTATGAGGCAGGCTATGCGGCGGGCTGGGAGGATGCTATGGCCGCGCAGTCGGATGAACAGACGCAGATCCGCGCCGATCTGGCGCGCAATCTGCAAGGCCTTAGCTTTACCTATCACGAGGCGCGCGACCATGTTTTGCGCGCGATCGAGCCACTTTTGCGAGAAGTCGTTGATAAGCTTTTGCCAACACTTGCCCAAGATGTCCTGTCTCCAACGATTTTGCACATCTTGCTGCCACTGGCCGAACAAATGGCCGAGGTGCCAATCACGCTTGTGATCAGCCCTTCGGCACGACCCGCGATTGAGCCGGTCTTGGAACAGGCCGCGGGTTTGCCCATTACGGTGATGGAAGAACCCAGTCTGAGCGAGGGGCAGGTCTATCTGCGCTTGGGCGCCATCGAAACTCAGATCAACCTTGATCGTGCCACGAAAGATATTTCGGCTGCGGTGCGCGGATTCTTTGATCTTCCAGAAAAGGAACGGACTTATGGATGAATTATCCGACGCCAACCCTTTTGGCCAAGTGCCAATCGAGGTGACGATTTCGGTCGGCAAAGCCCGACCTTTGGTGCGTGATTTGCTGCGTCTCTCACGCGATGCGGTGCTGACATTGGACCGCCGCGTTGACGACCCGGTCGAGCTTTATGTCGGCGATAGGTTGATCGCGCGAGGCGAGTTGCAAGAGGTTGAAGGCGATGCCACTGGTCAGCTTGCCGTGCGCCTGACCGAGGTCGCCAATCTGCGGGGCGGGCTTTGAAATATTTCTATCTGGTCCTGATCGGGGTCATTTTTGCGATGATGGCCTCTCCTGCCATCTCGCAAAGTCTTTCCCTCGACCTTGGCGACGGCGGATCGCTCCCGGCGCGCTCGATTCAGGTGTTGGCGGTGATGACTCTCCTGAGCCTTGCGCCGGGGATCGCCGTTATGGTGACCTGCTTCCCCTTTATCGTGACGGTTTTATCAATTTTGCGGCAAGCAATCGGGCTTCAGCAGGCACCGCCCAATATGCTGATTGTCAGTCTTGCGCTGTTTCTGACCTGGTTTGTGATGGACCCGGTGTTCACCGAGGCTTGGGTGAAGGGCGTGCAGCCGCTGAATGCGGGTACTATTGATATTCAGCAGGCGATCCCTCTGATTGTTTCGCCTTTTAGAGGTTTTATGGCCGCACGGCTGGATGGTGATACCTTTACCGCGATGCAGAATCTGCGGCCTGTGGTGGTTGAGGTTGCGCCGATTGACGCACCGCTTTCGCTTTTGGTGCCCTCGTTTATCCTCTCAGAGATTCAGCGCGCTTTCGAGATTGGCTTTCTGATCTTCCTGCCGTTTTTGATCATTGATTTGGTGGTCGCCGCCGTTTTGATGTCGATGGGCATGATGATGGTACCGCCAGCTGTGGTGTCGCTGCCGTTCAAACTTGCCTTTTTTGTTGCAGCGAATGGCTGGAGCTTGGTGGCCGGCGCCTTGGTGCGAAGTTACTCCTAGCTTTCCTCAGCGGCAAGCAAGGCCGCCAAGCCTTCGCGATAAGTCGGGTAAATCAGCTCAAGCCCAAGCTCTTGCCGCATTCGTTGATTGCTGACTTTTTTCGATTCACCGTAAAAGCTGCGGGCCATCGGGCTCATCTCGGCGCGGTCATAGGCAACCTCAGGCGGCACCGGCAGACCCAACAGCTGCGCAGCATGGCCGATGACATCTTCGGGGGGCGCAGGGTCGTTGTCGCAAAGATTATAAATTCTGCCTGCATCTGGGCGGGCCATCGAGGCTTGCAATGTTTGGGCGATATCATCAACATGAATACGGCTAAACACTTGACCTGGTTTGATAATACGGCGCGCAGTACCATCACGAACCTTTTTGAAAGGCCCGCGTCCGGGGCCATAAATGCCGGCAAGCCGAAAGATATGTGCAGGCCGATCAAGTGCCAGCCATTGCATTTCGGCCAAAACCCGCAGGATAGCGCGCTGAGATTGTGGTGTCGTTGGCGTGTCTTCATCCACCCAAGCGCCATTGTGATCGCCATAAACCGCCGTGGTTGAAAGATATCCCAGCCATGAGGCGCCCGAGCCCGCAATCGCCCCGCTCGCTGCCTGCAAAAAGGGATCGCCCGCTTCATTCGGGGCGGCGCTGGCCAGAATGTGGCTGGCGCGCTGGCAGGCTTCGCGCAGCTCGCAGGGCCAAAGCAGCGGCTCCACACCTTGGGCGCGGATTTCATCCAGCTTGGCTGCATCGCGGGTGGTGCCAAGCACCGTCCAACCCTGCGGCAACAGCCGCGCAGCCAAAGCGGCCGCAGAATAGCCATATCCCAAGACCAGCAGTGTTTTCATCGCGCGCTCCTTCAGCCGCCTTAGATCTGACAGCTTTTGCGCTGTCATCAAGACTTCACTTGCGAAATCGTGAGTTTCGCCCTTAGATGGCCGATCAAAATCGAGAAGCAAAGCATATGAACGACGAACAAGCGGTCATCCGCACCCCAGATCAACCAAAATCAGAAATTTTCACCGATGCCGCAGCTGCGGTTGACCGGCTGGAGGCGATTTATGCCGAAGCCACGCGATTTTTATCCGCCCATTTCAGTGCGGCGGTGACCGGCAGCCGTCCTGCAACCCGCATCCGCGCCTGCTATCCCGAGATCAGGCTTTCGGTTACCAGCCATGTCAAGACTGACAGCCGTCTTGCCTTTGGCCATGTTGCCAGCCCCGGCGTCTATGCAACCACGATCACCCGCCCAGATTTGTTTCGTAACTATCTGATTCAACAGCTGGATCTTTTGATGCAGAACCACAAGGTTCCAGTGCAGATTGGCGTCTCTGACACGCCTATTCCGGTGCATTTCGCGGTTGCGGGCAACCCTGCGGTTTCGGTGCCGCAGGAAGGCGTGCTGGAGTTCAGCCTGCGTGATGTTTTTGATGTGCCCGATCTGGCCACCACGAATGATGATATTGTCAACGGCACCCTAACCCATAACGCCGATGGCTCGCAGCCGCTGGCGCCCTTTACCGCACAGCGGGTTGATTACAGCCTGGCGCGGCTGTCGCATTACACCGCGACCGATGCGGTGCATTTCCAGAATCATGTGCTGTTTACCAACTATCAATTTTATGTCGAAGAGTTCGAGGCGATTGCGCGGGCCGCCTTGGCCGACCCCGCGCAGGGCTACACCAGCTTTGTTGCGACGGGAAATCAAGAGATTACCCGCCCGGATGGCGTGATCAATCCGCATGCCAAAACCCCGCAAATGCCGACCTATCATCTGAAACGCCCCGACGGAAACGGCATTACCTTGGTGAATATTGGCGTCGGGCCGTCGAATGCAAAAACCGCAACCGACCATATTGCCGTGCTGCGCCCGCATGCTTGGCTTATGGTTGGCCATTGCGCCGGCCTGCGCAACAGCCAGTCTTTGGGCGATTTCTGTTTGGCCCATGCTTATCTGCGCGAAGACCATGTGCTGGACGACGATCTGCCGATCTGGGTGCCAATCCCAGCGCTGGCCGAGATCCAGATCGCGCTGCAAGAAGCCGTGGCAGAGGTGACGAAATTGGAGGGCTACGAGCTGAAGCGCATCATGCGAACGGGCACGGTGGCGACAATTGACAACCGCAACTGGGAGTTGCGCGATAAATCTGGCCCGGTCCGGCGTCTAAGCCAATCGCGCGCGATTGCTTTGGATATGGAAAGTGCGACGATTGCGGCGAATGGCTTTCGGTTTCGCGTGCCCTATGGCACATTGCTTTGCGTTTCGGACAAGCCCTTGCATGGCGAGTTGAAGCTGCCTGGAATGGCGTCTGAATTCTACAAGACTCAGGTCTCGCGTCACCTTGAAATTGGTATTCGCGCGATGGAGAAGCTGCGTGATATGCCGATAGAGCGAATTCACAGCCGCAAGTTGCGTAGTTTCGAGGAAACAGCCTTCCTGTAAAATCGCAAAAACACCTTATTCTCGGCCAAAAAGAGCTTGCCTTGGACCGCGAAAGCGTGAAAAGCCACTTTATCCGCCTGACAGGCAAATAAGGCCCGCACAAAAATCAGCGGGTCGGAACCAAGGGATGAACAAAATGAACAAACCGATGACCAAAACCCAGCTTGTTGCAGCTCTTGCCGATGCGATGGATTCCGACAAGAAAACTGCAACCGCTGCTTTGGACGCGATCGCAGCTGTGGTGTCGCGCGAAGTTTCCGCTGGCGGCGCAGTGACCCTGCCAGGTTTGGGAAAAGTGGCTTGCAAGGCCCGTCCAGAGCGTCAAGTGCGTAACCCAGCAACCGGCGAAACCATGACCAAGCCAGCTGACAAGCAGGTGAAATTCGCCATCGCTAAGGCTTTGAAAGACATCGTCAACGCATAAGTTTGCGCTGAAGGGTTTCGGAAAGGGTCGCCGATTTGGCGGCCCTTTTTACATGGGGGCTGGCATGGATCTGCGCGCAATCGCGATGGGGCTGACGTTTTCGTTGATGTGGTCGTCGGCCTTTGCCACGGCGCGGATTATTGTAGCCGCTGCCCCGCCTTTGGCGGCTTTATCGATGCGGTTTTTGATTTCGGGACTGCTGGCTGTGGTGGTCGCGCGGGCGCTGGGCCAAAGCTGGCGGCTGACGCCCGGGCAGGCGCGCTCGGTCATCGTTTTTGGTCTGTGCCAGAACGCGATCTATCTTGGCTTTAACTTTATCGCGCTGCAGGGCACCGAAGCGTCTTTGGCTGCGATTATCGCCTCGACCATGCCGTTGATCGTGGCGCTGCTTGGCTGGGTTTTGCGCGGCGAAAAAGTCTCGAACCTTGGGCTTTTGGGTCTTTTGGCTGGGTTTTCGGGCGTGGCTTTGATCATGGGCAGCAGGCTTTCGGGTGGCGCTGATCCTATCGGCATTCTGCTTTGCATCGGTGGGGCCTTGGCGCTGGCGGTGGCGACGCTGACGATGCGGGGTGCGACATCTGGCGGCAATCTGTTGATGGTGGTCGGCTTGCAGATGCTGGTGGGCTCGGTGGTGCTGGCGGTGGTCGCTGGGGTCAGCGAGCCTTTGACCGCCCAGATCAGCCCAAGGTTTTTGGCGGCCTTTGCCTATCAGATTCTGATTCCGGGGCTGGCGGCCACGCTGTTGTGGTTCACGCTGGTCGGGCGGGTTGGCGCGGTAAAAGCCTCGGCCTTCCACTTTATGAACCCGTTTTTTGGTGTGCTGATCGCCGCACTTTTGTTGGGCGAAAAGATCCATCTAACCGATATGATCGGCGTGGCTATCGCAGCGGCGGGGATTTTGGCGGTACAACTTGCCCGCCTGAAAACCCCCGCCGCCTGATCTTAGCTGGCCAGCAGCGCCGCGATGATCTGCTCTGCCGCGTCTTCTGCGGTCAGGGCGACGGTGTTGACCGTGATCTCGGGGGCCTCTGGCGCCTCGTAAGGGCTGTCGATGCCGGTAAAGTTCTTCAGATTGCCAGCGCGGGCCTTTTTATAAAGGCCTTTGACGTCGCGATCTTCGGCAACCTCTAGCGGGGTGTCGACATAAACTTCCATGAACTCGCCCTCGGCCATGATCTCGCGCACCATCTGCCGCTCGGCGCGGAAGGGCGAGATAAAGGCGGTCAGCACGATCAGCCCGGCATCCGACATCAGCTTGGCCACCTCGCCGACGCGGCGGATGTTTTCCACGCGGTCAGCATCGGTAAAGCCAAGGTCGCGGTTCAACCCGTGGCGGACGTTGTCGCCGTCAAGCAGGAAGGTATGCTTGCCCATCGCATGCAGTTTCTTCTCAACAATATTGGCGATCGTCGATTTGCCAGAACCCGAGAGGCCGGTAAACCAAACCACCTTGGCCTTTTGGTTCTTGATCGAGGCATGCGCCGCACGGTCAATATCCAAGGCCTGCCAATGGATGTTCTGACTGCGGCGCAGTGCAAAATGCACCATGCCAGCGGCCACGGTCGCATTGGTCATCCGGTCGATCAGGATAAAGCCCCCCAGATCGGGGTTCTTGGCATAGGATTCAAACGGCACCGCGCGGTCGGTCGAGATATTGACGACGCCAATCGCATTCAGCGCCAAGGTCCGCGACGGCAGATGTTCCAGCGTGTTGATGTTCACCTCGTATTTCGGCTCGGTGACGGTGGCGGTCAGGGTCTGGGTGCCGATCTTCAACAGATAGGGGCGGCCGGGCAGCATCTCGTGCTCGTCCATCCAGACCAAGGTCGCCTCGAACTGGTCGGCCACCTCGCAAGGCGCATCGGCGCGCACGATCACATCGCCGCGCGAGCAGTCGATTTCATCGGCAAAGGTCAGGGTGATCGACTGCCCTGCAACGGCGCGATCCAGAGTGCCGCCATAGGTGACGATGGATTTCACCGTGGTGGTCTTGCCCGAAGGCAGCACCCGAATGGCATCGCCGGGCTGCACCGCACCTGACCCGATCTGCCCCGCAAAGCCGCGGAAGTCCAGATTGGGCCGGTTCACCCATTGCACCGCCATGCGAAAGGCTTCATCCGCCATGCGCGCCACATTGATCGGCGCCTCTTCCAGATGGCCCAGCAGGGTTGGCCCCTGATACCAGCCCATATTGGCGCTTGGGGTGACGATATTATCCCCCGCCAGACCCGAGATCGGGATTGGCAAGAAAGCCGTCATGCCAAGCTGTTCGGCAAACTGCGCATATTCGCTGACGATCTGGTCAAAACGGTCTTGGCTATAGCCGACCAGATCCATCTTGTTCACCGCCAGCACCACGTTGCGAATGCCAAGCAGCTGCACCAAATAGGAATGCCGCCGGGTCTGGGTCAACACCCCTTGGCGGGCGTCGATCAAGATCACCGCCAGATCGGCGGTCGAGGCGCCTGTGACCATATTACGGGTATATTGCTCGTGGCCGGGGGTATCGGCGACGATGAACTTGCGCTTGTCGGTGGCGAAAAACCGATAGGCGACGTCGATGGTGATGCCCTGCTCGCGCTCTGCGGCAAGCCCGTCAACCAGCAAGGCAAAGTCGATGTTCTGACCTTGGGTGCCATGGGCTTTGCTGTCATGTTCCAGACTGGCAAGCTGGTCTTCGAAGATCATCTTGCTGTCGTAAAGCAGTCGGCCAATCAGCGTCGATTTGCCGTCATCCACCGACCCGCAGGTGATAAAGCGCAGCATGGTTTTGTGCTGATGTTTCAGCAGATAGGCGTCGATGTCCTCGGCGATCAGGTCTTCGGCGATGTAAACGGGGTCTTGGGCTGGATTGGTCATCAGAAATACCCCTCTTGTTTCTTTTTCTCCATCGAGGCGGCTTGATCGTGGTCAATCGCGCGGCCCTGACGTTCAGATGTAGTGGTCAGCAGCATTTCCTGAATGATCTCGGGCAGGGTGGCGGCGGTGCTTTCCACCGCGCCGGTCAGCGGATAGCAGCCCAGCGTGCGAAAGCGGATCGACTTCATCTGCGGCACTTCGCCCGGCGCAAGCGGAAAGCGGTCGTCATCCACCATCAGCACCATGCCGTTGCGTTCCACCACAGGGCGCGGAGCCGAGAAATACAGCGGCACGATCTCGATGCCTTCAAGGTGAATGTATTGCCAGATATCAAGTTCGGTCCAGTTCGACAGCGGAAAGGCGCGGATGGATTCGGACTTGGCCTTGCGGGTGTTGTAAAGCCGCCAAAGCTCGGGACGCTGGCTTTTTGGGTCCCAACGGTGATTGGCCGAGCGGAAGGAAAAGATCCGCTCTTTGGCGCGCGACTTTTCTTCGTCACGGCGCGCACCACCAAAGGCGACGTCAAAGTTATACTTGGTCAGCGCCTGTTTCAGCCCCTCGGTCTTCCACATATCGGTGTGTAGGCTGCCGTGGTCAAAGGGGTTGATGCCTTTTTCCATGGCTTCGGGATTTTGATGAACGATCAGCTGCATGCCTGCATCACGCGCGGCTTTTTCGCGCAAGTCATACATCGCCTTGAATTTCCAAGTGGTGTCGACATGCAGCAAGGGAAACGGCGGCGGTGCCGGATAAAAGGCTTTCTTGGCCAGATGCAGCATGCAGGCCGAATCTTTGCCCACAGAATAAAGCATCACCGGATTTTCGGCATTGGCCACGACCTCGCGCATGATGTGGATGCTTTCCGCTTCCAACCGCTGCAAATGGGTCAGCGTGTTTTGCGAGAGCGGTGCTGCGGCGGGCGTGCCTGTCATCATAAAATCCTTTTTTCTTACGCGTCTTATTTGGCAAATTTCGGATCAGGAGCCAAGGGGAGACCGCGCTATCTTTGGCGCGGGATGAATTTCGGGATATAGGGCTGAGGATTGCGACAAATCTGCGGCGATTGTTCGGCTTGGGCAGCTTTGGTTGGAAAACTGTGCGGGCTTGCCGCAGATTTGCGCGCGGTTGGTTCTTTGCGCAACAGTCAAAACGTTGAGAAAGCTGGGTGCCACCGCAAGACTTAGTGGTTTTGTCGCCAAGGCTGGGCTGATCTGCCTCTAGATCGCGCAATTTCCCCTAAAATGTCAGCTATTTCCCCGCCGACTGTTGCGCTTTTGTAGCGAAAGTCGCGCTTTTGTGGCGAAATTGAGATCAATAAGTCCCTAAAGTATATCAAATTCAATCAAAGGACTAGAAATTGTGTCCAGATCAAAGTATTGATGAACGCAATAGGCCTCAAAAATGGGGCTAATAACACTCCAGGCGCTAAAGCTTGGGTTTTTGAGGCGGAGTAGTACAATGGTTCAGGCGATTGATTTCGCCGTCCGCGATTTTGCGGGCGCAAAGCAGCATGGCAGTGTCGCAGGCGATACGCAGGGCAACTTCATCCAGATCGGTGCTGGCGATAGCATATCGCTGAACCTCTCAAAGACATCCATTGTGGCCTATGAACAGCAGGGCGGCGATCTGCTGATCCGGCTGGCAGATGGCCGGATGGTCGTGTTGAGCAATTATTTCAATGCAGTACCGGGGCAAGAGAACCACCTGTATATTTCTGCTGATGGCGAGATGACCGAAGTTTTGGTGCAGCCAAGCGGCGACGGCGTGTTGTTTGCCGATTATGGCCCGGTGAGCGGCTGGGATAAGTGGAGCCCGCTGGACGATCTGCGCTTTACGACCGCCGACACGGTCGTGGACACCGCCTTTGCGGCCAACGAACCGGCAGGCATGGCTCCGTTTATTCCGGGGCTTTTGGGTGGCTTTGGTGGAGTTGGCACGGCTGCGGCTGCGGCGGGCGGTCTGGCGGTGCTGGGCGCTGGCGTCTCTGGCGGGGGTGGCACCGATACGGTTACAGGCGGCACAGGCGAGACGAGCACGGGCACGACAAGTACAGGTGGTACGGGTGGCACCAATTCTGGTGATCCCGCCGACACCACGCCTCCGGTTGTGGCGATTGACCAAGGCACCAAGACCGTTTCGCATGTCGAGACGGGGGTGGCCTATCAGAACGGGGTACAGATTGGCGGCACCAGCGAACCGGGCGCCAAGATTGATGTTTTGGTCAATGGCAACACCCAGTCGACCACAGCGGGTGCAGATGGCACTTGGACTGTGACCTTCCCGACCACTCAGGTGAACCCTGGCCAGTATGAAATTCCTGTCGTTGTGACCGCGACCGACAGCGCCGGTAACAAAGTTTCGGCAAATGATACGCTGGTGGTTGATACGGTGGTGCAGCCCTTCACCCATAGCGCAAGCAGTGCAGGCTCGGACGGGGTGCTGAACGCCGCGGAATCGGCCCAAGGTCTAACCGTTGGTGGTCTTGTCGAGCCGGGCTCTACGGTTCAGGTGAAACTGGACAACGGCAGCACCTATGCCGCGACCGTGACCGATGGCAGCTGGAGCTATACTTTCGCCGCAAGTGAAATCACACCTGGCGATCTGCACAATATGCAGCTGACCGCGATTGCGACGGATAAATATGGCAATGTGTCTCCGCCCATTGTCTCGCCGATCAAGGTGGATACTTTGGTCAGCAACTTTGCTCTGACCAATACCGATACGAGTGCGATCAAGGCCGATATGGTTTTGAATGGTGCCGAACAGCAGCTGGGTTTGAAAATCAGCGGCACGGTTGAGGCAGGCTCGAGCGTGATGGTCAAGCTGGGCGATGGCAGCTATCACGCCGCCAGCGTGTCGAACGGCAGCTGGAGCTATACTTTCGCCGCAAGCGAAATCACCACAGGTGATTTGCACACAATGCCAATCAGCGCCTATGCCACGGATGCCTATGGCAACGTGTCGAACACCATTGCCTCGACGGTCCAGGTCGATACGCTGGTCAGCAATTTTGCCCAGACTCTGACCGATACCAGCTCTGTTAAAGCCGATAGCGTATTAAATGCGGCCGAAGCCCAAGGTGGCCTGCGGATCGGCGGTACTGTAGAAGCCGGTTCGGTTGTTATGGTCAAGCTGGGCAATGGCGTCGAGCATCAGGCCACCGTCAGCAACGGCAATTGGAGCTATACCTTCCCTGCCTCGGAGGTGACCCCGGGCGATCTGCACAGCATGGCGATTTCGGCCTATGCGACCGATGCCTATGGCAATCGCTCGGCCACCGTCACCTCGCCAGTGCAGGTTGACACTTTGGTTAGCAATTTCGCTCAGACATTGACCAATACCAGTTCTATAAAAGCTGACGCGGTTCTGAACGCCGCCGAAGCGCTGGGCGGGCTGAAAGTGGGCGGCACGGTCGAAGCGGGCTCGACTGTCATGGTCAAGCTTGGCAATGGCGCAGAGCATCAGGCCACCGTCAGCAATGGGGCCTGGAGCTATACCTTCGCCCCAGGCGAGATTACCGCAGGCGAGATGCATTCGATGCAGATCACCGCCGTGGCAACCGACAGCTATGGCAACGTCTCGGCGCCGATTACCTCCAGCGTTTTGGTTGATACGCAGGTAAGCAATTTCCAAAAGCCGGCTGCGCCTTTGGCGGGCGACGGCATCTTGAACGCAACCGAAGCCGTGGATGGCTTGGTTGTGGCAGGTACGGCCGAGGTGGGCGCGCAGATCGTGGTGCATATGCAAAATGGGATTGATTTGCAGACCACTGCGGATGCTTCGGGCAATTGGTCTGTCACCTTTGACACCGCGCATTTGCCAACGGGGCAGGGCAGTGGCGCAAGCCGCAGTGTCACCGTGACCGCCACCGATTTGGCCGGAAACGTTGCGCATTACGACCAAAACTTTGCCTTTGACACTGTTGCGCCAAACGACCCTTGGATTATCCGCGACGAGGGCGGCGGCAACCAGATCACGGGGATCGTCACCGAAACCACGCCAGATATCACCACCTTCCATATGGTTGCAGCCACTGGCACAGTGATCGACATCACACCTTCGGGGACTTTGAATGGCACTGCTGATATCAACGGATCATCCAAGCAGATCACGCGGAGCTATTTTGACAATAGCCCTGTGCCTGATGGCAGCTATCTGGTGGTCAGCAGTCAAGACGCCGCGGGCAATGAATCCAGCACGCTCTATATCCGCTCGACCACGGGCGAGACTACGGTCGATCTATCGCGCGCGGGTCTGGATCATTTCGACTTTGGCACCATCAACCTGACCGCCTCGCATGCGACATTGACCCTGACCGAAGCGCAGGTAAATGCGCTGACAGGCCCAGACAAGTCGATGACGATTTCGGGTGCAGGCGATGACCATGTCAACTTGGTTGGTGCAACCGATGCCCATTCAAGCCAGATCATCAACGGAGAAAGCTATAACCTCTATAATCTGGGTACGGCTGGGGCCAGCGTGCTGATCGACTCGGATATTATCGTCAACCATACCGGCGTGTGATCGGATATTTGGAGATGCCAAGGCTCTGCACTTTTGCAACCTGGACTGCGGTTCGCAGCCGTGGTCCGGCACTGGCGGCGCTGATGCTGCTGTCAGCCTGCATGGCGGGGGGGAACCCTCTGACCAAGCCGGCTGCGGTGGTTGCGCAGCCGAAAGGCGCTGCGGCACAAAACCTTGCGGCTTCGGGGCAAAGCTCGGCGCTGATTGCGGATTTGCAGGCGCGCCGGTCGGTGCTGCCCTCGGGCGGTCCCTATGCGCAAGTGGCCGGGGCAGTTGTTGCAGCAAGTGCGGGGGCGGGGCAGGCAGAGCTACGCGTCGCCCAGCTGAAGGCCAAGGCGCGCGCGAAAAACTGGCTGCCCTCGATCGGTCCCAGCGTTAGCCTGACCTCTTTGGGCGGGCTGGCGACAAGTCTGCTGTTGGATCAGGCGCTGTTTGATAACGGTGGCCGCAAAGCGCAGCGTGCCTTTGCCGCCGCAGATGTCGAGGTTGCCGCCGTAGACCTATCGATTGCAATGAACCAGCGGGTTTATGACGGGCTGTCGAATTATGTGACGGCAGAACGCGCCAAGGCGCAGGCGGTGGTGTCAGAGCAAGCGGCGGCCAAACTGGCCGATTTTTCAGTGATCATGCAAAAACGGGTCGCAGGCGGCATCTCTGATCTGTCCGAGCAGCGCGTGATCGACCAGCACATTGCCGAGATGCAGGCCACCGTCAGCGCAGACCGCCGCGCGGCCGATGCAGCCTTGGCAGAGTTGGCTGTGATTGCGGGTCAGCCGTTGACAGGTCTGCGCGGCCTTGATCGGATTTCCACGGCCAACTTGGAGCCCTTGACGGTTCTGCGGGCGCGGGGTGAGGGCGCGCGGGATCTGGCGCAAGCTGATCTGCAATTGGCGAATATGAAATTTGGCCTTGCGGCCTCAACAGGGATCGGCGGCGATGGGGCCGCTCCTGCGCTGCGCTTGACAGGCATGGGGATGCTGAATCCCGGAGCGAAATCCGATATGGAGGCGCTGCGCCAAACCAGCGATGTGGTGGCGCGTCAGACCGCCGAAGCCGCCGAGGCCGCAAACCGCCGCAGCGTGACGCTTGAACAAAAAAGGGCGTCTCTGGCCTCGCGGCAGGCGCAGGGCGCAGAGGTGCTACGCCAAACCGCCGGCAACCTAGAGCTTTTTACCACGCAATACAAAGTTGGCCGCCGCAGTCTTTTGGAACTGGTTGGCCAATACGACGCCTATGCGCGGCTTCAGCGCGATCAGGCCGCATTGGCCTATGATATCGCACTGACCGAGCTGGAAATCGCCCGCGATAGGGGTGAATTGGTTGATGGAGCAAGCCTGTGAATGATGACCGCGTCGTAGCTTTCGATATGAATGCAGGCCGCTCGGGCGCCGCTGCAACGCGCCCTGCTCCCAGCGCCCGCGCCTCTCGCCCTCGCCACAGCAACCGCGCTTTGTCGCGCGCGCAGCTTGCCTCGGTTTATGCTGGGCTAATTGGCACTGAACTTGCGGTGCCTGATCTGCTGGAAAATATCCAGCTTGCGGCCAGCAGCGGCAGGCTTGGGATTGATGAGGTTGCCCACGCCCTGCGCGCCTTGGGCATGACCGCTTCGGTCGATCAGATCACTGCTCCAACGGCAGATCACTGGCCGGCGCTTACCGAGATGTCTTCGGGCCAGATCGTGCTGGTTTTGGGGCAAACCGAAGACGGAGTTGAGGTCTATGATACCTCGGTGGAGCATATGCGCGCCGAGGTCAGCTTTGCCGATTTCGCCCAAGTTTATACTGGACGCATGCTGCGGGCCAAGACCACGATCAGCGAATTGGCCAGCCGCCATATCGAAAACAAACCCGAACCGCATTGGTTCTGGGGTGAATTCCCGCGCTATAAACGCCAGTTGATGGAAGTGGCGGCGGGGTCTTTGGTGGCCAATTTGCTGGCTGTGGCGGTGTCGTTGTTTTCGATGCAGGTCTATGACCGCGTCATTCCCTATCAGTCTGAACCCACGCTTTGGGTGCTGGCGCTGGGTGCGATGCTGGCGATTTTGATGGAAGCGGCGCTGAAACTGGCACGCTCTAGCCTGATGGATGTGACCGGCAAGCGGATCGAGCTGTCGGTGCAATCGCGGCTGATGGAAAAACTGTTGGGCATGAAGCATGGCCCCGGCCAGCGCAGCCCTTCAAGCCTGTTTGCCGCCATGCGCGAGTTTTCCTCGGTGCGCGAGTTTTTCACCGCCAGCACCATAGGCACCCTTGCTGATCTGCCGTTTATTCTGATTTTCCTTGCTCTTGTCGCCTCGATTGGGGGCAATCTGGTGTGGATTTTGGTGATTGGTGGCGTGCTGATGGTTGCACCCGGCTTTCTATTCCAAAAGAAAATGGTGGCGCTGACCGCCGAGACCCAAGGCGCAAGCACCCGCGCCGCCCGTCTGCTGTATGAAGCGATATTCGAGGCAGAAACCGTCACCACCCAGCGCGGGGAAGACCGTGTCAAACGGATCTGGTCCGAGCTTTCGACGCTTTCGGTGGTGAAATCTTCAGATCAGCGGCATCTGACAGCGCTTTTGGGCTATTGGGCGCAAGCGGTGCAGCAGGGCACCTATATTCTGGCGGTGGTTGCGGGGGCCTATCTGGTGTTTGCCGGTGATTTCACCGTCGGCACCATCATCGCCATTGGCATTCTGACAGGCCGCACGCTTGGGCCTTTGGCCGCCTTGGCATCGACCCTGTCGAAATGGACCAACGTCAAATCTGCGCTGAATGGCTTGGAAGCGATTGCGAAATCCAATCAATCAAATGAGGCCGGCCGCAGCTATCTGCGCCGCGAAAAGCTGACGGGCGCGTTTGAAATTCGCAATCTAGAGTTTCGCTATGACCCGAAATCGGCCCCCACTGTCGAGATCAACGGCCTGTCAATTCCCGCGGGTCAGCACATTGCCGTTCTGGGCACCAATGGCTCGGGCAAATCCACCTTCCTGCGGATTTTGGCGGGGCTTTATGATCCTACCGCTGGCCGTGTGCTGATCGATGGCGTTGATCTGGCACAGGTGCATCCGCGCGATCTACGCCGAGGCATCGGCTATCTGGGCCAAGAGGTGCGGCTGTTTGCGGGCAGCTTGCGTGACAATCTGAACATGACGCAACTGGAGCGCGACGACGAACGCCTGTTCCAAGCACTTGATTTTTCGGGGCTTGGCCCCTTTGTGCGCAATCATCCACGGGGCTTGGATCTGGAAATCAAAGAGATGGGCGAAGGCCTGTCAGTGGGCCAGCGGCAAAGCATTGGCTGGGCGCGGCTGTGGCTGCAAAACCCTTCGGTAGCGATTTTGGATGAACCCACCGCCGCCTTGGACCAGACGCTTGAAAACACCCTTGTCAGCCGTTTGCAAACTTGGCTGCAAGGCCGCACCGCGATTATTGCCACCCACCGCGTGCCGATCCTGCAATTGACCAACCGCGTGGTAATTTTTCAAAACGGCAGACTGGTTGTTGATGGTCCGCGCGAAGCTGTGCTGGCGCATCTGAACAAGGCGCATGAGGCCCCTGCCGCGATTGCTGCTGTTGCGGCTGCCAATGGCCAGATGTTGATCGCTGGGTCCGCGCCGGTCAATCAAGCCTCTGCGCCGCAACTGCCGCGCGCGGCACAGCCGCTGACAATCCAGCTTGGGGCAGGGGCTGCAAGATGAGCATCGCAAGCTTTGACGAGGCCTTTGCCGAAAAACAGCGCGGCCCCAGCCGCACCATATGGATGATCGCCGGTGTTGCCGTAGTGTTTCTGCTCTGGGCCTCTTTCGCGTGGCTGGACGAGATTGTGCATGCGCAGGGCGAGGTGGTGTCTTCGTCGCGCCCGCAAATCATTCAAAACCTAGAAGGCGGCATTCTGGCCGAGCTGAACGTGGCCGAAGGCGATCTGGTGCAGCCGGGGCAAACCTTGGCGCGGCTGTATGGCACCCAGTATCAGGCAGCGGTGGATGATTATTCCGACCAAATCGCTACGTTGGAAATTCGCCGGATGCGGCTTGATGCCGAAATCAACGGCGAGGCAGGCTTTGATGCGCCCCCGGTAATTGCGGGGCGGGTGCCCGAAGTGGTGGCTTCGGAAAAAGCGCTGCTGACGGCGCGACTTAGCGATTACGCTGCGCGGGTCGAAGGTGCCAAAGCGGTGCTGGACCAAGCCTCGCAAGAGCGCGATTTGCTGGAAAAAATGTACAAGCAAGACATCGCGCCGCTGATCGAGGTCACCCGCGCCCGCAAGGCCTATTCCGATGCGCAAAGCAAATTGGCCGAGGCGCAGACCACCACCAAGATGGAACGCGCCACCGATTTTTCGAAGGTGGAAAGCGATCTGGCGCAGCTGCGGCAAAAGCTGAAACTGGCGCAAGACCAGCTGTCGCGCACGACTTTGGTGGCACCGATGCGCGGCATTGTGAACAAGCTGTCGATCACTACGATTGGCGGCGTTGTGCGCTCGGGCGAAGAGATTATGGAACTGATTCCCGTCGACGGCGATCTGTTCATCGAGGCGCGTGTAAAGCCGCGCGACATCGCTTCGCTGCATCAGGGGCTGAAGGCGACAGTAAAGCTAACGGCTTATGATTACACGATTTATGGCACTCTAAAGGCCAAGGTGACGTTCATTTCCGCCGATACGTTTAAAGACGAGCGGTCGCGCAGTCCCGATGGCGATCCGCATTACAAAGTCACGCTTGCGGTGGATCGCAGCCAGTTCACCGAGCGTCAGCGCGGTCTGGAAATTCGACCTGGGATGCAGGCTGATGTCGAGCTGGAAACCGGCGGCAAGACCATTCTGACCTATCTGACCAAGCCTTTGTATAAATCCAGCCTCGCCCTGCGCGAGCGTTGAATTCCGGCAAATATAAGGCATTTCCCTAAAATCCCGCCGCTTAACCCCTTATGCACCGAGATCGGTTACACCTGAGCTTGGGTGTTTGATAAATGGGTGTGTGAATGGCTGGGCAATCAGATGTCGCGCCAGTCATCATCAAGCGTAAAAAAGTCATCAAGGGTGGCGGCCATCACGGTGGGGCGTGGAAAGTGGCCTATGCTGACTTTGTGACGGCCATGATGGCCTTTTTTATGCTGATGTGGCTGTTAAACGCGACGACGGAAAAGCAACGCAAAGGCATTGCAGATTATTTTAACCCGACCATCGCGGTGTCGCGGGTTTCGGGTGGTGGCAAGGATATGTTTAGCGGGGATTCTCTGTTTGTCGAAGGCGCGCTTGCTCAGACGGGCACGGGGGCGACTGGTAATCAGCCCAGCAAGGAAGACCGTGGTCGCAGCGAAACCGGGCCGCAAACCTCGGCGGGCGTGGCAGAACAAAAAGTCCTCGATCAGGTAAAAACCGCGCTGACTGCGCAGGGCGGCGAAAGCATGACGATGAAGCGGCTGCTCAGTCATGTCATCAGCAGGGTTACAGATGAAGGTTTGGTTGTCGAAATTTTTGATGTGCCTGACGATCCGTTGTTTGAAGAAGGCACGGCTAATCCGCGCGACCAAACCCTGAAAATCGCAGCCTTGTTGTCTGAGGTTTTTGGGCTGGCGCAAAACCAGATTGCTGTAAACGGCTATGTTCGAACTTTGCCTATCACGCTGAAAGATAACCCAAATTGGGAGCTTTCTACCGCAAGGGCGCAGGCAATGCGGCAGATGCTTGAAGCCAATAAAACCCCATTGGACCGCGTGGCGCGCATCAGTGGAAATGCCGATAGAAAACCCGCGACTCAAGACCCGACGGCGGTGCGCAACAATCGGCTCGAGGTGATTTTGCTGCGGAAGTTCAGATGAGATGGCTCAAATTTGAGCTGTTAGGCAGATCTTAAGGCGCATCATGCAGAGTTGGCAAAAGATAGGTCGACGCTGCAGAAGGGCGCATTTCATGACAATTTCATCTTCGCTGAATGCTGGCGTTTCAGGGCTAAGCTCTAACGCGAGTAAGCTGGCGACTATTTCTGATAATATCGCCAATTCTGGCACCTATGGGTACAAACGCGCCCAGACAGATTTTCAGTCGCTGGTGATGACCGGCAACTCCAATTCATCCTATGTGGCGGGGGGGGTGCGCGCCACGAATATGCGCATGGTCGATATGCAGGGCCCGCTGATCAATACGACCAATGCCACAGATCTTGCCATCGACGGCCGTGGGTTTTTGGCCGTCACCGATGTCACATCGCTAAACGATCCAACCGCCAGCTTTCCAATTTCGCTGATCACAACGGGCTCGTTTCGTCCAGATTCTGATGGCGTTTTGCGCACGGCAACAGGGCAAGTCCTAATGGGTTGGCCCGCCTCTTTGCTGGATGACAACAACGCCTTCGCGCGGGATACTTTGGCTTCGCTGGTCCCAGTAGAGGTTGGTTCCAATCAATATGTTGCCAACCCAACGACCTCTATTTCGCTGGCCGTGAACTTGCCTTCCGCTCAGTCGACCGCAGGCGCCAGCGGTGATCCTCTTGCGATTGGTGTCGAATATTTTGCCAATTTGGGCGAGTCCGAATCGTTAAACTTTGAATACACGCCCGAGGTGCCTGTTGCGGGGGCATCGAACGCTTGGAACATGACCGTGCGCGATGGCGCGCAAGCTGACGCGATTGTTGGCAGTTACCGGCTTGAGTTTAATTCCAGTCAGGTTGCGGGCGGCACTTTGCTGAATGTGACAACGCTTTTTGGCGCGGCCTATGATCCGGCCACCGGCGGCATGGATGTGCCGGTTGCAGGGGGCACAATCAATCTGAATGTCGGTAAGATTGGCCAGATTGATGGCACGACCCAACTTTCGACCGGCTTTACGCCGGTCTCAATCGGGAAAAACGGCACGCCGGTTGCCAGTCTTAGCTCGATGACGGTAGATGAATCTGGCAATCTTTATGCGATCTACGATCAAGGCTTTACGCGGCGGCTGTACCAAATTCCAGTTGTCGATGTGCCGAACCCAAACGGCCTGCTTGCCACCGACAATCAGGGCTATCGGCTTTCCGTCGAATCGGGCCCGATCTATCTTTGGAATGCCGGAGAAGGGCCAACGGGCAATATGTTAGGCTTCACGCGTGAGGAATCCTCCGTCGATGTGGCAACCGAATTGGTGCAACTTATTCAAACTCAGCGCGCCTATTCCTCGAATGCCAAGGTTATTCAGGCGGTGGATGAAATGCTGCAAGAAACCAATAGTATCAAGCGATAGGAGGCGTAGATGTCACTCACAGGCAGCCTGAATTCCGCCCTGTCTGGGCTGAATGCGGCCGCGCGCGCGGCAGAGCTGATTTCCTCCAATGTCGCGAATGCGATGACCGAAGGCTACGCGCGCCGCGAACTGCAAACCTCTGCGCGGGTCGTGGGCCAATCTGGGCAGGGCGTAAAGGTCGACGGGGTGCTGCGACAGGCGGATCTCGCCGTCATTGCCGATCGCAGGGTCGCGCAGGCGGGCAGCAGCGCCAGCTCGACGGTGGTCGATTTCATGACTCGCTTGGAGACGGCGCTTGGCAGTGTTGGGTCAGAAGGTTCGCTCGTCTCGCGGGTAGCAGGGTTCTCAACAAGCCTGCAAGAGGCCGCATCGCGTCCGGATGCAGACACGCGCCTGATCGGAGTATTGCAATCTGCTACCGCTTTGACGCAACAAATCTCTAGCGCGGCGACGGCAATTCAATCTGCCCGCGCGGATGCGGATGGTCAGATTTCCGATCAGGTGAGCTTGTTGAACATCACTCTGAATCAGGTGGCGCAGTTCAACGGTGATATCGGCGTTGGCCTGGTCAATGGCCGCGATGTCTCTGCTTTGATGGATCAGCGCCAGCGCGCCATTGATAGTATTGCCTCGATTGTGCCACTGCGCGAAGTGCCGCGAAGTTATGGCGGGGTTGCCTTGTTCACCACTGGTGGTGCTATCATTTTAGATGGTAAGCCCGCAGAGTTTGGCTTTACCGCGGCCGGGGTGGTTGTGGCTGGAATGACCCAAGCTTCAGGGGCGCTTTCGGGCCTAACCTTGGACGACCGTTCTGTCGCAACCTCGGGGGACAGCAGCCTTATTTCTGGCGGCACGCTCGCGGCCGCCTTTCAGGTACGCGACAGCCTTGCACCAGCGGCCCAGGCCAATCTTGACGCGCTCGCCCGCGATTTGATCACCCGATTTGCCGATCCTGCTACCGACCCAAGCCTACCCCTGAGCGCGCCAGGTCTCTTTACCGATACCGGCACCGGTTTTGACCCCAGCGCCGAAGTCGGCCTTGCGCAGCGCCTTAGCGTGAATTCTTCGGTTGATCCCACTAAGGGCGGCGATCTTTCAAAGCTGCGCGATGGGCTTGGCGCGATGGCGCCTGGCCCGGTTGGCAGTGCCGCGCAATTCAATCGTTTTTCAGCGGCTTTGGAGAGCCTGCGCACGCCGGCCTCTGGCGGCTTCTCTGCCGCAAGCCGTAGTTTTGCGACGCTAGCGACCGATATGACCTCTTTTGCCGCAAGTGGTCGCGTCGCAGCCGAAAATGACGCCACTTATAACGCCGCCAAACTTGAAACGGTAAAAACCCTCGAGCTTCAGGGCGGCGTCGATACCGACCACGAGATGCAAACGCTGTTGTCGATCGAAAAAGCCTATACCGCCAACGCTAAGGTAATTTCGGTCGTCAACGATCTATTGCAGCGCCTTTTGGAGATTTGAAAAATGGTCACCACCTCTGTCGGCGATATGACAAGCGCCTTCGCGTTTCGCGCAAAAAACCTCAGTCTTAAAACTGAGATGCAACGCCTGTCGACCGAGCTGACAACGGGGCAAACAACTGATATCGCGAAAAAGTTTTCTGGAAATTTAAGTCTTGTTTCAGGCATCGATACCTCGCTTGCGCGGATAAAAGGCTATACGGCCCAAACCCAAGAAGCAGGGTTGTTTACCACCACGATGCAGGCGGGGCTGCAAACAATTGACAGTTTGGCGCTGCAATTGCGCCAATCGCTGATGACGGTTTCTGCGGGCTCTGGAACGGCACAGCTTTCTGGTGTCGGGGGGGAGGCGCAGCAAATCTTTCAGTCAACCATCGCCGCCTTGAATGTGGCCGTCGGCGGGCGATCGCTCTTTGGTGGCGTGGAAACTGCAATCGTACCCGTGGCGGGGTCGCAAAGCATTCTCACCGCGCTTGATGCGGCAACGGCGGGGGCAACTTCGGTGCAAGATGTGATCGCTGCGGTTTCAAATTGGTTTCAGGACCCCGCAGGTTTTGCGACGCAAGCCTACAACGGGGGTGCGCCGCTAGAGCCTGTGACGATTGCTCCGGGCGAAACCGCAAATCTTGATATCACCGCAAAAGATCCTGCCATCACCGAAACGCTAACCGGCATCGCGCTTGCGGCCTTGTTGGGCCGAGGCCTGTTTTCCGCTCAACCAGACTTGCGCAGATCATTGGCCGAAGCGGCGGGGACGCATCTGTTACAAAGCCAGAGCCACCGGCTTGAACTCTCTGCCCGTCTGGGCGTCACCGAATCGCAAATTTCTGCCGCAGAAACCCGCAATTCTTCCGAGGAAAGCGCGCTTCAGATCGCACGCAATGACCTGACATCGGTAGACCCCTATAGCACCGCAACCAAACTGCAAGAAACCCAGACACAGCTGGAAACCATTTACGCCCTTACGGCCCGCATGTCGCACCTTAGTCTGTTGGATTACCTATGATACGGGCTTTTCTCTTTGCGATTTTGATCGCCTGCCTGCCAACTTTCCTGTTCGCGGGTCCAATTCGCATTAAGGATTTGGTCGAATTTGACGGGGTGCGTGCGAATGATTTGGTCGGCTATGGCTTGGTTGTCGGCTTGAATGGCAGTGGCGATGGACTGCGAAATGCGCCTTTTACCGAAGAAATCATGTCCAATCTGCTAGAACGGCTGGGCGTCAATGTCTCGGGCGAGTCGTTTCAGCCTAAAAACGTCGCCGCGGTTTTTGTAACAGCCACTTTGCCGCCTTTTGCGCGTGCGGGTGGCCAGATTGACGTCACCGTTTCTGCGATTGGGGATGCCAAAAGCTTGCTTGGTGGCACTTTGATCATGACGCCTTTGAATGGGGCCGACGGGAAGATTTATGCTGTTGCCCAAGGTGCGATCATTGCCGGCGGAGTCTCGGCTGATGGGCAGACCGCAAAAGTGGTTCAAGGTGTTCCAACGGCGGGCATGATCCCCTCTGGTGCGCGCGTCGAGCGTGAGGTGGAATTTGATTTCACCCAGTTGCAATCGATGCGTCTTGCCCTGCGTGAGCCTGATTTCACCACCGCCGCGCGCATTGAGACGGTGATCAATAAGGCCACCGGGCGAAAATCGGCGGAAATGTTGGATGCGGGCACTGTGCTTTTGCAAACAAATGGGCGCTCGCCAGCACATTTGATCAGCCAGTTGGAAAATTTAACGATCGAGCCGGAATCGAAAGCGCGAGTTGTGGTTGATCAGAGATCCGGCACCATAGTGATGGGCGAAGATGTCAGAATCAGCCGCGTCGCCGTCGCGCAGGGCAATTTGACGCTTCGGATCGACGATACGCCGGTGGTGGTGCAACCAAACCCGTTTTCGCAGGGCCAGACCATCGTGGTGCCGCAATCATCAGTCGGCATCCAGAACGCGCCGGGCACGGGGCTGGCCGAAGTTCAGGGCGGCACCAATCTTTCCGAAGTGGTCGCCGGGCTGAACGCCTTGGGCGTCGCCCCGCATGACATGATCGACATTCTGAAAAGCATTAACGCCGCAGGTGCCTTACATGCCGAATTTGTGGTGAACTAGCCCCTAGCGATCAATCGGCAAGCCTGAAGGGACGCTGTCTGGAATGCCCATGCGACCGCCAGCCACCGCCAATGGGTCTTCAAGTGCCTTCAGAAATGCCATGATGCTGTTAAACTCCGGTTCTGAAAGGCTGATTGCCGGAGCCTTGATCGCGTTGGCAATCGCCGCATAGTTCGACGCTTCCTCGCCTGGTGCCAAATCGGGTTTGCCGACCTCCATCGCGGGAAGAATCGCGTGACTTAGGTCATAATCTGCCAAGCCAGATCCAGGAGCCATGTGATGCCGCAGATAATCGCTAAGGTCGCGGTAGCTGCCGGCATGGCCATAGGGTGCTGTCAGCGTGACATTGCGCAAAGACGGCGTGCGGAAAGCATAGGCGTCAGCGGGGTTGTTCGAGACTCGCATTCGGCCAGTATCGCGCTGGTGACGCTCAAAGCGCTCGGCTTTGCCCGGCCCAATCTGTGGGTCGCCCATTGCGTGGTATGTCATATCGGTCAGCAAGGCGCCTGAATGACAATTGCCACAGCCCGCTTTGCCGTAAAACAACACCCGCCCTGCTTCAGCTTGATCGCTCAGAGCCGCTTCACCGCGCAGAAAGGCGTCATAAGGTGAACCGTCAGAGCGGAAATCAAAGGTCATATAGGCCGCTACGGCATTCGAAATATCGGTGAAATGTATAGGCCTGCCTGCGCTGATTTCTGGATAAACAGACTTAAAATCAGCGGCATAGGCTGGAATGGCTGCGATGCGTCTGGCAATGGCTTCCCAAGCCCCATCGGGGCCAGTGATGCGGCCCTGACGCACCAATGTCGAAATTTCATTTTCTTCGTAATGGCCTGCCATTTCATCGCTCGACAGCACTGGAAACATGGTCTGCGCCGACAATAAAGAGGCAAATCCCGTGACCATTTCATCTTCCAAGGGCGTGCGGAACCCGCCTGCACGGCTGCTATCCGCCTCGATTCGGCCATCGGCGAACAAAACGGTAAAGCCATGCGCGCCAACATTCCACAGCGCTGGTGCATTCCGCGGTATGCGTTGCTCGGGATAGTTCTTGGGGTCGGCTTTGCGATCCGGCCCCAGGCCAATCCCGCCCTCGCCAATATCCAGCGAAACCCCATCCGAGGTGCCGAAACGGGGGTGGTGGCAAGTGGCGCAGGAGATGCCGCGATTGCCCGACAGCTCGCGATCCCAGAACAGGGCTTGGCCCAAGGCGATTTCTGCCGTCGAGAACTGCGGGAAATCGGCATCGCTGAGCGGCGCAATCGCCGGAGCCTCGGCCAAGGCCATCGTCGCCGTTAAAACCAGCAGCGGGGTAACGAATCTCAGGCGCATAACTTAGGGTTCCTCTGCCAACAGAAGGGTAGGGCGCGCGTCGCGGCTGACACGCAATATAAGGTTTGTGGCTGTCCGAGCCCAATCGGAGGTCTGACCATCGGGCCAGATCACCCGCAGTTCAACCTGCTCTGCTGCGCCAAGCCCAAAGTGCAAGGGGCTGGCCTCGCCAGAGGCATGTCCCCCGCCAACCGTATGTTCTTGCGTCTGAATTCGGCCATCGGGCAGGCGCAATTCGACAAAAGCCCCAATCGCGCGGCTGTTTGGGCCCGCGTCGCGCAGATCAATCGCCAGCCAATGGCCTGTCTCTGCCGTGGTGTTTTGCCAGATTTCCAAGGGCGCGCGGCGGTTGACGACCAACAGATCCAGCAGCCCGTCTTTGTTCAAATCCACCACAGCCGCCCCGCGCGAGCGTTCCGTCGTGCCCACCCCCGTCACGCCGCCTTTTTCCACAAAACTGCCGTCAGCTTGCTGGATCAGCAGATTGTTCGGATCGTGAATGGCATTCGAAGGCATCTGTTCGACATTGCCTTTGGCGATGAACAGATCGTCACGCCCATCATTGTTGATATCGCCAAACTCGGCGTGCCAACCTGTCGAGGCGCGGCCATCATCGCCGTTATAGGGCACGCTGGAATAGGTGCCGGTGGCATAGGGCGCGTTTTTCATCACGCCTTTACCCATATTCAGCTGCAAGGTTTGGTCACCCATCGAGGTTAACACCACCTCGGGAAGCCCATCGCCGGTGATATCTCGGCTGGCAATGCCCATGCCCCAAAGTTTCATCACCGGCCAGCCCTCGGCTTCGGTATATTCGGCCAGCGGGGTCATGTGCCACATCTGTTCGCGCCCGTTGCGAACGTAATATTGCCGGTCATTCGACACCCGCAGATCGGGCACCCCATTGCGCTGCCAATCAGAAAACAGCATCGAAAGCGCGCAGAACCCAGGTTCGAGCGGGATGCGCGTGCCAAAGCTGCGGGCCGCGGGGCGCAGAAGATAGTTCTTGTCGCAGGCCTCAAACGGACCGTCTGGGTTGGTTTCATCGACATAATTGCCAAAGGCCAGCGTCGGCCAGCTTTGCCCCGCCTCGAAAGTTGCACTGAAAGAGGTCGTCCATTCGCTGCCGGCCTGAAAACCCCAAGCCGTTGGTGCAGCAGTGAAATTACACTGACCTTCGCCGCGCAGCAGGGTGTTTGGCCCGTCTTGCAGCACCACCAGATCCAAAATGTCATCACCGTCGATGTCGATCGGATAGGCGCCGGTCACCTCGGACAATGACGCGATGGGATGCTCGGCAAAGCTGATATCACCGCTTTTTCCCGAGGTGTTTACAAACAGCCGCGATGGCGCGGCACCACCTGCGGCAAAGAAATCTGGCAGGCCGTCGTCGTTGCAATCCAACACTGCGACACCGCCGCCGACGTAGTGATTCCATTCGCCCTCGTAGCTTTGCCGCAGTGGCAGCGCCTGGGAGCGATCGGTAAAGGAGACTTCGGCTGCGGCAGGTAGGGCTGCCCCCGACAGGGTCGCGAAAGTCGCGATCCATGCGAGACGCTTGATTTTAATCAACGGCAAAGGCTGTCTCCGGCTAAGGTACCTGCGGCCAAACTGGCCCTGTTTGCAAGTGATAGCAAGGCTTTGCCGGTTGCGTCCACTGTCTGTTTTGTTTTGGCCTATTTCGTTTTCGCGATAAGCTGGCCCAGCAGGCCCCAAAAAAAGTCCTGCCCCGGATAGCCTTCGATCCGCCCGACCTCGGTTTTGTTGTTCAGAAGCACAAAGGTTGGCGTGAAAATCGGGGTCGAGCGTAGGTTAAGCCCAGCAGGCAGCGGCGCGTGGATGTCGATTTTTTGCAGCGGCGCCGATTCGCCCTCGGTGGTTTTGGGGTAAATAGGCCCAATCTCGCGGGTCCATTGCGCGCAATAGCTGCACCCAGGCTGTTCAAACATCAGCAATTGCAGCTGAGCCAGCCCAAGGTTTGGCCAGACGAGCAAGAGCGTCAAGGTGATAAGGCGAAACAGATTCATTGACGGCTCTCAAAATATATAGAAAGATTGTAATATATACAGATTTTTCGGCAAGCGTTTTTACCAGCTGCCAAACCTGCGGAGTCCCTATGTTCGAGATGTCTTATGGCGGCGCTGCGATTGCGGGTCTGCTGTCGTTTTTGTCGCCCTGCATTCTGCCTATGGTG
>OBPM01000004.1_pt1 | contig 110555 bp, 92 predicted proteins | sample 1493981 | NCBI WGS metagenome assembly OBPM01 (sample SAMEA3275485, study PRJEB22092) | marine metagenome | reverse complement strand
TGGAGCCTGCGAGCGTGCGCTTTGCGGATGGCGTGGTGCGGGTGGCGGGTGAGGTCTTTGGCTTTGCGCAGGTTGCGGCTTGGGCCTATCAGGCGCGGATTTCGCTGTCATCGACCGGGTTTTACGCCACGCCCAAGATCACTTGGGACCGTTTGCGCGGGCGGGGGCGGCCGTTTTTGTATTTCGCCTATGGTGCGGCGGTGGCCGAGGTGGTGATCGACACGCTGACCGGCGAGAACCGGATTTTGCGGGCGGATATTTTGCATGACACCGGCAGTTCGATGAACCCTGCGCTGGATATTGGCCAGATCGAGGGGGCTTTTGTGCAGGGGGCGGGCTGGCTGACCACTGAGGAATTGGTATGGGATGCCAAGGGCGGGCTTTTGACCCATGCGCCCAGCACCTATAAGATCCCCGCCTGTTCAGACCGGCCTGCGGTGTTCAATGTGAGCCTTTACGATCAGCCCAACCGCGAGGATACCGTCGGCAAATCAAAAGCCGTGGGCGAGCCGCCCTTTAACCTTGGCATCGCGGTGTTTTATGCGCTGTCGGATGCGATTGCCGCCTGTGGCGACGCCAGCCGCTATCCCGATCTGGATGCCCCCGCCACGCCCGAGCGCATTTTAGCCGCCGTGCAAAAGCAGCGTCATGTTTGATCTGGCGGCCCTGCGTGCGGCCACCGCGCGTGGCCCTGTGGCGCGGATCGTGATCGCAGGGTTTAAGGGCTCGTCGCCGCGCGAGCTTGGGGCTGCGATGCTGGTCTGGGCCGATGGGCAATCGGGCAGCATCGGCGGCGGTGCGCTGGAATGGCAGGCGATGCAGCGCGCGCGTGTGATGCTGGCCAAGGGCGGCGGGCGGCATTTTGAAACCACGGCGCTTGGGCCCAATATTGGCCAATGCTGCGGCGGCGCGGTCTCGCTTTTGACGGAGGTTTACAGCGCAGACAGCCTGCCACAGGGCCCGCTTGTCGCCCGCGCTCTGGAGGGCGCGCCGATGCCGCTTGGCGTCAAGCGCTTGCTGGCAACGGCCCGCAACAGCGGCAGCCTGCCCGCCACACAGGTGCTGCAAGGCTGGCTGATCGAGCCGATCACCACGCCGCAGCGCCAGATCTGGATCTGGGGGGCCGGCCATGTTGGCCGCGCACTGGCCGAGGTTTTGTCCCCGCTGCCGCAGCTTGCGCTGACATGGGTTGATGTTGCGGCCGAGCGCTTTCCGGATGCGCCGCCGCCAAGCCGCATCCTGCCCGTGCCCGCGCCTGAATGCGCGGTGACGCTTGCGCCGCAAACGGCCGAGCATCTGATCGTCACCTATTCGCACGCGCTGGATCTAGAGCTTTGCCACCGCCTGCTGCATCACGGCTTTGGCTTTTGCGGCCTGATCGGATCGGCAAGCAAAGCCGCGCGCTTTCGCAGCCGCTTGGCAGCGATTGGCCACAGCCCACAGGCGATATCCCGCATCCTCTGCCCCATCGGCGACCCCGCCTTGGGCAAAGCCCCCCAAGCCATCGCCATCGGCGTTGCAGCACAAATGCTGCGCAGCAATTTTCTCAGCCAGAGGTCCCAATGTTCGATCTAATCCTGCGCAACGCCAACCTGCCCGATGGTCGCCAAGGCCAAGATATCGCAGTGAAATCCGGAAAAATTGCTGCGGTTGCACCGAAGATTGCTGCGCAGGCCGGGCAAGAGATCGACGCCGCAGGCTATCTTGTCACCCCGCCCTTTGTGGACCCGCATTTTCACATGGATGCGACGCTCTCGCTGGGCCTGCCACGGATGAACCGCTCGGGCACCCTGCTTGAAGGCATCGCGCTCTGGGGCGAGCTGCGCCCGACCCTGACCATCGACGCGCTGGTCGAGCGTGCGCTGCGCTATTGCGATCTGGCGGTCAGCCAAGGCCTGCTTGCGATCCGCACCCATGTCGACACCTCGGACCCGCGCCTTGTCACCGTCGAGGCCATGCTCGAGGTCAAACGCCGCGTCGCGCCCTATCTGACCCTGCAACTCGTGGCCTTCCCGCAAGACGGCTATACCCGCGCCGAACACGGCGTGCAAAGCCTTGCCCGCGCGCTGGATATGGGCGTTGATATCGTCGGCGGCATCCCGCATTTCGAACGCACGATGGAGGAAGGCACGGCTTCGGTGCGCGCGCTCTGCCGCCTTGCCGCCGAGCGCGGCCTGCCCGTCGACATGCATTGCGACGAAACCGATGATCCGCTGTCGCGCCATGTCGAAACCCTGGCCGCCGAGACCATCCGCCACGGGCTGCAAACCCGCGTCGCAGGCTCGCATCTCACCTCGATGCATTCGATGGACAATTACTATGTCTCAAAGCTGATCCCACTGATCGCCGAGGCACAGATGCATGTGATCCCCAATCCGCTGATCAACATCATGCTGCAAGGCCGCCACGACAGCTATCCCAAACGCCGCGGCATGACGCGGGTGCGCGAGCTGATGGCGGCTGGCATCAATGTGGCTTTCGGCCATGATTGCGTGATGGACCCTTGGTATTCGATGGGCTCGGGCGATATGCTCGAGGTCGGCCATATGGCGATCCATGTCGCGCAAATGGCCGGTCTTGATGACAAAACCGCGATCTTCAACGCGCTGACCACCAACTCCGCCCGCGCCATGGGGCTTGAAAACTACGGGCTTGATGTCGGCTGCGCCGCCGATCTGGTGCTCTTGCAAGCCAGATCTCCCGCCGAGGCCCTGCGGCTTAAACCCGCGCGCCTTGCCGTGATCAAATCCGGCACAATCATCGCGCAAACCGCCCCCCGCATCAGCGCCCTGATGCTGGACAGCCGCCCCCAAACCGTAAACCCCGCCGATTATGCGCCCAAACTCTGACGCTTTCATCTTGGCATAAATATCCAGACTTATGCAGCAACCACGCTTAGAAATCTGAACCCTTATCACAGCGGACCAAGCCGTTGCAGAGATCATGCAAGATTGCGATTGGGTGGCCGGCAGCCTTGACATGGCCAACGGCCCAAAGCGCTAGAGCAGCCGCGTTCCAAAGCCGCTTATAGACATGACTGAAGGTCTCAGCACAGGGATTTGCCGGTCTTGGCACAGCCTGCCGATTGACTGAGGCCCGAGTAGAGTTTTGGGGCGCCAAGGCATCGCCACGCCTCTGCGCCGACTTGGGCGGAAACCCCGCGTCTTGGCGCTGCGGCATGGCTGTCACATTGACAAACCCGCGCGTGGATGCGAAGACGCGGCTCTGTATTTGCGACCTTTGTCGCGCCACATCGGCGGCGATATTCGGTCGGGGTGGCGAAAAGGAAGTACTTTGATCCCTTCAAGATTGGCCAAGTGGAGCGCCGCTTTCGCCAAGCGCAGCCTGTTGTGGCGTTTGCTTTCAGAAAGCCTGCTGGAGAACGGCGGCCGCTACTTTGCCGCTATCACAGCGATGGTGCTGGTGGCGGTTTCGACGGCGCTCTCGGCTTGGATCATGGGCGAAATCGTGCAAGCGATGACGCATCCCGAGGACCGTTTGCGGGTGTTTTTGGTCGCGGGTGCTGTGGTGGCGATCTTCATGATCAAGGGCTTGTCGTCATTTGCACAAACCGTTCTGATGGCGCGTGCAGGCAATCGCATCGTGGCCGAGAAACAAAGCGAGCTGTTTCGCCGCCTGCTGAAGCAAAGCATCGGTTTTTTCAACAACACCGAATCCTCGATGGTCTTGATGCAGGTGACGCAAAGCGCGCAGATGGCGCGCGGTGTGATTGATATTATCGTTACCGGCTTTGTCCGCGATCTGCTGACGTTGTTCGGCCTGATCTTTGTGATGTTCTACCAGCAGCCGGTGCTGTCGCTGATTTGTTTGGTGATTGGGCCTGCTGCGCTGTTTGGGGTGCGGCTTATTCTGGTGCAAGTGCGCGCAATCATGGCGCAAGAGATGATGGGCATGGCCGAGATCATCCGCGTGGTGCAAGAAGCTTCGGTTGGGGCGCGGGTGATCAAGGCCTTTGCGCTGGATCGCGTGATGGCCGACCGCATGGATGTCGCCGTGCGGCAAGTGGAATCGCGTGCGAATAAGATGATCCGCCTGGAAAGCGCCACCTCGCCCTTGATGGACACGCTGACAGGGGTGGCCATCGGAGCGGTGGTGGTTCTGAGCAGCAGCAATCTGTTTGGCCAAGAGGCAGGCACGCCTGGCCAGCTGATGTCTTTTGTCACAGCCTTCATAATGGCCTATGAGCCCGCCAAGCGCTTGTCGCGGATGCGGGTTTCGATCGAAAGCGGCATGGTCGGGGTGCAGATGATGTACACCCTGCTGGACGCGCCGCAAACCATGGTCGAAGCCGATGATGCCGTCGCTATCCCCGAGGGCAAGGGCCATCTGCGGCTGGACAAGGTGTCGTTTTCATATACGGGTGCCACCTCAGTGGTGAATGAGATCACCATCGACTGTCCTGCTGGCAAGACCACAGCGCTGGTTGGCCCCTCGGGCGGCGGCAAATCCACCCTGTTGAACCTGATGCTGCGGCTTTATGACCCCAGCAGCGGCTCTGTCAGCATCGACGGGCTGGATCTTCAAAAGGCCAGCTTTGACTCGCTGCGCCGCACGGTCGCCTATGTCGGGCAAGACACCTTCTTGTTTTCGGCCAATGTCATCGAAAACCTGCGAGTGGCGCGCCAAGACGCAACCGACGCCGAGGTGATCGAAGCGGCAAAGGTCGCCCATGCCGATGAATTCATTTGCCAATTGCCCAATGGCTACCAAACCCAAATCGGCGAGAATGGCGCGTTTTTGTCCGGTGGTCAGCGTCAACGCCTTGCGATTGCCCGCGCCGTGCTGCGCCGCGCGCCGATCTTGTTGCTGGATGAGGCCACAAGCGCGCTGGACAGCCATTCGGAAACCTTGGTCCGCGATGCGCTCGAACGCGTGACGACAGGGGTGACGACCATCGTGGTCGCGCATCGGCTTTCGACTGTGCTGCGCGCCGACCAGATCTGCTACATCGAGGCCGGTCGTGTCGAGGAATCGGGCAGTCTGGATGCGCTTTTGGCCAAAGGCGGCAAGTTCCGCGCGCTTTACGATCAACAATTTCAAGAGCGCAGCTAGCAGCAATGCCGGCGCGCGGGGCCCATGACGCTGCGTCAAATATCTCAAAGCATAGCAAGGATATGCCGCTGCATGGCACGCGCAGCCGGCTTTTCTGCTAGGCTTGTCGCAGTCGGCAGAAGCCGATCTTTGCCCGCATGGGGTGGCAGCTTGCTGCGCCCCGCCTAAGCTGAAAGCTTGAAGGCATGCGTTGACCCCCCGCTTTTCTTGCCGCAGAAGTAGGCTTTACTGCGTCAGGGTCACACCTCCTTAAAAGAAAGACGCTAGGATGCCAGTTTCAAATCAAACGATTTTTGCAAAGGTCCGTGGATAATGCAGATTGATCATAATCTTATCGCCGAGCTTGAAGACCTCTTGGGGGTCGACCGTCTGACGGTGCAATACCAACGCCTGCTTGCCGATCTTGACGAGGCGATTGCCCAGATCACCACGCTTCTGCCGCAGGGCCCCAGCGCCGAAATCGGGCAAAAGGCGCATAAGGTTGCAGGCGGGGCCGCGATCTTGGGGCTTGTCGATCTTGCGGCCAAGCTGCGCGCCTGCCAAGACGCTGTTCACGCCCAAGACGCGGGCAGTCTTGCGGCGCATGTCGCGGCCCTGACGCCGCTGCGCGCGGGCCTGACGGGTTTGCTGCGCCAGCGGCAGGCGGCAGCCTAGCTCCAGTCCAGCACCACCTTGCCCGAGGCTCCAGCCCGCATCACCTCGAACCCCTTCTGGTATTCGTCGACGCCAAAGCGGTGCGTGATCACCCCGCGCAGATCCAAGCCGTTTTCCAGCATCGCGATCATCTTATACCAGGTCTCGAAAATCTCGCGGCCGTAAACACCTTTGATGGTCAGCGCCTTAAAGACGATCCGGCTCCAATCCACCGCCGATTTGCCAGGGCCGATCCCCAGCATGGCAATGCGCCCGCCCATAACCAGCGCCTCGACCATCTGATCAAGTGCTGCCTGATTGCCTGACATCTCTAGGCCCACATCAAAGCCCTGCACAATCTTCAGCCGCGCCATCACATCGCGCAGATCCTCTTGCGCCACATTCACCGCCGTCACATCCGCGACCTTGACCGCCAAGGCCAACCGCGCGGGGTTGATATCGGTGATCACCACATGGCGCGCGCCGACATGCCGCGCCACCGCAGCCGCCATGATCCCGATCGGCCCAGCGCCCGTGATCAGCACATCCTCGCCCACCAGATCAAACGACAGCGCCGTATGCACCGCATTGCCCAACGGGTCCAAAATCGCGCCAATATCGTCATCGATGCTGTCGGGCAAAGCCACGACGTTAAAGGCCGGCAGGCGCAGATATTCGGCAAAAGCGCCGGGCTCATTGACACCAATACCGCGAGTGGCAGGGTCCAAATGAAACTTGCCCGCCCGCGATTGCCGACTTTGCTTGCCAATCAAATGCCCCTCGCCCGAACAGCGCTGCCCAATGGCAAGCCCGGTCACCTGCGCGCCGATCTCGACAATCTCGCCGGCAAACTCATGGCCGGTGATAAGCCCCAGTGGCACCGTGCGCGCCGCCCATTCATCCCAATTCCAGATGTGAATATCGGTGCCACAGATGCCGGTTTTCTTGATGCGGATCAGCACATCCTCGGCGCCGATCTCGGGAATGCTGCGCTCTTGCATCCATAAGCCTTGTTGGGGCCGCGCCTTGACCAAGGCTTTCATGCCAAAACCCCCAGTTCTTTGCCTGCCGCCGCAAAGGCTGCCAAGGCAAAATCCAGATCGGCACGGCTCAAACCCGCACTCATCTGCGTTCTGATCCGCGCCGCGCCCCGCGGCACCACCGGAAAGAAAAAGGCCGAGACCATAATCCCGCGCCGGTCCAGCGCCTGCGCAAACGCTTGCGCCAAAACGGCATCGCCAATCATAATCGGCACAATCGGATGGCTGCCCGGCAGCAGATCAAACCCCAAAGCCGTCAGCCCCGCCCGCCAATAGGCGGCATTCTCCGCCAGCTTGGCGCGCAGATCATCAGCGCCCTCCACAATATCGAAAGCCGCCAGCGCCGCCCCCACCACCGCAGGCGGCAGCGCATTGGAAAACAGATAGGGCCGCGCGCGCTGGCGCAAAAGATCAATTACCGGCTGCGGCCCAGCGATATAGCCGCCCAAGGCCCCACCCAGCGCTTTGCCAAAGGTGCCGGTCAAAATATCGACCCGCACGCCCGCCGCCGCCGCAGTACCCCGCCCCTGCGGCCCGACAAACCCCGTCGCATGACAATCATCCACCAATGTCACCGCGCCATAGCGCCCGGCCAGCTGGGTGATCCCCGCCAGATCGGCCGCTGTGCCATCCATCGAGAACACGCCATCCGTCGCAATCAAGATAAACCGCGCCCCCGCCTGCCGCGCCGCCTGCAATTGCGCCTCCAGATCGGCCATATTGTTATTGGCAAAGCGGTAGCGTGCCGCCTTGCACAAACGCACCCCGTCAATGATCGACGCATGGTTCAGACTATCGGACACAACCGCATCGGCTTCGGTCAACAAGGCCTCGAACACGCCGCCATTGGCGTCAAAGCACGCCGCAAACAGAATCGCATCCTGCATCCCCAAAAACCCGGCAATCCGCGCTTCCAAACTGCGGTGAATATCCTGCGTCCCGCAGATGAACCGTACCGAGGCCATGCCAAACCCATGGCTTTGCATCGCCGCCCCAGCCGCCGCGACCAACCGCGGATCATTCGCAAGGCCAAGGTAATTATTGGCACAAAGGTTCAGCATCTCGCGCCCGCCAATCCGCAGCCGCGCGCCTTGCGCCCCTTCAATCAGCCGCTCGCGCTTTGTAAGCCCCTCGGCCTCAAGCGCCGCCAACCGCCCGCCCACATCCGCCAGAAATCCCGCAACATCTGTCATAGCAGAAAACCCTCCAGTTTAGCGGAGCCTACGCCTGCCTGAAAAAATGTCAATATAGCGGAATAAATTCCAATCTTACGGATTTCATCTTGGTAAAAATATCCTGGGGGCGCGGGGGCAAGCCCCCGCCCTACGCCTCAGCTGTCCTGAACAATCAGCAAAGCCCGCGCAGCGCCGCCCTCGGCGGCAATCAAATGGCTACGATCGGCGCGGTAGCGCGCGGTATCGCCCACCGCCAAGACCTGCGTCTCCTCGCCCGAGACCACCCTTACCTGCCCCTCGATCACCGTCAGATGCTCGCGACAGCCAGCGGTATGGGGCTCACTGTCCAAGACCCCTTCGGCAGCAAAGCGCAGATCATAAACCTCGTAATCGCCCACCGCCTCGGCCGGCGATAAGATCCGAATGCTTACGCCCTTGCCACGCCCGCCAATCACCGGGGCAGCCCCTGCGCGCACCACCTCAATGCCGACATCGCCGCGCCCTTCCAAAAGCCCTGCGAAATCCACCTGCAAGGCCTGTGTCAGGTTCCAAAGTGTCGCCACCGTCGGCGAACTTTCCGCCCGCTCAATCTGGCTGACCATCGAGCGACTAACCCCCGAAAGTTTGGCCACAGCATCAAGACTCAGCCCGCGGGCTTTACGGGCCTCGCGCAGTGAAGCGGCGAGTCGGTCATGGATTTCGGAACGTGCATTCATTGCAGCAGTAAAGCCGCTCTGACCGGTCGCCGTCAATCTTAATCAAGTGCCGCAATAGGTTACATAGTCAGCAGCGCCCTTGGGGCTGGGCAGAACAAATCCCTCCCGCCCCGCCTCGGGCCCAAAGGGGTCGCGCACGGCGGCCAAAAGCGCGTTGAAATCGCTCAAATCACCCGCCTCTGCCGCCTGCAAGGCCGCCTCGACCAGATGATTGCGCACAATCACCGCCGGATTGACCGCAAGCAGTGCCTCTGCCGCATCCGCGCGCAGCCGCGCGCGCCAACGCGGCAGCCAAGCTGTGATCGCAGCGCTATTATCAAACAACGCCAGATACCCCGCCTCATCCGTCACAGCCGCCGCCAAACGCCGATGCGCCAGCGTCCAGTCCACGCCCTCGATTGCAGTCAGAAAATCGTCGATCAAACTGCCATCGCCCGCAGCCTCGCCGGCAAGGCCCAGCTTTTCGCGCATCACCGCCAGAAACGCGACGCGGTAAGTGCCTGCAATGCCCTCAAGCGCCGCATTCGCCAGATCCAGCGCGCGTTCGGGGTCGGCATCAATAAAGGGCAGCAGCGTTTCCAGCAGCCGCGCCAGATTCCATCCCAGAATCAGCGGCTGATTGGCATAGGCATAGCGCCCCTGCCGATCAATCGAGGAAAACACTGTGCCCGGCGCATAGGCCTCCATAAAGGCGCAGGGGCCGTAATCTATCGTCTCGCCCGAAAGCGCCATATTGTCGGTGTTCATCACCCCATGCACAAAGCCAACACCCATCCACTGCGCGATCAGCCGCGCTTGCGCTTGGGCAACGGCGGCGAAAAACGCCAAAGGATCTTCGGCCTGCGGATAATGCCGCGCCATTGTATAGTGCATCAAAGCCCGCAGCTTTTCGACCTCGCCGCGCGCCGAGAAGAACTGAAAGCTGCCAACGCGGATATGGCTTGCCGCAACCCGCGCCAGCACCGCCCCTGTCACCAGCCCCTGATCGCGCAAAATCCGCTCGCCCGTCGTCACCACTGCCAAACTGCGGGTGGTGGGAATGCGCAAAGCCGCCATCGCTTCCGAAATCAGATATTCGCGCAGCATCGGCCCCAAAGCCGCCTTGCCATCGCCACCGCGCGAAAACGGCGTGCGGCCCGAGCCTTTCAATTGCAGATCCCAGCGCCGCGCATCAGGCCCCAGAAATTCGCCCAAAAGATGCGCGCGCCCATCCCCCAACTGCGGCGAAAACCCGCCAAACTGATGCCCCGCATAGGCCAAAGCCGCAGGATCCGCGCCCTCGGGCAGGCGTGCCCCCGAAAACCACCCCGCCGCATCGCTGACCGAAAGCCCCAGCTCTGCCGCCAAATCCGCGTTCAGCACCAAGACTTTAGGATCAGGCGCCACATCCGGCGCCAGCCGAAGATAGCTGCCCGGAAGTTCGCGCAGATAGCTGTTGTCAAACGTGATCATAATGCTGCCCCCATAACGCAAATATGACCCGCCCCCCGGAGGGTGCAAGGTCATCATCACGATTTTTGAGATTTTGGTCGGGGCGGAGGGATTCGAACTCTCGACCTACTGCTCCCAAAGCAGCCGCGCTACCAGACTGCGCTACGCCCCGACTGCGGCTCTGATACTGCGTCATTTCGGAAATGAAAAGGGGCTACTCGACAGAACATGACCAAATTGCAGAAGTTTTTTCAATTTGATCTGACCGCATCTGTGCGCCTGCCGAAATTCCCAGCCGTTTCGCCAATCCAGCATTGATTTCCAACACAAATTTGACATCCCGACCACCATCAATCGGCGTCTCGTCTTCGACGATTGCATCCGAATGCACATGCGTGACCAGCCCCGAGGCATCAGCAAAGATCATATCAAGGGGAATCAGGGTGTTTTTCATCCAGAACACCGCATGTGTCGGATCGGGATAAACGAACAACATTCCGGATGAACTGGGCATGTGCTTGCGCAGCATCAAACCCTTAGAGCGTGTGGCCGCCGTGTCGGCGATCTCTACACTAAAGCGCTGCACACCACTTGGGCCGCGCAGCTCGACCGTATCAGGGGCGCAAGCCGCTTGGCCCGCCCCCGCACTTATCATCATCAGCCAAATCGCAGCTATTTGCGAACGGACGTTTCCCATGATACCACCTGCACCGCCATGCGGCCCCGCTTGCCCTCGACAATGCGCAGGCAAATCGCTTCGCCCGCATCGAGGTCGGCAAATCCAGAATGCCGCAGCACCTCAACATGCACGAAAACGTCTTCAGGTCGACCAAAAACATTGGCAAAGCCAAAGCCCTTGCCCTTGTCAAACCATTTGACGCGGGCAGGTTCCAGCGCCAAAGCGGCAATCTCTTCGGGTGTCGCAAGCTGGTCTTCCTCGCCAAGCGGCAGCACGCTGCCTTCTGGCGGGTCAATCCGCAGCACTTCTACCGCCTGCACACCGCGTTCTGTGTGTTGCACCTTAACCAAAATGCCCGCGCCATCGGCAACCGAGCCCTGTCCAAAATTGCGCAACACATTTGCGTGTAAAAGGATATCGCCAGAGTGTTCCTCCGAAACGATAAAGCCAAAACCCTTTGCAGGATCAAACCATTTTACACGGCCCTGCAATGTTTGCAGTTCCATTTCCCCATCAGTCATAAAAGGACCATTTCCCCAGATTAAGCCCCTAACAGCCATAGTCATGCAGGCAAATGGTTAATGGATGCAACCCCAAACGGCGCGCCAATTTTGGCGTGTTATTTCACGCTTCGTGAAAATCAGGGATTTAGCCTTTTAATATTCCATTCATTTTCAATAGCTTGTCGAGACCAGCGAAATCTATCGTGTAAGCGGTATGCTCCATCGGCCCAGAACTCTACCTCTAAAGGAGTAACGCGGTATCCGCCCCAGAATGGCGGCCGCGGTGGGTTCGTGCCAAATTTCACCCCAAGCGCCGCGACATCGGCCATCAATTTCCCCCGCGAGGCCAAAGGCCGCGATTGTTCCGACGCCCAAGCCCCCAAACGCGAGGTCAAACTGCGCGACTGATAGTAGAGATCCGCCGCCTCTCCATCTTCGCGCGTCACCAATCCGCGCACCCTGATCTGCCGCCGCAGGCTTTTCCAATGCAGCACAAAAGCCGCCTTGCCGCTTGCGTCCAGCTCCTGCCCTTTGGCAGAGCCATAATTGGTGTAAAATACAAAAGCCGCAGGTTCGATGTCTTTTAACAGCACCATGCGCACATTCGGCAAGCCATCGGCATCCACCGAAGCCAGCGCAATCGCATTGGGGTCGTTGACCTCGCTGACTTCCGCCTCGCCCAGCCAGCGCCGCGCAATCTCAAAGGGGCTATCGCCCGCAAAAATGCCCGTTCTGTCCATCGTTCCCTCTTCTGCGCCCACGGCGCGCCTTGATGCAGACAAATCTTTCGCCTACACAGCTATTCGATGAAATAGGGTGGGCGGGGAAGAGCGAATGTCAACCGGACTTATGGCAGGAAAACGCGGGCTGATCATGGGCCTTGCGAATGACAAATCCATCGCTTGGGGTATTGCCCAGGCCCTTGCTGCGCAAGGCGCGGAAATTGCCTTTTCATATCAAGGCGATGCGCTGAAGAAACGTGTGCTGCCGCTGATCCAGTCGATTGGCATGTCCGAAATGGTAGAATGCGATGTCGCCTCGGATGACAGCATCGACGCGCTGTTTGCACATTTGGCACAGACCTGGGGTAAGATCGACTTTCTGGTCCATGCCATCGGCTTTTCCGATAAAAACGAGCTGCGTGGCCGCTATGTCGATACCAGCCGCGCGAATTTCAGCATGACGATGGATATCTCGATCTATTCCTTCACCGCCGTCTGCCAACGTGCGGCAGCGATGATGCCCGAGGGGGGATCGATGCTGACGCTGACCTATTACGGCGCCGAAAAGGTGATGCCGCATTACAACGTCATGGGCATCGCCAAAGCCGGGCTCGAGGCAAGCGTGAAATATCTGGCCGAAGACCTTGGCAAAGACGGCATCCGCGTCAATGCGATCTCGGCAGGCCCGATCAAAACCCTTGCCGCCAGCGGCATCGGTGATTTCCGCTATATCATGAAGTGGAACGAGCTGAACTCGCCCCTGCGCCGCAATGTGACGCAAGAAGAGGTCGGCAAGGCCTCGCTTTACCTGCTCTCTGATCTCGGCTCGGGCACCACGGGCGAGAATTTGCACGTCGATGCAGGCTATCATGTCGTCGGTATGAAAGCCGTTGATGCGCCCGATATTGATGTGGTCACAGGCCGCAAAGAATGACCCTTGCCGCCTTCCTGACCGTAGCACTGCTGCATTTGATGGCAGCCATCAGCCCCGGCCCCGCCGTGCTGATGTCGGCGCGCACCGGCGTTACGGAAGGCCTGCGCACCGGCGCATTTCTGGCAATCGGCATCGGCGCAGGCGCCGTGGTCTGGGCCGCAGCCGCGCTCTTTGGTCTCGCGGTTTTGTTCCAAGCCGCCCCTGCCCTGCTTTGGGCGCTGAAAATCGCAGGCGGGCTTTACCTGATCCATATGGCTTGGGGCATGTGGCGCACAGCCGACACCCCGCTCGATATGTCGGCCACCAGCCGCACCCCGCGCAGCGCGGCCTCGGCCTTCCGGCTTGGCCTTGTCACCCAACTCTCCAACCCCAAACCCGCCGTGCTGTTCTCGGCCATCTTCATCGGCACCGTACCCAAAGCCACCCCGCTCTGGGTGATCGCCGCCCTGCTGCTGGTGGTGTTTCTGAACGAGGCGATCTGGAACACCCTTGTCGCCCGCCTCTTCTCCTTCCACCGCTCCAAAGCCGCCTATATCGGCCTGAAATCCACCATCGACCGCAGCTTTGGCGGCCTGCTGGCGCTTTTGGGCGTCAAAATCGCCGTCACCTGACCTTCATCTGTCCCTAAATATCCCGGGGGTGCGGGGGCTGGCCCCCGCTGCGCCACCAAACAAAGGAACCCGCCATGACCGATCGCCTGCCGCACGAAAAAGGTTTCCATGTCTCTTGGGACCAAATGCACCGCGACAGCCGCGCGCTGGCTTGGCGGCTTGATGGCAAGGGTCCCGAGGAGGGCGGCGCTTGGCGCGCGGTGGTGGGCATCACCCGCGGCGGGCTGGTGCCTGCGATGATCGTGGCGCGCGAGCTTGATATCCGCACCGTCGATACCATTTCGATCAAAAGCTACAACCACCAGAACCAAGGCGCCGCCCAAGTGATCAAATCACCGCAGGCCGAGCTGATGGGCGACGGCAGCGGCATCTTGATCGTCGATGATCTGGTCGATTCGGGCAAAACTCTCGAAGTTGTGCGCAAACTTTACCCCCGCGCGCATTTTGCCACTGTATACGCAAAGCCATCGGGCAAACCGCAGGTCGACAGCTATATCACCGAGGTCAGCCAAGACACTTGGATCTTTTTCCCTTGGGATATGGCGCTGCAATATGTCCAACCTTTCCGCGGACAGGACTGAACCCAAGCTTATGAAAACCCTAGCACGTATCGGGCTTGCGCGCATTTTGCATTGGCTCTTCGAGATGAGCCTCGCGATCAAGGCCGTGCTAACCAGCGCCGAGGCCCTAACCGGCCTTGGCCTGTTGCTGACCCCCAATCCGCTGGTCGCACGCCTGCGCTATTTCATCACCCATTACGAGATTGCCGAAAACTCGACCGACACCATGGCGCAATGGACGCAGACCGCGATTTCGCAGTTTCCGCTCAGCACGCAGAATTTCTACGCCTATTATCTCATGTTCCACGGCGGGCTTAAGGTCTTGATGGTGGTGATGCTTTGGCTGCGGGTGCTTTGGGCCTATCCTGCCGCCATGGTGGTGCTGTCGGGCTTTGTCAGCTATCAGCTTTACGAATTTCACCTCACCGGCTCGCCTATGCTCTTGCTTTTGGCGTTTTTCGATCTGTTTATGATCGGATTGATCTGGCAGGAATACAAAGCCCTAAAAGCCCGGATCGCCCAAGCCTAAGGACCGCGCATGACCCAGCCGCTTAACCCGCATATGGCCGCCACCTTTCCGCCTCCGGTGATGGAGGCGCGGCGCTGGTTGGCAGGCGTCAGCTTTCCGCCCGAACGGCCGCTGATCAATATCTCGCAGGCCGCACCCGTGGATCTGCCGCCCTTGGCGCTGCGTCAAGCGATTGCCGAGGCCGCAGTGAACAACCCCGAGGCGCATCTTTACGGCCCCGTGCTGGGCCTGCCCGCGCTGCGCGCCGAGATTGCGGCGCAGTGGTCTGCGCAATATGGCGGCCAAGTCACAGAGAGCCAAACCGCAATCACCCAAGGCTGCAACCAAGCCTTTTGCGCCGTGATGTCGACACTTGCTGCGGCGGGCGACGAGGTGATTTTGCCAACGCCATGGTATTTCAACCATAAAATGTGGCTTGATATGCAGGGCGTCAAAACCGTGCCACTGCCCGCAGGCGCTGGTCTGATCCCCGAGGCAGAGGCCGCAGCCCAGCTGATCACACCGCGCACGCGGGCGATTGTTCTGGTCTCGCCCAACAACCCCGGTGGGGCGGAATATCCTGCCCAGACCTTGGCCGCCTTCCGCGATCTGTGCCGCGCGCACGGCCTTGCGCTGATCGTCGATGAAACCTACCGCGATTTTGACAGCCGCAGCGGCGCGCCGCATGATCTGTTCACCGATCCCGATTGGGACGACACGCTGATCCAGCTTTATTCCTTTTCCAAAGCCTACCGGCTGACCGGCCACCGCGTCGGCGCCGTTGTGGCCAGCCCCGCGCGGCTGTTTCAGATCGAGAAGTTTCTGGACAGCGTCGCGATCTGTCCCAACCAATTGGGCCAGATTGCAGCGCTTTGGGGCATGCAGAACCTTGGCCAATGGCTGGCGGGCGAGCGGGCCGAGATTTTGGCGCGTCGGGCTGCGATGGTGTCGGGCTTTGCCGCCCTGCCCGATTGGAAACTTTTGGGCTGTGGCGCCTATTTCGCCTATGTCGAGCATCCCTTTGCCGAAGCCTCGGACGCGCTGTGCAAGCGGCTGGTGCGCGAGGCCGGGCTGTTGATGCTGCCGGGCACGATGTTCCAGCCCGAAGGCTCTGCCGCTGGCGCGCGTCAGATCCGCATTGCCTTTGCCAATATCGACGCCGCAGGCATTGCAGAAACCTTCCGCAGACTGGCAGAGGTGCGCGCCTAACTTAGGCTGCGCATAGCTGCCCGCGCGGCAAGGGTCAGCGGCGCGATGGTTTCGGACAATAGCTGATTGCGGTCAAAGCGTTCGGGGGTTTGCAAAACCGCCGCGCGCAGGGCTTGGCCAAAGGCCATGCGCAGCTCGGTGCCGATATTGACCTTGCAGACAGATGTTTGCCGCACGATCTGGCGGCGCAGATCAGGCGCAAGCCCCGATCCGCCATGCAGCACCAAGGCCAGATCGGGGGCCGCCGCCTGAATCGCGGCCAAGCGCGCCCAATCCACCTCTGCACCGCTTTGCGTCATCAGATGGCTGTTGCCAACCGAAACCGCCAGCGCATCGACCCCCGTCTCGGCCCAGAACTGCGCCACCTCCTCGGCTTTGGTGCCAACCGAGGCCGCGCCCTGATGATAGCCGACATAGCCAAGCTCTGCCTCGACCGAGACCCCCTGCGCCTGCGCGCGTTTGGCGATTTCGGCGGTTCGAGCGATGTTTTCCGCCAAAGGCAGGGCAGATCCGTCATACATCACCGAGGTAAAGCCCGCATCGATCGCGCGCAGGCAAACCGCCAAATCTTCGCCATGATCCAGATGCGCCACCACCGGAACGCTTGCGGCCTGCCCCAGACTGCGAAACATCGCGCCCAAAACCTCAAGCGGCATATGCGCGCGACAGCCGGGGCCTGCTTGCAAGATCACCGGTCGCGCCTCGGCTTCGGCGGCGGCGACAAAGGCGCGCGCATCCTCCCAGCCCAGCACCACCAGCCCCGCCACCGCCGTGCCATCGCGCAGGCAGGGCCGCAACACCTCGCGCAGCGTGGCCAGCGTCATTTGAACTTGGCGATCATATCCTTGATCCCCGGAATGGTTTCGATCTGATCGGCGTGGCTTGGCTGGAAATATTGCACCAAAGACCGCTGGGTTTCTCCGGCCAGAATGGTGAAGTAATACATCTCATAGCCCGGCAGCACGCAGCAGGGATGATAGCCACGGTCAATCACCATGGTCGAGCCATCGACCAGATGATAGGCATCGCCCGACAGCCCATCTTCGCGCTGCAACATCTGCAAGCCCGAGCCATGCGGCGGGTTAAAGCGGAAGTTATAGACCTCGTCATGGCGCGATTCGAGCGGCAGGCGGTTGGTGTCATGCTTGTGGCTGGGAAACCCCGACCAGCCGCCCGCCCCCACGGTGTAAAGCTCTGACACCAGCAGACGGCTGACCCGCCCGTGGTATTTGGTGCCAAGGATATGCTTGATCTTGCGATGGGTCTTGGTGTCATCCGATCCGTATTGCACCGGATCAATCTCGCTTGCCACAATAGCAAAGGCGGGAAAGACCTCGTCGGTCAGCGCGCCTGCGACAAAAACCTCGGCCTGTTCGCTGTCGCAGATCAACACCGCCTCGGCGCCGGTGGGGACATAAACGCCCTCGGGATCGGCATCCCAAACGCTGGCCGTGCGATTGCCGATCGGGCCAAAGTCTTGGCCGCCCACCTGCACACGGATGCGCCCCGTGGCGGGCACGATGCAGGTCTCATATCCCGCCACCTGCGAGACAAAGCTTTGCCCGCGCGTCAGTTTGATGATGTTGAAATAGACCAGCGGCACCAGCGCATGGCCCGCCGCAATGATCGGCTGATTTTCGTTGTCATAGGGGGCAATATGCATCGGAACCTCTAGGAATAAGACTGTAAAAAGGCGTCAAGCGCCGCCGTGTCGGGCGAGGCAGGCGCGCAGCCCACCCCTGCCACAATGATCGCCGCAGTGGCCGCCCCGCGTGCGACCGCCGCTTCAAGCGCATGGCCGCGCGCAAGCCCCGCCAGAAACCCGCCCATAAAGCCATCGCCCGCGCCCATCGGCTTTTGCGCTGTGACCTTGAAAATGCCGGTCTCAAAGGTGCCCTCGGCGGTATAGCTGACCGCGCCTTCGCTGCCGCGCTTATAGATCGACACCAGCGCGCCATCTGTGGCCAAAGCCTGCGCCAGCGCTTGGCCCTTGGCGTAATCCCCCGCCATCAGGCCAAATTCGTCGTCATTGCCGATGACAATATCGGCACTTGCGGCGGCGTCGCGGTAAAGCGCGCCGGCTTCGGCATCGGAAGTCCAAGAATAGGCGCGATGGTCAATATCCAGCACCACAATCGCCCCCGCAGCCCGTGCCGCCGCGATTGCCGCAAAGCTGGCCGCGCGCGACGGCTCGCGCGCAAGTGCTGTGCCGGTGACAACCAAAGCCGCAACCGCGCTGAAATCCACCGCCGCCACATCCGCCTCGGTCAGCGCGAAATCGGCGGCATCATTGCGGTAAAGCACCGTCTGCGGGCCTTCGGCAATCGTCTCGACCACGGCAAGCGAGGTGCGGGCCTCGGCCCTTGCAAAGCCGACATGGCCCGTCGCCACGCCGTAACGACCCAGTTCGGCCAAGCAATACCGCCCCACCGCATCCTGCGACACCCGCGTCAGCAAAGCCACCTTTGCGCCCTGTCGCGCCAAGGCCACCGCGATATTGCCCGCCGAGCCGCCAATCGCCGCCGTAAAGCGGCCTGCCGCCTCGATCTGCGTGCCCGGTGGGTCGGCGTAAAGATCCATCCCCACCCGCCCCAAGACCACAAAGCTGTTCAAAGCCATGCGCGCAGAAAGCCGTTGCAGGCTCATAAAGCCGCCGGTGACTGAGGGGTTTTCAAAGCGCGCATCGCATTCCTTTCCTGCCGGTGCTGAAATCGGATTGACCATATCTTGCGCCTTAGGTTACCTATTTTGCAACCGGTTGCAAACACAAACCAAGGAAGCCAGCCTATGCAAGATATCGGCATCGGACTTATCGGCGGCGGCTATATGGGCAAGGCCCATGCGGTGGCCATGGCGGCGGTGGGGGCGGTGTTTGACACAGCGCTGCGGCCAAGGCTCGAGATGATCTGCGCCAGCTCTGACGCCTCGGCCGAGGGCTATCGCGCCGCCTTTGGCTTTGCGCGCGCCACCGCAGATTGGCGGGTGCTGGTGGCTGACCCCAAGGTGCAGGCGGTGGTGATCGCCTCGCCGCAAGAAACCCACCGCGCGATTGCCGAGGCGGCCTTTGCGCTGGGCAAGCCGGTGTTTTGCGAAAAGCCGCTTGGGGCCAGCTATGAAGACAGCCTTGCGATGGTGGCGGCGGCGAAAGCTTCGGGCTGCGTCAATATGGTGGGGTTTAACTATATCCGCACACCAGCCTCGCGCTTTGCTCGCGATCTGGTGGCGCGCGGCGAGATTGGCGAGATCACCTGGTTTCGCGGCGAACATACCGAAGATTTCGACGCCGATGCCAGCAAGCCTGCAACCTGGCGCAACTTTGGCGCGGCAAATGGCACAATGGGCGATCTGGCACCGCATATGATCAACGCAGCCCTTGCGCTGATCGGCCCGATTGCGCGGCTGAGTGCCGATATCACCACTGTCCACACCAACCGCCCCGGCACGCAGGGCCGCGCGGTGAATGACGACATCGGCCAATTCATCTGCCGCTTTGACAATGGCGCGATGGGGCATCTGTCGTTCAGCCGCATCGCCATGGGGCGCAAGATGGGCTATGCCTATGAAATCACGGGCACAAAAGGTGCCATCCGCTTTGACCAAGAAGACCAGAATGCGCTTTGGCTCTATCGTGCCGAAGACCCGCCCGCCCTGCGCGGGTTTCGCAAGATCCTGATGGGGCCAGAGCATCCCGATTACCTGCCCTTCTGCCAAGGCCCCGGCCACGGCACCGGCTATCAAGACCAAATCATCATCGAGGCCCGCGATTTCCTGCGCGCCATTGAAACCAACACCAGCCTTTGGCCCAGCTTTCACGACGGGATGGAGGTGAACCGCATCATCGCGGCCGCCCATAGCTCGGCGCGGGCCGGCGCTTGGGTCGATCTGTAAAGGACGCAAAAACATGATCAAGATCGGCAATGCCCCCTGCTCTTGGGGCGTCGAATTCGCCAGCGATCCGCGCAATCCTGCATGGCGGCGGGTGCTGTCTGATTGCGCGCAGGCAGGCTATAAGGGCATCGAGCTTGGCCCGATTGGCTTTATGCCCGAAGACCCCGCGATTTTGGCCGATGCGCTGGCCGAGCATGATCTGACGCTGATCGGCGGCGTGGTGTTTCGCCCCTTTCACGACCCAGCCGCTTGGGATGATGTCTGGGATGCCACCCAGCGCACCTGCAACGCGCTTGTCGCCCATGGCGCGCAGCATTTGGTGCTGATCGACAGCATCTCGCCGCGCCGCGCCCCCACCGCAGGGCGCGCCAGCGAGGCCGAGCAGATGCCGCCTGCCGAATGGGCCAGCTTTGTTGACCGCATTCGCCGCGCCGCCCAACTGGGCGCAGACCACGGGCTGACCGTGGGCATTCACGCCCATGCCGCAGGCTTTGTCGATTTCGAACCCGAGCTGGAGCGGCTGTTGTCCGAGATCGACCCCGATCTGTTGAAAATCTGCTTTGACACCGGCCATCATTCCTATGCGGGCTTTGATCCGATCAGCTTTATGCGCCGCCATATCGACCGCATCTCCTATATGCACTTCAAAGACATTGATCCCGTGGTCAAAGCCCGCGCCGTGGCCAATCGCACCGGGTTTTATGACGCCTGCGGCCAAGGTATTTTCTGCAATCTGGGCAAGGGCGATGTGGATTTCGTCAGCGTTCGTCAGCTGCTGCTTGACGCGGGCTTTGCCGGATGGTGCACAGTTGAACAAGATTGCGATCCGGCGGGGGGCACATCGCCCATAGATGACGCCCGCGCCAATCGCGACTATCTTTCCTCTCTCGGTTTCTAAAAGGGGCCTAAGCATGAAAAAACTGAATTGGGGTATGATCGGCGGCGGCAAAGGCAGCCAGATCGGCCCAGCGCATCGGCTTGCAGCTGGCCTTGACGGGCTTTACAGCTTTGCCGCAGGCGCGCTGGACCACGACCCCGCTGCGGGCCGCGCCTTTGGCCAAGAGCTGGGCCTTGCGCCCGAGCGCGCCTATGGCGATTGGCGCGAGATGCTGGCAGGCGAAAGCAGCCGCGCCGACCGCGTTGATCTGGTCACGGTGGCGACGCCAAACGCCACCCATTACGAGATTTCCAAGGCTTTCTTGCAGGCGGGCTTTAACGTGCTGTGCGAAAAGCCGATGACGGTGACCGAGGCCGAGGCCGAAGATCTGGTGCTGACCGCGCGCAAGGCGGGGCGGATTTGTGCGGTGAATTACGGCTATACCGGCTATGCGCTGGTGCGCCACATGCGGGCCATGGTGGCGCGCGGCGATATTGGCGGCGTGCGGCTGGTGGTGGCGGAATTTGCCCATGGCCACCACGCCAATGCCGCCGATATGGACAATCCGCGCGTGCGCTGGCGCTATGATCCGGCACAGGCCGGAGTTTCGGCGCAATTTGCCGATTGCGGCATCCATGCGCTGCATATGGCCAGCTTTGTCACCGGCCAAGAGGTCAGCACGCTTTCGGCGGACTTCGCCTCGTGCCTGCCGGCGCGGGTGCTGGAAGACGACGCCATGGTGAATTTCCGCATGAGCGGCGGCACAGTCGGGCGGCTTTGGACCTCGTCTGTCGCGATCGGGCGGCAGCACGGTCTGACGATTCAGGTCTTTGGCGAAACCGGCGGGCTGCGCTGGTCGCAAGAGCAGCCGAACCAGCTTTTCTACATGCCGCTGGGCCAGCGCTTGCAGGTGATCGAGCGCGGCGAGGGCAATCTTTCGCCCGAAGCCGACCGCGCCAGCCGCGTCACCGTCGGCCATGCCGAGGGCATGCCGCTGGCCTTTGGCAATATCTACCGCGATCTGGGCGAAACCATTTTGGCGCTGCAGGCAGGCCGCACGCCAGACCCTGCCGCCGCGCTGTTTCCAACGGCCGAGGATGGGTTGCGCTCGATTGCCGCGATCCATTCGGCGGTGGCTTCGGCTGCGGGGCAAGGCACTTGGGTTGATGCCCGGCCGGGACTGTTTCGCTAGCCGCGCAGCGTCGCCCGGCTGACAAGGTGGCAGGGATAAATCCGAACCTCGGGGGCAGCCTCGGGGTTCGCAAAGCGCGCAATCAGCAGATCGACCGCGCCGCGCACAATCGCCTCGAACGGCTGATGGATGGTCGAAAGGTTGACATTGGCCCAAGCCGCCATCGCCATATCGTTCAGCCCAAGAATGCCCAGATCCTGCGGCACCCGCACCGCGGCCGCTTGGGCGGCGGCAAGCGCGCCCAGTGCCAGCACATCATCGCCCAGAAAATACGCCTCGCAGGGGGATTGCGCCAAAAGCCGCGCCATCTCGGCCCGCCCTGCCTCAAAGCTATAGGCAGCGGCAAAGCTGACACTGGCCTGCGCGCCGCAGCGCTTGGCCTCGGCCAAAAACCCCGCCATGCGATCTTGGGTGGTCGAGGCCTGCTCTGGCCCGCCCAGAAACCCGATGCGGCCATAGCCGCGCGCGATCAGCGCCTGCGCCGCCATCCGCCCTGCGGCCACATTGTCAATCGCTGCGACCGAAACATCCGGCACCGCAGCCGCGCGGCCAAAGGCATGCACCACCGCGATGCCCGCCTGTTGGAAGGCCCGCGCAAAGCCCTGCGGCAGATGCGACGAGGCCACGATCACCCCATCCACCGAATATTGCCGCAGCATCTGCAAACAGCGCTCGGGGTCGGTTTCATCTGACAGGTTCACCAACAGCGGGCGCAGACCCTGTTCTTGCAGCGCGCGGGTGAACAGATCAAAAATCTGCAAAAACACCGGATTTTGAAAGTTGTTCGACACCAGTCCCACCAGCTGCGTCTTGCGCGTGGTCAGGCTGCGCGCCAGCATATTCGGGCTATAGCCCAAGGCGGCGGCAGCTTGCTCGACCTTGGCGCGGGTCTTGGCCGAAACCGAAGCCCCCGGGGTAAAGCTGCGCGAGGCGGCCGCATGCGACACCCCTGCCCGCGCCGCCACATCCTTAAGGGTAATCGCCATCGGCCTCTTCCAGTTGTTGCCCGCAAAGCCTAGCCCAGCCCGCGCGCCTTGTCACCGCGCCCGCACAAAGTGCCGCAAGTCTGCCCGCAGCGCTAGGTTTACACCGCAGGTCGGATCGGCGATAAGTCGGATGAAAGCTTCGACCAGTCGCGCAGGGTTGCAGGGGTTTCTTGCCAAACAGCAGGCAACCAGCGGACCTTCAGACAAAGAAGCGAAACAAAACAAACGGTTGTGCCCGCCATGCTGCTTTTGATCGATAACTACGACAGCTTTACCTACAATCTTGTGCATTATCTGGGCGAGTTGGGGGCCGATGTTAAGGTGGTGCGCAACGACGCGATGTCGGTGCAAGAGGCGTTGGCGCTGCGCCCCGAGCTGATCGTGCTGTCGCCCGGGCCTTGTGATCCGGCACAGGCGGGCATCTGCGTGCCGCTGACACGCGCGGCGGCGGCGGCTGATGTGCCCTTGCTGGGCGTTTGTCTGGGGCATCAAACCATTGGCGAGGCTTTTGGCGGCCGCGTCATTCGCTGCCACGAGATTGTGCACGGCAAAATGGGCATGATGCACCACAAGGGCCAGGGCATGTTCCGCGACCTGCCCTCGCCCTTTGCCGCCACCCGCTATCATTCTTTGGTGGTGGAAAAAGACAGCCTGCCCGAGTGTCTTGAGGTCACCGCTTGGCTGGAAGACGGCACCATCATGGGCCTGCGCCACCGCGAAAAACTGATCGAAGGCGTGCAGTTTCACCCCGAATCCATTGCCTCGGAACATGGCCACCAGTTGTTGCGCAACTTTCTTGAGGCCGCGCGGGCAAAGGTGGCGGCATGAGCGACATTCTACGCCCGCTGATCGGCATTGCCGCCACCCGCGCGCTGACCCGCACCGAGGCAGAGGCGGCGTTTTCGGCGCTGTTTGAGGGGGCTGCGACGCCTGCGCAAATGGGCGGCTTTTTGATGGCGCTGCGCACGCGTGGCGAGACGGTGGACGAATACGCCGCAGCCGCCAGCGTGATGCGCGCCAAATGCAACCCCGTGCGCGCCCCCGAAGGCGCGATGGACATCGTCGGCACCGGCGGCGATGGCAAGGGCACGCTGAATATCTCGACCGCGACCGCCTTTGTGGTGGCCGGTGCGGGGGTGGTGGTCGCCAAACACGGCAACCGCAATCTGTCGTCAAAATCAGGCGCTGCCGATGCGCTGACCGAGATGGGCCTGAACGTCATGGTCGGCCCTGCGGTGGTTGAACGCTGTCTGGCCGAGGCGGGCATCGGCTTTATGATGGCGCCGATGCACCATCCGGCCACCCGCCATGTCATGCCGGTGCGCGCCGAACTTGGCACCCGCACGATCTTTAACATCCTTGGCCCGCTGACCAATCCCGCAGGCGTGAAACGCCAGCTGACCGGCGCGTTTTCGCCAGCCCTGATCCGGCCTATGGCCGAGATCTTGCAGCTGCTGGGGTCGGAAAAGGCCTGGCTTGTGCATGGGGGTGACGGCACGGATGAAATCTCGATTGCCGAGCCGACCGATGTTGCAGCGCTTGAAGCCGGCGCGATCCGCGAATTTCAGATCCATCCCGAAGACGCAGGCCTGCCCGCGCATCCCTTCAGCGCCATCATGGGCGGCACGCCTGCCGAAAACGCCGTGGCGTTTCGCGCGCTTCTGGGCGGGGCCAAGGGCGCGTTTCGCGATGCGGTTTTGCTGAATTCGGCGGCGGCGCTTTTGGTCGCAGACCATGCCACCAGCCTGCGCGAAGGCGTTGAAATTGCGGCGCATTCCTTGGATTCCGGCGCTGCCAAGGCGAAAATCGAGGCGCTTGCCCGTCTGACCCACCTTTAAGAAGGCTGCCGCTATGCCCACGATCCTAGACCGCATCAAAGCCTATAAGCTGGAAGAAATCGCCGCGCGCAAAGCCGCGCGCAGCCTGTCTGATCTGGCCGAGGCCGCAGCCCATGCCCCCGCCCCGCGCGGCTTTGCCAAGGCCTTGTCCGAAGCCGCCGCCGCAGGCTATGGCTTGATCGCCGAGATCAAAAAGGCCAGCCCCTCCAAAGGCTTGATCCGCGAAGACTTTCACCCTGCCGATCTGGCGCGGGCCTATCAGGCAGGTGGCGCGACCTGCCTTTCGGTGCTGACCGATGCGCCCTCGTTCCAAGGCGACGACAGCTTTTTGACCGCAGCACATGGCGCCACCAAACTGCCCTGCCTGCGCAAAGATTTCCTTTATGACACCTATCAGGTGGTCGAGGCCCGCGCGCTGCATGCCGATTGCATCTTGATCATCATGGCGTCTTTGTCCGATGCCCAAGCCGCCGAACTGGAAGCGGCCGCTTTCGAGCTGGGGATGGATGTTTTGATCGAAGTGCATGACCGCGCCGAATTGGACCGCGCCTGTGCGCTGAAATCGCCGCTGATGGGGATCAACAACCGCAATCTGCACAGCTTTGAGGTGACGCTGGATACCACCCGCGCGCTTGCCCGCCATGTGCCCGAAGACCGGCTGATCGTCTCGGAATCGGGTCTGTTCACCCCTGCCGATCTGGCCGATATCGCCGCCTATGGCGCGCGCTGCTTCCTGATTGGCGAGGCTTTGATGCGCCAAGACGATGTCGCCGCAGCCACCCGCGCGATTTTGGCCAATCCGCTGACCGCAGGGGGGCGGGCATGAGCCTGACGCATTTCGACGATCAGGGCCATGCGCATATGGTCGATGTCTCGGACAAACCGGTGACCGCGCGGATCGCAACCGCGGTGGGCGCTGTGCGCATGGGGGCCGAAACTTTGGCGCTGATCACCGAAGGCCGCGCGAAAAAGGGCGATGTTTTGGGGGTTGCGCGGCTTGCGGGCATCATGGCGGCCAAGAAAACCGCCGATCTGATCCCACTGTGCCATCCGCTGCCGATCACCAAGGTAACGCTTGATCTGACCCCCGATCCCAGCCTGCCCGGCATTCGCGTTGCGGCCACCGTCAAGACCGGCGGGCAAACGGGAGTCGAGATGGAGGCGCTGACGGCCGTCTCGGTCGCTTGTCTGACGATCTTTGACATGGTCAAGGCGGTCGAGAAATCCATGGTGATCGAGGCCATTCATGTGACCCTGAAAGACGGCGGCAAATCTGGTCGCTTTGAGGCCGCGCCATGATCTCGGTTGCCGAAGCGCTGGCGCGCTGCCTTGCCTTGGCCGCCCCGCTTGGGCTTGAAACCCTGCCGCTGCGCGCCGCAAATGGCCGGGTGATGGCCACGCCTGCGGTGGCAAAACTGACCCAGCCGCCCTTTGCGGCCTCGGCGATGGATGGCTATGCCTTGGGGGCCGAGGCCGCGATTGGCGACAGCTTTACCGTGATCGGCGAGGCGGGCGCGGGCCACGGCTTTGCAGGCGCGCTGACCGCCAAACAGGCCACCCGCATCTTTACCGGCGCACCCTTGCCACAAGGCGCTGTGACGATTGCTATTCAAGAAGACATCAGCGCAACAGGCGATCAGATCACCCTGAACGCAGCCGCGCGGGCGGGCGACAATATCCGCCCGAAAGGCCAAGATTTCGCCCTTGGTGACAGCCTGCAGCCCAGGCTTTTGCGGCCCAATGACCTTGCTCTGCTGGCTGCGATGAATGTGGCCAAGGTGCAGGTGCGCAGGCGCCCCATCGTGGCGCTGATCGCTTCGGGCGATGAATTGGTGATGCCGGGCGAAGACCCCGGCCCGGATCAGATTATTGCCTCAAACACCTTCGCCCTTGCCGCCATGGTCGAGGCCGCGGGCGGCGAGGCGCGGATGCTGCCGATCGCGCGCGACACCGAAGCCAGCCTGCGCGCGGTCTTTGCGCTGAGCGAAGGCGCGGATCTGATCGTCACCGTTGGCGGTGCTTCGGTTGGCGACCATGATCTGGTCGGAAAAGTCGCCGCTGATCTTGGGCTTGAGCGGGCGTTTTGGAAAATTGCCATGCGTCCGGGCAAGCCGCTGATGGCGGGCCGCGTGCTGGGCATTCCGATGCTGGGCCTGCCGGGCAATCCGGTCTCGGCCATCGTCTGCGGCCATCTGTTTATGGTGCCGATGCTGAAAGCGATGCTGGGTCTGCCCGACCCCGCGCCGCAAACCCTGCGCGCCACATTGGGCCGCGATCTGCCCGCCAATGGCCCGCGCAGCCATTACATGCGCGCGCGGATCTCGACGCCCAATGGCACGCCCACCGTTACCGCCTTTGAGCGGCAAGACAGCGCTTTGCTGACGATTTTGACCCAAGCCGATGCGCTGATCATCCTGCCGCCCGATAGCCCGGCTCTGCCTGCGGGCAGTCTGGTGGATTATATCGCGATTTGAGGCGAAATTCGCAAAACAGTTGACACAAAGCAAGAACACGGGCAGAACATAGCGACAACAACCGCCACGGGGGCCCGCCATGTTGACGCGAAAGCAGTTGGAACTTCTGGATTTCATCAAGACGCGGATGGACATTGACGGCGTGCCCCCCTCGTTTGACGAGATGAAAGACGCGCTGGATCTGCGCTCGAAATCCGGCATCCACCGGCTGATCACCGCCTTGGAAGAACGCGGCTTTATCCGCCGCCTGGCCCATCGCGCTCGGGCGTTGGAAATCGTCAAACTGCCCGAATCGATGGAACGCGCGGGCTTTACGCCCAAGGTTATTCAGGGCGATAAGGTATCGCCCCCCGCCGCTGCGATCCCGATAGAAGCGGTCTATGCCACCGAACTGCCGGTGATGGGCCGCATCGCCGCCGGTGTGCCGATCGAGGCGATCAGCCATGTTTCGCATCATGTCGCGGTGCCTGGGTCCATGCTCTCGGCCAATGGGCAACACTATGCGCTTGAAGTTAAAGGCGATTCAATGATCGACGCTGGCATCAACGATGGCGATATCGTGATCATCCGCGAACAAAGCTCGGCCGAAAATGGTGAGATTGTCGTCGCCTTGGTCGAAGACGCCGAAGCGACGCTGAAACGCTTTCGCCGCAGGGGCAATATGATCGCGCTGGAGGCTGCGAACCCAGCCTATGAGACCCGCATGATCCCAGATCATATGGTCAAGGTGCAGGGCCGCTTAGTCGGGCTCATTCGCAGCTATTGATCGCTGCGGTTTGGCGATGCGCAGATCGCGCAGCGCGGGCCGTGGCGACATCCAGATCCGCGCGCCAAAGCGGGATGGGGTAATCTGCAGATAGTCTGGGTGCAGCGTCAAGGCCAGCGCGCCGGTGGCATCAAGCATCTTGCGCCCGATTAAAACGCAGCCTTGCGGTGGCGCAGCAGGCGGCGGGGTAGCTGCGGGTAAGATCACCAGATCAGCCTCGGCGCAGGCACTTTGCATCAAAGCCGCTGCCGTCTTACCTCGCAGCGCAATACCGCGCCAGCCTGCAATCTGAAAGCGGCGCGCGCTGGGTGGGCCGTCAAACCCCTGCCGCGCCGCAGCGCTCTGCTGATCAGCCAAATCGCCATCGCCCTGTAGCCAGTTTTGCGCGACAAAGCCGCCGCCCTTGGCAACCGACAGCGCCCGTCCCTGCCCGCCCATCAGCCCCACCAGTCCACCATCTGAAGCGATTAGCAGTTGCGGTCGCGCCGCCAAGCTCCAGCCGCCAAAGGCCAGAACCAGCGGCAAAACCGCCAGCCAGCGCCAAACCCCGCGCCAGACCAACAGCCAAATCCCCGCAAGCGCAATCACCGGCATCACCCAATCTTGCGGCTGAATCACCGGCGTGACAGCGCCCTGCAGCCCCGCAACCCAATGCGCCACAAACAAAATCCAGCGCGCGGCCAGCTCCATTACCCAAAGCGCAGGCCCCGCCACACCCAAAGGCGCCAGAAGCGCCGCCATCGCCCCCGCAGCCATCAGCACCGACATCGATGGCGCGGTCAAAACATTGGCGAGCAGGCCATAATCGGTAAAGCGGTTAAAGGTCGCCGCCGCAAAAGGCGCCGTCGCCGCCCCCGCCAGAACCGAGGTCAGCACCATCGTGAACACCGGAACAAGCCAGCGTGGCAGCTTTTCACGCAAAATCGCGCGATCCAGCGCCGCAAAGCCCGCAATCAGCACAATCGTTGCGGCGAAAGACAACTGAAACCCCGGCTCGCCCAAAGCCTCGGGTTCGCGCAGCAGCAAGATCACCGCCGAAAGCGCCACTGACCGCATCGTCAGCGCCCGCCTATCCAACAAAATAGCCCCCAACATGACGCAGACCATCAAGAACGCGCGCTCGGTCGCCACATTCGCGCCCGACAGCAGCAGATAGAAAAACGCCACGCCCAAAGCCACCCCTGCCGCCAGCTTTTTCGAATTCACCCGCAGTGCCAAAGCGGGCAGCAAAGCCACGCCATAGCGCAGCAGCATAAAGACAAATCCGGTCAGAAACGCCATATTCATCCCCGAAATCGCCAGCAAATGCGCAAGATTGCTGTCGCGCAGCGCCTGCACCGTCGAAAGGCCAATGCCCGAGCGATCCCCCGTCATCGCCCCTGTCGCAAAAGCACCCGCCTCGGAAGGGACCGCCGCCATCATTTTTGCGGCCAGAAAGCTGCGCAGCCGGTCAATCAGCTGCGTGCCGTCCTCGGGCTCCGACCAAAGCAGCACCGGCGCGCGGCTATAGCCAACCGCCCCCAATTGGCGGAAAAACGCCATGCGGCGAAAATCAAATCCCCCCGGCTCGGCAGGGCCATCGGGCGCCGACAGAAACCCGGTCAGCAAGATCACCTGCCCCGGAGTTGCGCTAAACTCCTGATCATGCAGGGAAACCCGAACCCGTAGCGGCGTGCGCGCCGGTGCCACATCTGACAGGACAACGCGGTCAAGCGTCAGGCGCAGCGCGTCTGATTGCGAGCGGTCGATCTCGACAATCCGGCCCTGCACCGGCCCATAATAGCGAAAATCTAGCATCGGTGCGGCCACCTGATGCGCCCGCAGTCCCGCCGCACCGAAGCCCAAGGCGACACAGGCCACGGCCATCGCCAAAGGCCGCAACGCCCCCAGCGGCACCAGTGCTGCACAAATCCCAAGCCCCGCAACCGCCAGATAAAGCGGCAGCGCGGGCTCGAACGGCAGCGCAAACCACAGCGCGATGCCGATCGCGATAAAGACCGGAACCCAGACAAACAGCTGCCCCCGCGCAGCCTCCAGCGCATCCAAGATGGCCAATGGCCCCCGCACCTTGTTTTGCCCTCCGCATTTGCCTAAAGCTGCGCCCAGACTATCTCTGTCATGGTTTCCGAAAGGTTAACGTCAATGTCCCGTCCAGTCGTCACCCGCTTTGCGCCCTCGCCCACGGGCTATCTTCATATTGGCGGTGGCCGTACAGCGCTGTTTAACTGGCTTTACGCGCGCGGACGGGGCGGCAAATTCCTGCTGCGAATCGAAGACACTGACCGCGAGCGGTCCACCCCAGAGGCCACGGCCGCCATTTTGCGCGGCCTGACTTGGCTGGGTCTGGATTGGGACGGCGAGCCGATCAGCCAGTTTGAGCGCCGCGACCGCCATGCCGAGGTCGCCCACGAGATGCTGCGCCGCGGCACCGCCTATAAGTGCTTTTCCAGCCAAGAAGAAATCGCTGCGTTCCGCGAAGCCTCGAGCGCAAGCTATGCGGTGTTCCGCAGCCCTTGGCGCGATGTAGCAACCGAAGATCACCCCGATCTGCCCTATGTCATTCGGATGAAGGCGCCGCAAATCGGTCAAAGTTTCATAAAAGACGAAGTGCAAGGCAGCGTCACCATCCAGAATGACACTTTGGATGATATGATTTGTTTACGCTCTGATGGTACACCGACCTATATGCTCGCGGTTGTGGTCGATGATCATGACATGGGCGTCACTCATGTCATTCGGGGGGATGATCACCTGAACAATGCCGCGCGCCAGCAGATGATTTATGATGCCATGGGCTGGGAAGTTCCGGTTTGGGCACATATTCCGCTGATCCACGGCCCAGATGGCAAGAAATTGTCCAAACGCCATGGCGCGACGGGCGTCGAAGAATATCAGGCCATGGGCTATCCGGCTGCGGGTATGCGTAACTACCTGACCCGTCTGGGTTGGGCACATGGCGATGCCGAGATTTTCAGCACCACCGAAGCGCTTGCGATGTTTGATCTGGCGGGAATCGGGCGTGCGCCTGCGCGGCTTGATTTCAAAAAGCTGGAAAACACCTGCGGCCATCATATGGCAGCGATGCCGGATGCTGCACTGCTGCATGAATTGATCGCATTTATGCAAGCGGCGGGCCTGCCAGCTCTGACAGAGGCACAGAAAGACCTAATGGCGCGCGGGCTTTACTGTGTCAAAGATCGTGCGAAAACCTTTCATGAACTGCTTGAAAAAGCTCACTTTATGCTGGTTTCGCGCCCCATTTCTGCCGATGAGGCATCGGCAAAGTCGCTTGATTCGGTATCCCGTGGTATACTGAATTCATTGACGCCGCAGTTGCAAAATGCTAGCTGGACAAAGGCGGAATTGGAGACGATCCTAACCAATGCAGCTGCAGAAAACGGAATTGGCTTTGGCAAACTGGCCGCCCCGCTCCGCGCAGCACTGGCAGGGCGCAGCACGACGCCAAGCGTGTATGACATGATGCTTGTCATCGGTCAGACTGAGACGATCACACGGCTGAACGACGTAGGTCTTTGACCTGCATCCTTGGCCAATCCGGAAACGACCCTGCCCGCATTTGGCGGTGCAGCGCACCATACTGGGGATGTTAGATGGCCGACACGACCAAAACCGCGACGCTGAGCCTTGATGGAAAAACCTATGACCTGCCGGTGATGTCGCCGACGCTTGGTCCTGATGTGCTTGATATCCGCAAGCTTTATGCCCAAGCGGATGTCTTCACCTTTGATCCGGGCTTCACCTCTACAGCCGCCTGCGAAAGCGCGATCACCTTCATCGACGGCGACAAGGGCGAGTTGCTGTATCGCGGCTATCCGATCGAACAATTGGCCGAAGAGTCCAGCTTTATCGAGGTTTGCTATCTGCTGCTTTATGGTGAGCTGCCAAACGCCAGCCAGTTGCAGGATTTCGAGCATCGTGTGACGCGCCACACCATGGTGCACGAACAGATGCACAACTTCTTCCGCGGTTTCCGCCGCGATGCGCATCCGATGGCGACAATGGTCGGCGTCGTCGGCGCGATGTCGGCGTTTTATCACGACAGTCTGGATATCAACGACGAATGGCAGCGCGAGGTTGCAGCCATCCGCATGATCGCCAAGCTGCCAACGATTGCCGCGATGGCCTATAAATACTCGGTTGGACAACCCTTTGTTTATCCAAAGAATTCCCTGTCGTTCGCGGGCAACTTCCTGAATATGTGCTTTGCGGTTCCGGCCGAAGATTACGAGGTGAACCCGATTCTGTCCAAGGCGATGGACCGGATCATGCTGCTGCATGCCGATCACGAGCAAAACGCCTCGACCTCGACCGTGCGTCTGGCGGGCTCTTCGGGTGCGAATCCCTTTGCTTGCATTGCGGCCGGCATTGCTTGCCTTTGGGGCCCTGCCCATGGCGGCGCAAACCAAGCCTGCCTTGAAATGCTGCGTGAAATTGGCACCGTTGACCGGATTCCGGAATATATCGCCAAGGCCAAAGACAAAAACTCGGGCTTCCGCCTGATGGGCTTTGGCCACCGCGTCTATAAAAACTTTGACCCGCGCGCCAAAGTGATGAAAGAATCGGCAGACGAGGTGCTGGAGCTTTTGGGCATCCACAACAACCCAACCCTGCAAGTCGCCAAAGAGCTGGAGCGGATCGCTTTGGAAGACGATTATTTCGTCTCGAAAAAGCTTTATCCAAACGTCGATTTCTACTCGGGCATCATTCTGGATGCGATGGGCTTCCCGACCTCGATGTTCACGCCGATTTTCGCGATTTCGCGCACTGTCGGCTGGATCTCGCAGTGGAAAGAGATGATCGCCGAAAAGAACCAAAAGATCGGTCGTCCGCGTCAGCTTTATGTCGGCGAGACGCATCGCGATTATACGGACGTCACCAAGCGCTAAACTTTTACGGCGGCTCGAAAGGGCCGCCGTTTTCATCTCGCGCGGGTCGATCCCTGCGCAAAAGGCCAGCCGTGCAGCAAAGCCGTATTGATCTGCTTGACCTGATCCGCAGCCTTGCCCTGCTGGGCATGGCGAGCTTTCATTTCAGCTTTGATCTGGTGATGTTTGGCCTGATTGCACCCGAATATGCCTCTAGCGCCATGTTTTACTATCACGCGCGCCTTGTTGCCGGCTGCTTTTTGGTGCTGACGGGGATTACGCTTTACCTGTCGCATGGGGCTGAGATCCGCTGGCCTGCCTTCTGGCGGCGTTTTGGCAAAATCGCGGCAGCGGCGGCGCTTGTCACCTTGGCGACGCGGGTCGCGATGCCCGAATATTACATCTATTTCGGCATCCTGCATGCCATTGCGCTTTACAGCCTGATGGGGCTGGTGGTGCTGCGCCTGCCCAGTGCTGTCACCGCACTGCTGGCGGTGGCGGTTGTGGCGGGGGCCTATCTGCTGCCCTCACCCGCCTTTGACGCCGCGGTGCTGCGCTTTATCGGCCTTTCCACCCTGCCCAGTTATACGCTTGATTTTGAACCGATTTTTCCATGGTTTGGCGCGGTTTTGGCGGGCATCAGTCTGGGGCAATTCGGCACCAGCCTTGGGCTTTGGCGCGGGCTGTCGCAGATCACTTTGCCCGCTTGGTCAACATGGGCGGGGCGCCACAGCCTGCCGATCTATCTGATCCATCAGCCAATTTTGCTTGGGCTGGTCTGGGCCTTCAGCCAAGTGTTTTAGACCCGTCAAGCCCGGCCAGCGCACCATAGGTTTCCGGGCGGCGGTCGCGAAACAGGCCCCAACTGCGGCGCAAATCGGCAATCGCTGCCAGATCGAATTGCGCCTGCAGCACGCCCTCTTCGGCGCGCCCCAGTTCGGCAACAACGCCGCCCTGATGATCGGCGATAAAGCTTGATCCGTAAAACGTCACCTCGCGGCCATCAGGGGCCGTCTCGCGCCCAATGCGGTTTGCGGCCACCACCGGCAGGATATTGGCCGCCGCATGGCCGCGCATGCAGATCTGCCAATGCGGCTGGCTGTCATAGTCGGGTGCGGGGGGTTCCGAGCCGATGGCGGTGGGATAAAGCAAAATCTCGGCCCCCATCAGCGCCATGGCGCGGGCGCATTCGGGGAACCATTGATCCCAGCAAATCCCGACGCCGATGCGGCCAAAGGCGGTGTCCCAAACCCGATAGCCACTGTCACCGGGCGAGAAGTAGTATTTCTCTTCATAGCCCGGACCCTGCGGAATATGGGTCTTGCGATAGCAGCCCAAGACCCGCCCATCGGCATCAATCATCGCCACCGAATTGAAATGCGCCTGACCTGCGCGTTCAAAAAACGACAGCGGCACAACCACGCCCAGCGCGCGCGCAAGGGCGGCAAAGCGGGCGATCAGCGGGTGATCTGCCATCGGCTGGGCCAGATCAAAATACTTTGGATGCTGTTCGATGCAGAAATAGGGCGTGGCAAAAAGCTCTTGGATCAGAACAACTTGCGCGCCGTCCGCCGCCGCGCGCCGCACCAAAGCCTCGGCCTTATCGGCATTGGCGGCCAAATCCCAACTACAGGCAAATTGCGTCGCAGCCACAGTCACCTTACGCATCTGTCATCCCCTTTTTGTCAAAGCCGAAAGCCAACCGCCCGCCACGCGTGCCTGCTGCGCGCTTGGATGCACCGCCTCGGATCGGTCGCGCAGCATCCGCCGTTTGCGCCGCAGCAAGAACAGCGCGCCCCAGCCGCGCAGCGTGCCCACCATGGGCGCAGCCGGGTCACAAGGAAAGCGCGCGTGCCAATTTTCGGGCAGATCAAGCCCCAAGCCCTGCGCCTGATCCAGCATCCAAACCAAGGGGATATTGGCCAAAGGTCGGGCGGCGGCGTCATCGCCGATCATGCCGCCAATATCGCCATGCGCGCCGCGAAACCACATCTGTTGCACATGGGTCGCGCCTGTCTCGGGGCTGTCCCAGGGCACCGGCTCAAACACCGAGCGCGTCTCGTGGATCGCCAGCGCCTGAAAGCCGTGGCGAATGCTGTTGCCCAAGTGATGGCTATGAAAGGCATGTTTGCGAACGGTGCCAAAGCCAAACAGCGGCAGGCCCAGCGATTTGACCGTATCCCAAACCCCGATCATCTCGATCATGGGTTTGGCGTGACAAAAGCGGCGGGCAAAGGCGGCGGCGGCCACTGTGTCGGGGCCGTTCTGATAGTGGCGATAGGCCAGCTGCACGCCGCGTTCGGTGGCATGTTCGCGCCGCAGCAGGCCAACACGGTCGATCACGCCGGCCAGACTGCGCACCGCATAAGCGCCGCGCGAATAGCCAAACAGGAAAATCCGGTCGCCCTCGCGGTAGTGGCTGGCAAGCCAGCCATAGGCGCGGCGGATCTGCCGGTTCAGCCCGCGCCCCTCGACAATCGCCATCACCTGTTTCCAGCCCTGCCATTGCAGCCCCTGCTCGTAGTAGACCGTGCGATGGGTTTTCTGGCCGTCTTCGATCAACAGCTTGTAAAGCAGGCCACAATTGCCTTCTTGGCCCGGCGTCAGGGTCGAGAGCGTGCCATCCAGAATGATGATATGATCCACAGCGCCGCGCGCCCGCCCCGGTTCGGGCGGTGCGGCAGGCGCAGTTTGGGCGCGGGGTTTGCCACGCCACCACGCGCGCAGACGGTCAAGCAGAGACAGCCTGTGCCTCCTGCAACCACGCCCAGATCCGCGAGGGCGTGAAGGGCATATCCACCGATGTCACGCCGCGCGGCGCCAGCGCATCCAGCACCGCGTTGGAAATCGCGCCACAAGAGCCGACCGTGCCCGCCTCGCCGCAGCCCTTCATGCCCAAGGGGTTGGTCTGGGTGATGGTGGGGGCGTGGTGAATGTCGAAATAGGGCAGATCGGTGGCGCGTGGCAGGGCGTAATCCATAAAGCTGCCGGTCAAAAGCTGGCCCTGATCGTCATAGACCGCCAGCTCCATCACCGCTTGGCCAAAGCCTTGGGCAATGCCGCCATGCACCTGCCCTGCCACCAATTCGGGCGAGATCAGCGTGCCGAAATCATCCACAACCGTGTAGCGGTCCATCACCATCGCGCCGGTTTCTGGGTCAACCTCGACCTCGACCAGATGGCAGCCGTTGGGATAGGATCCGGCTTGCAGTTTAATGGTTTGGGCTACATCCAGCAGATCGTCGCGCCCCTTTTCGCGCGCCCATTCCGCAGCCTCGGCCATGGTCAGGCTCATGTTGGAATTGGGGGCCGAAAACGCCGTGCCGTCAAAACTGACCTCTTTCACCCCGACATCGCTTTGCAAAAAGTCGATCATGCCAGCCACAAGCGCGCCCACGGCGGCCTTTGTCGCCGTGCCCTGCACCGTGACCGAGCGCGAGCCCCCCGTGCCGCCGCCGGTTGGAATGGCATCGCTGTCGCCCTGCACAATGCGGATCAATGCGACATCAATGCCGGTTTGCTCGGACAACATGCGGGCGTAAACCGTCTCGTGGCCCTGCCCGTTGGACTGGGTGCCGACATAAAGCGTCGCGCCGCCGTCAGGCTGCAACACCACCCGCGCGGTTTCAACCGGCGAGCCCAAGATCGCCTCGAGATAGCTTGCCACCCCCAGCCCGCGCAGCTTGCCGCGCGCCGCGCTGGCGGCCTTGCGTTCGGGATAGCCCGCCACATCGCCCCGCGCGCGCGCAACCGCCAGCACATTGGCGAAATCGCCGCAATCGACCTGCGCGCCCGACAACAGCGGATAGGGGAAGTCCTTGATCACATTGCGCATCCGCAGATCAAAGCCGTCCACGCCCAGCACGCGGGCGGCGTGATCCATCACCCGCTCGATGGTCAAATTCGCCTCGGGCCGCCCCGCGCCGCGATAGGCATCAACCGGCGTGGTGTTGGTATAGACCCCCAGCACGCCCATATGGGCGGTTTTGATGTCATAGATGCCGGTCAGCACCTTGGAATAAAGCTCGGTCTGGATCATCTGCGCGAATTGCGAGTTATAGGCGCCAAGGTTCGAGACGATATGCACCCGCAGGCCGGTGATTTTCAGATCGGCGTCAAAGCCAAGCTCTGCCCGCGCCAGCAAATCGCGGCCAGCGTTATCGGTCAGCATCGCTTCGGATCGGTCCGACATCCAACGCACCGGACGCCCCAAGGCCCGCGCGGCTGCCGCGATGGCGATATATTCGGGATAGGCCATGCCCTTCATGCCAAAGCCGCCGCCGACATCGGGGTTGGTCACCCGCACCGCCGCAGGGTCCAGCCGCAATTGCCGCGCAAGCTCGCCCTTTTGCACCCAGACGCCCTGCCCGTTCACCGCCAGATGCAGCCGCCCGTCTTGCCATTCGGCAAAACAGCCGCGCGGCTCCATCGAGGCCACGATAATGCGGTTGTGCACCACATCCAAAGCCACCCGATGCGCCGCAGCGTCCAAGGCCGCAGCCACCGCCGCCTCGTCGCCAAGGCTGTAGTCAAACGCCAGATTGCCGGGGGCTTGCGGATGAATGGCCTCGCCGCCAGGCACCAAAGCGGTGATCACCGGGCGCTCTTCGACATCAAGCCCGATCAGCTCTGCCGCGTCGCGCGCTTGGCTCAGGCTATCGGCCACCACCAAGGCCACCGCCTCGCCGGCATAGCGCACCGCGTCGCGCGCCAGCACCGGACGTTCGGGGCCAGCACCCTTGCCGCCCTGACGCGTGCGCACCTGCGCGCCGGTCATGCCCAAGATCACGCCCATCGCCTCTAGATCGGCCGCCGCAAGCACCAGATGCACGCCATCAGCCGCACGCGCCGCCGCCAGATCCAGCGCCGTGATCCCCGCATGTGCCATCTGCGCGCGCAGGAAATAGCCGTGAAGGGCTGTTTTGGGGGTGATATCATCGACATAGCGCCCCTCGCCCGTCAGCAGCCGGATATCTTCCAGCCGCCCCACACCCTGCGCTGCGCCAAATTTCGACATGCCACCCTCCAAGATCGCCATGTCAAAATAACTACGCCCTTGGCTGATTTTGTCCAGCCAAGGGCGCATGAAGTTTTTGTTTCGGCGAAATTAAACCGTTTGGGTCAGCACCGTCACCATGCTCAGCTCGCCAAAGCCGTTAAAGCGGCTGTTGGTGACTGTGGAATAGGCACCCATGCCATGCCAGATCACGAAATCGCCCTCGGCGATGTCAGAGGGGAAAGGCACATCGCCGGGCAGACGGTCGACCGAATCGCAGGTCGGACCGAAACAGATCCGCGGCAGGCTTTCACCATGGCGCGGCACGCCTTCGGCCGAGATCACGTCGATGCGGTCGATGATGCCGATCTGGCCCATCTCGAACAGCGCGCCGTAAAGCCCGTCGTTCAAAAACACATGCATGTCGTCGCGCACGGCTTTGACGCGCGAGGCCAGCGTGAAGGCATCGCCGCACATGCCGCGACCGGGTTCGCAGACAAGCGCCGGGCGCGCGTCGCCAAAGGCCTCGGCCGTGACCGCGTCGATGATGTCAAAGGTGGCTTGCAACTGTGGCATCACCCCAACCGCGCGGTGGTTGGGAAAGCCGCCGCCGACGTTCAGACGCGCGATCTTGACGCCCGCTTTTTGCGCAATCACCGCAGCTTCGCGGATATAAGACGCCCAAGCAGCAGGATCGGTGCATTGCGTGCCCGGATGGAAGGTGATCGAGGGGATATAGCCCGCAGCAGCCACTGTGCGCAGCAAGTCCACCGCATCTTCTGCCGTCGCGCCAAATTTCGCCCCAAAGTTATAGGCAGCCCCCGCAACCGGCAGCTTGAAGCGCACCGAAATCTCGCAAGCCTCGGACGGCACCATTTCGATCAGCTTTGCCAATTCTGTTTTGGAATCAACAGAATAGCTTTTGACCGCATGTTTGACCGCAAAGGCGATTTCTGTGCGCGAGCGCACGGGGTTATGGTAATGGATTGCCGCATCGGGCGCCAAGCGCCGGATCAGGTCAATCTCGAAGGGCGAGGCGCAGTCAAAGCCTTTGACCCCTGCCGCGATCAGGTTTTCGATCACTTCTTCCGAAGGATTCGATTTGACCGCATAGGTCACCAAACCCGGAAACCCGTTCAGGAATGTGCGCGCCAAGGCCTGCACCGCTTGGGGTGCGAAAAACAGCACCGGATTTTCCGGCTGCTGTGTGCGCAAATACTCGGTCGGATTGGTCCAGATTGTCTTGGACAGTCCCATCGGCGTGATCCTTTCTGCCAACAAGATGCAAGTCCCTCCGCTGCCTTTTGGGGGCTCGGCACCTGCATGGTTTTTCCAACCAGGCCAGGTGCGTATGAGCCGCCCTTTTCCTGCAACTTAGGATGCCGCATATGGGCTACAATTTCACCGAACAAAACTATATAAATGCCGGAATTCTTCGTTATAATAACCAAAAAAGGATACACTTTGTATGGATGAGCTGGATCGCAACATCTTGGCACTGCTCGGGGCGGATGCACGCATGTCTGTGGCGACTTTGGCGCGGCGTTTGAAGGTGGCGCGCTCGACCATTCAGGCGCGGCTGGAGCGGTTGGAGACCAGCGGCGTGATCGCGGGCTATACGCTGAAACTGGGCGAGGCCGCGCGGCAAGGCCGGCTGCGGGCCTCGGTTTTGTTGACCATCGAGCCGCGGTCGCAAGCAGGGATCCTAAGCAGGCTGAAGGCGGTGGCCGAGGTCGAGCGGGTGTTTACCACCTCGGGGCGGTTTGATCTGTTGTTGCAGATTGCAGCGGCGGATACGCAGGTGCTGGACGGGGTGCTGGATCAGATCGGCGGGCTGACGGGGGTGAAATCGAGCGAAAGCCTGATCCATCTGTCGACGCGGCTGGACCGGGCGGTTTGATCCGGCACGCGTCACGCGGGTTGCAAGCTGCGCCTCCGGCGGGGATATTTTTGCCAAGATGAAAGGGAAGTCGCGCTTGGCCTTTTGACGGCAATTGGGTATTGCAAGCCAACAGTTGCAAGGAAGCCCGCGATGCCGATGGAAAAGACCTTTAACGCTGCCGAAGCCGAAGCCCGGATTTCGGCGCAATGGATTGATCAAAAGGTGGGGCGCGCGGGGGCGAATGCGCGGGCGGGGGCCGAGGCGTTTTCGATCATGATCCCGCCGCCGAATGTCACCGGGTCTTTGCATATGGGGCATGCCTTTAACAACACGCTGCAGGATATTTTGATCCGCTGGCACCGGATGCGCGGGCATGATGTGTTGTGGCAGGTTGGCACCGATCACGCCGGCATTGCGACGCAGATGGTGGTCGAGCGTGAATTGGCCAAGGCCAAAGCGCCTTCGCGCCGCGAGATGGGCCGCGAGGCTTTTCTGGACAAGGTTTGGCAGTGGAAGGCGCAATCGGGCGGCACCATTATCAACCAGTTGCAGCGGCTTGGGGCGTCTTGTGATTGGGACCGCGAGGCTTTCACCATGTCGGGCAATTTCCCAGACGCGGTGGTCAAGGTTTTTGTGGATATGTACACCAAGGGGCTGATCTATCGCGGCAAGCGTTTGGTCAATTGGGACCCGCATTTTGAAACCGCCATTTCAGATCTTGAGGTCGAGAATGTCGAAGTGGCCGGCCACATGTGGCATTTCAAATACCGGCTCGCGAATGGTGAGACCTATGAATACATTGAGAAAGACGAAGACGGCGCGGTGATCTTGCGCGAGAAGCGCGATTATATCTCGATTGCCACCACCCGGCCCGAGACCATGCTGGGCGATGGCGCGGTTGCGGTGCATCCGTCTGATGCGCGCTATCAGGCGATTATCGGCAAGATGGTGCATCTGCCGCTTTGTGATCGCTTGATCCCGATTATTGCCGATGAATATCCTGATCCGACCTTTGGTTCGGGGGCGGTGAAGATCACCGGCGCGCATGATTTCAACGACTATCAGGTGGCCAAGCGCAACAATCTGCCCTGCTACCGTTTGATGGACACCCGCGCGCAGATGCGCAGCGATGGCGCGCCCTATGCTGATTGTGTTGCCCGCGCGCGCGAGATCGCGGCAGGGGCTGCCACCAGCGAGGCCGAGGTCGACAGCCTGAACCTGGTGCCCGAGAAATATCGCGGGCTCGACCGCTTTGAGGCCCGCAAGGCGGTAATCGCCGATATCAACGCGCTGGGGCTTTGCGTCTCGACGCTGATGAGTGAGATCGACCCCGAGACCGGCTCCGAGCATCTGACCCGCGAGCCTTTTGTCGAGGCGAAAAAGATCATGCAGCCGTTTGGCGACCGATCAAAGGTGGTGATCGAGCCGATGCTGACCGATCAGTGGTTTGTGGACACCGCCAAGATCGTCGAGCCTGCGCTGGAGGCCGTGCGTTCGGGCGCGACCAAGATCATGCCAGAGTCGGGCGAGAAGACCTATTTCCACTGGCTGGAGAATATCGAGCCTTGGTGCATCTCGCGCCAGCTGTGGTGGGGGCATCAGATCCCGGTTTGGTATGATGCCGACGGCAATCATTATTGTGCGGCCACCGAGGCAGAGGCGCAGGCTTTGGCCAAGGGCCAGCCGCTGACCCGCGACCCGGACGTTCTTGACACCTGGTTCTCCTCGGGGCTCTGGCCGATTGGCACCTTGGGCTGGCCCGAGCAAACCGATGAATTGGCGCGCTATTTCCCCACCTCGACGCTGATCACCGGCGCCGATATCATCTTTTTCTGGGTCGCCCGCATGATGATGATGCAGCTGGCGGTGGTCGATCAGGTGCCGTTCAAGACGGTCTATCTGCACGGGCTGGTGCGCGACGCCAAGGGCAAGAAGATGTCGAAATCCTTGGGCAATGTCATTGATCCGCTTGAGATCATCGACGAATTCGGCGCGGATGCGCTGCGCTTTGCCAATGCGGCGATGGCAAGCCTTGGCGGGACGCTTAAGCTCGATACCCAGCGTATCGCGGGCTACCGCAACTTTGGCACCAAGCTGTGGAACGCCTGCCGCTTTGCCGAGATGAATGGCGTTTGGGAAGGCCATGCGACGCAAAGCGCGCCGCCCGAGGCAACGGCTACGGCGAACAAATGGATCATCGGCGAGACCGCCAAAACCCTTGCCGAGGTTGACGCAGCCCTGAGCGACTACCGCTTTGATACCGCGGCAGATGCGCTTTACAAATTCGTCTGGGGCAAGGTCTGCGATTGGTATGTCGAATTTGCCAAACCGCTGTTTGATGGCGCAGATGCTGCAGAGACCCGTGCCACCATGGCTTGGGTGCTCGATCAGTCGATGATCTTACTGCACCCGATGATGCCCTTCATCACCGAAGAGCTTTGGGCCACCACCGGCACACGCGCCAAATTGCTGGTCCATACCGATTGGCCAAATCACAGCCTAAACCTTGTCGACGCCGAGGCGGATCTCGAGATGAATTGGGCGATCAAGCTGATCGACGAGATCCGTTCGGCACGCGCACAGGTGCATGTGCCCGTTGGGCTGAAATGCGATCTGGTGGCAACTGAATTGTCTGCCGCCGCCCGCATCGCATGGGATCGCAACGAATCGCTGATCAAACGCCTTGCCCGGGTCGAGGCTCTAACCGAAGGCACATCGCCCAAAGGCTCGATCGCGCTGGCGCTGGAAGGTGCGGCCTTTGCCATCCCGCTGGCTGGGCTGATTGATATTACCGAAGAAAAATCCCGCCTGACCAAGGCGATGGACAAGCTCGGCAAAGAAATCGGCGGGCTGAAGGGGCGGTTGAACAACCCCAACTTTGCGGTCTCAGCGCCCGAAGAGGTGGTCGAGGAAGCCCGCGCCAACCTAGAGGCCCGCGAAGACGAGGCCAGCAAACTGCAAGCGGCGCTGAACCGTTTGGCTGAAATCGGCTGATCGCGCGCGGGCTTTTGCCACAGAAGCCTCCGGCGGGGATATTTAAGCCAAGATGAAAGCGGTTTCATCTTGGTCGAAATATCCTCGGGGGGAGAGGCGAAGCCTCGGGGGGCAGACAGCCCCCTTTTTTTTTGTGCAAGGCTTGGGTTGAAATTTCGCTTGATCGTGCGGCGTGTTTCGGCCCAAATCGTGGGATGAAAACACTCTGCCTCACCACGCTTGCCGCCTCTTTGCCCTCGACCGTGCCTTTTGTGGGGCCAGAAACCACGGAACGGCTGCAAGGCAGGGGATTTTTGGCGCGATTGGGCGCGAATGAGAGCCTGTTTGGGCCTTCGCCGCGGGCAATTGCGGCGATGGCTGCGGCTGCATCTGAGGCTTGGATGTATGGCGATCCCGAGATCCACGATCTGAAGGCGGCGCTTGCGGCGCATCACGGTTGCAGGCCGCAGAACATCGTGGTGGGCGAGGGTATCGACGGGCTTTTGGGCTATCTGGTGCGGCTGATGGTGGCCGAGGGCGATCCGGTGGTCACCTCGCGCGGGGCCTATCCGACATTTAATTTCCATGTCGCAGGCTTTGGCGGCCAATTGCAGACAGCGCCCTATCGCGACGATTTTGAGGACCCGCAGGCGCTGTTGGATCTGGCGTTGCGTAGCCACGCCAAGCTTTTGTATATCGCCAATCCTGACAATCCGATGGGCAGTCATCACCCTGCGGCTGTGATCAGCGATCTGTTGGCGCAGCTGCCCGCCACCACGCTGATGCTGCTGGATGAGGCCTATATCGAATTTGCCCCCGAAGGCACGGCGCCGCAGATTGACCCCGAGACGCCGAACCTGATCCGCTTTCGCACCTTTTCCAAGGCGCATGGTTTGGCGGGCTTGCGGGTGGGCTATGCGATCACCAATGCCAGTTTAGCCCGCAGTTTTGACAAGGTGCGCAATCACTTTGGCTTGGGGCGACTGGCGCAGGCCGGGGCTTTGGCGGCGCTGCAGGATCAGGCGCATCTTGCGCGGGTGCGCGGCCTTGTGGAGGCGGCGCGTTTGCGGGTCAACGGCATCGCGCGTGACAATGGCTTGCGGCCCTTGGCCTCGGCCACCAATTTCGTCAGCATTGATCTGGGCCGCGATGGCGATTTTGCCCGTGCCACGCTGCGGGCTTTGACAGAGCGCGGCATTTTCGTGCGCATGCCGGGGGTGGCACCGCTGGACCGCTGTTTGCGGGTCAGTTTGGGCGATGAAACCGCACTTGCGGCTTTTGAAGCCGCCCTGCCCTTGGCGCTGCGCGAGGCGGCGGGCTGATCACTCGGGCTTCGCACCGCCAACTGCGGGGGCTGTGCCGGTGTCGGCAGGCTCTGCCGCCCCCAGTTTGCGGGTCAGCGCCGGCGTTACGGCATCGGCCATCAGCGACGCGCGAGCAGGGGCTGGGGCTGCTGGCGCGGCTGGGGCTGGCGCTGCTGGGGCTGCTGCCTCGATGACGCGGCGAAACACCAGGAGCAGATGCTGCGTGGTTTTGGTGCCGGTAAAGCCTGCGCGTTCGTCGACCGGAAAGCTGTCGGCGCGCAGATAGTCCCAGCCATCGCGGCCCAGATCATTCATCAAAGTGGTAAGCGCTAGCGCAAAGCGGTCTTCGGTGGTTTTGACGCCACGCGCCTTTTCACCGCGCCGCGGCGCTGGAACAACTTTGAATTCATACTGTGGCATCGCGATCCCCCTGACAGATTGCGCGCAGCTTACGGGAAGTTGCGCGCCAAGGCCAAGCCAATAGCCGTTATAGCCCCAGCTTTTGCGCCACCATCGCGCCCACCACGGCCGGATTGGCCTTGCCTCCGGTGGATTTCAGCACTTGGCCAGTGAACCAACCGGCAAGCTTGGCATTAACGCGGGCCTTTTCGACCTGATCGGGGTTGGCAGCAATCAGCGCATCAAGTGCGGCTTCGATGGCACCGGTATCGGTGACCGCCTTCATGCCGCGCTCAGCTGCCACCTCGGCCGGATCGCCGCCTTCGGTCCAGACGATCTCGAACAGATCCTTGGCCATTTTGCCGGTGATCTCGCCCTTGGCGATCAGATCCAGCACGCCGCCCAGCTGTGCGGCTGACATCGGGCTGTCGGTAATCGCAAGGCCCTGTTTGTTCAGACGGCCAAACAGCTCGTTGATCACCCAATTTGCCGCCTGCTTGCCGTCGCGGCCCTGCGCCACGGCCTCGAAGAAGGCGGCGTTTTCCAGATCGGCGGTCAGCACATTGGCGTCATAATCGGTCAGGCCGAAATCACCCATAAAGCGCGCCTTTTTGGCGTCGGGCAGCTCTGGCATCGAAGCCGCGATGTCATCGACCCAAGCCTGTTCAATTTCCAGCGGCAGCAGATCGGGGCAAGGGAAATAGCGGTAATCATGCGCCTCTTCCTTGCTGCGCATCGAGCGGGTTTCATTCTTGTCAGGATCGTAAAGCCGGGTCTCTTGGGTGACCGTGCCGCCATCTTCCAAAATCGCGATCTGGCGGCGGGCTTCGACGTCAATCGCCAATTGGATGAACTTCATCGAGTTCATATTCTTCAGCTCGCACCGCGTGCCCAGATGGCTAAAGTCTTGCGTGGCTTGGTATTTCTCATACTGACCCGCGCGGCAGACCGAAACGTTGACATCGGCACGCAGATTGCCGTTTTGCATATTGCCGTCACAGGTGCCCAGATAGCGCAGGATCTGACGCAGTTTGACGACATAGGCCGCGGCCTCTTCGGGGCTGCGGATGTCAGGCCGGCTGACGATTTCCATCAGCGCCACGCCAGTGCGGTTGAAATCGACAAAAGACATTGTCGGGTCCATGTCGTGAATGGATTTGCCGGCGTCTTGTTCCAGGTGAATGCGTTCCACCCGCACCAGACGCGCCACGCCGGGGCCCATCTCGACCAGCACTTCGCCCTCGCCCACGATGGGGTGGTAAAGCTGGCTGATCTGATAGCCCTGCGGCAGATCGGGGTAGAAATAGTTCTTGCGATCAAAGGCCGAGCGCAGGTTGATCTGCGCCTTCAGACCCAGACCCGAGCGCACCGCTTGTTCGATGCAATATTCGTTGATCACCGGCAACATGCCCGGCATCGCCGCATCCACAAAGGCGACGTTTGAATTCGGCTCGGCCCCAACTTGGGTCGAGGCGCCAGAAAACAGCTTGGCGTTTGACGAGACCTGCGCGTGGATTTCCATCCCGATCACCAGTTCCCAATCGTGCTTGAGCCCCGCAATCACTTTGGGTTTCGGCATCTCATAGGTCAGATCAAGCATCATAGGCCTCCGTCAGGTTCTGCAGCCTGTTTAGGCAGGACGCGCGGCTTCGGCAAGGGTGGCTCTGGCGGAAAGCTGCCCAAGCGGGGCGGCAAAGCGGTGGAAAGCTTGCCCGGTTGCGGTTTTGTCGCGATAGCGGTCAGGCCGCGACCGGATCGCGGTGTTGCTCAAAGCGTGTCGATGCGGTTTTCCCTTTGCCTTGCCCTCGTGTTTTCGGTCCTTGCCAACGGCTTTGCCGCAGAGGCAGAGGCTCTGCCCAAAATGCGCTGGGATGGTCACCGCGAGGCCGCCAATTGGACCAGTGCCGCCCTGCAAGAGGTCGCACTTTATGACAGCAAGCTCGCAAGCCGGGTTCCCGAGGATATCGCCGCATGGTGCCCGGGCTATGCCACGGCGTCAAAGCTAGACCGCAACGCCTTTTGGGTCGCGGTCTTGGCGGGGCTGGCGAAATATGAAAGCGGCTTTAACCCCAAGGCATCGGGGGGCGGGCGCTATTTCGGTTTGATGCAGGTCTCGCCCAAAACCGCCGCCGCCTATCGCTGCGAAGCACGCTCGGCCAGCGCGCTAAAAGACGGCAGCGCCAATCTGGCCTGCGCGGTGAAGATCATCGCGCGGCAAGTTGGCCGCGACGGCGTGGTTGCAGGCCAAGGCACCAAGGGCGTGGCGCGCGATTGGGGCCCGATGCGCAAGGCCCGCGTGCGCGCCGAGATCGCCGCCTGGACTGCCAAACAGGCCTATTGCAAGGCCTAACGCGCCAACATCCGCGCAGCCATTTCCCCCAGATCGCGGCTTAGGCCTTTGGTCGCCAGTATCCGCTCAAGCGCTGCGCGCATCATTTCCTGACGGTCAATGTCATAGCGCGGCCAGCTTTCAAACCCCGTCGACATCCGCGCCGCGGTTTGCGGGTTCAAGCGGTCTAGCTTGATCAGCCAATCGGCCAGCAGATCATAGCCCGCGCCATCGGCCTCGTGAAAGCCTGCATGATTGGCGGCCATCGCGCCAAAGACCGCGCGGAACCGGTTGGGGTTTTTGATGTCAAAGCCGCGATGCTGGGTCAGATCGCGCACCACATCGGCCATGGCTTCGGGCTTGGCGCAGGCGACTTGCACCGCGAACCATTTGTCCATCACCAAGCGGTCGTCTTGGAATTTCTCTTCAAAATCAGCCAGAACCGTGCTGCCTTCGCCGATTTCCAGCAAAATCGCCAGCGCGCCAAAGCTTTCGGTCATGTTGCTGGCGTCATAATAGGCCTCGCGCGCGGCCGATCCGCCATCGAGCCGTGCGAGCAAGCCCAGCACGCCAAGCCGCAGGGCGCGTTTGCCCGCAGAGGCCGCATCGGGGCTATAGGCCCCCGGCACATGCATCGCCGATTCCAAAGCCGCAAGCCTTGGCCGCATCTGCTGCGCCATCGCCAGATGCAGCGCGTCGCGGGCGGCGTGAATTGCCGCAGGATCAGGCACATGGCCTGCTGCAAACAGCGTGGCGGCCATGTCATCTTCCGACGGCAACCGCAGCGCAAGCGCGCGGTAGGCAGGCTCGAGTGTGTCGTCAAAGGCCAAAGCCTCCATTGCCGCCAGAAACTCGGGCAAAGGCTCGGCGGCTTCGGTGATCATCCGCGCCAGCAGCTCTTTTCCCAGCGTCCGCCCCGCCTCCCAGCGGTTGAACGCATCGCTGTCATGCGCCAGCAAAAACGCGCGATCCTCGATCGAGACGCTGCGCTCCACAATCACCGGCGCCGAAAATCCGCGCAGGATCGAGGCCACAGGCCGCGCCCCCAAACCGTCGTAGACATAGCTGTGCTTGGCCTCGCCAAATTCCAGCAGCTGCGTCGGCACCACCTCGTCACCATTCGGGCCAATCAGCCCAATGGCCACCGGAATAAGCTTGGGCGCTTTGTCGGGCTGGCCGGGGGTTGGCGGATTTTCCTGTTCCAGCGTCAGGGTATAGCGGCCATCGGCCCAATCTTCGCTGACCTTCAGCACAGGCGTGCCGGCTTGGGTATACCACAGCTTAAACTGGGTCAGATCGCGGCCAGAGACTTCGGCAAAGACCGCCAGCCAATCTTCGATCGTCGCCGCCTGCCCGTCGTGACGCGCGAAATAAAGATCAAGCGCGCGGGCGTAATCGGCATCGCCCACCAGCCTGCGCAACATGCCGATCACCTCGGCGCCCTTCTCGTAGACGGTCGCGGTGTAGAAATTGTTGATCTCGATATAATGATCGGGGCGCACCGGATGCGCCAAAGGCCCGCCATCTTCGCGAAACTGCCGCGCGCGCAGGGCCAGAACGTCTTGGATGCGTTTCACCGGCGCCGAGCGCAGATCCGAGGAAAACTGCTGATCGCGGTAGACCGTCAGCCCCTCTTTCAAACAGAGCTGAAACCAATCGCGGCAGGTGATGCGGTTGCCGGTCCAGTTGTGAAAATACTCATGCGCGATGATCGATTCCACGCGGGCGAAATCATCATCCGTCGCGGTATCCGCCGAGGCAAGCACCGCCTTAGAGTTGAAAATGTTCAACCCTTTGTTCTCCATCGCACCCATATTAAAGTCATCAACCGCAACAATGTTGAAAATGTCCAAGTCGTATTCGCGCCCGTAGACCTGTTCATCCCAAAGCATCGCGGCCTTCAACGAGGCCATGCCCCAAGCGCAGCGCCCTTCGTCACCCGGCCGCACCCAGATGTTCAGCGCAACCTCGCGGCCCGACATCGTGGTGAAGTGATCGGGAAAATTCACCAGATCGCCCGCCACCAGCGCGAACAAATAGGCAGGCTTGGGCCAAGGATCATCCCATTCTGCCCAAGCCTCGCCTTGGGCGACAGGATTGCCGTTCGACAACAGCACCGGCAAATCGCCCTCGATCCGCACCTTGAAACGGGTCATCACATCGGGGCGGTCGGGGTAAAAGGTGATCTTGCGAAAGCCCTCGGCCTCGCATTGGGTGCAATACATGCCGTTCGACATATAAAGCCCCTCCAGCGCGGTATTGCCTTCGGGCGCGATCTCGACCTCGGTTTCCAGCACAAAGGCCCCCGAGGGCAGACGCGCCGCCGCAATCGACAGGCCCGTGGCATCGGGCACCACGTTCAAGACCTCGCCATTCACCGCGCAAGAAATCAGCTTCAGCCCCTCGCCATCCAGCCGCACATCTTGCTTGCCGGGGCGCAGCGGATTGGGGGCCATATGCAGCCGCGCCTTCACCCGCGTCGCCGCAGGATCCAGATGAAAGCATAGCTCCACCTGCTCCAGCAGATGGCTGTAGGGCTGATAATCGCTCAGATAGATCGTGCGCGGATCGGCTGCGGTCATGGCGGTCTCCTGATTTGCCGCCAAACTTTCCCAGATGCGGCCAAGACGCAAGCAGCGAATCAAGCGCGCGCAAGATTGGGCAAGATTACGCAAAGCGTTGTGGCAAAGCTGCAAAAGCTGCGGCTATATCTGGTTTGATCTCAAAGTCTTGCCGCAAAATCGGGTATAATCACCACGCCAGATCTTTACAGAACCGCAGGCTTTGCTAAAGCTGTGTTCCATGAATGTTCTCATGTGGTTCCGACAAGATCTTCGCATCCATGACCATGCCGCCCTGACCCTTGCGGCGGGCTTGGGCGCGGTGGTGCCTGTGTATATTTTTGATCCCGAGCAATGGGTGCGCTCTGACACCTCGGCGCGGCAGTTTCAGTTTATTGCCGAATCTGTCGAGGATTTGCGCGCCGATCTGGCCAGCCTTGGCGCGGCCTTGCTGATCCGCACGGGGCCGGTGGCACAGGTGCTGGCACGGCTTTGCGCGCGCCATGCCATCACCACCATCGTCACCCAAGGCAGCGCGCCGCGCGCTTTGACCGATTGGGCGGCGGCATCAGGGATTGCTTGGCTGGAGACCGAACAGCCTTTGCAGGGCGAGCCCTTGCCTCCCCCCGCGCTGCGCTGCGTGGCCGATCTGATCTCGACCCCGCTGCCGGTGCCGCAACTGTTGCGGCTGGGCCCTGATGCTTGTGCGCACCGCCAACGCGGCGGGCGCGGGCAAGCGCTTGATCTGCTGAACACCTTTCTGACCACACGCGGCGAAAGCTATCACCGCGCCCAAGCGCAACCCCATAGCGCCGAGCGCGCCTCGTCGCGGCTGTCGCCGCATCTGGCGCAGGGCACGGTGTCGCTGCGCGAGCTGGACCAAGCCATAACCGCGCGGCTGGCCGAACGGCCCTCGGGGCGCTGGACCTCGGCCTTGGGCGGTTTTGGCCGCAAACTGGCCGCACGCGCGGTGCTGCCGCCCTGCCCCGCGCCAGATTTGGCCGCAATCGCTGCCACCTCGGCCCTGAACGCCTGGCTGCTGGGGCAAACCGGATTGCCGTTTCTGGATGCGCTGATGCGCTATCTGGCGGCGACAGGCTGGCTGAACGAGCCGCTGCGCGCGCTGGTGCTAAGCCTTGGCGTGCATCATCTGGGGCTGGACCCGATGCAGGCCAGCGCCGGACTTGCCCGCCGTCTGACCGATTACGACCCCGCGCTGTTTTGGCCGCAAGCCCTGCGCATCGCAGGCCTGACGGCCGAAGCGCCACGGCTGTTTCACCCGATAAAACAAGCGCTTGATCTGGACCCAGACGGCCAGTTCACCCGCCATTGGTTGCCAGAATTGGCCGCCGTTCCCGACAGCTGTCTGCAAAGCCCGTGGAAATGGGCCGGGGCCGCGCGGCTGTTGGGGCGGCGCTATCCCGAACCGATGATCGACATCGCCACCGCGCATCGGGCCGCGCAAGAGGCGATCTGGGCACGCTTTGGCCGGCCTTTGCGGGTCGTTGCACAGCCGAGCCCTGCGCTGATCGAAAACCCCGCGCAACCGCTGCGGGGCCAATTGCGGTTAGAGTTTTAGCGCCGCGGCCTCTAACTTGGCCAAGGTGGTCTGCCCCAGACGATCGGCGCCAAACTGCAGCGCGCCCTGACACATCTCGCGGCTGGGAAAGGTCATGGTCTGGGTGATTTGGCTGCCCCCGACTGCGGGCGCAAACTCGACCACGATCTGCATCGGATCAGGGCCATCTCCCCCGTCGTCCAACAAAAACGCAAGCCGCTGCAGCGGCACAAACAGGGTGTATCGGTGCCGGTTTGGCCAAACCTTGCCATCCGGCCCGATCATATCAAAGCACCACTGCCCGCCTTGGCGCAGGTCTATCTCTTTGGTGATACAGTGATATCCCTCGGGCCCGAACCACTGCGGCAAGATCGCAGGATCGCTCCAACAGCGCCAAACATCCGCCACAGGCGCGGCCATCAGGCGGTGCAATATGATCTGACGGTCTTGCATCACAGACCCCTCGCATAGGCTTCAAGCTGATCTACCACCGTGCCCCAGCCCTGATAGAACCCCATTTGCCGATGCGTCTCGGCGGCCTCGGCGCTGCGGTGGCGGGCAATCGCGGTATAGCGGGTGCGATTGTCGCCCAGATCATCCAGCGTGATGATCGCGGTCATAAACGGCTCGGGCGCGGGTTTCCAACCTTCGGTATAGGCATCTGTAAACACAAGCTTTTTATCCTGCACAATCTCCAGCCAGACGCCGTTATTCTGCATCACTGCGCCGTCGACATCAAAGCTGGTGTTAAAGGCGCCGCCGACACGCAGGTCGATATGGCAGGCCACAACCCGGTGCGGTTTGGGCACAAAAAACTGCGGGATATGCTGGCTTTGGGTCCAGCAGGCAAAAAGCACCGCAGGCGGCAGGGCAATCTCGCGCGTCAGGCTTAGGTCAAGGGCGGGATCTAGGATCATCGGAAGGCTCCAACTGGGAAACACCGCTTCACGCTATCACAGCGCCACCATCGCGCCAGATCTGTTATTCTCAAAGCGCTTTCAAAAATCGCAGGCAAGTGTTTTCAGCATTGTCCTGAAAATTGCGCCCGCGTGAACTTGCCGTCGGGGGGCATTGTGCTAGGTTGCGGCCAAATATTCGTCCAGGAGGAACCTATGACCCAACGTGTCACCCGTGCCGGCTTGCAAGTGGATAAAATCCTTGCAGATTTCATCGAAACCAAGGCGCTGATCGGCAGTGGTGTCGGCGCAGATGACTTCTGGGCAGGCTTCAGCGATATGGCGGTGACCCAAGGGGCAAAGAACCGCGCACTGCTGGCAAAACGGGATGCGCTGCAGACCCAGATTGACAACTGGCACATCGCCCACCGCAATGCTCCGCATGATCCGGCTGCCTATAAGGCGTTTTTGCAAGAGATCGGCTATCTGCTGCCCGAGGGCGAGGATTTCCAGATCGACACCGCCAATGTTGACCCCGAAATCGCCAGCATCCCCGGCCCGCAGCTGGTGGTGCCGATCACCAATGCCCGCTATGCGCTGAACGCGGCCAATGCACGTTGGGGCAGCCTTTATGACGCGTTTTATGGCACCGATGCCATGGGCAGTGCCGCCCCCGCAGGCGGCTATGACAAGGGCCGCGGTGCCCGTGTTGTCGCCCGCGCGCGGGTGTTTCTGGACGAGGCCTTTCCGATTGCCGGCGCAAGCCATGCCGATGTGCGCCGCTATCATGTGCAAAACGGCGCGCTTTTGATCGACGATCTGCCGCTGGTCACGCCTGCAAAATTCGCAGGCTATCGCGGCAACCCCAAAGCGCCAGACGCGGTGCTGCTGGTCAACAACGGCCTGCATGTCGAGCTGATCTTTGACCGCGCCCATATGATCGGCAGCCGCGATCAGGCCTGCCTTGCCGATATCGTGCTGGAAAGCGCTGTCTCGGCGATCATGGACTGCGAAGATTCCGTGGCCTGCGTTGACGGTGCCGACAAGACCCAAGCCTATGAGAACTGGCTGGGCCTGATGCAAGGCAGCCTGAGTGCAGATCTGTCGAAAGGCGGGCGTCAGATCACCCGCAAGCTTTCGGCAGACCGCAGCTTTATCGCAGCCGATGGCAGCACCCTGACGCTGAAAGGCCGCGCGCTGTTGTGGATCCGCAATGTTGGCCATCTGATGACCAACCCTGCGATTTTGCTGCCCGATGGCTCGGAAATCTTTGAAGGTCTGATGGATGCGCTGATCACCACCCTGATCGCCAAGCATGACCTGCAAAAGACCGAAGGCCTGCGCAATTCGCACCATGGCTCGGTCTATGTGGTAAAGCCCAAAATGCACGGCCCCGAAGAAGTGGCCTTTGCCGCCGAAACCTTTGACCGGGTTGAAGACATCCTTGGCCTGCCGCGCAACACCGTCAAAATCGGCATCATGGACGAAGAGCGCCGCACCTCGGTCAACCTGAAATCCTGTATCCGTGCGGCGAAATCGCGTGTGGCCTTTATCAACACCGGCTTTCTGGACCGCACCGGCGACGAGATCCACACCTCGATGGAGGCAGGGCCGTTCTCGCGCAAGGATTTCATCAAACGCAAATCCTGGATCGGCGGTTATGAAAACCAGAACGTCGATATCGGTCTGGAATGTGGCCTGTCGGGGCGCGCGCAGATCGGCAAGGGCATGTGGGCGGCCCCCGATCTGATGGCGGCAATGCTGGAGCAAAAGATCGACCATCCCAAAGCCGGTGCCAACTGCGCTTGGGTGCCCTCGCCCACCGCGGCCACGCTGCATGCCTTGCATTATCACAAGGTCGATGTCTTTGCGGTGCAAAAGCGGCTGAAGGCTGGCGGTCGTCGCGCCTATGTCGAGACCATTTTGGAAATTCCATTGGCCTCGTATCAAAAATGGACCACTGCGCAGATCATGGCCGAGGTGGAAAACAACGCCCAAGGCATCTTGGGCTATGTGGTGCGCTGGATTGATCAGGGTGTTGGCTGCTCGAAAGTGCCCGATATGCATGACGTCGGCCTGATGGAAGACCGCGCCACCTGCCGGATTTCTGCCCAGCATATCGCCAATTGGCTGCATCACGCCATCGTCTCGCCTGATGAGGTCGAGGCGGCTTTGCGCAAAATGGCCGCAGTGGTGGACCGTCAGAACGCAGGCGATCCCGCCTATACCCCGATGGCCCCCGGCTTTGACGGCATCGCCTATAAAGCCACGCAAGACCTTGTTTTCAAAGGCCGCGTGCAGCCATCGGGCTATACCGAACCCGTGCTGCACGCCCGCCGGCTTGAACTTAAGGCGCGCTGATATCCAAGGCCAGCGCGTGAATGCGCTGGTTTAAATCACCAATCGCTGCATGAACGGCCCGGTGTCGCGCCACCCGCGACATCGGGCCAAAATCTTTCGCGCGGATCAGCACGGTGAAATGGCTCTCTCCGCTGCCATCATCGCCCATATGGCCCGCGTGTTTGTGGCTGTCATTGACCACCTCTAGGCGTTCGGGCGCAAAAGCTGCGGTCAATCGCTGTGTCAACTCGTTCTCGATGCTCATTTTTTCGTGCAACCCCCTTCAATCTGCCGCTCAAAAGGCTAAACTCTTGCCTCCGAGTCGGAAAGGCCAGAACATGACAAACCGTCCCCCCTTTGAGTTCGACATCCGCGTTTCGTCGGATAAAGCCAAGCGCAAAACCACGCGCCGTGGCATGTCGGGGGCGTTTGAAACCTCGAACAAGGCCTGCGATTTCCCCAATTGCAAAGAAAAAGGCGCCTATCGCGCCCCCAAAAGCCCCGATCATCTGGACGAATACTTTTGGTTCTGCCGCGATCACATCCGCGAATATAACCTGAAGTGGAACTTCTTTGGCACCGCCACCGACGAGGAATTCCAAAAGCTGTTGGAAAAAGACCGTCTGTGGGAGCGCGAGACCAAACCGTTTTCGCGCAAGGATGATGGCAACGCTTGGCACCGCATTGGCGTTGATGATCCGATGTCTTTGCTGGGCAACAACGCCACGCGCAATCCGGCCAAGCCCACCTCGAACGCCACCCGCAAGCTGCCCGCAACCGAGCGCAAGGCGATCGAGATTCTGGACGCGCGCGACACCTGGACCAAGACCGATATCCGCAAGCAATACAAAGGCTTGGTCAAAGACCTGCACCCCGATATGAACGGCGGCGACCGGTCAGACGAAGACCGTCTGCAAGAGGTGGTCTGGGCTTGGGATCAGATCAAAGACAGCCGCTATTTCAAAGAATAACTTAGGCGCGGCGCAGCAGGTTGTATTTCAACAGCCAGATCACCACCCGCGCCGCTTGCAGGCTGGTAAGCCCGCAGGCAGTCTCGATGGTGGCAAGATCGCAGCCGCCCTTGGCCTGCACCACCGCCAAGACCGAGCCAATCTGGGCGGGGGGGGCAAACATCCGTTTGGTGGCAGTGTAGTTGCGAATGCGCAGCAGGGCCTGCAAATCTGGCCCGCCGTCCACCGCGACAAAAAGCTGGTCTTTCAGTGTCACCTGCTCGGTCGGATAGGCGGCAAAATAATGCGTCGGCGATGGCGCAATCGGCAAGGAATCGGAGCGATAGCGCAGGGGTTTGGCCGCAACGCGCATCGCCTCTTGCTCGGCCCAAAGCGCCTGCATCTGCGGCACGATCACCGACCAATCATAATGCGCGCGCACATGCGCCTGCGCCGCCTGCCCCATCCGCCGCCGCAAATCGCCATCGCGGGCCAGCGTCAGGATCCGGTCAACCAATTCCGGCTGATCAATTTCGGTCAAGGCCGAAGTCACCGCGCAATATTGCAGATAACTGTCGGTTCCGCCCTGATACCGCATCGCCTCTGACGCTAGATAGGAGCCGGGCAAGGTGCGGCTGGTGACGCGAAAGCCCACCTCTGGCGGCACGGTGTCTTTCATGCCATCCCAATCTGACACCAACAGCGGCAGGCCTGCCGCCATGCCTTCCAGCGGTGCGATGCCAAAGGTTTCCTGAATGTTATCAATCAGGAACATAAACACATCCGCCCCCGAGAGCGCCGCTTTCCGCTCTGCCGCCAGCGCGCCATCCAAGACCGCAAAGCCCACATCCGGCATCAGCGCCCTTGCACCGTTTTCAAACACCTTGCGCGAGAACTCATCGCGAAACTGACCACACAGCACCAAATGCAACTTGCGGTCGTGCAGCTGGGCCTGCGCTGCCTGCATCGCCATATAGATCGGCAGCGGGTCAAATTTCTCATGCGGGGTCAACCGCGCGATGGTGCTAAACACCACATCCTGAGGCCCTGCCCCCAGCCTTTGCCGCAGCAAGGCCCCCGCCGCCGCATCAGGGGCAAAGTCATCGCAATGCACGCCCAGCGGAATCACGGGCAGCATCGGGCGGGGCGGCGGTGTGGCGCGCAAATGGCTCCGAATATGCTCATCAGCGCGATCCATCAGATAAGTGACCGAGGCCAGCACCGAACGCGAGGTGCAGATCACCGCATCCCAAGGCTGCACCGGCGCCATGCGCAAATCGAAAAACCCCTGCATCACCGCGGCGGTCGAGGTGGTATGCGTGATGCCGCAAATCGACCAAGCCTGCGTGCCATAGGGCGCGCGCCGCCAAGCTTCGGCGCTGAAATTCGGGCTGGGGAAGAACAGCGTCGAGACCGGCGCGATTTTTTGCGGATGCAGCAAGCCCACCGCGCGCAGAGCCAGTTGGGGGCGCAGCTCTTGCGCCAAGGCCCGTACCGGCTGGGCCGCGGCCTCGCCGCCATGCAGTGCCAGCACAACTTCATCGACATCGGCATGGCGCAAAAACCCGCGCAGAAACGAGTCGCCCGCCACTCTGCGCCCGTTAATGCCCTTTTTTACCGGATCAAACCCGTCTTGCGCATACCAGATCGCTGCATTGGCCCTCGTCATGGGCGCACACCTGTTCTTGCGGCAAGGCGGGCTGGGAAGACATCTGGCAGCGGCATGGGCAAAACGACACCTCGACACAAAGCGGGCCAAAAACGCCCTTGCTTTATCGGTAGCTCTCAGCTTTGCCGCTGTCCAGTCGCGCGGGCAAATCCAAAGGCGACTTTCACGCCATCGCCGCGAAAAAGCAGCAACTTCGCCCGCCGATCGCCACGAGAGCCGCCCCGCCCCTTGCAGCCCTGCGCAGAATGTTCCACTACTTGGCGCATGATCGCGGGCCAGATGCCCGCCAGTTTGATATGGGCATGGGCAATGGCAGATACAGTGATGAAACCCACCGAAGAAATCTCGGTCCGCGAGGTTTTCGGGATCGATACCGATATGAAGGTTAAGGGGTTTGCTGAAGCCACCGACCGCGTGCCGGCGATTGATCCAACCTATAAATTCGACCCAGACACCACTTTGGCGATCCTTGCAGGCTATGCCTACAACCGCCGCGTGATGATCCAAGGCTATCACGGCACCGGCAAATCCACCCATATCGAGCAGGTCGGCGCGCGGCTGAACTGGCCCACCGTGCGCGTCAACCTTGACAGCCACATCAGCCGGATCGACCTGATCGGCAAAGACGCGATCAAGCTGCGCGACGGCAAGCAAGTCACCGAATTTCACGAAGGCATCCTGCCTTGGGCGCTGCGCAATCCGGTTGCGATTGTGTTTGATGAATATGACGCGGGCCGCGCCGATGTGATGTTCGTGATCCAGCGCGTGCTGGAAACCGACGGCAAGCTGACGCTGCTGGATCAAAACGAGATCATCACCCCGCACCCGTCTTTCCGCCTGTTTGCCACGGCCAACACCGTGGGCCTTGGCGATACCACCGGGCTTTATCACGGCACCCAGCAGATCAACCAAGCCCAGATGGACCGTTGGTCGCTGGTCGCCACCCTGAACTATCTCAGCCACGACGCGGAATCCGCCATCGTTCTGGCCAAGCGCCCGAACTATAACAACGAAAAGGGCCGCAAGACCATTTCGCAGATGGTCACCGTCGCCGATCTGACCCGCACCGCCTTTATGAACGGCGATCTGTCGACCGTGATGTCGCCGCGCACCGTGCTGAACTGGGCCGAAAACGCCGAGATCTTCCGCAATGTGGGCTACGCCTTCCGGCTGTCGTTCCTGAACAAATGCGACGAGCTGGAGCGCCAGACCGTGGCCGAATTCTACCAGCGCTGCTTTGCCGAAGAGCTGCCAGAATCCGCGGCAAGCATGGCAATGAAATAATGTAGGGTGGGGGTCCTCCCCCACCTTTCACAGCGGTGGGGGAAACCCCCACCCTACGTTTTGGACGGACCATGACCAAACCAACCGACAACCCAGCCGATCCGTTCAAAAAGGCCCTCGCCGAGGCCACGAAAACCATGGCCAATGACCCCGAGATGACGGTGACCTATTCGGTCGACCCTGCGGGGATGAACAAAGACGGCATTCGTCTGCCACAGGTCAGCCGCCGCATGACCCGTGACGAGGTTTTGCTCGCACGCGGCACCGCCGACGCCTTTGCGCTTCGCCGCAAGTTTCACAACGACGCCACCGCCCAGAAATACGCCCCCACCGGCCCGCTTGCCCGCGAGATTTACGACGCGATGGAAACCGCGCGCTGCGAGGCCGTGGGCGCGCGCGCCATGCCCGGCACCGCAGGCAATATCGACGCCAAAATCGCCCATGAGGCAGAGCGCAAGGGCTATTCTGGCATCGTCAAACGCGAAGACGCCTCGCTTTCGGTGGCGGCGGGCTATCTGGTGCGCCATCTGGCCACCGGGCGCGATCTGCCCAAGGGGGCGGCCAATGTCATGGAGATGTGGCGCGACTTTATCGAAGGCCAAGCCGCGGGCAGCTTTGAGACGCTGGACGACGCGCTGGCCGATCAGGCGGCTTTTGCGCGGCTGACGCGCAGGGTGATCGCCGATCTTGGCTATGGCGATCAGCTGGGCGATGACCCCGACGCGCCCGAAGATCTGGACGGCGACGAGGGCGCCGAAGAAGACCAAGACGCCCCCGATTCCGAAGGATCAGAAGAAGAGCAAGGCGACGACAGCGAAGCCTCGCCCGAGCAAAGCCAAGAAGAACAACAAGACGAATCGCAAGCTCAGGTCACCATGGATGACCAAGCCGATATGGAACAGGGCGACGAGGCCGAACTGCCCGAAGGCGAGGCGCCTTTAGAGCCGCCACCGCCGCCCGCCTATTCCGATGCGGACCCGAACTATACCGTCTATAGCACGGATTTTGATGAAGAAATCAAAGCCGAAGATCTGGCCGAACCCGCCGAATTGGAACGCCTGCGCGCCTATCTGGACCAACAATTGGAACCGCTGAAGGGCGCCGTTTCGCGGCTGGCCAATAAGCTGCAGCGCCGCTTGCAGGCGCAGCAAAACCGCTCGTGGCTGTTTGATCTGGAAGAGGGCACGCTGGACGCGGGCCGGCTTGCGCGGGTGATCGCCAATCCGACCACGCCTTTGTCGTTCAAACAGGAAAAAGACACCGAGTTTCGCGACACCTGCGTCACGCTGCTGATCGACAATTCGGGGTCGATGCGCGGGCGTCCGATCTCGATCGCGGCGATCTGTGCCGATGTTTTGGCCCGCACGCTGGAACGCTGCTCGGTCAAGGTTGAAATCCTTGGCTTTACCACCCGCGCTTGGAAGGGCGGCCAATCGCGCGAGCGCTGGCTGGCCCAAGGACGCGCCCAGCAACCTGGCCGTCTGAACGATCTGCGCCACATCATCTATAAATCCGCCGATGCGCCTTGGCGTCGGGTTCGGCCCAATCTGGGGCTGATGATGAAAGAGGGGCTGCTAAAGGAAAACATCGACGGCGAGGCGCTGGAATGGGCGCACCGCCGCATGATGGCCCGCCCCGAGGCGCGGCGGATTTTGATGGTGATCTCGGATGGCGCGCCGGTGGACGATTCGACGCTTTCGGTCAATCCGGCCAGCTTTTTGGAAAAGCACCTGCGCGATGTCATCGCCATGGTGGAACGCAAAAAAGCGGTCGAGCTGATTGCCATCGGCATCGGCCATGATGTCACCCGCTATTATCAGCGCGCGGTGACGATTACCGATGTTGAACAACTGGCCGGTGCGATGACCGAACAGCTTGCCGGTCTGTTTGACACCGATCCCAAAAAGCGCGCCAAAGCCTTGATGCGCAAAACCGGCTGACCGGCCCGAGCGAAAGAGCACGCCATGTTTCAGACCTTTGACGTTCAGGCAAATCCGGCAACGGGGGCGCAGCGTCTGGCTGATTTGCGCGCGCATCTGGCCCAGCAGGGGCTGGCGGGCTTTATCGTGCCGCGCGCCGATCTGCATCAGGGCGAATATGTCGCCGCACGCGACGAACGCTTGCAGTGGCTGACAGGCTTTACCGGCTCGGCTGGGTTTTGCGTGGTGCTGCCCGAGGCGGCCGGCGTGTTCATCGACGGGCGCTACCGCACGCAGGTCAAAGGTCAGGTCGATCTGGCGCAGTTCACCCCCGTGCCTTGGCCCGAAGTGATGCCCGGGCCTTGGATCCGCCAGCATCTTGGCGCGGGCGTGCTGGGCTTTGACCCATGGCTGCACAGCGCCGAGGAAATCGCCAAGCTGCAAGAGGCGCTTGCGGGCAGCGAGATCAGCTTGCGCGCCTGCGCCAATGCCGTCGATGCGATCTGGCCCGACCAGCCCGCCGCCCCCTTGGGCCGTGCCTTCGCGCATCCCGATGCGCTGGCAGGCGCCAGCAGTGGCGAAAAACGCGCGCGTCTGGCCGCGGCTTTGCGCGCCTCAGGCCAGCGCGCCGCAGTGATCACCCTGCCCGATAGCCTGTGCTGGCTTTTGAACATCCGCGGCGCCGATGTGCCGCGCAATCCGGTGCTGCATGGCTTGGCGATTTTGCACGATGATGGAGGCTTGGCGCTGTTTGCCGATGCCGCCAAGTTTGACGAAAGCACGCTTGCGCATCTGGGGCCCGAGGTCGCGCTGCATCCGCTGCCCAGCTTCACCGCAGCCCTGCAAGCCCTGCAAGGCCCTGTGCGGGTCGATCGCGCCACCGCGCCGCTTGCGGTCTCGACCCTGCTGGCCGAGGCGGGCCTCGCCGTGGCTTGGGGCGATGACCCCTGCCGCCTGCCCAAGGCCTGCAAGACCGAGGCCGAGGTGCAGGGCATGCGCGAGGCGCATCTGCGCGATGGGGCTGCCATGGTGGAATTTCTGTGCTGGCTGGATGCGCGCGCGCCGCAACCTGGCCTGACCGAGATCGAGGCCGTGCGCGCGCTGGAAGGCTACCGCCGCTCCACCAATGCGCTGCATGACATCAGTTTTGACACCATCTGCGGGGCGGGGCCAAACGGCGCGATCATGCACTACCGTGTCACCGAGCAAAGCAACCGCTTGGTCGGGCAAGACACCCTGCTGTTGGTGGATTCGGGCGCGCAATATCTGGATGGCACCACCGACATCACCCGCACCATGGCGATTGGCGATCCGGGCGATTATGCGCGGGCCTGCTATACCCGCGTGCTGCAAGGCGTGATTGCGATCAGCCGCGCGCGCTGGCCCAAGGGCCTTGCAGGCCGCGATCTGGACCCGCTGGCACGCGCAGCGCTTTGGATGGCGGGGCAAGATTTCAACCACGGCACCGGCCACGGCGTAGGTGCCTTCCTGTCGGTGCATGAGGGGCCGCAGCGGCTAAGCCGGGTCTCCGATGTGCCGTTTGAAGTCGGCATGATCTTGTCGAATGAACCGGGCTATTACCGCGAGGGCGAATTTGGCATCCGGCTGGAAAACCTGATCGTGGTGCAACCTGCACCGCAGCTGCAAGGGGGCGACCCCGAGCGCACACAGTTGATGTTTGAAACCCTGACCTTTGCGCCCTTTGACCGCCGCTTGATCGTCACGGCGCTGTTGTCGCATGCGGAGATCGCTTGGATCAACGCCTATCACGCCGAAGTTCTGGTCAAGCTTGAAGACCGTCTTTCGCCCACAGCCCGCGCATGGTGCAAGGCCGCCTGCGCGCCGCTTTAGCCTTGGGCTGCGACCTTGCGGATCCGCTCGACCATCGCGCGCACGCCGTTCGAGCGTTGTGCGGACAAGTGGTCGTTCAAACCCAGCCGGCCCAATTCGGCATGGGCGTCAATCGCGCCTACCTGCGCCATCGGCACACCGGCATAAAGCGCATGCAGCACCGCAATCAGGCCGCGCACGATCATCGCATCGGAATCGCCCTGAAACTGAAACAGCCCCGCCTCTGGCACCGGACGCAGCCAAACTTGGCTGGCACAGCCCTCGACCTTCAGCGCGGGCACCTTAAAGCTTGGCTCTAATTCCGGCATCGCACGGCCCAGATCAATGACATGGCGATAGCGGTCTTCCCAATCGTCAAGGAATTCAAAGGTCTCGGCAATCTCTTCAAAGGCAGGCGTGGCCATTTTGGTCTCCATCTCTGCCCTCTTAGCTAGTGCGGCACTGGCCAAAGGTCCAGCCCATCCGACCTTTTCAAAAGCCGCGCAATCGGCTACCCAAGGAACAGCCAGCAAGGGGATTAACCGATGCGCCTGTTCCGTTCCGCCGTTCTTGTCAGTCTGATCACGCTGACCGCTTGTGCAAGCGTGGGGAAATCCAAGCTGAACCCGTTCAATTGGTTTGGCGGCTCGAAAGAGGTGATGGCGATCCCGCTTGCAGCCACGGCCCCCGATGATCGGCTGTTGATCGAGACTGTGCTGGATCTGAAGATCGACAAATTCCCCGGCGGGGCAATTGTGCGCGCCACCGGCCTGCCGCCAACCCAAGGCTATTGGGACGCGGAATTGGTCGCACAGCCTGTTGATGACAAAGGCCGCTTGGTGCTGGATTTCCGCATTTTTCCGCCGATCAGCGCCGCAGGCGTGGTCAACCAGCAATCGCGCGAAGTGCTGGTCGGTCTGCGCCTAAGCAATATCAAGCTGCAAGACGTGCGCCAGATCATCGTCCAAGGTGCCAAAAACGCCCGCAGCAGCAGCCGCTAGGGCGTTTGGTTACAGCTTAACCACCACCACGGCGTTGCCCTTGGCCGAAAGCGCGATCTCGCCCCGGCAAAGCCGCAGCGCGTCGTCGCCAAAGGCCTCTGCGCGCCATCCGGCCAGCGCCTCCAGATTGCGCTCGCCCGCCGCAATCATATCCAGATCCGAGGCCGAAGCGATCAGCCGCGGCGCCACGCCCAGACTTTCCGACTTGGCCTTTAGCAGCACCCGCAGCAGATCGGCCAGCGCAGGATTGACCTGCAGCTGATCCTTGCTCAGATCGGGTTTCGGCAGATCTTCTTGCCGCATCTCCATGCCTGCCTTGACCGCCGCCAGAATGCCCTCGGCAATCTCGGGCTTGCGCCCCTCGCGCATCAACAGCCGTGAGCGGCCCAGCTCTTCCACCGTCACCGGCCGGGTCGAGGCCAGCTCCAGCAGCGCGTCATCCTTCATCACCCGGCTGCGCGGCACATTGTTGCCCTGCGCATATTCTTCGCGAAACTTCGCCAAAGTCTTGACCAGCCCCAAGAACCGCCCCGAGGTGGTGCGCGTCTTGACCCGCAGCCAAGCCTCGTCTGGCCGCGTGGTATAGGTCTCGGGATCGGTCAGCACCGCAAGCTCTTCTTCCACCCAAGCCTGACGGCCATTCTTGGCCAGCTGAGCTGCCAGAAATTCATAAATCCCGCGCAGATGGGTGACATCGGCCAAGGCATAGGCGCTTTGCGCAGGCGTCAAAGGCCGGCGCGACCAATCGGTAAAGCGCGAGGTCTTGTCCAAATCGGCCTTGACGATGCGCTTGACCAAAGTCTCATAGCCGACCTGCTCGCCAAAGCCGCAAACCATTGCCGCGACTTGGGTGTCGAACAGGGGCACCGGAAAGCAATTGCCCTCGACAAAGAAAATCTCCAGATCTTGGCGGGCGGCGTGAAACACCTTCACCGTCGCCTCATGGCGAAACAGATCATACAAAGGCTCAAGGCTCATCGCCGCACCTTCGATCGGGTCCACCAGCACCGCATCGCCGGTCTTGCCGGGCAGCGCCATCTGGATCAGGCACAGCTTTGACCAATAGGTCCGCTCGCGCAGAAACTCGGTGTCGATGGTGACATAGGGCTCTTTTTTGGCAGCTTCACAAAAGGCGGCAAGGTCTTGGGTGGTGGTGATGGTCCGCATGTCTCGCCTTTCAAAAGCGCAGGGGGGCATCCCCTTTGCTCTGCTATAGGCAGCATTTCAGGCCAAGAAAACCCCTGCTACGCTTTCAGACCCGCCAAAGCTTGGGGAAAAGCCCCCCGAGGGGCCAAAGCAGGAACCGCCGCGGCAATCCTCTGCGCGCGGCAGCAGCTTTTGTGGCGGGGTCGATCCCCGCTGCAAAAGCCCCCGCGTGGCGGTTACGTCAGATCAATCCGGCCGCGCGCGCCTGCCGCAAAGCGGCGCAGCACGGCGGGATAAAGCCTGTGCTCTTGGATCAGCACCCTTGCGGCAAGGCTGGCCTCGTCATCTGCCGCCAAAACCGGCACGCGGGCTTGGCCCAAAATTGGGCCGTCATCGAGCACCGCCGTGACCTCATGCACCGTGCAGCCGGCCTCTGTATCGCCCGCCGCAAGCGCGCGGGCATGGGTGTGCAGGCCGGGATATTTTGGCAAAAGCGAGGGGTGAATGTTCAGCATCCGCCCTTCAAACTGCGCCACAAAAGCCGGTGTCAGCACCCGCATAAACCCCGCAAGGCACAAGATATCGGGCTTTGCCGCCAAAATCGGCGCCAGCAAGGCCGCCTCAAAGCCGGCGCGGTCGCGGCCAAAGCGGCGGTGATCCACCGCCGCCGTCGCAATCCCCAAAGCCGCCGCACGCGCCAATCCCGCAGCCTCTGGGTCGTTCGAGGCCACCAGCACCGCGCGCGCCGGATGATCGCCCGCCATATCCTCGACCAGCCGCAGCATGTTCGAGCCGCCCCCCGAAATCAGGAGGACAACCCGCTTCACAGCAGCTGACCCTTATAGATAACCCCCTCGCCCGCCACAACGCGGCCCATCTGCACCACGGTCTCGCCCTCGGCGCGCAGCAGCGCCGTCAGCGCCTCGGCCTGATCGGCTGCGACCACCAGCATCATGCCAATGCCGCAGTTAAAGGTTTTCAACAGTTCCGGCTGGCTCATCTGCGCGGTCGCAGCCAACCAGCGAAACACCGGCGGCAACTGCCAGCTAGACAGATCAATCTCGCAAGCCAGCCCCTCGGGGATCACCCGTGGCGGGTTTTCGGTCAGACCGCCGCCGGTGATATGGGCCAGCGCATGCACGCCGCCCGCCCGCACCGCGGCAAGCGCTTGTTTGACGTAAAGCCGTGTCGGCGCCAACAATGCCTCGCCCAGAGTGCCGTCGGAAAACGGCGAGGCCGCCTCCCAGCCCAGACCCGAGATCTCGACCACTTTGCGCACGAAAGAATAGCCGTTCGAATGCACCCCGTTCGAGCCAAGACCCAACAGCACATCGCCCGCAGCCACGCCCGCAGGCAGATCAGAGCCGCGCTCCATCGCGCCGACCGCAAAGCCTGCCAGATCGAAATCGCCCTTGTGATACATCCCCGGCATCTCGGCGGTCTCGCCGCCGATCAGCGCGCAGCCCGAAGCTTCGCAGCCCGCCGCAATGCCGTTGATGATGCGGGTTGCCTCATCGACATTCAGCTTGCCCGTCGCAAAGTAATCCAGGAAAAACAACGGCTCTGCGCCTTGGCAGACCAGATCATTGACGCACATCGCCACCAGATCAATGCCGATGGTGTCCACATTGCCGGTATCAATCGCGATGCGCAGCTTGGTGCCAACCCCGTCGGTGGCCGCGACCAAAATCGGGTCGTTATAGCCAGCCCCCTTCAGATCAAACAAAGCGCCAAAGCCGCCCAAGCCCGACATTGTGCCCGAACGCTGCGTGCGTTTGGCCGCCGGCTTGATCCGCTCGACAAGCGCGTTGCCTGCATCAATATCGACGCCGGCATCGGCATAGGTCAGGCCATTTTTTCCCGTGGTCATCTGCATCGTCCCCAAGCTGAAAGGCATTTGCGCCCCCTTAATCCATCCAAGCCCCGCGCGCAACGCAAGCCTTACAATAACAGCCATCTTGACCCGCGCGCCTGATCTGTTAGGCACAACACCGCGTGGGCCTGTAGCTCAATGGTTAGAGCAGGGCGCTCATAACGCCTTGGCTGGGGGTTCGAGTCCCTCCGGGCCTACCACTTCGATTTGTAAGATGTTAAGATTAAAAATGATTTTCGAAACTTTGAATTCCCCCCGCGCTTGATGTTTCCCATAAATGCTTGGAACGGCGCGGAGACTTGGTTGGTGCTGTCACGCATCTGTGCTGCGCAAATGGCTTGCTTAGGCCAATTGGCCTTTGAAGGTCACGCGGCTTTTGCTTGCAAATACTGACTGTCGAAGGCGCGGGCTATAGAATGCACTGCGGTCTTTGGTGACGGCAGCATTGCCCATTCTATCGGCTGTTTGGCATATGGGTCGAGCTTGGGAAAGCCCACCCCATCAACAGGATCGGGCGCAAGTCAAACCCACTGGCCAGCCAATTCGGCCAGATCACCGACAGCATTCGTCAGGCCAGCGTCATTCGCTGAACAGATGCGCCTCGCAGGCTTCGAAGGTCAGGCCAATTTCCGTGCCCAAGGCAAAGACAGCATCGCGCGCCATGGCGGCGATCAGCGGGCTGCCGTCTGACAAGGTCACCTCGATCACCGTTTCCGCACCCAGCCTTTCGGTCAGCGCCACCTTACCCTGCAACTGGCCGGCACCTTCGGCGGGGGTCAGATATTGCGGCCGAATGCCAAGCCGCGCCTTGCCGCCAATCTGATAGCTGCCGGTCTGCGCCGTGATCGTCACGGGGCTCAGGGCTGCATTGGCGACAGTGATCTGATTGCCGTCAATCGCCTGCACCTCGACATCCAGAAAATTCATCGAAGGCGAGCCAAGAAAGCCCGCAACAAAGGCATTTGCGGGGTGATGATAAAGCTCCATCGGGCTGCCGATCTGCTGCACCAGACCGTCTTTCAGCACCACGATCTTATCGGCCAGCGTCATCGCTTCAACCTGATCATGGGTGACATAGATCATCGTGGCGCCCAAGGCTTTGTGCAGCTTGCCGATTTCCATCCGCATATCCATGCGCAGGGCGGCATCAAGGTTGGAAAGCGGCTCGTCGAACAAAAACACCTCGGGTTTGCGGACAATCGCGCGGCCAATCGCAACGCGTTGGCGCTGCCCGCCCGAAAGCTGGCTGGGGCGGCGGTCCAGCAGATGTTCCATCTGCAAAATCCGCGCGGCTTCGGCAACCTTGGCGGCCTTGACCTCTTTGCTATCGCCCGCAATCGTCAGGCCAAAGGCAACGTTTTCGCGCACGGTCATATGCGGAAAGATCGCATAGGATTGAAACACCATCGCCACGCCGCGGTCTTTGGGGGGCAGATCGTTCACCACCCGCCCGCCGACCGTCAAAGTGCCTGCCGTGATATCCTCTAGCCCTGCGATCATCCGCAGCAGCGTCGATTTCCCGCAGCCCGAGGGGCCGACAAAGACCACGAACTCACCGTCTTCGATGGTGATGTCGACGCCCTTGATCACCTGCGCGGTGCCGTAGCTTTTCTTCAGACCGGAAAGGGTGATGCTTGCCATGACTACTCTGCCGCCAAAGCCGAGCGCTTCACCTGCAACAGCCCGCCTTCGCCCACCACCACGGGTTCTGGGTCCATCACATAGCCGCCGAACTGATCTTTGCCGCCATCGGCAAAGCCCAAAATCACCAAGCCATGCGGCCCATCAACAATGCGCGCGGCATAGCGCCGGCAAGGCTCGTCGCCGTCCAGAAACGGGCCTGCTGGCACGCGCCAAGGCCCGCGCGGATGATCAGCCATCAGATAGTGGTTGCCGGTCAGCGGCTTTTGCGGATTGGTGCGGCGGGTTTGTTCGGACCATTGGGTGGCGGCGGTGCAGAACAGGCAATACCAGGTGCCATTGACCTCGAACACCTGCGGCACCTCCAGCTGGCCATAGCCGCCGGTGAACACTGGCGGGCGCAGCGTCCAGGTCATCAGATCGGGCGAGGTGGCAAAGCCAATCGCGCCACCTGCATTGGCCTCGGGGATACCGGGCGCGCGGGCGGTGAAATACATCAGCCAACCATCGCTGTCAGGATCGCGCATCACCCAAGGGTCGCGCATGGCGCGGTCGTGCCAATGGCCAACCATATGCTCGGCCTCGTAGCAATCCGCAGTCGGGCCGATCAGATCAAGACACAGCCCATCGCCCACCCGCACCCAAGAGTGCAAATCGCGCGAGGTCGCATGGCCAATGCGCTGATACATCGAGGCCTCGGCCTTCGAGGTGCCGGTATAGAACAAATGCCAAAGACCTTCACCGTCTTGGATCACCGATCCGGTCCAGGTTGTGCTGTCATCCCAAGCAGGCCCAACGGCGGGCGCAAACATCGTGCCCAAATGCGTCCAATTTACCAGATCGGTCGAAGTGGCATGGCCTTGGCTGACATTGAAATGCCGCAGATCAGGGTCGCCCAGTGCCTTATCGGCCTGTAGGAAAAACCCGTGATAGGTCTCGCCATCCTTGGCATACCAGCTGTCCCAGATCCATTTGTCGTTGATCGAAAGTGTCATATCGGTCTCCTCAGCCCTTCACGCCGGTCGAAGCAATCGACGCGATGAAGGCTTTTTGCAAGTAAAGATAAAAGGCCAGCACCGGCACAGTGATCAGGCTGAGATAGGCCATGATCTCGCCCCAGGCTCGGTTCAGCTGGAAGAAATATTGCAGGCCAACCATCACCGGACGGTAGCCTTCCTCTTGCACCACCATCAGCGGCCAGAGGTATTGGTTGTACATCGCCAAAAACTTCAAAATCGCGGCGGTTGCCAGCACCGGACCAGACAAAGGCATCACGATGCGGCGGTAAATCTGAAACCAGCTTGCGCCTTCAACCCGCGCCGCCTCGATCAGTTCAGAGGGCAGGTCTTTGAAGAATTGCACGAACAAAAACACCGTCAAACCATCGACGATAAAGGGAATGATTTGCACACGATAGGAATTCAGCCAGCCCACCGTCACACCATCCAGCCCGATCCACGGCAGTTTGGACGAGATCAGCAGCAAGGGGATCGCGATGGTTTCAAACGGCACGATCAGCGTGGCAAGGATGATCGACAAGATCAGATCGCGGCCCTTCCAATTGACAAAGACAAAGGCAAAGGCGGCGGTCGAGCAGAAGAACAGCGACAGCGCCACAGTGACCCCGGTAATGATCACCGAATTCATCACAAACAGCGCCACAGGCGCGCGCCGAAACGCCGCCCAATAGTTATCAAGGCTGATGTCACCAACCGGCAAAAACGCCCGCAGGCTGGCGGTATCGGCCAGCAATTGCTGATCGGGCTTCAGCGACGAGACCACCATAAACACCAGCGGAAACACAAAGATCACCGCGATCAAGCACAGCACCACATAGCGCACTGCCAGCCGCAACCGATGCGTGTCAGAGGAAAAAGCCATCAGTTGCGCTCCCTTGTGATCCAGCGTTGCAGCAGCGAAATCGACAGCACGATGACAAATAAGATCACCGAAATCGCCGAGCCGCCCGAGATATCTTGCTTGCCATAGCCGCGTTGGATCGCCTGAAACACGATGGTTTGCGTGCTATCAAGCGGGCCGCCCTTGGTCATCACATCGATCTGCGCAAAGACCGCAAAGGCCTGCATGGTGATCACGATCAGCACCAGAATGGCGGTATTTTTTAGCCCCGGCCATGTGATGTAGCGAAAGCTTTGCCAAGGGCTTGCACCTTCGATCGCGCCGGCCTCGTAAAGCGTGGGCGAGATGGTTTGCAGCCCAGAAAGCCAGATCACCATGTGAAAGCCAACCGCCTGCCAGATCGACATCGCAATGATCGACCCCAAGGCCGTGCTGGGGTTGCCCAGCCAGTCCACCCGCGGAATGGCGCCGAAACTGACCGCTGACAGCAGGTTGTTCAACAGCCCCGAATTGCCATCATAGATGAACCGCCACAGCAAAGAGACCACCACAATCGAAACCACAACCGGCATGAAATAGACCGCGCGAAACAGATTGATGCCGCGCATTTTTTGATTGATCAGCAGCGCCAGACCCAAGGCCAGCCCCCCCTGCACGGGTGCCACGATCAGCACAAAGATAAAGGTGTTGATCAGGGCCTTTAGAAAAACCACATCCCGCGCCAAGACGAAGGTGCGACTTTGCCCCCAGTCCAAGCTGAACCATTCGCGCATGCCAACCAGATTGGGGAAATCGGGGTTGTTGCGGGTATAGCCGCGCAGCGCTGGATATTGCACCGCGCCCGTTGCATCTTTTTGCACCAGCCCTGCCTGATCGGTCAGCGGCTCGAGCGTCAGGGTCGCGACCCCCAAAAGCTGGCGGTAATTGGCAAAGCCCACGAACTCGGTCGGATTGGGCGAAATCAGGCGTTGATTGGTAAAGGACAGAAGAATTGCAAAAACAAAGGGCAAGATCACGAACATGCCAATCAAAACGGCGGCAGGGCCTGCCATCATCCAACCTGTGCGATTGGATTTCAGAAATTTCGACGCCATTGCAAAGCCTTTCGTGACGTAAAAGCCGGGGGCGACCCGAAGGCCGCCCGCCGTGCAAAGCTTAGTGGCCGTAGCCCGCGTTCTTTTCGATGTCGGCGTTGATTTCATCGGTTGCAGCGTCAAGCGTGCCAGCAACGTCTGCACCATTGGCGATATCGGCCAGTGCCTTTTCAAACACTTTGGATTCGACAACATAGCCGGGGGTGACAGGGCGCACCAAAGCATTGGCTTCGGTCATGCCGTAGAACACCGACAAAGGCCCGCCGTCTTTGTAGTTTTCGGTCATCGCAGCAGCGGTTGCCGTGGCCGGGATCAGACCGGTGGTATTGGCGAAATCGGCCAGATACTTGTCTTGCAGCGCAAATTCGATGAAGGCCGAAGCGCCATCTGGATGCGCCGACTTGGCCGAAACCCCAAACTGCCACGAAGCCGCCCCAATTTTCGCACCCGCGCCAAAGTTTGGTGCTGGCAGGAACACGGTATCGTCAAAGGCCTTCAAAGCGCCAAGGGCCGCCCAGTTGCCATTCCACGAAAACGCATATTTGCCAGCGCCAAAACCGTTGTCGCGGTCAGCGGGATCTTGGGTTGCTTGGGCATAGCCTTGGGTGAACAGACCCTGCCACCAATTGCCAAATGCCATCGCCGCATCGCCGTTCAAAGCGCCTTCAGCGGTTTTATAGCTGGAACGATCCACCATATCGCCGCCAAAAGACTGCAAGAAAGGCGAGAACGCATAGGGATACCATTCGCCCGTCCAAGCCATGCCCAGATCAAGCGCGTATTCATATTTGCCGCTGGCTTTTGCTGCCGCCATAGCGCCATTGAACTCTTCCAAGCTCCAAGGCTCGGCCAAGGTTGGCGTGCGCAGGCCCAGCTCTTCCAGCGTGGATTTGCGGGTCACCAGCGCGACCGCGGCATCCCACAGACCGATCGAATAAAGCTTGCCGTCCCACATGCCTTTTGGGCCGGGCAGGAAATTGGCGATCTTGGTTTCGTCGATTTGCAGCGGCTGCATATAGCCAGCCCATGCCCAGTTCGGCATCACAGGGCCGTCAACGTCCAGAATGTCGGGCAGATTGCCTGCCAGCGCACCGGCCACGACCGAATCGTTATAGGCGGCTTGTGGAAAGCTTTGCAGCTCGACCGTCCAATCGGCTTGGCTGGCGTTAAAGTCGGTGATGATTTGGTTCAGCACCTTGGCTTCGCCTTCGTTGCCAGCGCCGTGATACCACATGGACAAGGTGGTCTGGGCCTGTGCAACCGAGGTCAATGCAACCGAGGCAAGCAAAGCACCGGTTACGATGGATAGATGTTTCATGTGTCAATCCTCCCTGACGAGTTTTAGATTTGCAATTTTGCTGGCGGGGCGTTCGGTGACCGAACCGCGCCAATAGACCGGACCCGAGACAAGCATCGGATCGCAGTCTTCCTGCGACTGCGCGGCGGCAGGCTCAGAAATCATCGCCAAAAGCCGCTGCGCCGCGCGCACGCCAATGGCGGTATAAGACAGATCCACCGTGGTCAGCGGCGGGAACAGGGTCTCGGCGATAACGCGGTAGTTGTCATAGCCTGCAACCGAGATCTCATCAGGCACCTTAACCCCGCGCGAGCGCAAAATGCCGTAGACCCGCAGCGCCATTTTGTCGTTGCCACAGCACAGAACCGTTGGCGGATCGGGCAGGCGCAACAGCCGGTCGATGATATCCCAAAGGATCTGGGTCTCGTCCTCGCGCCCCTCGTAATCGGCGCAATCGACCAGTGCAGGATCATATGGCAGCCCCGCCTGCGCCAGCGCCGCCGCATAGCCCGCCGTGCGCAGGGTCGTGGCCACCATATGCAGTGGCAGCGTCAGATAGGCGATGCGGCGGTGGCCAGCCTCGATCAAGCGGCTGACCAAATCGCGCTGACCACGGGCATCATCGGGCAGCACCGCAGGGGTGCCGATAGCGTCAAAGCAATTCGCCAGAACCAAAGGCGTCGTGGCAGGCACGCGCGGCAGTTCAACCTTTTGGTGGAATTCGGCGACATAGATCAGGCCTTCAACGCGGTGGCGCAAAAAGGTCTGGATCAGATGCGGCACGCGGTCCAGCCGCCCGCCGGTATCCGCGATCATCATCGTCATGCCCGAGGCCGCCATCGCCCGCTGAATGCCCTGCACAATAAACAAATCCGGCAGGCCCTGCGGCTGCAACGCCTCACTTGGCAGCGAAATCGCGCCGGTGATCAGCCCGACAAGCCCCGATTTTTGCGACCGCATCATCCGAGCTGCATTCGACGGCACATAACCAAGCTGCGCCATCGCGGCTTCGACCGCCTCGCGGGTTTCGCGACCAACCGGGGCATCGCCGTTCAGCACGCGGCTGACGGTCTTGGCCGAAACCTTTGCAAGCCGGGCGACGTCGTAGATTGTGGCCATCATCCCCTCCCAAGGCGCAGCACATATGACACCGATGTCATGTCACCGATGTCATAGCCAAAAAAGCCAGAGCGAGTCAACAGGACTTGCGGTTAAACCGGCCAGTCTCGGTTGCAAGCAATCTGCTCCATCGAGATTATGGATGTGTCGATACAGCGGCGCATCCGACAAGCCCTTTCACCCAAGAGCGGCTCTTGCTGCGGTGAATTTGGATGTAGCGCTCGCAGCGCTTTTGCAATCAAGCAGGGTACGATACCCAAAATCAGCGTTGGGGCCGAAAAAGCTGAGGCGGTCAGGCGGGGCAGTTCGAGGGCAACAATCGCTGAGGTCAAGATCGGCCCCCTGAAATCAGCGCACAGGCTGACCGACCGCCTGCTGTTTCAGTCAATCAGAAACAACCAACCTGCTTTGCAAAAATGCGCGCGTTCAAGATCGTCGCGCCAAACGAAGAAACTGGTCTCCCGCAAAACTGGAACGGTTCGATCTAATTCAGACGCATGACAACATCTTCACCGCAGCTTCAAAAACCCGACGCGCCACATAAGGACTGCCGTTTTCGATTTGCAGGGCAGTCATCGGCACTTCCAATGCCATCGGGGTCTCTGTTGGCAAAACATTTATGATGGCAGCAAGATCAATCTGGCCCAATCCAGGCGGCAGGCGTTCGGCGCGCCCTGCATGAAAGAGGTCCTCCGTGGTGTAGTGCGGCTGCACAAGCGCATCACAAAGATGCAGAAACGGAAAACGCTCTGGCTTTGCAAACGCTTGCTCTGCCAGAAGATGAAGGCTGCTGCTTGAGCGGTTAAAATGCAATGTGTCGACCAAGATCCCAATTGCGTCCTGGGCTGCTGCATCAACGATTGTGCAAGCTGCTGACAAATCTGGAACATTGGTCCAAGGGAAAAACTCGAGAACCGGACGCATTCCACGCGGAACGCACATATCATTCAGCGCCGCCAGATTTGCGCTCAACCGAGACAGATCCGGATCATAGGGGGCACAGATCACATGGCGCGCACCCAGAACTGCGCCTACGTCCAGAAAAGCTTCGAAGTCTCTGCTGTCGAATTCAGGCGTAATGCGAAGAAATTCGATGTCGTTCACATAAATGCCCGAGGCTGTTAAGGCGGACTGTGTCTCGCGCAAGAGCGCTGCGTCGTGCATCAGCGCATAGCCGGGCGTCGTTGGGGTGACCGCAATCAATCGCAGCCCTACGGCATCATAGCCGATCTCAGCGGCAACCCGGATCATCTGCGGCGGTGAAAGATCAAGTGTCGTCAGGTGTGCGAGGGAAATCTTGCGACTCATCTTGGCTCCTCTAAACAGCCCGCAGCATGTAAGGCGGCGATATGGCCAAATGTAAGTGCGGGACCAATGTTGATTCCGCCTGCCGGATAAAAGCCGCCAAAGACCGAGGCCATATCGGTACCAGCCGCATAAAGCCCCGCGATTGGTTTATCCTCTGCGTCTAGCACCCTTGCAGCAGCGTCAGTTTTCAAACCGATAAAGGCGCCAAAGCTGCCAGCCACGATCTTCACCGCATAAAAGGGCGCTTTGGCGATCGGGGCCATGCAAGGATTTGGCCCTGTGTGGTTTGGATCGCCTTGCAGACGCGCGTAGGCGGTCTCACCTCGGCCGAAACTGCTATCTTTGCCGGAGACTGCATCATGGTTGTAGCTTGCGACCGTCGCAAGCAATCCCTGCGGATCAATGCCACAGATCGCCGCAAGATTAGACAGGCTGCGAGATCTGATCAAATACCCTGACCGCAACAACTTACCCAAAGGCAGCGGCGCTGGACGCGCAATACCAAGGCCATAGCGGCGCTGAAACCTATGATCACAGATCAGCCATGAAACGGGGTTTTCTTCAGACGAAGACTTATTCAGGGCGACAACATAATCATGGTAGCCGAGCCCTTCGTTGCAAAACCTCTGACCATTGGCAAGAACGCCGATGATACCCGGCTTGCCGCGTTCAATGATATGCGGGAAAACAGCAGAAGCCGCATTCGGATAAGGAACAATCGAGACGGGGCACTGGGCAAAACGCGCGGCAAGCTTGCAGTCGATGCGCGCGCCAACCGCCCTTGCAATCCGAGCGGAATCGCCGGTTGCCTCTGGCACGGCCAAACTGTGCGGCGCAGCAAGGCTTGCATCCCGCGCCAGCCCGCCTGCGGCCAGCACAACATTGCCTGCTGTGATCGTCACCTCTCCCTGTAACGTCGCAAAGATCGCGCCGCTGACCCGCCCGTCATGTTGCAAAAGTTTGGTTGCAGTATGTGATTTGCGCAGATTTACGCCAAGGTCCGTCGCCGCGCGCAATAGCCAAGCCATTAGGGCATTGCCATTTCGCAGCTGCATCGCACGGCGATGGAACGCCAAATCCCACAAATGCCGCGCCATACGACTGGCAACATAAAGAAACGCCTTTGGTGAGCGGGTCATCGACATAAACGCGCGCAGATCGGATCCGGCCTGAACCGGCAGCCCCCAGAAAGATGTTTCTCGCAAGGGCGGCCGCAGATCGTGCAGCAAGGGCCCAAGGTCTCGGGCATTGTACGGTGCAGCAATCACCGAGCGCCCCCCCTGCCCTGCCCCTGCGACCTCACTGTAAGTGTCAGGGATAAGGCTGCCGCATTCAAAAGAAAGACCCGCTTCGGTTTCAAGAAATTCAATCGCACGCGGAGCAAAGGTCAAGAATGCCTCGACCCGTTCTGCGTCGAAAGCGCTACCAAGCAAGGTTTTTAGATACTGGCGTGGCGCGTCGATGGGTTCGGCAATACCAAGGCGTTGCGCCGCCGGATTGCCCGGAGCCCAAATCCAGCCCCCTGCCCAAGCAGTGGTTCCACCGTAAACCGTCGCCTTTTCCGCGACAATGACCCGCAACCCCTTCGCTGCCCCCGTGACCGCGGCACAAAGCCCGGCTGCACCCGAACCAATCACCAAAAGATCACAATCAGTCTTCATGCCAAGGCCGGCGCGTTCGGTCTTGGCTTTACCGCAATCGCAAGCACCGCATCGACGACGCGCTGGCGCAGACGCTGCTGCCCCGCAGAGGTGTGCAACTCTGCGCCAAAGGAATGCGAGAAGGTTTCGCGGTTCGATACGTTGTAAAAACTCATCGACGAAATCATCCAGTGCAGCTCCACCGGATCAACGTGATCATAAAATATCCCCGCCGCTTTGCCCGCGTCGCATAACTCTGCCAGCTTTGAGATGATTGAGCTGTTCAGTTCTGGAATGATCAAGGACTGCTTCATGTATGCGGCATGATGGATGTTTTCGATCATCACCAAGCGAATGAAATCTGGCAACGACCGGTGCGAATCAAAGGTGGCTTTTATAAGCTCGGTCAGTGCCGCAATCGGATCGAGTCCGGTCAAATCAAGCGCACGCTCATTGGCCCGAAGCCGAGCATAAACCCCTTCAAGAGCTGCCCGATACAGCCCTTCCTTATCAGAAAAATAGTAATAAATCATACGCTTAGATACAGAAGTTTTGGCTGCAATCTCGTCAATGCGTGCGCCCGACAATCCACGATCAGCAAACTCCGCCGTTGCCACGCGCAAGATATCGGCCTTCACCGCCTCAGGGTCTTGTTTCCATGTGCTTTTTCGTGCCGGCGCTTGCTCAGTCATGAGGTGAGTCTCCTGTCTTCCCCTCTTAATATCATGAATTTAACAGATTGGTACATTTTAGTTTGACAAATTAACCAAATGGGACATTCTAGTGAAATCGCCGCTGGGGAGAGAAAACCGCGGTCAATCAATTGGGAGGACGACAATGATCCGTAAACTACTTGGCGCGACACTTGCGCTTGGCCTGACAACTCTGCCTGCGCTGGCCGAATATCCCGAGAAGGAAATTCAGGGCATTATCCAATGGGGAGCAGGCGGCTCTACCGACACGGTCATGCGCGCAGTTACGCCACATGCTGAAAAAGCTTTGGGCGGCAGCATCGTGATGCAAAACGTCACCGGCGGCGTTGGTGCGATTGCCTTGAACCAAGTGGTGAATGGCGATGCCGACGGCTATCAGATCTTGTTTGGCGCGGAGAACCCGCTGCTTTACAAAGTGATGGGCCTTGGCGACAAAGACTATAACGACTTTACCCCCATCAACGTGCTGGCGCGCGGCGTTCCAATTCTGGTGGCCCGCCCTGACGCGCCGTTCAATACCTATCCCGAAATGATCGCCTATATTAACGCGCATCCTCGGGACGTAAAGTTCGGCTCGACGGGTCCTGGCGGTCTGCCTTCGGTTGTTACCGCGATGATCAACCAAAAGACCCCGATCGACGTTACTTTCGTGCCTTATGATGGCGATGGCCCGGCATTGACCGCGCTGCAAGGCGGCGCGATTGATGTGATGCCAGCCGTTTTGGGCGCCGCGATTGAAGGCATCAAGGGCGGCACGATGAAAACCATCGCGCTGTTTGACGTCGAGGCCAGCGAAGCGCTGCCCGAAGCACCGACCATCGTCTCGACCAATCCAGAATTTGGCGCGCTGCTGCCATGGGGTCCGTTCTTTGGCGTCTTTGTGAAAAAAGGCACTCCAGATGACGTCGTGGCCAAGCTGACTGCGGCCTATGCCGAAGGCGCCAAAGCCGATGACTTTAAGGCACTGATGGATGGTCGCGGCTTCAAGATGATGAACATCTCGGGCGCAGAGGCACAGGCGTTTCTGGCCAAATGGCAGTCGACGACAGCTTGGCTGGTGCAAGACGCAGGCCTGACCAAGGCATCGCCAGCAGACTTTGGCATTCCAAAGCCCTAAGTTTGGCTTCACAAACAGCGCCGTCCAGTTTTCCCAAAGCTGGGCGGCGTTTTTATGTCCAAAGACCTTGGAAAAAGGGAATGTCATGCAGTCCAACACACCTCGCAGGCCCGGCGAATTGGGTTTCAACCTTTTTATCATCGCGGCAAGTCTGTTTTTACTCTATCATGCCTATGGCATCGCGGGGTTTGATGCTCTGTCCTCCGCCGGTGCGGTCCCGATGGTGACAACCGGCCTTATGACGCTTTGTGGTGTGATCATTTTGCGGCAAAACCTGCGCAAACCCGGCAAAACTGCCGAGACGATCAGCCGCGATATCTTGCCGCTGCCGGTCATCGTCACCATCGCCGCGATCACGGCCTATGCGGTTTTGCTGAAACCTTTGGGCTTTGTCCCGACCTCCTTTTTGTTTCTGCTCGGCCTGATCAAGCTGTTCTCGGCCCGCAGCTGGGGTTTTTCAATCTCTGCTGCCACAGGCTCGGTTGCGCTGATTTACATCATCTTCCGGCTGGTTTTCAGCGTGCTGATGCCCGCAGGCATCGTGCCGGAGGGCGAGATTTTGGCCGCCATCGGCCATTTGTTCGGAGCGGCAAAATGATCGAGATATTGCAGAACGTTCTGATCCCTTTTCTGGATCTAAAGCTGTTGTCGCTGGTCGCACTTGGCACCTTTTCGGGCATCTATATTGGCGCGATCCCGGGGCTTTCGGTGACCATGGCGGTGTCGATCCTGATCTCCTTCACCTTTTCTTGGGATGTCTATCCGGCGATCAGCCTGATGATTGGCATCTATATGGGCGGGGTTTATGGCGGCTCGCGCACGGCGATTTTGCTGAACATCCCCGGCGCACCCTCGGCGATTGCCACAGCCCTTGACGGGTTTCCGATGGCCCAGCGCGGCGAGGCGGGCGAGGCGATTGGCATCACCACGGTGATGAGCTTTTTCGGCGGCTTGATCGGGATCACGGTTTTGGCGCTGGCAGCGCCTTCGGTCTCGGCCTTTGCCATCAAATTTCAGCCTCGCGACTATATGCTTTTGGCGGTGCTGGGGATTTTGCTGGTGGGCTCGCTGTCAGGTGACAGCTTGGTGAAGGGGATCTTTGCCGGCGCGATGGGGTTGATGATCGGCTCGATCGGCTTGGACCCTTTGACGATGGATCAGCGCTTTACCTTTGGATCGACCGCGATGATGGGCGGGATTTCGTTTATTGCGGTGATGATCGGGATGTTTGGCGTCTCGGAGGCCTTGATCCAACTGCATTCGATGAAAACGCCGGGGGTCAAGCAGGTGATCAACCGCATTGTGCCGTCGTTCGGCACCATTCGCAAATATCTACCGCTGTCGCTGCAATCCTCGGCGATTGGGGTGATCATCGGGGCTTTGCCCGGAACCGGGGGCGATATTGCGGCGCTGATGGCTTATGATCATGCGCGGCGGGTGACAAAAGACCCCGAGGTGCCCTTTGGCCAAGGCGCGCGCGAAGGTCTGGTGGCGCCTGAAACCGCCAATAACGCCGCCGTGGGGGGTGCGTTTATTCCGATGATGACGCTGGGCATTCCCGGCGACAGCGTCACCGCCATCATGATCGGCGCGCTGTTCATCCACGGGCTGCACCCCGGCCCGATGCTGATGGTGGAACAGCCGCATATGTTTTGGTTCATCGTTGGCTGCTTGATGCTGGCCAATATCTTCATGCTGATCTTTGGCCTGACCGGTATCAAGCTGTTTGTCAAAGTCGTCGAGATGCCGCGCACCGTGCTGATCCCGCTGATTTTGCTGCTGTCGATTGTGGGCGCCTATGCGGTGAACAATTCTTTGACAGATGTCTATTGGATGCTGGGATTTGGCGTCTTGGGCTATTTCATGCGGCTTTACGGGTTCAGTCTTGGGCCGGTGATCCTTGGCGTGATCCTGTCGCGTTTGCTGGATGACAATTGGCGGCGCGCGATTATCTCGGATCAGGAAAGCCTGCCGCGTCTGCTGCACGGCATTGTCACCAGCCCGCTGTCGCTAACGCTGTTCTTGGCAGTGATCGTGATCTTTTTGTCGAAAACCCCACTGTGGTCGATGCTGATGCGAAAGAAGACATCATGATTAAACTTGGTCTGATCGGCGACAATATTGCCAAGTCGCAAAGCCCGCGCTTGCACCGCTTGGCAGGTCTGCAAAACGGCGCCAAGGTCAGCTATGACAGGCTGGTGCCGGCAGAAAGTGGCAAGGATTTTGACATGCTTTTTGCCGAAGTCGCGCAGGGCGGCTTTCGCGGCGTCAATATCACCTATCCCTATAAGGAACGCGCCGCGCAAAAGGTGCAGATCGACGATCCACTGGTGCGCGCGATTGGCGCGGTGAACACGGTGATTTTTGATGCCGGTGGCCCGCATGGGTTTAACACTGACTATTCAGGCTTTATTGCCGCTTATCGCCATATTCGCGGCAATACCGCACCAGGGGTTGCGCTGATGATTGGCGCAGGTGGTGTCGGCAAGGCGGTGGCTTATGGCTTGGCCGCGATGGGGATCACCGAGATCCGCATTGCCGAGCGCGATCTGCCCAAAGCCGAGGCGCTGGCCGAGGCGCTGCGGGCGGCAAAGCCCGCTTTGCGGGTGGTGACAGGACCGGATGCGGCAGCTTTGGCGCAAGGGGCCGAGGGGCTGATCAATTGCACGCCGGTTGGCATGGTGGGCTACGGCGGCACCCCCTTGCCGCGCGCAAGCATGACAGGCGCGCTTTGGGCGTTTGATGCCGTCTATACCCCCGTGGACACGCAGTTTTTGAACGATGCCGCCGCCCAAGGCCTGCAAATCATCTCGGGCTACGAGCTGTTCATTGGCCAAGGCGTCGATGCCTGGCGGCTTTTTACCGATCTGCCGCTGAATGACGACCGTCTGCGTGCCGATCTTTTGCAACCGGAATAATGTGATGAAAACCTCGATCGCCACCGTCTCGATTTCAGGAAATTTCCGCGAAAAGCTTGAGGCCATCGCCAAGGCGGGCTTTGCTGGCATCGAGATTTTCGAGCAGGACTTTATCGCATCCGATTACGCGCCGCGCGAGATTGGCGCTTTGGTGCGCGACCACGGGCTTGAGATCACGCTGTTTCAACCCTTTCGCGATTTCGAGGGGCTGCCCGAACCCTACCGCAGCCGCGCCTTTGCCCGGGCTGCGCGCAAATTCGATCTGATGGCGGATCTTGGGGCCGAGCTGATGCTGGTCTGTTCAACCCTGCATCCCGCGGCCATGGGGGGCATCGACCGCGCTGCGGCCGATTTCCACGCCTTGGGCGAGATGGCCGCCGCAAGGGGCCTGCGTCTGGGCTATGAGGCGCTGGCTTGGGGGCGCCATGTCAACGATCACCGCGACGCTTGGGAGGTGGTGCGCCGTGCCGATCATGCCCATGTCGGCCTGATCTTGGACAGCTTTCACACCTTGGCGCGCAAGATCGACCCTGAAACCATTCGCCGCATTCCCGGCGATAAGATCTTTTTTGTGCAGCTTGCCGATGCGCCTGCGATCGAGATGGATCTGCTGTATTGGTCGCGGCATTTTCGCAATATGCCGGGCGAGGGCGATCTGGCGGTGACCGCGTTTTTGCAGGCGGTGCTTGCGACGGGCTATGCAGGCCCGCTCAGCCTCGAGATCTTTAACGATCAGTTTCGCGCAGGTCTGCCGCGTTTGGTGGCGCGCGACGGCTATCGCAGCTTGGTCGATCTGATGGATCGGGCGCGGCGGGCCGAGCCTGCGCTTGCGGTCGATCTGCCCGATTTCCCACCACCTGCCGCGGTGCAGGCGGTTGAATTTATTGAAATTGTCACCTCGACGGACCAGCAGGCCGAGCTTGCGGGGTTTCTCGCGACCTTGGGCTTTACCCCGACCGCGCAGCATATCTCCAAGGCGGTGACGCGCTGGCAGCAGGGTGCGATCAATCTGCTGATCAACACCGAAGACACCGGCTTTGCGCATTCCTCTTATGTGGCCCATGGCACCACGGTTTCGGAAATCGCGCTGCGCGTGCCCGATGCGCTTGCCGCAAAAGCCCGCGCGCAGGCCTTGGGCATCGCGCCGCACCTTGAACCCGCAGCCCCCAATGAGCTAACCATTCCAGCCATTCGCGGTGTCGGCGGCAGCCTGCTGCGCTTTGTCGATGCAAAAGCCCCACTGAACCAACTGTGGCAACAGGATTTCACGACACCTCGCCCGATTTCCAAAGCCGCAGGGCTGACCCAGATCGACCACATTGCCCAGACCATGGCCTATGACGAGATGCTCAGTTGGTCGCTATTCTACCACGCTCTGTTTGACGCGCGCAAAGCGCCGATGGTCGATGTCGTGGACCCTGACGGTCTGGTGCGCAGCCAAGCGGTGGAAACTGGCGCGCTCAAAATCACCCTGAACGGAGCCGAGGCGCGGCGCACCCTGGCTGGGCGCTTTGTCGAAGACAGCTTTGGATCCGCGGTGCAGCATATTGCCTTTGGCAGTGATGACATCTTTGCCACCGCCTCGGCGCTGGCCGCCAATGGGTTTCAGGCCCTATCAATTGGCGCGAATTATTACGACGATGTCGAGGCCCGCTTTGGACTTGCGCCCGAGCTGACAGAGCGGTTGCGCGCAGCTAATGTGCTTTATGACGAAGACGCAGGCGGCCAATTCTTTCAGCTTTATTCGCAAACCCGCCCCGAAGGCCTGTTTGTCGAGATCGTGCAGCGGCAGGGCAATTACACCGGCTATGGCGCCGCCAATGCGCCGTTTCGGATAGCAGCGCAAAAACGCGCGACGCGCCCCGCCGGAATGCCACGATTTTAATGATGCTGCCCGACGGCACCAGACCAAAACGGCGCATCCGGCGTGATCTTGGTGTGCCCAAGGCGCAAGACGACGATGCCCCTCACCCCTAAGTTTTCCCGGGGCTTAGGCGCTGCCATCTGCCGCAAGCTTTGGTAAGGCAGGGTTAAAGCGAAAGCGCCAGCTTGCGGCCTTCGTGAAAGGCATAGGCGGCCAGCCGTGGCGCGGTGCAATCGCCGATGCGGTGGGTGGTCTTGCCGGGAAAACTGGCTGGAAACGGATCAAAGGCGCGGTTGGTTGTCGCCATCACCAGCGCCGAGGTCGGCAGCGTTTCAAGCGCTTCGGTCAGCATATTGCGCAGGGTGACGCCATTGCCGTGCCATTCGGCGATACAATGTTCGGTCAGCATCCGAACCCCCAGCTGCGCCAAGCGCCGCCGCACCGCCCCATCTGCCGCGGTGCGGGCGATCTCTTTGCCGACAAAGGCTTCGGGGGTGACCAAGATCACCTGCTTGCCCTGCTCGGCCAAGGCCCAGGCCGTGCCGACGCCGCGCCAATTCGACCCTTCGTCATAAACCACCACCGAATCGCCCATCCGCGCCTCGCGCCTCAGCACCGCTTCGGGCGACCAAACCCCACCCAGATCAAGGCCGGGAAGCCGCGCAAGATGCGGCATCCAGCGCTGAAACCCGGTCTCGTCAGGCTGCGACCCCGTCGCCAAGATTACCACCTCGGCCGGATGTGAGGCGATTTCGGCCTCATCCAGATAGCAATTCAGCCGCAGCGTGACGCCAAGCTGGGTGAATTGCCGTTCATACCAATCCAGCAAATCCAAAATCTGCGCCCGTCTGGGCTGCAAACCGGCCAGGCGAAACTGACCGCCAATCAGGGATGAGGCTTCAACGATTTCAACATGATGCCCCATCTCAGCCGCTGCCCGCGCGGCCTCTAGACCGGCGGGGCCCGCGCCAACCACCAAAACCGACTTTGCCACAGCGGCCGCAACAAACCGATCGCCGCCCCATTCAAATTCGCGCCCAACCGAAGGGTTGATCAGACAGGAAATCCAGTAATCGCGGCTTCTGCGCCCCCAACACATCTGATTGCACGAAATGCAGCCGCGAATATCCTGCACCCGTCCTTCGGTGGTTTTGCGCGCCAGATGCGGGTCCGCAATCTGGCCGCGCACGATCGAGACCAGATCCGCTTGGCCACTGGCAAGGATGGCTTCAGCGTTTTCCGGTGTCCGCACGCCGGCTTCTGATGTGATAACCGCATGTTTTACAACGGCTTTCAACTGTTCGGTCAGCGGCGTTGTCAGCTTTTCGCCATGGGTGAACGGCGGGATAATGCCTTCAAACTCCAGATAGCTGCCATAGCCGCAGGTGACATAATCCAACTCTCCGGTCGCATCGTGTAAAGCGATGATTTCACAGAGGTCTTGCGCCGAAAGCGTCACCGAATAGGCGGGGGAATAGCTGATCGCCAAACCGATGATAAAGTCTTCGCCGCAGGCGCTGCGGATATTTTCGATCAGCATCCGCGAAAATCGGGTGCGGTTTTCCAGACTGCCGCCCCATTGATCGGTGCGGCGATTGCTCCAGGGGGTCCAGAATTGATCCAGCAGGGAATGATAGGCGGCCCAGACCTCAACCCCTTGAAATCCTGATTTTTTCGCGCGGATTGCTGCGGCAAGATGCGCCTCGAGCAGTTCCACTATCTCGGCCTCGGTCATCTGGTGCGAGCCGTCGGAGTCGTGATAGCTTGGCCCGCCCGAAGGCGACCAATGCGGCGCAAAGCTCAGGTCGGAATCGCCATGCGCGCCGATGTGATAAAGCTGCTGACAAATCACCGCGCCAGCCTGTTTCACTTTCGCAGTAATGCGCTGAAAATGCGGGATAATCTCGTCAGAGCTGTGCAAAAGATTGCCGCGCGTCAACACCCCTGTGGCATGCACCGGCACCGGTTCGGTCACGATCATGCCCGCGCCACCCAGCGCCCGTTCCAGCAGATAGGCCTCCATCCGCGGCCCCGGCAGGCCCATATCCGACATGTTGTTGGTATGAGCGCCAAAAACGATACGATTTCGCAAGATGTGGTTGCGCAGTTTAAGCGGTGCAAGCAGGTGGCGATGCTGGGTCATGCGATCCTCCGGTTGCCTTAGCCTAGAGCCAAGGTCCGATCCGGCGTGAGCCATCAGGGCGACATTTCACAGTCTGGAACCGCCACTCTGTCCGCCAAACTTCGCGCCATCAAGGGGCGGATTGCACCGCAGTCTGGCCCAAAATCATCATCTGCGCCCTAAGATCGTCCAAGGATGTATCCGTCAGCCCTTTGACTTGGAAGTTTTTGCGGATCAGGGCAAACCCAAAAAGCACCGCCAACAACATAGCTGCCTTTTCCTCAGCACGCACACCCCCCAGTTTTTCGGCAAGGGGCGTCGCAATCCCTTGCTGCACAAAAGCGCGGATTTTATCGCCCATCACGGGATCAAGCACATTTGCCAAAAGCAGTGTGAAAGGGTTCACCAAATCGGTTTGCGGATTATAGGGCTGGGTAAAACTTTCGACGGCCTTTTCCAGAAGGTTTTCGCGATCACAGGCAAGAACGTCCCAAGCTGGAATATCGGCCAGCGTTGCTTCGAACAATCCCTGTTTGCCGCCAAAATAGCGCGAGACCAGTGCCGCATCGACCCCCGCCGCACCGGTGATATCGCGCACCGAGACGTTCGAATACCCCCGCGTCCAGAACAGGGCGCGTGCTGCCTGTAGCAGTTTTTCTTTGGTCGAAGGTGTCTTTGTCATGGGTTCTGTTTAGGGGGTTTGAAAATGGTGGTCAACATATGTTGACAGCCGACATTTAGGTCTTTAAGGAGGCGTCAACACTTGTTGACAATTCATAGGAGAAGAGCATGTCAAATACCGCCCTCATCACCGGCGCATCTTCGGGCATTGGCATGGAGTTTGCGCGATACCACGCGCAAAAAGGCGGTGATCTTGTGATTGTAGCCCGCCGCCAAGCACCACTCGAGGCGCTGAAACGCGAGCTTGAGGCGGCCCATGGCGTGCAAGTGACGGTGATCGCTCAAGATGTTGGCTCATCCGAGCAGGCGACCGACCTTTTCAAGGCGGTGAAAGCCAAGGGGATCGACGTCGATATCCTGATCAACAATGCTGGCTTTGGCGGCTTTGGTGGGTTTTTGGACCGCGATCTGGCGAAAGACCAAGCCATGATTGATCTGAATATCGCGGCACTTGTAAGCCTGAGCCATCATTTCGGCAAGGACATGAAGGCGCGAAACGGTGGCAAGATGTTGCAGGTTTCCTCCACCGCCGGTTTTCTGCCGGGGCCCTATCAGGCGGTTTATTACGCCACAAAGGCTTTTGTAACGTCGTTCAGTCAGGCGATTGATCAAGAGTTGCGCAAAGACGGCATCACCTCGACAGCACTTTGCCCGGGCCTTGTTCACACAGAATTTGTCGCCTCGGCGGATCTTGAAGGCACTGGTCTTGCAAAGCAAAAAGGCGCGACAGCGGCCTCTGTCGCCAAATGCGGCTATGATGCGATGATGAAGGGCGCGTTGATTGCGATAAATGAGCCGAGCCTGTCCTTCATGATGAATTGGTTAATCCCCTTCTTGCCGCGCCGCAGCGTGCTGAAGATGATCGAAAAGATGCAGACCAAATAATCGCGGCAATTTAGCGTCCCCACTCCCCGTTAGGACCGCATCTTGCACCACCGTCAGGCTCGGCAGGTGCAGAATGGTTTGAATAGGGCCATCAAGGACCCTCGTTATGACTGAGGGAACTTCCGAGGGGGCAGGTCAGTTGCGCTAGCGAATTTTAAGCAATCTGAGCATTGATAGGCTGACGCAAACAGGCGTGTCATCCAAAAATCTAACCCGCGTGCCTATTCTGCACCCAAGACCGCTTGCCGCGTAGGGTCTTACCCTAAGGGCGGCCAGCGCAGGGCAGCTATTGCACCGCTTGCGCCTTGGCGGCCAGCAGTTCGCGTTGCAGCTCGACCTCTTCATGCGAGCGGGCTTTGGACAGGCCCGCCAGCAGCAGATAGGTCGCGGGCGTCAGGTAAAGCGTTGAAATCGCGGCAAAGCCCAAGGCCCCCACCACCACGGCCCCCATGGCTGCGCGCGCCTCGGCCCCGGGCCCTGCGGCCAGCAAAAGCGGCAGCGCACCCAGAATGGTTGACAGCTTGGTCATCATGATCGGGCGCAAGCGCACCTGACTGGCCTTTTCAATCGCCGCGCGCACGCCGTAACCCTCGTCTCGCAGCTGATTGGCAAATTCCACCACCAAAATCCCGTTCTTGGCCATGATGCCGACCAAAAGCACCAGACCGATCTCGGAATAAACGTTCATCGAACCGCCGGTCAGCAGCAGTGCAAAGACCCCGCAGGCCATGCCAAAGGGCACCGTCACCATGATGATCGCGGCCGAGACAAAGCTTTCAAACTGCGCCGCCAGCACCAGCAAGATCACCAGTGCGGCAAAAGCAAAGGTCGTGGCCATGCCATTGGCGTTCTGGCCAATCGTCGCGGCCTCGGCCATCGGCATGATCGCGACGCCCTCGGGCAGCTTGCCTGCAAGCGCTGCCAGCGCCTGCGCATAGCCATCGCCAATCGCAAAACCGTCGCTCAGCGAGGCGGTGATGGTGATCGCGCGCTGTTGTTGTTCGCGCGACAGCGCCGGGGCCGCCGCCGATTCCTTCACCGTCACAAAAGACGACATCGGCACAAAGCGCCCATCGGTGGTGCGGGCAAAGATATTGGCCAGATCGGTCGGATCATTCACCGGCTGCATCGTCGATTGCAGATAGACCGGATAGGTGGTGTCGCCCAGATTGATCGTGCCGACCGATTTGCCATCCAGCATCGATTGCAAGGTGGTGCCCAGACCGCTGACATCAATCCCCAGCTGATCGGCGCGTTGGCGGTCGATCTGCACCTCGACCTGGGCTTGGCTTAGATCATAGCTGCTGCGAATATTGCCAAAGCGGGCCTCGGCCGACAGCGTGTCAACCGCCACATCAGCCGCCTTGGCCAAAGCGTCGTAATTGTTGCCCACCAGCGCAAATTGCAAACCATTGCCACCGCCGCGCACGCCCAAGGAATTGGGCTGCACCGCAAAGGCCCGCACCCCCGGCACCTGAGCGATCATCGCATTGATGTCAGCGGCAATCGCCTGCTGGCCACGGCTGCGCTGATCTTCGGGCACCAGCCCAATAAAGATAAAGCCGCGGTTGGTGCTGCCGCCAAATCCGGTGATCGAGAACAGGTTCTGCACCTCGCCGCTGGCCTTCAGCGGTGCCATCAGCGCCTCGATCTTGTCCAATTGCGCGTTGGTATAGCCAAGGCTTACGTTCTGCGGCGCCTGCACGATCAGGAAGATCGCCGAGCGGTCTTCGGGCGGGGTCAGCTCTTGTTTCAGGCTGGGATAGGCGAAAAAGGCCGCAGTCGCAAAAAGCCCCGCCGCCAGCAAAACCGCCAAGGGCACCTGCAAGGCACCGTGCAAAGACCGGCCATAGGCCCGCGTCAGCGCGCCGCCCAACCGGTCCAGCGCGCCGATCTTTTCAGAAGGGGTCTGCGTCAACGCCTTGGCCGCCATCATCGGCGTCAGCGACAGCGCCACCACAGTCGAGACCATAACCGCAATCGCCAGCGTAAAGCCAAACTCGCGAAACAGCCCCCCCACCTGCCCCGGCAGGAAGGAAATCGGCACAAACACCGCCACCAGCGTGGCCGAGGTTGCCAGCACCGCGAAATAGACCTCTTGCGTGCCCATCACAGCCGCGGCCCGCGCGCCCATGCCCTGCCTGCGCAGCCGCACGATGTTTTCCAGCACCACAATCGCGTCATCCACCACCAGACCCGTGGCCAAAACCAAGGCCAGCAGCGTCAGGATGTTGATCGAAAACCCCGCGAGATATATCCCCGCCAGCGCCCCCGCAAGCGCCACCGGCATCGAGATCGCAGGAATAAGCGTCGTGCGCCAATCGCGCAGAAACAAAAAGATAATTGCCGTCACCACCAGCACAGAGATCACCATCGACCGGATCACCTCGCTGACCGCGCCCTGAATAAAGATCGCGTCATCTGAACTGACCGCAATCACCACCCCTGCGGGCAAGATCGGGCGCAGCTCGTCCAAGACCTTATGGATGCCTTGCGAGATCTGAATGGTGTTGGATTGCGCTTGGCCGATCACCGACAGGCCGACGCCGGTCTTGCCCTGCGCCTTGATCCTTGTGCCCGAGGGGTTGGCGGCCAGAAACACCGAGCCGATATCCTCCAGCCGCACGCCGTCTTTCAGCGTCAGCGCGGCGATTTGTTCAGGGGTCACCACTTTGGAGGTGGCGCGCACGATGATGTTTTGATTGGTGGCGTTCAGCGTGCCTGCGGGGGTATCGACCGCAACCAAGGCCAAGGCTTTGCTGACATCGGCCAAGGTCATGCCGCGCGCGGCCAAGGCGGCGGGGTTGACGTCAACGGTGACAATCTGCGCCGCATCGCCTTGCACCTGAATATCGGCCACCCCTGCAACCGCGCGCAGACGGTCCACCACCAGCGCATTGACCAGATCAGTCAAAGGCCCCAGCGACATGCTGTCCGAGGTCACCGCCAAGCGCATGATCGCTTGGGCGTTGCTGTCGGCCTTGACCACCACCGGCGTGCCCGCATCATCGGGCAGATCGCGCACCGCGCGCGACAGCGCATCACGGGTATCGCTGGCCGCGACGTTGATATCGACATCGGCCGAAAACTCGACCGTGGTGCGGCTGGATCCATAGCGCGAGCTGGACGACACCCCCGTCACCCCCGAGACCCGCGCCGCAGCGCCTTCGATCACCGCAGTGATCTCGGTATCCACCGATTGCGCCGAGGCGCCGGGGTAATCGGTCGAAATCGTCAGCACGGGGCGGCTGACATTGGGCAATTCTTGCACCTGCGTGCCCATCAGCGCCGCAGCCCCCGCCACCAGAATGATTGCGTTCAGCACAAAGGCCAGCACCGGACGGCGCACGAATAAAGACGCAAGGGCAGCGCCTTGCTGGCTTTCAGATTTTGCCATGCCCCGCCCCCCCTAGTTGCCAGCCGCAGCAGCGGCGGCGGCGGCTGGTTTGCCACCGGCTTTGCTGGCAGCCTCCGGTTCTGGGTCTGGCGCGCCAAAAATCTTCACCTCGGCCCCGGGTTTCAAGCCATCCAGCCCTTCAGTGACAACGCTGTCACCCGCCGCCAGATCGCCCGCCACCAAAACGCTTTCGGTGTTGCGCTGCACGATGCGCAGCTGCGCCTTTTCCACCTTCTTGTCCTTCACCCGCCAGACATAGGCCCCGTCCGAGCCCCATTGCACCGACAAAGGATCAACGGTGACAAAGCTTTCGCCGACAAATTCCAGACTGACGGTCAAGGCCATTCCCGGCCGCAGGCTGCCCGCGCTGTTGTCAAGCGCGGCTTGCACGCGAAAGGTGCCACTGGCGCTGTCGATCTGATTGTCCACGGCCACCACGCGGCCCGACAGCACATCTTGCGGCCGCGCCACCGCGACCATCTGCGCAAGCGCGCCCTGCGCCACGGCACCGCTGAGCCGTTCCGGCAGCCAGAAATCCACCCGCAGCACCGAGGCATCTTCGATCCGTGCGATCACCGTTTGCGGCGTAACCTCGACCCCCGGCGTGATGTCCAAAATCCCCACCACCCCGTCAATCGGCGCGAGGATGCTGCGGTCTTCCAGATCTTGGCTGGCGGTGCGCAGGTTCAACTCGGCCACCGTGGCTGCAAGCTGCACCGCTTGGCTTTGGCTTTCGGCCACGGCCTTGCTTTTCACCAAGGCGGCATTGCGTACGAGCGAGCGTTGCGCGTCGGCATAGGCCGCCTGCGCCTTGTCAAAGGCAATCTGCTGGCTTTGATTGTCCAAAGTCGCAATCACCTGCCCCGCCGCCACCTTGGCCCCCGAGCCGATCAGCACCGCCGTGACCTGACCGCTGCCCTTGGGCAGAACCGTCACCGCAGATTGCGCCGAAGCCGTGCCCAGCGCCGAAACCCGGCTGTTCAAAATCTCGGTTCCGGCAGGTTTCACCACCACCGTGGCCACCCGCGGCCCGCGCCCGCCCCTGCCGCCCGCAGCGGCACCTGCCGGCGGCTTGGCCGCACCGGCCGCTTTGCCCGCGGCTTGCGACGCGCCCGCAGCGCTTGGCTCGGCACCAATGCCCCAGCGCGCCAGCATCTGCCCCGCACCCGGAAAGAACGCGAGCCACAGCCCCGCCGCCACCGCCAACACAACCAGCAACGCCGCACCCTGTTTGAACCCTGAACGCACGTTTTCCTCCAGCTCTGCCCTCAGGCAAACATAGCATGATCAATGGTTCCGCCAAGCTGGCCCGCAGCTTTTGCGCACCTTATGCCTTTAACGTGGCAGCCAAGCGTTTCTGTCGCCAAAGACACCAGATGTCGCGCAAAGAAAAAGCGCCCCGAAGGGCGCTTTTTATTGGTCCAGAAAGCTGCGCAGCTTGCGCGAGCGGCTGGGGTGTTTCAACTTGCGCAAAGCCTTCGCTTCGATCTGGCGAATGCGTTCGCGCGTCACGCTGAACTGCTGGCCCACTTCTTCCAAGGTGTGGTCGGTGTTCATGCCGATGCCAAAGCGCATCCGCAGCACACGTTCCTCGCGCGGGGTCAGGCTGGCCAAAACCCGCGTCGTGGTTTCTTTCAGGTTTTCCTGGATGGCGCTGTCCAAAGGCAGGATCGCATTCTTGTCTTCGATGAAATCGCCAAGCTGGCTGTCTTCTTCGTCGCCAATCGGGGTTTCCAGCGAAATCGGCTCTTTGGCGATTTTCATCACCTTGCGCACCTTTTCCAAAGGCATTTGCAGCTTTTCTGCCAATTCCTCGGGGGTTGGTTCGCGGCCAATCTCGTGCAGCATCTGGCGGCCCGTGCGCACCAGCTTGTTGATCGTCTCGATCATATGCACCGGAATACGGATGGTGCGCGCCTGATCGGCGATCGAGCGGGTGATCGCCTGACGGATCCACCAGGTCGCATAGGTCGAGAACTTATAGCCGCGACGATATTCGAACTTATCCACCGCCTTCATCAGGCCGATATTGCCTTCCTGAATAAGATCAAGGAATTGCAAACCACGGTTGGTGTATTTCTTGGCGATCGAGATCACCAGACGCAGGTTGGCCTCGACCATTTCCTTTTTCGCCTGACGCGCTTCTTTCTCGCCCTTTTGCACCTGATTAACAATGCGGCGGAATTCCGAGATATCAACGCCGATATAGGTGCCGACCTGCGCCATCTCGGCGCGCAGCTCTTCAACCTTTTCGCGCGACCGCTCCAGCAGCGCCTGCCAGCCGCGCCCCGATTTTTCCGCCATGCGGTCCAGCCAGGTTGGGTCCAGCTCGTAGCCTTGGTATTCTTCGATAAACTCGCGGCGGTTGATCCGCGCCGCATCGGCCAGCTTTACCATGCCCGAGTTGATCGACATGATCTTGCGGTTGATGCCGTAAAGCTGGTCAATCAGCGCTTCGATCCGGTTGTTGTGCAAATGCAGCGCATTGACCAAAACCACGATCTCCGAGCGCAGCTTTTGATAGGCGGCTTCCTCGGTCGACGAAAAGCGGTGCTTTTCCGACAGGGTCGCCGACATCCGCAGATCCTGCATCTCGGCCAGCATCGCGTAATCGCTGGCGATCTGGTCCAAGGTTTCCAGAACCTTTGGCTTCAGCGCCGCTTCCATCGCGGCCAAAGACATCGAGGCGCCATCCTCGTCGTCGTCATCCTCGTCGCTTTCGCCGCGCATCAAAGGATTGCCGTCGGCATCCAGCTCAGGCTCGGCCACGGCAACAGGTTCAACCCGCCGCGGCGTGGCGCTGATCGGCACCGACCCCAGATCCGAGCCGACGATCTCTTCATCGCCTTCCAACGAGCGGCCAAAGGTCGCCTCAAGGTCAATCACATCGCGCAGCAGAATGTCTTCGGACAAAAGTTCGTCACGCCAGATGATAATGGCCTGAAAGGTCAGCGGGCTTTCACAAAGCCCGGCGATCATGGTGTTGCGACCAGCCTCGATGCGCTTGGCAATCGCGATCTCGCCTTCGCGCGACAACAACTCGACCGAGCCCATCTCGCGCAGATACATCCGCACAGGGTCATCGGTGCGGTCCAGCGCCTCGGTGGTGGTATGCACCACCGCCACTTCGCCGCCACGCCCCGAGACATCGACCAATTCGCCAACGATCGGCGCTTCGCCACCCTCTTCAACGTCTTCGTCTTCGACCACATTGATGCCCATTTCGGACAGCATCGACATCACATCTTCGATCTGCTCGGAAGACACCTGTTCGGGCGGCATCACCTGATTAAGCTGCTCATAGGTGATATAGCCACGCTCACGGGCATCCGCGATCATCTTCTTGACCGCAGCTTGGCTCATATCCAAGGAGACGTCTGCCTCTTCAGCTTCGGGCTTGCCGTCGTCGGTGTCTTTCGAGGCCATGAGTGCTCCTGTCTGGTCGTATTGGGGCTTCTCAGCGATGGACTGAGCCGAATCAAAATATAGCTGGTCGAATCAATAACGCGAATCACGGCAGGTTAAAGCCGAATCAGTGCTTTTTCTTCACCCAAACCTGCCCATCAATCAGGTTTTGCAGATGAGACATCATCGCAGAGCGGTCTTCGCCCAGATCTGCGGCATCCTCTCGGGTTGGATTGTCAGCGCGGTGGCGCGCTGCGGCCGCCTGCGACAAGCGCCAATCCAAGCCTTCGTCGGCCAGCCCCCAAATGTCTTCGGCGGCATCCTCGGTCTCTCGCCGCGCTGAACGATGCGCGGTCAATTTGGCAAATTCTTCCGCAAGACATAACGTCGCCAACTCCTCATCGTCGCGGTTGCTTACGCAGGGCGCAAACACAACATGGGAACGCGCGAACAATTCCTCAAGGTCAGCGCGCGCTGCCTTTTGGATATGATCCAAGAAATCTGCGGCCGCGCCATGCTGCAAGATCAGCCGCCGCAGCGTTTCTTGCGCCGGTGTCGGCAGATCCAACCGCTCAAGCGGGCTTTCAAACTTCGCCACCAGCTTTGGATGGCTGATCAATGTAGCCAGCACAATGTCGATGCGCTTGGCCTCTTCGATATGCGCATCGCCATTGGCCAAAAGCGTGCCCTTGGTCGAGGCAATCGGCGGCAACAACGGCCCCTCAAAGCTGCGCTGGCCTTTGACAAAAGCCGGCCGCACCCCTGCCTTGGGCGCGCGACCCGGACGCTGGCCAAACAGCGCCCAGCGCAATTGCTTGATCTCTTCGCCGTAATGGGTGCGGATCGACGGATCAACGATGCGCTTGAGTTGCGCACGCAGAACCTTGTCCAAAGCAGCCTTGCGCTCGGGGCTGTCAAACACCCGCCCCTCGGTCTCGCGCTGCCACAGCAAGCGCACCATCGGCTGCGCCTCCTCCAGCACGGTCTTCATGGCGGCCGCACCTTTGGACTTGATCAGATCATCAGGATCAAGCCCCGCAGGCATAACGGCAAACCGCAAGCCCTTGCCCGCCTCCAGCAAAGGCAGCGCCAGATCGATCACCCGCAAGGCCGCGCGAATGCCTGCGGTGTCACCATCCAGCGCGATGATCGGCTCATCAGAGATCCGCCACATCAAGCGCAGCTGATCTTCCGTCACCGCCGTGCCCAAAGGCGCGACTGCCGCGGTAAACCCCGCCTCAGACAGCGCAATCACATCCATATAGCCCTCGGCCACCACCAAAGGCGCGCCCTTGCCCGCCGCCTCGCGGGCGGGCGCATGGTTGAACAGATTGCGCCCCTTATCAAATAACTCGGTCTCAGGCCCGTTCAGATACTTCGCCCGCGCATTGGGGTCCATCGCACGGCCCCCCAAACTGATCGCCCGCCCGCGCCCATCGCGGATCGGAAAGATGATGCGGCCGCGAAACCGATCATAGGGCGCGCCGCCATCCTCGGGCTTGGCACAAACCCCCGCGCCGACGATCAGATCATCGGCCACCCCCTTTTGCCGCAGCGCCTGATACAGCCCCTGCCGCGCATCCGGCGCAAAGCCGATCTGCCAGCGCTCTTGTGCCGCCTCTGATAACCCGCGCTTGGCCAAATAGGCCCGCGCCTCGGCAGCAGCCCCGGTGCGCAACTGCAAGCGAAACCACTTCCCCGCCTCTTCCATCACCTCGGCCAGCTGGGCGCGCCGATCGGCCACCTGCACCGCCCGCAGGTCGCGCGCAGGCATCGCCATCCCCGCCTCACGCGCCAAAACCTCGACGGCTTCCATAAAGCCAAGGTTCTCGCTTTCCTTGATAAAGGTCACCGCATCGCCCTTGGCATGGCAGCCAAAGCAATAATAAAAACCTTTGCGATCATCGACATGAAAGGAAGCCGATTTTTCCTGGTGAAACGGACAAGGCGCCCACATATCGCCCTTGCCCTGATTGGACTTGCGCGCATCCCATGTGACTTTCCTGCCCACAACCGAGGACAGCGAGACGCGATTGCGCAGTTCATCAAGGAATCCGGGCGGCAGGCTCATGCCTCGTTATATCAGCCCTTCCCCCCCCGCTGTAAAGCCTTCGCCGCAGGCTTTCATCTTGGTCTAAATATCCCCGCCGGAGGCTCCTTAGGCGAGGGGAGGACGCTCCGCGGGGGATATTTAGACCAAGATGAAAGCGCGGGTCTGCTTATCCAAGGATGTCGCGGGCAAGGTGGTGAAAGATCGCCACGCCGGCTTCGATAAGGGCGTCGGGGAAATCGTAGTCGGGGTTGTGCAGCGCAGGTGCGGTTTCACCTGCACCCAGAAACAACATGGCGGATTTGGTTTTTCCCCAGCCGAACACGCCGAAGTCTTCCGAGGCGCGCTCTGGCAGGCCGCTGTCGTCAAAGGGGATCTGAAGCGCTGTCAGGCTGCGTTCCAGCTGCGCCACGGCTTCTGGGTCATTGACCGAGGCGGCAAAGCTGTCTTGTTGCGCAAAGCTGATCTTCAGGCCAAACGCCGCTGCATGGCGCTGGGCCAGATCGACGACGCGGCTTTGCAGGGCTGCCATTTGTGCGTCTTCGGTTGTGCGCAGCGTCACCCAGATTTCCGCAGCCCCGGGTGCTATGCCAAAGCTTTGCGCGCCCAGAGTTGCATGGGTCAGGGTCAGGCGTTGATAGGCTTGCCCCAGCGGGCCGGGGCGATCAAGCGCCATCAGCGCGGGCATCAGCTGCGCCATGGCTTGCGCCGGTGAGAGGCCGTTTTCGGGTTCGGCTGCATGGGCGGTTTTGCCTTCCAGCATGATGCGCAGGCCTTGGCTGGCGCAATTGACCACGCCTGCGGCGAGGCGTGTCTGGCCAAGCGCTGCGCCCGGCCAATTGTGGATAGCAAAGGCCCAATCGGGGCGTAGGGCTGCATAGCGCGGATCTTGCACCACGGCGCGCGCGCCCGAGCCGTCTTCTTCGGCGGGTTGGAACATCAGCACCACCCGCCCCCGCGCGGGCCTGCGCCGTGCCAGCTGCCGCGCCAGCCCCAAAAGCAGCACCATATGGCCATCATGGCCGCACAGATGCCCCTTGCCCGCATGGGTCGAGCGGTAAGGCAGATCTGACAGCTCGGCGATCGGCAGCCCGTCCAGCTCGGCGCGAAACATCACTGTGGGGCCACTTTGCGCGCCTTGGAACAGGGCCGCCACGCCGTGACCGCCAAGGCCGGTGACAATCTCATCAGGGCTCAGCGCGTGCAGAGCCGCCACGATCTGCGCCGCGGTGCCTGCCTCGTCGCCCGAGACATCGGGGGTTTGGTGCAGCGCGTGGCGCTGGGCGATCAGCGCCACCAGATCGGCATTGCTTAGCCTCATGCCGCGCGTGCAGCGAGGGTTTTCAGCGCCACTTCCAGCTCGTGCCAGCCCGTGCGCGCCATCGAGCGGAACAGCATGATCCGAAAGCCTTGCTCTGACACCCGCATCACCACGGCCGACATGTGATAAACCGGCGTGCGCGCGGCACTGCCTACGGGAAAAGCCGCAAGCCGCAGATCAATCGGCACATAGCGCGCCAAAGCGTCAACCGCCAAAGGCCCCGAAAGCGACAGGGTGACCCAAGCGCCCGATTGATCGGTGACCGCCGCCACCCCCGCCAGATCGGGGCAATCTGCGCCGATCAAAAACGCCTGATCGCGCCCGCTCCAGACCATCAGCGCCGCGTCTTTGCTGGCAAAGCTGTTGACGCCCGGAAAGGCCAGCCCCAGCGGTTTCAGCGCCTTGGCCAGCGCTTTTGCTTGGCCCGGAAAAGGTTGGATCGAGGTCACAGCGCCGTGGTCCAGCTCCATCAGCACGGTGCCTGCAATGCTCAGCGGAGCTTGGCCTTCCAAAGCGGTCTTTGCGATATATTCAGGCACGAAGTCTCTCCCCTGCTTTGTCAAAGAACACCGGATCGCAAACCTCGCAGAGCACATCTACGCCGCGCAGACGGTCCACCAGCCGCACGGTATCGCCAATGCGCGCCCGCCCGTTTACCAAAAAGCCCAAGGCGATATGGCGGTCAAACAGCGGCGAATAACCCACCGAGGTTGTATAGCCCAGACTGTTGACGCGCGTCAGATCTGCTGCGGTATCAAAGAGATGCGCGCCCGAGGTGATCTCGGCAATCGTCACGGGCTTCAGCCCCACCATCTGCTCGCGCGCAGGGCCATGCAGGCCGTCTCGCTGGGCGCCCCGTTTGCCGATGCAGTCTTTCTTGGCCGAGATCATCTTTTCTGCGCCAATGTCATAGGCGGTGACACGGCCGTGGATCTCGGCATGGGTGATCAGGCCTTTTTCGATCCGCAGCACGTTCAGCGCTTCCATGCCATAAGGCCCGCCGCCCATGGTTTCGGCCCGCGCCACCAGATCGCGGAACAGCGCCTCGCCAAAGCGGCTGGGCACCGCGATCTCGTAGCCTTCTTCGCCCGAAAAGCTGATGCGGAACAGGCGCGCGTTGGTCGAGCCCAGACGCAGGCTGCCCGCAGCCATAAAGGGGAAACCTTCCAGCGGGGCATCCAGCAGCGAGTTGATCAGCGCCCGCGCCTTCGGCCCTGCCACCGCAAATTGCGCCCAAGCCTCGGTGACGGAAATGAACCGCACATCCCAATCGGCGCAATGCGCCTGATGCACGAAATCCAGATGCCGCATCACCAGACCCGCGGCAGCGGTGGTGGTGGTCATCAGATAGTGGTCTTCGGCCAAGCGCGCCGAGGTGCCATCATCCAAAACATAGCCATCCTCGCGCAGCATCAGGCCATAGCGCACCCGACCGACCGGCAAGGTGCTGAAGGTATTGGTATAAACCAGATCAAGGAAGCGGCCCGCGTCGCGGCCCTGAATGTCGATCTTGCCAAGGGTCGAGACATCGCAAACCCCCACAGCCCCGCGCACATAAGCAATCTCGCGGTCACAAGACTGCCGCCATGTCGTCTCGCCCGGTTTGGGGAAATAGCTGGGGCGATACCACAGCCCCGCCTCAATCATCGGCGCGCCGCGGTCGCGGCTGGCTTGATCCGAGGTCATAAAGCGCTGCGGCGCAAAGCCTGCGCCGCGCCCGCCCGCCCCCATCGCCGCGATCGAGGTCGGCACATAGGGCGGGCGATAGGTGGTGATGCCAGTCTCGGCAATGCCGCGCCCGGTGGCATCGGCCAAAACCGCCAAGGCGCCAACGTTGGAGTTTTTGCCCTGATCAGGCGCCATGCCTTGGGTGGTATAGCGCTTCATATGCTCGACCGAGCGGAAGCCCTCTTGCGCGGAGAGCTTGACGTCTTTGGTGGTGACATCATTGGCGAAATCTAGCCAAGCGCGGTCCTTGCCTTCGACCTGCCACAGCGGGGTGATGGTATAGGGCAGACCCTCGGCGCGCGGCACGGCGATCTCTGTCGGCGCGCGCCCCAGCGCTTGCAGCGCTGACTGCGCGCTTTGCGCCCCTTCTGTCAGGCAATCGAGGCTGGAAAACGCGCCGTTGCAGGCGCCAGCGGCGCGCAAATTCGGCACGGCGTCCGCCATTGGCACAAAGGCTGCGATGCTGGCCTCCCACCTTGGCCGCCCGTTCATATGGCAGGTCAGATGCACCATCGGGTTCCAACCGCCCGAGACCAGCAAAAGATCGCAATCCATCTCGAAGGCACCGGCCATATGGCGGCCCGAGATCGCGGTCAGCCCCAGCCGACCTTTGGTATCCGTGACTTCAGCGCCAAGATAGACTGGGCAATCTTCAATCGCCGAGGCATCCGTGCGGCTGTCCAAGATGGCCGCCACCGTCACCCCTGCCGCGATCAGCTGGCGTGCCACTGCGCGCGCGCCGTCGTTATTGGCAAAAAGCACCACGCGCTTGCCTGCAACCACACCGTATTTATGCAGATAGGTTTGCGCCGCCGAAGCCAGCATGATGCCGGGGCGGTCGTTCATCGGGAAAGCGATCGGGCGTTCCAGCGCCCCTGCTGCCAGCACCACTTGGGCTGCCGTGATGCGCCAGAAACATTCGCGCGGCAGGTCTGGGCGCGGGCTGCGGTGCAGCCCCACCCGTTCCAGCGCCGAATAGACCCCGCCATCATAGGCCCCGGTCACCGTGGTGCGGGTCATGATCCGCACATTCGGCAAAGCGCGCAGCTCGGCTTCGGCAGCGGCGACCCAGTCGGCGGCAGGCTTGCCATCAACCTGACCCTCGGCATAGGGCAAGCGCCCGCCCAAGAGCCGGTCTTCTTCGCATAAGATCACATCTGCACCGGCGCGCCCTGCGGTCAGTGCGGCCATCAGCCCAGCCGGCCCCGCCCCCACCACCAAGACATCGCAAAAGGCGAAGGCCTTTTCATAATGCCCCTCGTCATGCTTGCCAGACAGGCTGCCAAGCCCTGCGGCGCGGCGAATGATCGGCTCGTAAATCCGCTCCCAAAAGGCGCGCGGCCACATGAAGGTTTTGTAGTAAAACCCCGCCGACAAGAACGGCGAGGCCAGATCGTTGATGCTGAGCAGATCAAAGCGCAGGCTGGGCCAGCGGTTTTGGCTGCGCACCACCAGACCTTCAAAGATCTCTTGCACCGTGGCGCGCACGTTTGGCGTCTGATTGGCGGGGCCGACCACTTCGATCAGCGCGTTGGGTTCTTCGGAACCTGCCGTCAAAACCCCACGCGGACGGTGATATTTAAAACTGCGCCCCATCAGCCGCACGCCATTTGCCAACAGCGCCGAGGCGACAGTATCGCCCTTGAACCCCTGATAGCTGCGCCCGTCAAAGCTGAAGCTGACGGGCTTGGCGCGATCAATCTGACCTTTGCCTTCAATGCGCATCTTTGGCCCCTTTGTTGCGGCCCGCAACCAATTCAGCGGCCAGAACCGCGTGGCTGACCGTGTTGCGCGTCACCACCATCCAAGCGCCGCAGCCCTGTTCGTGATACCACAAATCCCGCGTCAATCCTGCCGGATTGTCCCGCAAGAACAGCTGGTTATCCAGATCATCCAGCGAGGCCCCCTCCCCCGCACGGGTCAGATAATCCTCGGTGCCCATATAGTAAAACTCACGCCGATCACGGCTGCCACACAGGGGGCAAGGTAGTTTCATGCGCTGTCTCCCTAGTGCAAATTATGTTGGCTGCCGGTGCCTTCTTCGTCCATCACCTCGCCGGTTCGGAACCGGTCCAGACGGAAGCGCTTGGCGACCTCGTGGCTTTCGCCGGTGGCCATCAGATGCGCCATGCACCAGCCCGAGGCGGGCACGGCCTTGAAGCCACCATAGTTCCAACCGGCATCAACAAACAGCCCCTCGATATGGGTCTTGTCGATGATCGGCGAGCCGTCGGGCGTCATATCCATGATCCCGCCCCAAGACCGCAGCACCTTGGCGCGGCCGATCATCGGCATCAGGGTCATGCCGGCCTCCATCACATGCTCGACCATCGGCAGATTGCCGCGCGACGCATAGCTGGAATAAAAGTCGATATCGCCGCCAAAGACCAAACCGCCCTTGTCGGATTGGCTGATATAAAAATGCCCCATGCCAAAGGAAATCACATGGTCGATGATCGGCTTTAGGCCTTCAGTTACAAAGGCTTGCAAGACATGGCTTTCAATCGGCAGGCGCATTCCGGCCATTGCCGCCACCTGGCTTGAGCGTCCTGCAACCACCATGCCAACCTTTTTGGCGCGGATCGGGCCGCGTGTGGTTTGCACGCCGCGCACGACGCCATTTTCAATATCAATGCCGGTGACTTCGCAATTCTGGATCAGATCGACGCCGCGCCGGTCGGCGCCGCGCGCATAGCCCCAAGCCACCGCATCATGGCGCGCGGTGCCGCCGCGACGGTGCATCAAGCCGCCATAGATCGGAAAGCGGGTCTGCTCGAAATCCAGATAGGGCACCTCTTCGCGCACGCGCTCGCGGCTCCACAATTCGGCGTCATCGCCTTGGTTGATCATCGCATTGCCGCGCCGGGCCAAAGTGTCGCGCTGCCCGTCGGAATGGCACAGCACCAATTGGCCACGCTGAGAATGCATGACGTTGTAGTTCAGCTCGGCCTCCAGCCCTTCCCAAAGCTTCAGCGAATGGCTGTAAAACTCCGAGTTGCCGGGCATGTAATAATTGGCGCGCACAATCGTGGTGTTGCGCCCGATATTGCCGCCGCCCAGATAGCCCTTTTCCAGCACCGCGATATTGGTAAGCCCATGGTTTTTCGCCAGATAATAGGCCGTCGATAGCCCATGCCCGCCACCACCGATGATGATCGCATCATATTCGGCCTTGGGCTCTGGGCTGCGCCAAGCGGGGCCCCAGCCCTTGTTTCCCAACAGCCCCTGCGTGATCACTTTCAGGCCAGAATAGCGCATCGCACCGCTCCTTGAATTTGCAGGAAGTGAACCCGCTTTGCGCCCCTTATTCAATACCTAAAGCCCGCCCACGCGTGTATCCGCGACACCCGATGTCGCAGTCCAGCCTTGGCACTTGCGCCACGCGGCCGCGGTGCGCCTTGGCGCAGCCAGTCTGGCGGCGGCCAAAGATCGAATCACACCCTATCAAGCGCCCAGCCGGGCGCCACATCGGTAGGCTCGATTTTGGAAACGATTCAGCCCGCTGAAAGGGATTGTCGCGCCCACCCGCCGCGCCGCCACGCTGATTGCACAATTGCCTTTCAAATCGCCATACGAAAGCCAAAGCTCTCTCACCTTATGCAGACTTGACGAGATCATCTACGCCTTCGGGCCAACGCCGCCGCTTTCGGCCGCAAGACGTGAATTTGGGATAGAGCTATGAAAAAGACCACATTTCGCATTCTTCAGCGTCTTTTGAGGCTTGGCTCACATCCGGCGTCGCGCCGCTTTGTCGAGGACACACAGGGGTCCTTGTTGCTGCTAACGTTATATCTGTTTGTGATCATGGCCTTTATGGGCGGTCTTGCAATCGACTTGATGCGCTACGAACAAACCCGCACATCGCTGCAAAATACGCTGGACCGCGCCACCTTGGCCTCGGCCTCGCTGTCGCAGACCCTGGACCCCGATCAGGTCGTCAGCGATTATTTCGCCAAGGCTGGCATGTCGAATTATCTGCAAAGCGTCACCGTAACCAATGGCGTGAACTTCCGCACCGTCGAGGCCAATGCCTCGGCCACCACAGACGCCTATTTCATGCATCTGATCAAAAACGGCGATATCAACTCGGACCCCAAGCGCATCGCCATGACCACCAAAGGCAAGTCTATAGCTGAACAGCGCATCAACAATGTTGAAATCAGCCTTGTTCTCGACATCTCCGGTTCGATGGGGTGGAACAACCGCCTCGAGAACCTGAAAGTTGCAGCCAAGGATTTTGTACAAACCGTTATTTCCAACGATGCGGCAGGCAAGATCTCGATCTCGATTGTGCCCTTTGACGATCATGTCAACTTGGGCCCTGATCTGCGCAGCAAATACACCGGCCTGACAAATGACCAAGGCTTTGCCAATGCCTATTGCATTGACCTGCCCGCTTCGACCTACAACTCGACCGGCATTGATCCCACAGCCAGCATGCCCATGGTCTCTCTGCATGATTTCTCGAGTGACACCTACTATGCGCAAGGCTTTGTAAGCCCGACAGATCGGACCTATTCGATCGGATATGATCCGGTTTACAATCGGAACACCGCGATCTGCCCAACGATAACGAATAATTTCCTGCGTTTGCCAACCCGCTCGATCCCAGCATTGAACGGCTACATAGATGGCTTGGTGGCGCTTGGCGGCACGGCGATCAACATCGGCATGAAATGGGGCGTGACGATGATGGACCCAAGCCAGCGCGCGATCTTCACCAGCCTGCGGCAAGATGGCAAGATCCCGAACGAGATCCCCGATCGTCCCCTAGCTTATGGCGACAAGAATGTGATGAAGGTGATCGTGCTGATGACCGACGGCGAAAACTCGGGCGGGCGACGGGTTGATGAAGCCTATAAAACCGGCCCCTCGCCAATCTATTTCAGCTCCGTTGAGGGCAGATATTCGATCCGCTTCACCTCGGGGCGTCCGTCAGCAGCAGGGTCAAACGAATATTATGTGCCGCATCTGAATGCTTGGCGGTCCAAACCCTATACAAATGGCACAAAGGGTTGGGTTTGGGATTGGGGGTATTCGCCTGAATTGGGCTGGCGGTGGCAGTATTTTTACCGGGATCTCGACACTGCGACCCAACTGACCTGGCCAGAAGTCTGGAGCAAAATGCGCCTGAGTTATGTTGCATGGCAGTTCTATGCCCGTGGCCTCGGCTATAACAACTGGAACAGCATGGTGAACAACTTCTACGCCGCCATCGACAAGCTGTCGACCGTCCCCGATGCAGCCTCGATGAACCAACAACTGCAATCAATCTGCACTCTGACAAAGGACAAGGGAATTGTTGTCTATGGAATCGCCTTCGAGGCCAGTGCCAATGGCCAAGAGCAGATTTCAAAATGCGCCAGCTCGCCCGCGCATTACTTCAACGCCGAGGGCCTTCAAATCGGAACCGCTTTCAAGACCATCGCCAATAACATCAACCAGCTTAGATTGACCCAATGATCCGTTCCCTACGCTTCAAGTTCAGCCGCCTGACCCGCGCCTTTCGCAATGACGACGGCATGGCCAGCATCGAATTTGCTCTGATGATCCCTTTGCTCTTGGGGGTCTTCATGGCGTCATTTGAAAGCGGAATGCTGATGACACGGTCAATCATGCTGGAACAATCGGTCGATATGACCATGCGCGAATTGCGTCTGGGCCATTACCCGACGCCAACCGCAGAGCTGCTTAAAAGCGAAATCTGCCGCCGAACGGTGATTTTCAAAGACTGCGAACAGAACATCATGATCGAAATGACCCGCCTAAGCACCAGCACCTGGGCCCTGCCGAAAACGGGGGTGAAATGTATTGATCGTTCCCAAGATATCCAACCCGTCACCACTCTGCAAATCGGCCAGAAAAACGATCTTATGTTGGTGCGGGTCTGCGTGCCACAGGATGCGCTTTTCCCCACGACCGGAATAGGTCTTGGCCTGCCTAAGGATGGCAAGGGCGGCTACGGGGTTATTGCCGTCACGGCTTTTGTCACTGAACCTAATTAAGGAGCCGCACATGCGCTGGTTTACATCTTCGCTGCGTCGCTTCCGTGAGGATCAAAGCGGCACCCTGATTGCAGAAGCCGTGATTGTCTTGCCGATGATGCTTTGGGCCTATCTGGCGATGTTTGTGTATTGGGATGCCTACCGCTCGATCAATTCCGCACAAAAAGCGGCCTATACCATTTCGGACCTGATCTCGCGCGAGATGAACACCGTGCCTTTGACGCCTGCCTATATCACGGGCATGCGCGATCTCATGCAATATCTGATAGATGACACCCAAGCCGTCAGCATCCGCGTCAGTTCAGTGACCTATTCAAAGACCCGCACCCGGCTTGAAGTGGATTGGTCGATCTCACCCGACAGGGCCTTGTCCGCCCTGACAACAAACACCTTGGCAACGGTTCAAAGCCGCATTCCAGCGATGTCAGATGGCGACCACGCCATCATCGTTGAAACGCAGGTGCAATATCATCCGGCCTTTGAGGTTGGTCTCAGCGATCAGGTGTTGGAACAGTTCATCGTCACCCGCCCCCGCTTTACCCCAAAGATCTGTATGACGGGGTTTAGCTGCACTTGATCGTTTTTTTCAGATCACGAGTGCCAGTTAATGCGACCAGAGCGCCCAAAATCAGCTGACCCGATTACATAAGAACAGATTGTGCGATCACGCACAGCGGCTTGCCGATTTTTATCCAAGCTTTCGCCATTGCCGCTGTGGTCTTGCAGACCTATCTCTGGATCAACCTGCACTGCCGAACCAAGGAGGCTGCCATGTCCCTGCGTCCCGTTACCCGTACATCGCTTGCTCAACCCCATGTCGAGGGCGCTGGCGTGCATCTGCACCGTGCCTTTGGCTTTGGCGATCCAAGCCGGCTGGACCCTTTCTTGATGTTTGACGATTTTCGCGGTGACGCGCCGCGCGACTATATGGCGGGCTTTCCTTGGCACCCGCACCGCGGCATTGAAACCATCACCTATGTGCTGGCCGGTGCGGTAGATCACGGCGACAGCCTTGGCAACCGTGGCACCCTGAAGGGCGGCGATGTGCAATGGATGACCGCAGGCTCGGGGATTTTGCATCAGGAAATGCCCAAGGGCAACGCGCAGGGGCAGATGCACGGCTTTCAGCTTTGGGCCAATCTGCCGCGCGAGCTGAAGATGACAAAGCCACGCTACCAAGACGTCAAGGGCCATGACATCCCCGAGCTGCTGGAAGACGACGGCACCGTGGTCAAGGTGATCGTGGGCTCGTTCTGGGGCAAGACCGGGCCGGTGGACGGCATCGCCGCCGATCCGCAATACCTTGATATCTTCGTGCCGCCCGAGAAAAAGCGCAGCTTTAAAATCGACACCCGCCGCCAAGCCTTTGCCTATGTCTTTGAAGGCGCTGGCCGCTTTGCCGATGCAGCGGCCCCGCGCGGCGTGCTGATGGAAAAGGAATATAAGGGCCAAGAGCTGAACATCCGCGATATGTCGGGCAATCGCAGCCTTGTCGAATTTGGCAAGGGCGACGAGATTACCGTGCAGGCTGGGCCAGATGGCATCCGGTTCTTGCTGATCTCGGGCGCGCCTATTCAGGAACCCGTGGCATGGCATGGCCCCATCGTGATGAACACCCAAGCCGAGTTGCAGCAGGCGATGACCGAACTGCGCAACGGCACCTTTATCAAACCCGCGCATTGACGCGCCCGGCGCGCGCGATATGGTGCCAGCCATGACATCCATCTTGCGCGCGCTTTTCCTGCTTTGCCTGACCGCCTGCACGCAGTTTCCCAGCGTGGACGCGGCGGCTGCACCTGATTTGGCAGGCCCTGCGCTTTTGCCAACACGAGATTTGGCGGTAGACCCGCTCGATCCACTGGCCGAAGACCCGCTGGCCGCAAGCAGCGCCGCTTTGCGCGCCCGCGCCGCAGCCCTGCGAAGCAGGTGACAACCGCGCGCCGCGTTGCCTTTGGCCCCGCCTTGGGCTAACAAACTCCAAATTCAAAACCACGGAGTTTCCCCATGTCGGCTGCCCCCCTGCGCATTGGTCTTGCTGGCCTTGGCACTGTCGGCATTGGTGTTGTCAAAATCGTGCAAGATCACGCCGATCTGATCGCGCGCCGCACCGGCCGCGCGGTGGTGATCACCGCCGTTTCGGCGCGTGACCGCACGAAGACCCGCGATGCGGATCTGTCGGGCTATGCTTGGGAAACCGATCCGGTGGCCTTGGCCCAGCGCGAGGATGTCGATGTCTTTGTCGAGGTGATGGGCGGCCATGAAGGCCCCGCGAAACTCGCCACCGAAGCCGCGATTGCGGCGGGCAAGGATGTGGTCTCGGCCAATAAGGCGCTCTTGGCCCACCACGGCCAAGCCCTTGCGCTTGCGGCCGAATCCGCAGGCCGCGTCATCCGCTTTGAGGCCGCGGTTGCAGGCGGCATACCGGTGATCAAGGCGCTGACCGAAGGGCTTGCGGGCAATCAGATCAAGCGCGTCATGGGGGTGATGAACGGGTCGTGCAATTATATCCTGACGCGGATGCAGAACGACGGCATGACCTACCAACAGGTTTTTGACGCAGCCCAAGCGCTTGGCTACCTCGAGGCGGATCCGAATTTGGATGTCGGCGGCATTGACGCGGGCCATAAGCTTGCGTTGCTGGCCTCGATCGCCTTTGGCACCAAGGTCAGCTTTGACGCGGTCGAGCTGGAAGGCATCGGCAAAATCTCGATCGACGACATTCATCTGGCCGCCGATATGGGCTACCGCATCAAGCTTTTGGGCGTGGCGCAGATGACCGGGCGCGGCTTGGAACAGCGCATGACCCCCTGCCTTGTGCCCGCCGACAGCCCGCTGGGCCAATTGCAAGGCGGCACAAATATGGTGGTGCTGGAAGGCGATAGCGTCGGCCAGATCGTGCTGCGCGGTCCGGGTGCCGGCACGGGCCCCACCGCAAGCGCGGTGATGGCCGATGTGCTGGACATCGCGCGCGGCGCGCGGATGCCGACCTTTGGCCAGCCTGCGGCCACGCTTGCCGACCCGATTGCGGCGGTCTCGACCACGCCTGCCAGCTATTATCTGCGCATGACGCTGCTGGACAAACCCGGCGCGCTGGCGAAAATCGCCACCTGTCTGGGCGAGGCTGGCGTCTCGATTGACCAGATGCGCCAATATGGCCACGAGGGCACGCTTGCCCCCGTGCTGATCGTCACCCACAAGGCCACCCGCGCCGATATCGACCACGCCATGTCGCGCTTTGATGCCACGGGCGTGATGGCGGCGGCCCCCGTGGCGATCCGTATCGAAGAGGTCTGATCGCCCATAACCCCGCGCTGACGCCTGCAAAACCTGCCCCAAAGCTTGCGGCAAAACTTTCGCAAATGCGTTAGCGCCACCATCCTTGCCCGCCTTTGCGCCGCCCGCTAAGGGGGGGGCAAACGCCCCGTGCAAAGGATGCCCCAATGGCCGATGCTTCCGAATTTCAAGACCGCCTGCTCTCGCTCGGCCTTGCCCGTGTGTCCGAAGCAGCCGCCCTTGCCTCTGCCAAACTGATCGGGCGCGGCGATGAAAAAGCTGCCGATCAGGCGGCGGTCAATGCCATGCGCGACCAGCTGAACCTGCTGGATATCGCGGGCGTCGTGGTCATCGGTGAGGGCGAGCGCGACGAGGCACCGATGCTGTTCATCGGCGAAGAGGTCGGCACCGGCCGCGGCCCCGCCGTTGACATCGCCCTTGACCCGCTGGAAGGCACCACCCTGACCGCGAAAGACATGCCCAACGCCCTGACCGTGATCGCCATGGCACCGCGCGGCACCCTGCTGCATGCGCCCGACGTCTATATGGACAAGCTTGCCATCGGCCCCGGCTATGCCCCCGACACCGTCACCTTCGAGATGACCCCCGCCCAACGCGTCCGCGCGCTGGCCCGCGCCAAGGGCGTGGCCGCAGACGAGATCACCGTCTGCATCCTTGAACGCCCCCGCCACGAAGACCTGATCGCCGAGGTGCGCTCGACAGGTGCCGCGATTCGTCTGATCACCGACGGCGATGTGGCGGGCGTGATCCATTGCGCCGAAAGCGAAATCACCGGCATCGACATGTATATGGGCTCGGGTGGCGCGCCCGAAGGCGTGCTGGCGGCTTCGGCGCTAAAGTGCATGGGCGGGCAGATCTATGGCCGGCTGTTGTTTCGCAACGATGACGAACGCGCCCGCGCAGCCAAGGCAGGCATCACCGATCTGAACCGCATTTACACCCGCGACGATATGGTCACCGCCGATGTGATCTTTGCCGCAACCGGCGTCACCCAAGGCTCGATCCTGCAAGGCATCAAAACTGAACCCGGCTGGGTGACCACCGAAACCTTGCTGATGCGGTCAAAAACCGGATCGGTGCGGCGGATGAGCTATCGCAGCCCGATGAAAGCGTGATTCCCGCTTGCTCCGGCCCTTGTGCTGGGGCAAGCCTAGGCCATGACCCAAAGCGCCTTTCTGAATGTCGACTGCTCGCTGACCAACCGCCGCTGGATTGGCCCCAGCAACGAGGTTGAACGCCTTGCCGTGGCGATGGCCCAAGCCACCAAACTGCCGCTGCCGCTTTGCAACACGCTGGTGGCGCGCGGTGTGGCGCCGCAGGATGCCGAAGCCTTTCTTGCACCGCAGCTGCGCGACCTGCTGCCCGACCCCTTGCGGATGAAAGACACAGGCCGGGCGGCGGCCCGGTTTCTGCAGGCGGTCAAATCCCGCCAACGCATTGCGATCTTTGCCGATTATGATGTCGATGGCGGATCTTCGGCAGCCCTGCTGATCGTCTGGCTGCGCGCCATGGGGATTGCGGCAACGCTTTATATTCCCGACCGCATCGACGAAGGCTATGGCCCGAATGTGCCTGCGATGGCAGCTTTGGGGGCGGCGCATGATCTGATCCTCTGCGTCGATTGCGGCACGCTTAGCCACGAGCCAATTGCGGCGGCGGGCTGCGATGTCATCGTGCTTGACCACCATTTGGGCGGCGAAACCCTGCCCCCCGCCTATGCGGTGGTGAACCCAAATCGGCAGGATGAAGACGGCGATCTGGCGCATCTTTGCGCCGCTGCCGTGGTGTTTTTGATGCTGGTCGAGGCAAACCGGCAGCTGCGCGGCCAAGGTGTCACCGGCCCCGATCTGATGGCGATGCTGGATCTGGTGGCGCTGGCGACCGTCGCCGATGTCGCCCCCCTGATCGGCGTCAACCGCGCGCTGGTGCGGCAGGGGCTTAAGGTGATGGCGCGACGCGAAAGGGTCGGTCTGCGCGCGCTTGCCGATATCGCGCGAATGGACCAAGCCCCAACCGCCTATGCGCTGGGCTTTTTGCTGGGGCCGCGCGTCAATGCAGGCGGTCGCATCGGCCAAGCCGATCTGGGCGCGCGGCTTTTGTCCACCGATTCTGCCTCCGAAGCCACGGCCTTGGCCGAAAGGCTGGATGTTTTGAACACCGAGCGCCGCGCCATCGAGGCCGCCGTGCGCGAAGAGGCGCTGGCCCAAGCCGAGGCGCGCGGCACCCAAGGCCCGCTGGTCTGGGCCGCGGGCGACGGCTGGCACCCCGGCGTTGTCGGCATTGTCGCCGCCCGACTAAAAGAGGCCACCCACCGCCCCGCCGTGGTGATCGGCTTTGACGGGGTCGAGGGCAAAGGCTCGGCCCGTTCGGTCACCGGCGTCGATCTTGGCGCCGCAATCCAGCGCATCGCCGCCGAAGGCCTGCTGATCAAAGGCGGCGGTCACAAGATGGCCGCAGGTCTATCGCTGCACCGCGACAAGCTGGAAGACGCCATGGCCCGCCTGTCAGAATTGCTTGGAAAACAAGGCGCTGGCGCCGGTGGGCGCGAGGATTTGCGCATCGATTGCCTGCTGATGCCCACCGCCGCCACCCCTGCCTTTGTCGAACAGCTCGAAGCCGCAGGCCCCTTTGGCACCGCCGCCCCCGCACCGCGCTTTGTCTTTACCGACACCGCCGTCACCACCCGCCGCGTCGGCAGCTCGCATCTGAAAATCAGCTTTGGCGACGGCATGGGCGCAAAAATCGACGGCATCGCCTTTGGCGCCTTTGACACCCCACTGGGCGCAGCGCTTGAAAACGCAGGCCATCAGCGCTTTCATCTGGCAGGCCGGCTCGAGCTGAACACATGGGGCGGGCGCAGCAAAGTGCAATTGCGTCTGGAAGATGCTGCAAAGGCGTAACTTTCCTCTTGCGAGTCAGTCAAGCTGCCCTTAATAACCCCTCTCAGTGGCCCGTTCGTCTATCGGTTAGGACATCTGGTTTTCAACCAGGCAAGAGGGGTTCGACTCCCCTACGGGCTGCCACTTCCATATGTAGATAATTGATTTTACAGGGAATTTCCAGAACTCCAAGTCTCTGCCTAGCGTCCGCGAAGGTGTAGCTTGGCGCGTCGAATGCTCGGAAACGATCACGCATTCGTGAAGGCCGGACTAGCCCTAAGCGTCGGCTGCGCTGCATTCAGCGACCCTACACATGCTTGATGCCCGCCTTGCGGCTTAGTTTCGCGATCTTCTTAAATTCGCCAACTTGAACAAAGTAGGGCTTCGGAAAGCCCTCCGCTTGACGTTCTTCGTAAAACTCAATTGATTTGTAAGGCTGCTTCTTCAATGAAAAATGACAGTAGATGTGGGGGAACCTGTAGTATTCGTCGCCGTCGATTTCGATTTCTTCAATAAGGTAGTATGGGATGATTGCAGCTAGAACAACTTTGATCGTTGCGGGGTCTTCATGTTCGTTTGCTTTGGCAACCCGGTACGTTTCGCCTG